>Ga0335397_10003270_pt1 | contig 21732 bp, 23 predicted proteins | sample MAT04_FD_205740 | JGI IMG/M metagenome (GOLD analysis project Ga0335397, IMG submission 205740) | Freshwater microbial communities from Lake Fryxell liftoff mats and glacier meltwater in Antarctica - MAT-04 (spades assembly) (version 2) ... | reverse complement strand
CGTCGCGAAGCACGGCCAGCAGTTGCTCGCGCACGAGCTCGGCCACCCAGAAGGCCTCGGGCACGTCGGTGACCATGTCGTCGGGGTAGTACTGCGGCCCCTCGGGCAGGTGGTCGAGCAGGTAGGCGACGTAGGCATCGAGGCCGTCCTCGGTCACCGCCGACACGGGGAACACCTCGGCCTTCGGAAGCAGCGCGGCCACGGCGGTGAGCTGGGCCAGGATCTGATCGGGCGTGGCCAGGTCGATCTTGTTGACGAGCACCACCGAGTCCTGCGGGCAGCGGGCGGCGATGAACTTGTCACCCGGGCCGACGGGGCCGGTGGCGTCGATCACCAGGCAGACGATGTCGACGTCGCCGATGGCGTGGTCGGCGGAGGCGTTGAGCGTCTCACCCAGCGGGCCGCGGGGCTTGTGCATCCCGGGGGTGTCCACGAACACGATCTGCGAGTCGGGCTTCGTCATCACGCCCCGCACCTGGGTGCGCGTCGTCTGCGGCTTGTCGGAGACGATCGACACCTTCTGGCCGAGGATGGCGTTGAGCAGGGTCGACTTGCCCACGTTGGGACGGCCGACGAGGGTCACGAAGCCGGAGCGCATCAGGAAGGTCCTTCGGGGAGGGGGCAGCGGTCTCGCTGCACGACGATGCGGTGGATGCGGCGACCTTGCACACGCTCGGCCTGCAGGATCCACCCGGTGGTGGCCACCCAGTCGCCTTCGGCCGGCACCCGGCCGAGGGTGTGCAGCATCAGGCCGCCCACGGTGTCCCAGTCGCCTTCGGGCAGGTCGGCGTCGAGCACGTCGTTGAGCTCGTCGACGGCGATGCGGGCGTTGCACCGCACGCGCCCGGCCACGGCCGGCTCGACCATCGGCTCCTCGCGGTCGTACTCGTCGACGATCTCCCCGACCAGCTCCTCGATGAGGTCCTCGAGGGTGACGAGCCCGGCCGTGCCGCCGTACTCGTCGACCACGAGCGCCAGGTGGAACGACTCGGCCTGCATCTCGCGCAGCAGCTCGGTGATGCGCTTCGTCTCGGGGACGAAGCGGGCCGGACGAACCAGGGTGCCGACCTCGAGCTCGTCGCCGCCGTCGCGCTCGGCGCGCATCAGGTCCTTGGCGAAGACGACGCCGACCACGTCGTCGATGCCGTCCTTCGTGGCCGGCAGCCGGCTGAGACCGTGCAGCAGCACGACCTCCATGACGTCGGCCACCCGCAGGTCGGACGGCACCGTGATCATGTCGGGGCGGGGCACCATGACCTCGCGCACGATGGTGTCGCCGAACTCGATGATCGACTCGATCAGGGCGCGCTCGCCCTCTTCGATGACCGAATCCTCCACCGCCACGCCGGCGATGGCGAGGAGCTCCTCCTCGGTGACGAACGGCCCGCCCTTGATGCCCTTGCCCGGGAGGATGACGTTGGTCAGCCCGATGAGGCCCCGCGACATCCACTTCAGCGGCGGGAACGCCGCCAGGGCGGCCACGGGCCGAGCAGCGGCCAGGCCGGCCCGCTCGGGGTGCTGCAGAGCCCAGGTCTTGGGGGCAGCCTCAGCGATGACGAACACGATGCCGACGTTGACGAGGGTGGCGATGGCGATGCCCCAGCTCCCGAGCAACCGCTCGGCCACGACACCGGTGAGCGTGGCCTGGATCAGCTGGGCGGCCAGGGTGACGAGCAGCAACGGGTTGAGCCAGCGGTCGTGCTTCTCCACGAGGTGCAACAGGGTGGCGGCGCTGCGGTGGCCCTCATCGATCAGCGACATGGCCTTCGTGCGACTCACCCGGGTGAGGGCCGTTTCGGCCAGCGCCAGACCGATAGAGAGCACGAGCAGGCACCCGATGGCCACCAGCATGACGATCTCGGGAGTGCCGATCTGGACGCCGAGCACGATCGTGCCCGGCCGGAGACTGCCGCTCACGACGGCGGCTCCGGCTCGATCGGCGCGGGGGGCACGTCGCCGTCGGCGTCGACGGTGAGGTCGAGCAGCGGCGCGGCCGGAGGCTTGGCGGCGGCCTCTTCGGCGGCCAGCGCAGCCCACGGGTCGGCGGCCAGCGGTCCCCACAGCTCGGCCAGCAGCTCCCGCTCGCGGGCCTGCATGGCGGCGCGTTGCTCGGGCTCGACGTGGTCGCGGCCGAGCAGGTGGAGCACGCCGTGCACGAGCAGCAAGGCGATCTCGTCGTCGAACGAGCCGGCGTGGCCGGGTGCGTTGCGGTGGGCGACGGCCGGGCACACGATGATGTCGCCGAGCAGCAGCGGCAGGTCGTCGGGATCGCCCGGCCCGCGGCCGGGGCTGGGCGTGCCGCCATCGGGCCAGCGGCCGGAGTCGAAGGCCTCGCCGTCGATGGGGAAGGAGAGCACGTCGGTCGGGCCGTCGCCGTCGAGGAAGCCGCGGTTGAGGTCGGTGATGGCCACCTCGTCGACGAACAGGATCGACAGCTCGGCGTCACCGGTGATGTTCTCGGCGTCGAGGACCTTCTCGGCCAGCGCCTGCCAGCGGACCTCGTCGATGGGGTGCACGGCCTGCTCGTTGGCCACGAACACCGAGGGCTCGGCGTCGTCGGGCCCCTGGCGCCGCCGGCGAGGACCGCCGGCCGGTCCTCCGGTGATCATCGGCGTTCCTCGGCGTCGGCCTCGGCGGTGACGGCGGCCTGGCGCTCGTAGGCCTCGACGATGTCGGCCACGATGCGGTGGCGCACGACGTCACGGCGGGTGAGGTGCACGAAGCCCAGGCCCTCGATGCCAGCCAGCACGGGCTCCAGGTGGGCGAGGCCGCTACGTCCGCCGGCCACGTCGACCTGGGTGGTGTCGCCGGTGACGACAGCCTTCGACCCGAACCCGATGCGGGTCAGGAACATCTTCATCTGCTCGGGGGTCGTGTTCTGGGCCTCGTCGAGGATGATGAAGGAGCCGTTGAGCGTGCGGCCGCGCATGAACGCCAGCGGCGCAACCTCGACCACGCCGCGCTCCATCATGCGGGCCGCGCCCTCGAGGCCAACCATGTCGTGCAGAGCGTCCCACAGGGGCCGGAGGTAGGGGTCGACCTTGGCCATGAGGTCGCCGGGCAGGAAGCCGAGCCGCTCCCCCGCCTCGACCGCCGGTCGCGTGAGGATGATGCGGTCGACCTGCTTGGCCTGCAACGCGTGCACGGCCATGGCCACGGCCAGCCACGACTTGCCCGTGCCCGCCGGACCGAGCCCGAAGGTCACGATGTTGGTGCGGATGGCGTCGACGTAGCGCTTCTGGCCGGCGGTCTTGGGGCGGACGCTGCGGCCCTTGCCGGCCCGCAGGACCTCAGTGGTGAGCACGTCCGACGCACGTTCGTCGTCGGCACGGACCATGTCGATGGTGCGGTGGACGACGCCGGGCTCGAGGGTCTGACCGGCCTCGAGCAGCAGCACCAGCTCGGCGAACAGGTCGCCGACCTGGTCGGCCCCTTCGCCCTCGACGTTGATCTCGTTGCCGCGCACGTGCACGACCGTGTCGGGGAAGGCGTCTTCGACGAGGCGGAGGAGCTCGTCACGGTGGCCGAGCAGGCCCACCATCAGGTGGTTGCCGGGAACGTTGATCTTGACCTGCGTGGCTGCCATGGGTTCACCCAGCGTAGTGATGCTCGGGCCAGGCGCGGCAAGGCGTTCTACCGTCGCCGACCATGACCACCACGGGATCCGACGAGCTCGACGCCGCCACGCTGGCCGGATGGCGCACGGCAGAGCGAGCCGGCAACCGGGCCCGGCAGGCATCGCTGGGCCGCCAGGCGGCCGAGCAGGCCACGCTGGCCGGCGTGCTGCTCGACCTCGGCGAGCAGGGCGTGCCCGTGGTGGTGGACGTGCTCGGCGGCCATCGCCGGGTGGGACGGGTGTTGGCCGTGACGCCGGCCTGCGTGGTGCTCTGCCTCGATGCCTGGGCCCAGGCGTTGGTCGACCTGGCTGCGGTGCGGTGCGTGCGCCAGGCCCCGACACGAGCGCGCGGGGCCCTCGGATCGGGCGACCGGGTGGTGACGTCGATCGGCGACGGCTCGATCGGCGAGGTCCTTGGTGGCCTCGTGCACGAGCTGCCCGAGCTGCACGTGACGTTCATCGACGGCACGTCCGAGCACGGCACCCTGGCGTCGGCGGGCACCGACGTGGTGGTGCTTTCGTCGATGGCGTCGCCGACCACGTCGCTCGTGCACGTCTCACTGCGCACCGTGGCCGACGTGGTCGTGCGTGGCGCGAGCTGGACGTGACCGGACCGTGCCGGCCCCGCCGGTTCAGGCCTTCGTGTCGCTCGACGCCTCGGAGGTGTCCGGGTAGAGGTGCTCGAGACTGCCCGGCTCGATCCGGCAGTCGTCGATGAAGTTGTCGACCTCGTAGGCCTTCAGGCGGATGACGCGCCCGAAGCGGTAGGCCGGGAGCTGGCCCTCGTCGATGAAGCGGTAGAGGGTGCGGGGGGTGATGCCGAGACGGGTGGCCGCCTCACCGGTGCTGAGCCACTTGAGGGGCTCGGAGAAGTTTTGGGGACTCACGGCGGCCAGGCTACCGGCTCGTGACGCGTCGGGGAATCTCGGTCCTTCAGGTGGGCTCATGTCGCTGTCGGTCGCCGCCGCGCCACCATCCGCGGCCGTGGCCGCCCTGCGCGGTTGGAGCACGAGCGCCCGTCGCGCACGGTGGCGGCGCCCTTTCCACCCGACACGGCGAGGACTACCCCTTGGCGCTCATGAGCCCGCCCCGCCTCGCCAACGACGCCGCGCCGACCACCTCCACACGGGGGCACCGGTTCTCGACCGCGGCGAACGGCCCGAGCAAGCGTGCGCTGCTCGGCGGGCTGCTCGTCGCCGTGGCCTTCGTTGCCGCCTTCGCCGTCACCCGGCCACAGGACGTGCCGCCGCCGCCCGACTGGGTGATCGTCACCCGCGATGTCGGCCCGGGCGAGCGGCTCGAGGCTGCGGACCTCGCCCTGGCCCCCGCTGCGCTCGACCCGGCACAGGCGTCTGCCGCCTTCCCCGCCATCGAGGAGGTTGCGGGCGCCGGCGTCCTCGGCCCGCTTCGTGCCGGTGAGCTGCTGCAACGAGGTTCGATTCGCGTGGACGGAACGGGCTCCACCACGCACGACGTCGCCCTCGCCCTACCCGTCGAGCGGGCGCTGGCCGGACGCCTCCAGCTCGGCGAGCGAGTCGACGTGCTGACCACTGCGGGAAGCGGACCGACAGCCGAGACCGAGGTCGCGGCCCCTGAGGCGCTGGTGCTCACCATCGACCAACCCACCGACGACATGGGCCCGGCCGCCACCGTCACGGTCACCCTCGGCCTGCGGTCCGCCGAGGAGTCCCTCGCCGTCGTGCACGGCGCGGCCACCGGCGTCGTCACCCTGACTCGACCGCCGGCCGGCGCGGCAGGCACCTCGTGAGCGGGCGGTACGTCGTCGTCGGCCTCGCCCTGGCGCGATCGGGCTGGTACCGGGAGGTCGCCCGCTGGGCCAGCGCCGGCGCCGTGCCTGTGGAACTGGTGCTGTGCACCTCGGCGCACGAGGTCGGCGCCATCTTCGACGGCGGTCGCCCGGTGTCGGCGCTGCTGACCGACGTCGGGCACCCCGGGTTCGACCGCGACCTCGTGACTCGGGCCAGGGCCGTGGGCGCCGCCGTGCTCGTCGTCGACGACGGCGCCGCCCGCCGAGACGTCCACGACCTCGGCGCCCAGGTGGCGCTCGCCCCGCTGTTCGACCAGGCCACACTGCTTGGCGCACTCACGGCCAACGCCGTACCGGTCGACGAGCTCAGCACGATCGACCTGCGCACGCGCATCGAACCGCCGGTCGGGCCGCGCAGCCAGGTCATCGCCGTGACCGGTGTACCCGGCACGGGTGCCACCACCACGGCTCGGGCCGTGGCCCAGGGCATCGCCGCCCGGCCGGGCACCGCTCGCGTCCTGCTCGCCGACCTCGCCCTCGACGCCGATCAGGCCGCGGGCCACCACCTGGGCGACGTGCTCCCGGGCCTGCCCGAGCTGGTCGAAGCGCACCGCTTCGCCACGCTCGGAGCGGAGCAGGTCCTCGACCTCACGTGGACGGCGGAGCACATCGGCTACCGGTTGCTCCCTGGGATGCGCCGCCACCGGGACTGGGCCGCGCTGCGCCCGCACGCCATCGATGCCGCCCTGGCATCGCTTCTGTCGACCTTCGACATCGTGGTGTGCGACGTCGACGGCGACGTGGAGGGCGAAGCCGACACCGGCTCACTCGAGGTGGGCGATCGCAACCACCTGGCGCGAGCCGCGCTGGCGTGCGCCGACCTCGTGCTGGTCACGGGTCGCCCGGACACGGTCGGTCTGACCCGCCTGGTCCGCCTGCTCCGAGACCTGATCGAGCACGGCATCGACCACCAGCGCCTGGTCGCCACCCTCGCCGGCGTGCCGAAGCGGCCGCTGCGGCGAGCCGAGCTGGTGGCTGCGCTCCATCTGCTCACCGCCCCCCTGGTGCCCGCGACCGATGCCTTCCCCCCGCCGATGTTGCTGCCGTGGCGACCCGACCTGGAGGCCGCGGTTCGAGACGGCGTCGCCCTGCCCCGCCAACTCGCCGAGGCGGCGGCGGCGGCCGCTGACGCCCACCTACGCCGCGTCGGGTCTCACCACCCCGCGGCGTCATCGTCACCGGATGCAGGCGCGGCCGTCGCCGCCGGGAGCCTCGGGCACTGGCGCGACGATGTGGAGGCTCGACCGTGACCGACGCCGGCCCGCTGCACACCATCGAGCGACGCGTCCAGGAGCGGGCCCGGCATGCCGCGATCGACATGGCCGCCACCGACGGCGAAGGCGCCCTGCGCGCCCTGATCCACGAAGAGGTCGACCGCTGGGACGACGAGTACCGACGCGGGCTGCACACGGTCGCCGTCGCCGACGCCGCACTCGCCGATCGGGCCTTTCGCAACCTCGCCCGCTACGGCCCGCTGACCGATCTGCTGGCCGATGACGACGTGTGGGAGATCATGATCAACGCCCCCGATCTGATCTTCGTCAAGCGCCATCGGGGCGCCAGCGGCTACCACGTCGAGGTCTTCCACGACGACGACCACGTCCTTCGCACGATGACCAAGCTGCTCGACGACGCCTCGTCGAGCCACCGCAAGCTCGACCCGGCCGAAGGCCTCCAAGACGCCCAGCTCGACAGTGGAGCACGCGTGCACATCGTGCACGGCGACCTGGCCCGCGGCGGCCACCTCATGGTCAACATCCGGAAGTTCACCGGGGTGCCGTTCCGCAGCCTCGACCAGCTCGTGGAACGCGGCATGCTCGACCACCGCGCCGCCCGATTCCTGGCCGACTGCGTGAAGGCCGACCTCTCCATCGTCTTCGCCGGACCGCCGGGATCGGGCAAGACCACCTTGCTCTCCTGCTGCGCCGCAGAGCTCGATCCCTCACGACGGGTCGTGGTGGCCGAAGAGGTCTTCGAGGCCGACGTGCCGGTGGCCAACGTGGCCAGCATGCAGACGCGCCCCGCCCGGGTCGACCGCCCGGGGATCGACCTCCGCCACCTCGTGGCCGGATTCCTGCGCATGGCCCCCGACGTCGCCATCGTCGGCGAGGTCCGTGACCGCGAGGCGTTGCCCTTGTTGCTCACCCTGTCCTCTGGCGTGACCGGCTTCACCACCATCCACGCCGGATCGGCACGCCAGGCGCTCACCCGCCTGCGCTTCGTCGCCCAGCTCTCCGACGCAGCCAGCAACCTCCCGCTGTCGGCCCTGAACGCACTCGTGAGCGAGTCGATCGATGTGGTCGTCCACGCTCGCCGGACGGCCCACGGTCCGCGGGTGACCGAGATCGCCCTCGTCGAGGATCTGGCCGGCGGAGCAGAGGCCGCGCAACTGACCGTGACGGATGTGTTCCGACGAGCTGGCTCGCTCGCACACGACGCTCCGCTCGACTGGACGGGCAACGTGCCGGTGCGGGCGGCACAGGCGTTCGATGACGCCGGCCTCGACCTGCTCGGCGCCCTGCGAGACCGGGCGTCCTACCCATGACGGCGGCGCTGCTGGTCGCCGTGGTCGCCTCGCTCGGCGTTCACCTCCTCTCCGGCGCCGTGCTCTACGGCCGGCACGAGCTCCCCCTCCCCCGCCGGGCCGGCCAGGCCGCTGCCCGTCGCAGCGAGGAGTGGCTGACCCAGGCCGGGTTCGCCCACGTGCCACGCTCGGCAGTGGCCGTGGTGGTCGGCGGCGCCGGCCTGCTCGGCGCCACGGTCGCCTGGCTCATCTTCGGCGGTCCGATCCCTGCGCTGGTGGCCGGCGTGTTCAGCGCCACCATCCCGGTGACATCGTTCCGCCGGCGGCGACGCACGCGCCTCGCCGTCGCCCAGGAGGCCTGGCCCCGCATGATCGAGGAGCTGCGGGTGCTGACCTCCAGCGCGGGCCGGTCGGTGCCGCAGGCCCTGTTCGAGGTCGGCGCCCGGGCGCCGCTCGAGCTGCGCCCGTCGTTCAGCAGCGCTCGCCGCACCTGGACCCTGACGACCGACTTCGATCGGACCCTGCACGTCCTGAAGTCGCAGCTCGCCGACCCGACCTGCGATGCCACCTGCGAGACGCTCCTCATCGCCCACGAGCTCGGTGGCGCCGACCTCGATCGCCGTCTCGAAGCGCTGGCCGACGACCGCCGGGTCGACGCCACCAGTCGCAAGGACGCCCTCGCCCGCCAGGCCGGCGTGCGCTTCTCCCGCCGCTTCGTGCTGCTCGTCCCCCTCGGGATGGCCCTGGCCGGGCTCACCGTCGGTTCCGGCCGCGAGGCGTACCAGACCGGGTTCGGTCAGGTCCTCGTGGTCGCCGGCCTGGCCATGGTCATCGCCTGCTGGGCGTGGGCGGGCCACATCATGCGCCTGCCCGACGACCGACGGGTGTTCACCGCATGATCCGGTTCCTCGTCCCGATCGCGTTGCTCGTCTGGTTGGGCGCCACGCTCGTGCTCGCCTCGGTTCGACGGCTGCAGCGACCGAGCCTCGTGCAACGAGTCGCCCCCTACGTGGACGGCGGCGGCAACGTGCCGTCGCCATCCGATCCCCCGCGCACCTCGTTGGCCGGTGCCCTCACACCGCTGGCCCAAGGCGTCGGCGATGCCATCGGCCGCGTCCTCGGTTCGTCCGACGAGACCGCCTGCCGCCTGGCCCGCATCGGTGAAAGGGGTGAGCTCCCTGCGTTCCGAACCCGCCAGGCGCTCGCCGCTGTCTGCGCCTTCGCCGGCCTCGCCGTCGTGTGCCTCGCCCTCGGCATCCCCGCGGTCCCCACCGCCATCCTCGTCGTCGGTGGCCCGTCCCTCGCCGTGCTGGTGCTCGAGCAGCAGCTGGCCTCTTCAGCCCGGGATCGACAACGGCGGGTCTTCGTGGAGCTGCCGGTCGTCGCCGAGCAGCTCGGGATGCTGTTGTCGTCCGGGTACTCCTTGGGCGCGGCGTGCAATCGGATCGCCGGTCGGGGCAGCGGCGTCGTGGCCCACGATCTGGCCAACGTCGGCCGACGCGTGCGCCAGGGACTGTCCGAGGGGGACGCGCTCCGGGAATGGGCCGAGGTCGCCGACGTCGCCGTGCTCGACCGGCTCGTCGGCGTGCTCGCACTCGACCGCGAGGCCGCAGACATCGGACGCCTCATCGGCGACGAAGCCCGAGCGGCGCGCGCCGACGCCCATCGCGAGCTGCTCGAGTCGATCGAGCGACGGTCGCAGCAGGTCTGGATCCCCGTCACCGTCGCCACGCTCGTCCCAGGCCTGCTCTTCCTGTGCGTCCCCTTCATCGAGGCGCTCCGCCTCTTCACCTCGTCATGACCGCCTCATCTCCCCCCACCCCGAACACCAAGGAGCTTCACCATGTCGACCGCCCTGTGGATTCTCGCCGAGCTCGCGTCGCAACGTCCGACCCCCACCACGTCGCGGCGCAAGCTCTGCGATCGGGGGGAAGGCGTCATCTCGGCCGCCATCGCCGTGCTCGTGGTGGCGTGCGTGGGCGCGCTCATGTGGTTCGGCTTCCAGCGCATGTGGGAGCGCACCGAGACCAAGACCAACGAGCAGATCGAGCAGATCGGGACCTGAGCGCCGAGCGGGGCTCGGGCATGATCGGCACCACGTCGGGCATGGTCGTGCTGCTCTGCTTCATCCTGTTGTGCGTGCACGTGACCCTTCGCCTGCACGCCACCACCGTCGTCACCAGCGCCGCCGCCGACGGTGCGCGGGTGGTGGCGTCGGCCCGGGTCGACCAGCACGACCCGATGGCGTTGACTCAGGCCCGAGGCGCGGCCGAAACGCAGATCCGCGGCCAGCTCGGTCAGGTCGGGGAGACGGCGAGCTTCGAGTGGACGGGCAGCACGCCCGACGAGGTGGTGCTGCGGGTGCGGGTCGACGTCCCCGACGTGTTGCCGCCCGACCTGTCGATGGCCTTGCCGTTCGACACCGTCGACCGCACCATCCGTCTGCGCACCGAGCAGGCGCGATGACCGCACCCCGTCGTGCGTGCGACGACGCCGGCGTGGTCGGTGGCGCCGAGGTGCTGCCGCTGGCTGTCCTCGTGTTCGTCGGCGGCATCCTGCTCGTGGCCCACCTGTGGGGTGTGGTCGATGCCCGGGCCGCACTCGACGCCGCCACCCGCGACGCCGCCCGCGCCTACGTCGAGGCCCCCGGTCCCGAGGTGGCCGAGCAGCAGGCCCGAGACCGGGCTGCCGCCGCGCTGACCGGTCGCGGGCGAGATGCGACCCGCCTGCAACTGCACATCTCGCATCCCGACGGCCGGGCCTGGGGGCGCTGCGTCCCCGTCGAGATCGAGGCCGCCTACGACGTGGCCCAGCCCCGACTGCCGTGGCAGGACCACGGTTCGGTGCTGACCGTGCGCAGCCGTTCGAGCGAGGTCATCGACCCGTGGCGTTCCGGCGTCGACGCCGGCGCGCCCCTCGGGCAGGCCGTGTGCTGAGGCGGCGTGGCCGATCGCATGATCGGGGCTCGGCACTGCTGCTCGTGCCCGTCGGCGTGCTCATCGTGCTCGTGCTCGGTGCCATCGCCGTCGATCTCACCGTCGTCCACCTGGCCAGCGCCCAGGCCACCGACGCGGCGTCGTCGGCGGCGTCGGACGCCGTCACCGTCGGGCTCGACCAAGAGCTGGCCCGCACCGACGGCACCTACGTGGTCGACCCCCAGCGGGCCACCACCGCCGCGTGGCGAGCCGTGCAGGCCCGCCGACTCCCCCACGACGTGCTCGACGTGACCGTCACCGTCGGCCCCGCCCCCGACCGGGTCACGGTGCGGGTGACGGTGGCCGTGGCGCCGATCTTCGGCTCGGCGCTACCCGGCTCGGACGGCCACGTCGTATCAGGTGAAGCTTCGGCCACCGCGGTGCGCAGGTAGCTCCAGCATCCTGCGTCCAGATGTCCCATGACCCCGTCGGCCCACATATGTCATACTAAGTGACAGAAGTTTGCTGACTCGCCCGACGTCACATCCGAGAGGCCCATGGAACCGAACCCTGCGCTCACCGTCCGCTACGGCACCGTCGACACGGCCTACGCCGACGTGCTGGCCACCACGCCACCCGAAGACGACGGCCCGGTGTGGATGGTCAACCTGATGCGCTACCGCGACGTCGCCGACTACGCCGATGGCCGAGAGACGACCCTCACCGGCAAGCAGGCCGACGACGCGTACTTCCCCATCGAGGCCTTGCGCGAGGTCGGAGCCGAGATCGTCTTCGCCGCCGACGTCGACATGCAGCTGCTCGGCGACGAGCCGCAGTGGGACCGCGTCGCCGTGGTGAAGTACCCGACTCGCCGATCGTTCATGGACATGCAGGCCCTCGAGAGCTTCCAGACCAAGCACGACCACAAGGACGCCGGCATGCAGCAGACGATCATCATCGCTGGCTTCCCGATGGCAACGCCCGACCTGCCCGACGACGCCCCGGACTGGGCCGACGTGCCCCACCCCCCGACCGACGACGACGGGTACGTGGCCGTGCTGCACGTGCTGAAGTTCCACGAGGGCAAGGCCGACACCGACATGGTCAGCTACCAGACCGCCGCCGGGACGGTGGCCGTGCCCCACGGCGTGCGCCTGGCCGGCTGGTTCGAGACCGAAGGCACCCCCATCGGCGACGGCCGCTCGTGGGACCAGGTCCGCTTCAACCTGTTCCCGAGCAAAGCGGCGTTCCTGGCCGTCGCCCTCGATCCCGATCGCCTCGCCGCCCAGGGCACACACCGCGAGGTGGCCATCGCCGACACCTACACCATGATCCTGCGCCCGTTCCTCGACACTCTGGCCGACTCGATCGCCGCCACCGAGCCCGTTTCGGGCAAGTACGGCCCCGGATAGCAGGAGCTCCTTGCCCAAAACCATTGCGGGACGACCCAAGTGTGATTCAGCCGGGCATCGGGTGGTCGGTGAAGAACTGCCAGATGACCTCGTTGGCCACGATGTCGAACGTCGTCGGGCCGAGGATCGACTCGCTGGCCTTCGACAGCTCGCTCCCCGGCCAAGCGTGACCGCCGCCCTCGACGGCGTAGAGCTCCACGTCGGCGCCACCCTGGCATGCGGCGTAGGCCGTCCGGGTCACGGTGGCGGAGATCTCGGAGTCGGTCGGCGTCGGATCGCAGCCGGCGACTTCGGCCCACGATGCCAGGCTGGTGGTGACGGGGACGAAGGCCAAGCCATCGAAGGCCCGCGTGCTCTGCTCGTTCCAGTCGAGCGTCTCGAGGCCGACGTTGGGGCTGCCGTCGAAGGTCACCAGCAGGTCGGCCGTGCCGTGGATGGCCAGCACCGGCATGGGCCGAGCCGGGGCGCAGCCCTCGGGGAACAACAGCCCGGACACGGCCGACACCGCGGCCACGGTGTCGGACAGCTCGCAGGCCACGAGCGACGTGAGGAAGGCGCCGTTGGAGAAGCCGTCGACGAAGATCCGGGCCGGATCGATGCACAGCGAGGCGGTGACCTCGTCGATCACGTCGGCCACGAGTTGCACGTCGTTCGGCAGGTCGTCGTGGGGCACGGCGTTCCAGTACGGCAGGTCGCTGTTGCCCTGGGGCGTGACCACCACGAAGCCCTCGCCCTCGGCGAAGGCCCCGAGGGCGCTGATGGCCGCTTGGCCGGCGGCGCCGCTCAGGTAGCCGTGCAGGTCGACCACCAGCGGCATCGGCGTGCCGTCGTAGCTGGCCGGCACGTAGCGCTTGTAGGTGCGCTCCGTGCCCGACGACGTGATGGACAGGTCGGTGTGCACGCTCGGTGTGAGAGCCGGGCCGGCGGGCACGTCGCACCCGGGGCTTTGGTCGGCCACCGTCGCCGACGCCGTGGTGCCGGGCGCATCGGCGACCTCGTCCGACCCCGAACCGCATGCGACGAGGGTCAGCAAGGAAGCCGAAACGACGGCGACGCCGAGAAGTCGAGCTGGCGGGCGGGGCCGTCGAGGAGACGGTGACCCGCCCAGCATCGGTTGGTTGCGGATCGTGGGGACGGATGCCATCCGGGCGACCTCCAGGAGCAGTCCAGGCGAAGTTAACACTGTTCACTCACGGTCGGCCTCCGTGATCGTCCCCGAAGGCGATGGGGTCGTCGGTGGGATGGCCCTCCACGCCGACGCCGGTGACGAGCGGACGGAAGGTGGCGGCCACGATGCGTAGGTCGAGCCACGGGCTCTGGGTCTGCACGTACTCGAGGTCGTTCTCGATGCGCACCTTCCAGGCCACTGCGTTGCGGCCACGGATCTGGGCCAACCCGGTCAGCCCCGGCTTCACGGCCAGGCGCTGGCGTTGGCGGTCGTCGTAGCGGTCGACCTGCTCGGCCAGCGTCGGGCGAGGACCCACGAACGACATCTCGCCGCGCCACACCTGCACGAGCTGCGGGGCCTCGTCGAGCGACGACCGCCGCAGCCAGCGACCGACGGCGGTGATGCGGTCGGCGTCGGGCACGAGCGGGTTGTCGCCCACCCGCATGGTCCGCAGCTTGAGCACGACGAAGGGTTCACCTCGCCACCCGATCCGCTCCTGGCGGAACAGCACCGGCCCGGATGACGTCGCTTTGATGGCCACCGCCGCCACGGCCACGGCCAAAGCAGCCGGCACCGAGGCCAACGCGGCGAGGGACAGATCGACGGCCCGCTTGCCCCGGTACGGCCCGCCCCGTGCCATCAGGCCACCGGCAGGGTGCGGAACCAGGCGACGGTGCGCGCCAACCCGTCGGTGAGCGCCACCGGCTCGACATCGGGGAACAACGATCGCAGGCGGCTCGAGTCGGCCTGGGAGTGGGGCACGTCGCCGGCGCGGTTGGGTTGGTGCTCGACCGCCAAGTCGACCCCGAGGATCTGGCCCAGCTCGGCGATCACGGCGTTGAGGTCGGTGCGGGAACCGAAGGCCAGGTTGACCGGCCCCGGATACGTCACCTGGCGATCGATGGCGTCGGTGATCACCCGGCACACCGTCTCCACGAACGTGAAGTCGCGAGACTGGGTGCCGTCGCCGTGCACCGGCAGCGGCGCGCCGGCCAGGGCGGCGGCCACGAACGCCGGCACCACCGCCGCATAGGCGTGGCCGGCCGGTTGCAGCGGACCGAAGACGTTGAAGAAGCGGAAGGCCAGCACGGGCAGGTCGTAGACGGCCTGATAGGCCAGCGCGTAGGTCTCGGTGGCCAGCTTCGACGCCGCATACGGGCTCATGGGCAGCGTGGCCAGGTCTTCGTGCTTCGGAATGGTCGGGTTGGCGCCATACACCGACGACGACGACGCCAGCAGCACGTGGGGGTTCCCCGCCCGCCGGGCGGCCTCGAGCACTTCGAGCGTGCCCGTGGCGTTGACGCGGTGGGTGGCCACCGGGTCCTTCACCGAACGCGGCACCGAGCCCCGGGCGGCCAGGTGGACGACGGCGGACGCCCCGTCGAGGCAGGCGTCGAGCACGTCGGCATCGAGGATCGAGCCCTCGACCAGCGTGACGTCCACGCCATCGAGGTTGGCGGCGTTGCCGGTCGACAGGTCATCGAGGGCGACCACCTCGGTGGTGGCATCGACGGCGAGGAGTTGGCGGCACAGGTTCGCTCCGATGAACCCCGCTCCGCCGGTGACCACGACCTTCATCGCACTGCCCTTCTCGACCCCACCGGGCCCCTCGTCCGTCCGGCGGCCTCGCTCGCGCCGCAGCGCAGGCTAGTGCGAGGGTCGCGCCGCGCCCATCGTCGCCGGCACGGATGACCGCGCCGTCAGCCGATCGAACGCCCGAGAAGCCGGACGACGCCACCTGGGTCGAACGGCCCATGCCGCCACGCGCCCCTATCGGCGGCTGACGGACCTCCACTACGATCCGTGCACCCATGGCGCGGATCTACCTCTCTCCCCCTGACGTCGGCACGGCGGAACGCGAGCTCCTGCTCGACGCGTTCGACTCCGGGTGGGTGGCGCCGCTCGGCCCCCACGTCGACGGGTTCGAGAAGGAGATGGCCGACCTCACCGGCGTGCCGTGCGCTCTGGCCCTGTCGAGCGGCACCGCCGCCCTGCACCTGGCCCTACTGCTGTGCGGCGTCGGACCGGGCGACGACGTGCTGCTGCCCACCATGACGTTCGTGGCCACGGCCAACGCCGTGGCCTACACCGGGGCCCGCCCGGTGTTCGTCGACTCCGAGCGCGCCACCTGGAACCTCGACCCCGACCTGCTCGACGCGGAGCTCGCCCGCCGAGCCGCCGACGGCACGCTGCCGGCCGCCGTGATCGCCGTCGACCTCTACGGGCAGTGCTGCGACTACGACCGCATCGAGGCAAGCTGCGACCGCTTCGACGTGCCGCTCATCGAGGACGCGGCCGAGGGGCTCGGCGCCACCTACAAGGGCCGCCCGGCCGGCTCGTTCGGGCGGTTCGGCGTGTTCTCGTTCAACGGCAACAAGATCATCACCACCGGTGGCGGCGGCATGCTGCTCGGACGGAACCCCGACGCCATCGAGCACGCTCGCTACCTGGCCACCCAGGCGCGCGACGACGTCCCGCACTACGAGCACTCGGAGCTCGGCTTCAACTACCGGATGTCGAACCTGCTCGCCGCCGTCGGCCGCGGCCAGCTCAACAACCTCGAGCAGCGCCTGCTCGGGCGGGCCGCCATCAACGCCCGCTACCACGACGGCCTGGTCGACCTGCCGGGCATCGGCTTCCTGCCCCAGTCCCCGCACGGCACATCGTCGCACTGGCTCACCGTGATCACGATCGACGCCGACGCCTTCGGCATCGACCGCGACGAGGTCCGCATCCGCCTCGAGGACGACGACATCGAGACGCGCCCGGCGTGGAAGCCCATGCACCTGCAGCCCCTCTATGCCGACGCCCCGTGCGTGGGGCGATCCGTGGCCGACGAGCTGTGGGTGACCGGGCTGTGCCTGCCCAGCGGCAACGGCCTCAGCCACACCGAGCTCGACCGGGTCATCAATGGCCTGCGGGCCTGCGCCCGTGGTTGACGCCGACGGCGCTCGGCCCGCATCCTGAGGGCGCGCCCACGATGACCGAGGCCTCCCGCCCGGTGCGCGTGCTGTGGCTCATCAAGGGGCTCGGACCGGGCGGCGCCGAGCGTCTGCTCGTCCACCAGGCTGCGGTGGCCGACCCGGCCGTGGTCTCGGTGCGCTGTGCGTACCTCGTGCCGTGGAAGGACCGCCTGGTCCCTGACCTGGAGGCCCACGGCGTGCCGACGCGCTGCCTCGACGGCGCTCGCGAATGGGACCTCCGCTGGGCCCTGCGCCTCCGCCGACTGCTGGTGGCCGACCCGGTCGACGTGGTGCACGTGCACTCGCCCTACGTGGCCTCGGTGGCGCGCCTGGTGGTGCGCACCCTGCCCCGCGCCACGCGGCCGGCGCTGCTGGCCACCGAGCACAACCGCTGGCCGCGCCACAAGCCGGCCACCCGCTGGTTCAACCGCGCCACCGGCCGACTCGACGACGCCATAATCGCCGTGTCCGACGACGTCCGCTCCACCATGCCCGCCGCCCGCCGCGCCCACGTCGAGGTGCTGCGCCACGGCATCGACCTGACCGCCGTCGACACCCGGCGGCTCGCCCCCGACGCCGTCGACCGCCGAGCGGCCCTGCGCACCGAGCTGGGCCTGGCCGACACCACCGTCGCCGTCACGTGCGTGGCCAACCTGCGCGGCGAGAAGGGGCACGACGTCCTGCTCGACGCCGCCGCACGACTGACGGCCGACCACCCCGCCGACGAGGTGACGCTGCTCCTGGCCGGTCAGGGGCCGTTGGCCGACGAGCTGGCGGCCACACACGCACGCCTCGGTCTCGGTGAGGCCGTCCGCCTGCTGGGCGAACGCCAAGACGTCCTCGACCTGCTGTTCGCCAGCGATGTGTTCTGCCTCGCCTCGCGGCACGAGGGACTGCCGGTGGCGCTGATGGAGGCGCTGGCCGTCGGCTTGCCCGTGGTGGCCACGAGCGTCGGCGGCGTGCCCGAGCTCGTCGACGACGGGGTCGAGGGCCTCCTCGTCCCGTCTGACGACCCGGCCGCGCTCGCCGCCGCCCTCGGCCGCATGGTCGACGAGCCGGCGACACGCGGGGCCATGGCCGCCGCGGCCCGCCGGCGTGGCGCCACGGTCGGGATCGAGCCGGCGGCCCGGCGGCTCGAGCAGCGCTACGTCGAACTGCGGGCGGCGCGACGCAGCAGGCGGTCGTAGGTGGCCAACGTGCGGTCGATCACCACCTGCTGATCGAAGCGTTCCCGGGCCAGGTCCACCCCGGCCCGACCCATGGCATGCCGTCGGGCCGGGTCGTCGGCGAGGAGGGCGATGGCGTCAGTGAGGGCGACGGCGTCGCCGACCGGCACGCGCAACCCGGTGCGCTCGTGCACCACCACCTCGCGGCAGCCCCGGGCATCGGTGGTCACGATGGGCAGTCCCATGGCCACGGCCTCCATGGCCGACCGAGGGAACCCCTCTCGGTGCGACGCGAGCACGTAGACGTCCATGGCCGCGTACAGGTCGGCCACATCGGTGCGGCGGCCGAGGAACGAGACACCGCCGTCGGCCGTGGCCCGGGCCACGTCCGAAGGTTGGAGCCCGTCGGCCTTCTCGTCGTCGCTCGGACCGACGACCACGACCCGCACCTGGGGACGAATGGCGCGCAAGGAGACGGCCGCCGCGAACACCTCGGCCAGGCCCTTCTCCCACACCAGGCGGCCCACGGCCCCGACCAACACCTCGTCGTCGGCCACACCGAGCTCGGCGCGCACCCGCGCCCGAGTGCCCGAGTCCACCGAATCGGCCGTGAAGTGGGCGAGGTCGACGCCGTTGCCCAGCAGCGTCAACCGCTCGTCCGGGACGCGCAGGCGGCGCAAGGTGGCCAGGTCGTCGGGGTTCTGGACCAGCTCGGCCTGACTGCATGCGGCGGCCAGGCGCTCAGCGACGTAGACCACCGCCCGCTTGGTCGGCCGGTCCTCGGCCGTGGCGAACAGCCCGTGCTGAGTGTTCACGACCACGGGTACGCCGGCGACGCGTCCGGCCAGCCGGCCGTAGACGCCGGGCTTCGGGTTGTGGGTGTGGAGGATGTCGGGGCGGAGCCGTCGCAGGTGGCCGACCAACGACCCGAAGGCGCCGAGGTCGCGACGCAGATCGACCGACCGTGTGGCCTCGGGCAGGGCCACGACCTCCACCCCGGACGCCGCCAAGGCGCCGGCGTGCCCGGCGGGCGCGGCGATGCCGATGACCTCGTAGCCGGCGTCGGCGAAGGCCTCCAGCTGCGGGCGCAGCAACCAGTCGAGGCTCATGTCGGTGGTGGTCAGGTGGACGAGCCGGGGCCGCTCCCGCCCGGGCACGACGGCAGGCGGGGCCACCCATCTCGCGGTCACCGGTCGAGCCCTCGATAGCGCGCCTTGTTGAGGGCGCGACGAGCCACGTCCTCGGCTTGCATCCCACCCTGGGCCTTGTGCCGGAACCAGCGCATGCGGTCGGCGCGCTGGATGGGCGAGCGGAACAGGGCGAAGGGGTCGAGGACCGGGCGGTTCGGCCGCGTCCCGGCCAGCGCACCCGAGCGGAAGCGCTTGCGCACCTCGCCCACCGTGTCGAGCGACGGGGTCAGCGCCTTCGGGTAGGCGAAGTCGAGGGCGTCGACCCCCACGTGCTCACCGATCAGGTCGATGCTGCGGTCGAGGTCATCGGCCACCACCGCGGCGGACGTGCGGTCGAGCAGCAGGTGGGCGTGGCCGTGCGAGGCGATGGTCACGAGGCCCGAGTCGCGCAGCTCGCGCACGCCGGCCCACGACAGCACGGTGCCGTCGTCCCAGAACGATCGGCCGTCGTCGATCCACTGCGTGGCCACGTAGAGCGTGGCCGGGAGGCCGTGGCGCTCGAGGACCGGCAGGGCGTGCTCGACGAGGTCAGGCGTGCCGTCGTCGAACGTCACCACCACCTGCGGGCGTTCGAGTGGGCCGGGCTCGGCCAACCGACCGAGCGCATCACCCAGGGGCACGACCGTGGCGTGCTCGGCCAGCCACGCCATCTGGGCGTCGAACAGGTGGGCGGTGAGGTTGACCGCCGAGGGCTTGGGCCCGTTCACCTGGTGGTAGAGCAGCACGGTCACGCCCGGCTCGGGAGGTGAGCGAAGCGCCCGGGCCGAGTCGACGACCGCGGCTGACACCTTGACCGACTCGGTGAGCAGCGCCTTGGCCCCCGTCGCGGCTTCGGCCTTCGTGGGCAGGCGACGCGGCAGCCTCATGCCGGCCGACCCCACGGCGGACCTTCGGCGATGGTGCGAGCCCACAGGGCCAGCGTGCGATCGGCGACGTGGGCGGGCGAGAAGCCGTCGATCACGCGCCGGCGCCCGGTCGCCGGATCGCCGGCCCGGCGTGGCTCCTCGAGCACGGCGGCCAGGGCCGCAGCCAGCGCGGCGACGTCGCCGGCCGGCACCACCACGCCGTGATCGGGGCCGAGGGCATCGCCCACCCCGGGAACATCGAAGGCCACGACCGGCCGCTCGGCGGCCAGGGCCTCGAGCACGACGCCGGGGAGTCCCTCGCGACGCGACGGCACGCACACCACATCGGCGGCGGCCAACAGCGCGGGGACGTCGTCACGGTGGCCGAGGAAGCGGACGTCGACGCCGGCCGACGCCACGGCCTGCTCCAACGACGGCGTGGCCGTCCCCGAGCGTCCGGCCACGAGCACGGCCACACCGGGGCGGGCCGCCGACAGCCGTTGGGCGGCGCTGAGCAGCAGGTCGAGCCCCTTCGAGGGCTCGTGGCGGGCGAGGACGAGCACCACCTCGACATCGTCGGCCACATCCAGCGCAGCGCGGGCGGCGGTCCGGGCGGCGGGGGTGGCCGGCTCGCCGACGGTCCGCGACCGCGGGATCACCTCGATGCGCTCGCGGGGCACGGCCAGGCGGGTGGCCATCACGTCGGCCACGTGTTCGGCCGGGGCATGGAAGCGCCACGCCAGGCGGGCAGTGGCGGCATCCACGCCCTGGGCACTGCGCAGTCGCATGGCCCGTATGCCGGGTTGCGCCCGGTGCTCGGGGCCGTAGGGCGTGCCGGTGAGCGTGGAGACCACCGGCACGCGGGCCTGCGCGGCGGCGACGCGCCCGGCGATGCCCGACTCGAACAGGGCGGTGTGCACCATGTCGGGCGGGTGCTGGGCCACGAGGGCCGAGAGCAGCCGCACTCCGGCGAGCCGCTCGCGCCTCGTCGGCAGGCCGAGGTCGAGCACCGTGGCCCCGCCGTCGAGCGCGGCGCGCTCGAGCGCGCCGCCGGGCCGGCGCGTCACGACGGCCAGCCGGACGCCACGCTCGACCAGTGCGGGAACGAGGTCGACCAACGACCGCTCGGCCCCGCCCTGATCCAAGCTGTCGATGGCATACAGGACCCGCACGCCGCCAGTCTGTCAGCGAAGTCCCCTCCCCTCCGCCGACCCCACCCCCACCCCCCCGGGAGGCGGAGCGGGGGTCCAGTAGCGTCGGCTCCGTGCCGGGCTTCGACGTGCTCCAAGTTCTGAGCAGCACCCACCGTCGGGGCGCCGAGACCTACGCCGTCGCCCTCGGCCGGGCGCTGGCCCGTCTGGGCGACGACGTCTGCACGGTAGCCCTGCACGGGGCGCCGCCACCGGCGCTGGCTGTGCCCGCGCTGAGTGACCGCCGGTGGTCCGTGCCCGCGGCCCGACGGCTGCGCTCGCTCACCCGAGACGCCGACGTGGTCGTGGCCCACGGGTCGTCGACGCTGGTCGCGGCTGCCCTGTCAGCCCACGGCACGGGGACGCCCTTCGTCTACCGCGTGATCGGCGACCCGGCGGTCTGGGCCAACACACCCGCGCGGCGTGTCCGCGTGCGTGCCCTGCTCCACCGGGCCGCGGCCGTGGTCACCTACGACCAGGGCACCGCCGACACCGTCGTCGCCCTCCATGGCCTGCCTGCTTCCCGCGTCCACGTACTGGCCAAGGGCATCGACCTGGCCACCCACCGGCCGCTCGCGTCTGGCGACCGAGCGGCGGCACGGCTCTCGCTGGGCCTGGACCACGACCGAACGGTGGTGACGTGGCTCGGCTCGCTGGCCACGGAGAAGCGCCCGGACCTGGCCCTCGACGTGGCCGCCCGCCTCCTCGACGCCGACCTGCTCGTGGTCGGCGACGGGCCCCTGCGGGCCGACCTGGTCCTCCGGCTCTCGGCTGACTCGGGGCTGGCATCGCGCGTGCACCTGCTCGGGGCCGTCGCCGATCCCACCGATGCCATCGCCGCCGCCGACGTCGTCCTCGGCACCAGCACCACCGAGGGCGTACCTGGCGCCTTGCTCGAAGCCATGGCCGCGGGAC
>Ga0335397_10003269_pt1 | contig 21739 bp, 20 predicted proteins | sample MAT04_FD_205740 | JGI IMG/M metagenome (GOLD analysis project Ga0335397, IMG submission 205740) | Freshwater microbial communities from Lake Fryxell liftoff mats and glacier meltwater in Antarctica - MAT-04 (spades assembly) (version 2) ... | reverse complement strand
TGGTGTGGCCGGGCGGCAGCCACGGCATGACCATCGCCGATTCAGCTGACTTCGGAGCCCTCATGGCACTCAAGTTACCAGCTGGTAGCTCTGGCGACGCCGGTGAACTCCTGCACCCGTACGCCCAGTTCGGTGGCGTGATGCAGCAGGTCGAGCCGTACCAGCGACTCGCCACCGGGCATGTGCACACCCGGGGGCAGACCGTGGGCCAGCACCTGCAGCACGGTGGCAGCACACACTGCCGCCGCCAGATCCCCGATGTGGCCGGCTGCACCAGCAATGACGGTCACCCGCCCTCCTTCGGCGTCGGCACCGCGGGCCTCGACTCGCACAGAGCCGATGCTGCCCGAGGCGTGCGGCGGAGAAAGCATTGGCATCCGCGCCGTCATACGGTCGCGACGGGTGGCCGAAACGCGAGCCGCAATACGGCTGGCCTGCGGAAACGTATGATGCAGCAGCAATGGGTCGCCCAGCGCAGCGCGGTAACAGTCGTGCGCAGCAACCGGATCCGGGAACCAGACCAGATCGCGGCCGCTGCCCCCTGGGGGCTCGATCCACTCGCCGTCGTGCCATCCAAGTGCGGTGTCACCAAGCGCATTGTGGTGCTGGCGGGCGCAGGAAGGGCCGGCCGTGCCGTGAATGGCGACGTGTAGTTCGTCGAGGGTGTGCAGTTGCCCGGCAAGCGAGCGAGCCAGCAGACCCGAGAGCCCCGGCGCCATTCCGGCGCCGATCACGAGTGCCGTCTCGTGGCGTAACGTCAGAGGGAGCAGGGCCAGCAGCGCGCGAAGATCGTCGAGGTCGTCGCCGATCGAGACCACCGGCGTTCCGTGGATGATCAGCCGCTCGGTCAGTTCCAGATGCGGCGCCGGTTGGCACATCACCACCAGATCGCAGACACTGAGATCGTCAGGCGAATCGACCACCACGACGCCCTGCCGGCGCACGCCGAGCCCCGGTCGCTGGTCGTACACCGCCACTTGAATGTGGCGTTGAACGAGATGAGCGACAACCCGGCTACCGGTGACCCCGCAGCCGATCAGCCCGACGATTGCGCTGGCTGCCCCATGCATCGCTGCGTTCGGCTCGTCGTCGTTCGGCTCGTCGTCGTTCGGCTCGTCGTCGTTCGGCACGTCGTGCTCGTTCACTTCGGGGGCACGCTGACTTCACGCCAGCCACCCTCCTGTGGTGGCACCCCACCCTTGCCGCGCAACCGCAATACGCCGGCGATCGTGCCCGCGAACGTCAGTGCAACCAGCGCCCGGCGCAACATCTTCATGCGTCGGAGCGTACCAACCGCTCGGTGTCGCTCAGGTAGGGGCGAACGTTGTTCATCGCACGCGCCACATAGTCGTCCTTCTCACCCACCGGGGCGACATGGTGAATGGCGGCAGCAGCCGCATCAAGTCCGTCGACTCGGGCAATGATCCAGGCCGCAAGATATTGCGAGGCCAAGCAGCCGCCAGCGGTGGCGACATTGCCATCGGCATAGAAGGGCTGATCCAACACCTCGACGCCGGCCTCGACAACCCAGGGTTTGGTGGTCAGGTCGGTGCACGCGGGCACGTTGTGCAACAAGCCAAGCGTGGCGAGGACCAGTGCGCCAGAGCACTGGGCTCCGATCAACTGCCGTGCAGGGTCCAGTTGCAGCGCACCCATGATCGCTTCATCGCACACGACGTCTCGAGTGCGAATCCCGCTGCCCACGATGACGGCGTCAGCTGAGGACGCGTCCGCAAGATCAGCCTGGGAGTGCAATACGACACCGTTCATCGAGGTGACGGTCGGCGTGGGTGAGGCGATCGACACGCTCCAATTGCCGCCGCCCGCACGGTTCAGAATGCCGAGCGCGACAAGTGAGTCGAGTTCGTTGTAGCCGTCGAAGGTGAGAATCGCGATGTGCACGATGTGCACCGTAGACCGGCGCTCTCAGCAGTGACCCTGGATTTCCGTTGATCCGTGCTGGTCGCCCTGAATAGTGAAGTCAATGGCTCCTACGAAGCGACCATTGAATTCAACGTTTGCTCGGGTTATGACGAGGGCACCTTCACGACGAAAGGCCCCCTTGCGGGGGCCTTCTTGTCGTCTACCGGGAAGAGTGGTGGGGCTACACAGAATCGAACTGTGGACCTCATCCTTATCAGAGCGAACCAACGGTGTTGCCCTGTGTTGCGGCGTGCTGACGCATACCGTCTGAGCAGGTGTTTCGTGTAAATTCGTGGTGCATCGTGTTGCCCTGTGTTCACTGGCGCGCGGACTTGACGCGGACTTGGCGCAGGAGTACCCATGTCTGTATGGCGTCGATTCGGGTTCGCAAACTGTCCAACGGACAGCAGGCATACCTCGTTCGTTTCCGCACCGCGGACGGCAGTGAACGCACCAAGCAGTTCGCCCGCCGACGCGACGCCGAACGATATGCACACCTTGTCGAGGTCGACCTCGACCAAGGCTCGTTCGTCGATCCGCGCCTCGGACGCATCACCGTCAGCGAATGGCATGCGCGTTGGTGGCCGACGGTTACTAACCTGCGCCCATCGACGCGACTGCGCGATGAGGCTTCGTTCCGCAACCACATCGAGCCGACCTTCGGCGCGATCCCACTCGCCCGCGTCGACCGAACGAGCCTGCGCGAATGGGTTGCCGGACTGTCCGATCCCAAGCGTTCGGCGCTTGCACCAGCGACGACGATCAAGGCCGTCCAGGTGTTCAACAAGCTGATGCGCGCTGCGCTCGAGGACAGGCTGATCGTCGCCAACCCTGTCGAACGACTCCCACTCCCGAAGGTCGAACGCGAGGAGATGCGGTTCCTGACTGCTGAGGAAGTTCGCCACCTCGCCAACACCATCGACCCGCGCTATCGAGCGTTCGTGCTCGTCGCCGGCTACGGCGGTCTGCGACTCGGTGAGCTGCTCGCGCTGCGATGGAAGCGGGTCGACCTGTTGCGTCGCCAGCTCACTGTCGCCGAGACGCTCACGGATCTCGCCGGCCAGATCAGCTTTGGACCGCCGAAAACGAAGGCTGCCGTCCGCACCGTCGGGCTGCCGAATTTTGTCGCCGACGAGCTGGCCCAGCTCGCCAGCCAACCACTTGACCGGGACGCGCTTGTGTTCCAGTCAGCGGAGGGTTACGCCGTGCGCCCCGGGTTGCTTCGGCGCCGCTATTGGACCCCGGCCGTCGAGCAGGCCGGGCTCACACCGCTGCGCATGCACGATTTGCGCCACACAGCCATCTCGCTGTGGATCGCAGCTGGCGCCAACCCCAAGCAGATCGCCGTGCGCGCCGGCCACACCAGCGTCTCTGTCGTTCTCGACCGCTACGGCCACCTCTTCCCACAGCACGACGACGCGCTCCTCCAAGCCCTGGAGTACTTCCCGCCGTCATCGGTGTCGAAGACGCCCGCGTCGGAACTACCCCAACGAATCTCATAAACTACCCAAAAGGGGCGTTGTTGATTGGTTTGGGGAGTTCCACAAGGAGAGCTTCACACGAGCAAGCTCGGTAGTTCCCGTATCCGTCGGGTCGGTTGCAGGCTCGCTACTGCATCGATCTCGTGTGGCACGGCGCTCCGACGACGTTCCGCACCAAGCGCAAGGCAGACGCGTAACTCGCATCGGTGCGCTCCGATGTCGACCGCGGGTCATGGATCGACCCCGACGCCGGCAAGGTGAACGTTCGGGCAATACTCGACGCGTTGGCTTGCCGAGCGGCCTCAACTACGGCCACGCACGCGCGAGCTGTACGAAGGTGAGTTGCGTTTGCACATCCCGCTGGCGCTCGGCGATGCGAAACTTCGCGAGATCGCGTCGAGTTGCATCCGCATGTGGCGCGCGGTCGAGGACGGCGTCGTCGTGCGCAACCCGTGCCTCATCAAAGGCGCCTCGGCTGGGCGTCCCGCTGAGCGCCTGGTAGCGACGATCGGGCAGGTGTTCGAGCGTGACCGACCTGACCGGCGCGATCAGTTTGTTTGGTCGGGACGGCCGCTGCTGTGCGACGCCCATAGGCCGGTGGCGGCAAGCGTCAAGAGAGCCGTGGTCAGCAACGCTGTGCTCGCGGCCGGAGTGTGGGAGTTTAGTAGCTCGACGCAAGCCCAGGTGAAGGCGCTCGCGATAATGAGAATTGATGATCTGCGAATCCAGCGGACGCGCATTGCTGGCGTCCATGTGGCGGTTGGTGGTGCCACGGTGGCGGCGGCCTGGGCTACGTGGAAGACGGCTAGAGCGGCGGCGGCAGCGATGGACCATGGTGTCGTGTGGTCGTGAACGATGGCGATCCATTGGATCGCGATGCCAGCAACGACCGGAAGGCCGAGGTGGCTGGCGGGGCGTGCGGCACATGCGATCGAAAGAAGAAGTACGGGCGCAGTCACGGCGGGGACGGTTCGGTGCGCCGCGAGCCACGTGGCGCCGATTGCGGCGAGTGGACTGAGGACGATGAGTGAGCGCACGACGACCGCTGACCACGCGAGTCGGTCGTCAAACTTGGAATGCGCCGCTTTGCTGCCTATCTCTGGGGTCGTCATTTCGGTCGTCCCGCTCGATTTGGGGCGTTGTGTTGCACGTCTCGTAGGACGCGATCGAGACTTCCTGGGCCTCGCCATTGGACTACTGCCACGCCAGATTCGGTTGCTCGCCTGATTTCTCGCGTTCTTTCGAGAATTCTTAGGCGCCAGGCGATGTTTCCAAGCGGGTTGTCGGAGAACTGCTGTGTGATGCCGGCCGGGAGGCAGTCGATGACGACTACAGAGCGTCCTTGTGCTGCCATGGCTACGGCTCGCTCGAGGGAGGTGGGCGATGCCAGCGGTGTGAAGACAATGACGAGGGAGCCTGGGGTGAGGCCGCGTGGCACTCGACCGGTGTCGGTGAATCTGCCCGTCGTATCGGTGGCCGAGAGAGTTTCGAGAATGCGTTGGAGGTGACCCGAACCGCTTGCGGGGGGTAGTCGGCGGATGCCTCGGTTGTCGAGGGTGATCAGTCCGACGCGGTCGCCGGCTTCGAGAAAGTGCTCGGCCACAGAGCCGGCTGCGCGAAGGGTGAGGTCGAGGCTTGAGGCGTTCCCGTCGATGCCTCCGCTGGTGCCGACATCATCGAAGCCTTCGACGAGCAGTACGACGTAGCGGTCGTGGTCGGCCCATGTTGATGTGACGTGGAGCGTGCCGGTGCGAAGTGAGCGGGCCCAGTGAATTCGCCGTAGGCGATCGCCGGGTTGAAAGGGCCGGATTCCGGCGAATTCGGTTCCTGGGCTCTGGTGCGGTGAACGGTTGACGCCGATGAGTCCCGGACGGTGGACAGATGAGGCGGTGGATTCAAAGTGCGCAGTTCGTGGCAGGGTCAGCAGGGAGCGCTCGTTGGATCCGCTGTCGGAGACCCATTGGAAGCTCGCGAAGGCGCTCGATACCACGACACGTGCCGGGCCGACGCGGTGGCGTCCCCATCGGACGGCGCGGACTTCGATGCCAAGTCTCTCGCCGCCATCGTCGTGGACGCTTGCGGCGGCTCTGTCGTTTGGGTGCATGTCGGTCCAGTCGGCTGCGCGAAGTCGGACGCCGATGTCTTCAGCGCGGCCGCTGGGGTCGTCGATGTTGAAACGCCACGTGGTGGCGTCTCCTTCGCGCAGGGTCGCGTGGCCGAGTGTTTGTCGAACGGTGAGTGGTGATGTGGGCCGGGCGAGTGTTGACCATATTGCTGTCGCCAAAAACGGGGTTGCGAGTATCAGAAGGTCGGGTCGGTGACCGAGTACGGCGACAGTGGCCAGTGTGAGCCCACACCAGACAGAGCGGGCGTGTGCGGCGGTTGGTCCCCACGCGCTGAGGCCGGTGGCTTTGGCCCGGTTCACGTCGACTGGGCGGTAGCAGGACTCGGTGTGGGCACCGACGCCAACACTTCCGCGGTTACGGTGAGGCCCGATGCCTTGGAGAGCCAAAGCTCCGGTTTGATTGTGACGCGGTGAGGAAGAACCGACAGCGCAACGGCCTTGACGTCTTCCGGTATCACGAAGTCGCGGCCAGCGATGACGGCGTACGCGCGTGCGCACAGAAGCAGGGCGATTGCTCCTCGTGGTGATGCGCCGATGATGACGTGCTGGTGTTGCCGGGTGGCAACGGTAAGATCGACGCAGTAGCGACTGATGTCGTCGTCGACGGTCACGGTTTCGACGGCAGCCTGCATGGCAAGCAGCGTTGGTGCGTCAACGACGGTGGCGATTTCGTGGTGCTCGGTACGTCGGTCCATTCGGCGCGTGAGCACCTGCCATTCCTCGTCGGGTGTCGGGTATCCAAAGCTGATACGTAGCAGAAATCGGTCCAGCTGAGCTTCCGGCAATGGGTAGGTGCCTTCGTACTCGACCGGGTTGGCGGTGGCGAGCACATGGAATGGTGCATCGAGTTGGAAAGTTTCGCCTTCAACTGTGATCTGGCGTTCTTGCATTGCCTCCAGTAGGGCGGACTGTGTTTTGGGTGGGGTTCTATTGATCTCGTCGGCCAGTAGCAAGCCCGTAAACAGAGGGCCGCGCCGAAATGCGAATTCGCTGGTGCGTTGGTCGAATACAAACGAGCCGGTCAGGTCGGCTGGGAGCAGGTCTGGGGTGAACTGCGCTCGGGTGAAACGCAGGCCGAGTGCCTGCGCGAAGGACCGCGCTGCCAGCGTCTTGCCCAGCCCGGGAAGGTCTTCAATCAACACGTGTCCGCCGGCGAGGACACCACAGAGCACGAGTTCCAGTGCCTCGCGTTTGCCTACGATGGCCGTGTTGACCTCGTCGAGCACTTCGTTGGCCAGCATTGAGGTTTGTGCCGGGGTCAGATTCGTTGTTGGTTGGGTCGTGGTCACAACGCCTCTATTTCGGTGATGGTTCGTTGGAGTGTGCGCCCTGAGCTCAGGCGGCGCGGTGGACCCGTGAGCAGATCACGGAGGGTCGGCGAAAGTACGCGATTGGCGGCGGCGGGCTGTTCGAGTCGGTCGATGTGGTGGTGTATTCGCAGTCGATCATCGACAAGCGAGACGAGGCGTTCGTGCAATTCGGTTGAGCCGGTCTGACCTGCTCCGGCCATCTGGTACCGCAACTGAGTGATCCAAGGGTCGCCGTCGTCCTGCTGGACGCTTTGTCGGGGTGGCGGCCAGCCGGTGTCACCGATGTTCCTGGCCATGTCTGCAGTCAGCACGACCAGGGTCGTGCTGACTGCGACGACAGCGGCAAGTGCGACCACGGCGGGACGTGAGTCAGTCGCCCACAGCGAAGCGCAGAGCACAAGCCAAATGAACGCGGCTACCAGCAATCTCGTCAGCTTCATGCCGACACCTTCGAGCCGGAGCGCAGTCCCGACTCCACCCGCGACAGAGCGTCGAGTGCGCATTGGCGATCTGCGTCAGTGAGTGCGTGTTGCGAAAATCGGGCCTCTCGGTACAACGCGGCGAGATCGGTAATCGCACCCGGGTCGACTGTGACCTCAGCGACGACTCGCTCGACGTACTCCGCCGACGTTTCAGCATCCGCCCGGGGCCATCCTGCGGCGGCGACACCCGCTTCGAGGCGCATCCAACAGGCGACGATAGCGCTGCCCGGCTGACCGGTCGACAGTGCAACACGGGCCTGAGCCACGGTGACGTCAAGGTCAACCGCAGACACATCGGGTAGCAGGGCGACCCGGCGGCCCTGGCGGGCGCGCGAGCCCGCCAACCGCCAGCTGTCCGGCCACAAACCGCGAAGGGCGAGCAGGGCAGCAAGTGCTGCGATGCCGGAGATCACTGCCAGCACCTGTAGCAGAGTCCCCAAGTCCTGGCCTTGCCCGGAACTCGGTTCCGGTTGCTGACGGGGGGCGTTGTCGACGGGGGCCGTTTGTCCATTACGGGACGGCGACTCGTTGGCCGACTCCTGCACCGCCCACAAACGGACGGGCTGCGCCACTGCCGCCGCAGTCAGCAGCAGCATTGCAGCCAGAAACGCGACTAAAATTCGACTCCGGCGGCTCATGAGCCGATGCTAGCTGTGCGGCGTCGGGTCGACCTCCGCGCCCTATCTGTTTTGCGGGCTGGCCAGCGTGACGAAGCGACAGCTCTGCCTGTGGCTACCAAAGAGCACCTTGACCGTTCTGACCTTCAATGGTAAACCCGAGGCGCATCGGCGGGATGAATAGAAAGTGGGGCCAATGGAAGACCGACGACTGGACAGTGTCTTTGAGTACTGGACGCACCGCATCGAGCGACACCCTCTCCATGCATGGCTTGAAGACTTCGACGATGACGACGACCCCTCTGATCGGCTCGCGTTCGCGCTCTACTTTCTCAACTTCATCATGTATTTCCGCGAGCTCAACTTGTACCACATTAAATACGAGAGCCCCTCGACCGCGCTGGAAGAGGCGTTGCGTCACCACGCGCTCGAAGACCACACCCACTCCCGGCTGTTCATGCTCGATGTTCGACGTCTCGGTTGGTCCGACAAGCTGCAGATGAACGCATCGCAAACGCTGTATTGGTTGTTTACCGATCCTGCCAACGAAGGACTGCGACGCCGGACGACGCGCATCACCAAAGCGGTTATCGGTGCCACCAGCCCAGCGGTGCGTCACGCCGTCGTCGAGGCAATAGAAATCTGCGGAAACGCCCTGTTTCGGCACACCCAACGAATCGCGGAAACGCACGAGCAGCGCACCGGTGTCCGCCTCCTTTACTGGGGACAGCATCATCTCGAACGAGAATCGGGTCACGCTATCGAGGTCACGCCTGGCGCACTGGACGACCTGGCGTCCATGACAGATGAGGAGGTCCACCTTGCCATCAGCCTGGCGACGGACGTGTTCGAGGTGATCGAGGAACAGAACAGCGCCATGCTCTTGCAGGCAACTACCGCACGCTCTCGACACGGCCTGATCACAAGCGCAGCGTTCAACATGCCCGACATCGACCCACCCTCAGCCCGCCTAGAGGAGACACCAGCGATTGACTACCTGCCATCGAAAACTTCGCCTCACCAGCACCTGGTGAGGCATCTTGATGACTTGCGGCGGCGGATCGCGCAACACCCGGTTCTTCACGAGGTCCGACAGCCGTCTTCACCAGACGAAACGAGTAACCTGCTTCGGCTGGCGCTTCTCTCGTTTGCGACCGATAGCACGGGCACGTCCACCGTCTATTCCAGCATGGTCTCCTACCGCTGGCCAGTGAGCGACGCTGAGAGAGCCATCAACCGGCTATGCAGCCAGTTCGGGAGACGAACGCAGTTTGTTTATGTTGACTGGCATCAGCTTGACCTGGATCGTGTTCTCGGGTGGGACTTTGGTCGAACCCTCGATTTCATCTACCTCGACCGATACACCGAACCGTACCGAGACCTTCGCGCAGTAATCACCCACTACATCGACCGCTACGACTCCCCCGCAATCCGCTATTGGGTGATCGTCGCTCTCAAGTCGCTGAGCGCCGTGTACGCCGACGCATTCTGTTCATTGGCACGAAACGCCGAGACGACGCTCGGTATCCACCTGCCGTATCTCGCGCTGTGGGCAAACCCTTCACCTGCGGTTCTCAACGACGACCCTGACGCTGCGAACATCCGATTCGATCACCTTGGCCTGTCGAATGAAGAAATGACCGTCATCGAGAAGATGTTGAACGAGGTCGCTCTCGGGATTGAGGCGCGGTTGGACGGGATGACAAGCGCCCAACTCGAGGATGTGATGAGCATTGAGTCAGTTCACTGAGTTCTCGGACTCCGTTCGACAGTTCGCAGAAGAGCGAAACTGGACGCGTTTCCACGACACGCGAGGTCTCACGCTTGCCCTTGTGAACGAGGTCGGCGAACTCGCTGAGGTGGTGATGTGGGCCGACGACGATTGGTTGTCGCCGGCCGAGCGCGAGGAGCGCCATAGCCGGGCGATTGAAGAGCTTTCTGACGTTTTTCTGTACTGCGTCCACCTCGCGAACCACCTAGGTTTCGACCTTCTGGAAGGCGGCAAAGTGAAGCTTGACGCGGCACGCCTCAAGTACACGATTGGATCGACCGGAGGCACTCGATCGCGCCTCGGTCGCTCGGCCGGCGGCGACATGACTGAGCCAACCCAACCACACAAGGAGCGAGCATGACCGGATGCCCATTTGCGGACGCCGATCTCCCTACCATAGATCCGTTCAAGGTTGTGCAAGACGAGGCGACCAACACCATGTTGGCCGACATGGCCGCCACATCCCCTGTCACCCGCTCGCCTCACGGTGCCCTTGTGCTCCGCCACGGAGATGTGCGACGGCTCGCGACCGACCGGCGACTGGAGGGGCCGGGTGGCCGACTTCTAGACAGTCTCGGGCTCGAAGACGGGCCGCTTAGAGCCCGCCTTGCCGGCTCCCTGCTTTTTCAGGACGGCGAGAACCACCAGCGGCTGAGGTCGCTTGTCATCAAGGCGTTTACCCCAAAGGCTGTTGAGAGCATCCGTCCCTTCATCCTCTCTGTCGTCGACTCGCTCATCGACCAGGTTTACGACGACGGCCAGTGCGAAGCCGTCGAGGCGATCTGTTCACCCCTGCCCGTTCCGATCGTGTGCCGCCTGATGGGAATCCCTGATTCTCGCTGGGAGGACTTCAGCGAATGGGCTCGGCTTTTCGTCAGGGCCGCAGTGAAGGCGGAGCGGCCCCGAATCATTGCCGCCATGTCGGAAATGGATGACTATCTCGGACAGCTTGTCGATGAAAGACAAGCTGCGCTCGGTGACGATCTCCTCTCGGAGCTGATTCGCGCCGAGGTCGAAGGCGATCGTCTCACAAGGGTCGAGCTCTTCAACGTAGTTTTCATGCTTCTCCTTGGCTCGATCGACCAAACACGAAATCAGTTGAGCTTCGTGATCAACGAGTTTGCCAAGTCACCGAACCAGTGGAATCTGCTTCGCAACGACGAAACATTGGTGGAGGCCGCAGCGGAAGAATCCATGCGACGCGCTCCGTCTCTCGTTGCGGTGCCTCGCCGCACCACCGAGCCGACAGAAGTGGCCGGAGTACTGATCCCTGACGACACCGTCGTGTTCCTATACCTCCAAGCTGCAAACAGCGACCGAACGGTTCTCGATCGCGCAGACGAGCTCGACATCCAGCGTGACCTTCCACCAGAGTGGAGGGCCATGACCTTCGGCGCCGGCGCCCACTACTGCATCGGCGCATCGCTCGCCCGCGCCACCGTGCAAGAGATGCTCAGGGCGATGTCACGACGGTTCCCTGTTCTTCGTCTCGCCGGCCAGCCCACCCCACTCCCACCTGGCCTTACAATCGCAGGGTTCGTTCATCTACCCATTGCCTGGACGACTGACGGCGTCGCGTGAACGACGCTAACCGGCGCCCATCGCTGGACCCGTTTACAGTCGACAATGACACGCTTATGGCCGCCACAGCTGATTGGGGGGTGGTCCACGGCCCAATCGGGCCGGCCATCCTGCGCTACTCGGACGTCGCAGCCCTCGCAATCGATGTCCGGCTACAAGGGCCCGAACTGCGCTTTCTGGAGGCGCAGGGCATCTCGACCGGACCGATCTTTCGGAGAATGAGCGGCATGTTCATCGAGGGCGACAACCACCGTCGACTTCGTTCGCTCGTGGTTCGAGCCTTCACCCCACGCGCAGTAGAGAGCGTGCGCGAAATCACCCGCCGACACTTCGCAGCGATCGTAGATGACGTCATCGATGAGGGCGGGTGTGAGGCGGTGTCCCGTCTTTGTGACCCGTTGCCGGTGCCAGTGATCGCTCAGCTCATCGGCGTTCCTGAAGTCCGCTGGGAGGACATGAGCCGTTGGGCAGCCGATTTCTCGCTCGCAGTTGGCATGCAGGTTGGTCGCTATCAAGACCAAATCGAGACGTCCATTCTGGAAATGGACGAGTACCTCTTGAGTGCCATCGCCGAACGTCGTCAGCACCCTGGCACTGACCTTCTCAGCGAATTGCTTCGAGTCGAAGCCGAGGGGGATCGTCTCTCCACGGAAGAGCTAATCAACACTGTGTTCATGCTTCTCGTTGGAGGTACGGACACCACGCGTAACCAACTCGGCCTGCTGCTGGACACGTTCTGCGAGTACCCGGATCAGTGGGCGCTCCTCGGTCAAAGACCTGACCTTGTCCCGTCCGCCGTCGCAGAAGTTCTTCGGTGGGTCCCGGCAGCGCCGGGCTTCCCGCGTGTCACGCTCGACCCTCTTAACATCTGCGGAGTTCAGATTGACGCCGGTGCGATGGTTGTGCTCGTGTCACGGTCCGCTAATCGCGATCCATCCGGTTTAGATGGCGCTGCCGAGTTCGACATCCGGCGCCAACCACCCAGGAACTGGCATTCAATGACCTTTGGAGCGGGAGCGCACTATTGCCTCGGCGCATCCCTGGCAACACTCGAACTCCAAGAGGCATTGGCAGAACTCACCAAGCGCATCTCGGGGCTTAGTTCTGCGGGAGAGTCAGAGCGCCTCTCCGCTGCCACCCCCCTCGACGGATTCACCCGGCTTCCACTGCAGTGGACGGCTCGCCGCTAAGAACGGCGGCAGCCCTGAACCCCTCAGATGCTCACCAGGCCGCACTCGCGCCAAGTCCACCTCTTTGGCGTCACCTTCGGTCTGCTCGTGGCCGGATTGCGTGCGGGAGTTGTCATCGCCTCCCGCTAATCGAGCAGCGCTCACCTGCATACATCCATCCCCCGTTCACATGTCGATTTCGATGCCTGTTCGGGTTGTTCTCTGCTGTTGCACCGGCGGCGCGGTGAGCTCGACGTTGTGCCGCTGGGCCCAGTGATGGACGACGTTGACGAGGTGGTGGGTGCCGTCGCCAGCGATCTCGTGCAGCGTCCTGACTGAGTCGATGAGACGGTCCTGTGTAACTGGTTTACCGGTGGCCCAATCGTGCCAGGTGACCAGGGCGTCGACGTGGGTTTCGGCGGCTGAGAGGTGTTCGGGGAGGTAGTTCCAGTTGGTGAGGATGTCGTGGTTCCTCAACATGTTGCGGGCGGTCTCGACCTGTTGACGGGCGACGTTTCGTCGGGCCTGAGGCTCGCGAGCCTGCTCACGTTTGACGGCCAGCAGCTCGCGCGTCTCGGTGACGGCCTCGGTGGCGGAGGCGACTTCGCTACGCGCTTGACGTCGATGGCGAAGCCCGGATTGATCCAACCGTTGTAGCGCCGCACGCTCTGCTGCCTCAGCCTGTTTGACAGCATCGCTGGCCGTGTTGAGCTCGACATCAAAGGGTGCGCAGAGCGTGTTGGTTTGGGTGATTCGATTTGCGGCGGTATCGACGACCTGGACGAGTTGCTGTCTGGTCGCGTTCGAGTTGTCGAGCGCGTGGCGTGCGTGGCGGTAGTTGTTGGCGGCGCCGGCGCGTAGCTCGTGGAACCAGTCAGGGATCTGGCAGCGCGCCTGGGGGCGTGGTGGCTGGCGGTCTTGTTGGGCGAGTTGGCGGCGTTGCATCACGGCGGGAATGTCGGCCCGATCGGAGGCGACGATCCTGTCGAGGACGTCGCGTGCTTCGGTGAGGTCGTGGGTGTCGGTGATGACGTGAACACGGTTGTCGTCGCGACCGCGGGTCATTGCCACATACAACCCGCGACCGGTGGTCGAAGTGCCGGCGAGGGTGATCGAGGCGGTTTCGGTGACGGACTGTGTGCCGTATTCGGTGGCTGCGTACCCGAGGCGCACATGCTCCATCGCGTACTCGGCCGGCAACGTCACCGTGCTCGTTCCACTCAGATCTCTGACGGTCAGGTCACCGTGCTCGTTGATCGCGGTGACGGTCCACAGTTCACGGTTGCGGACGATGTCACCGCTGGTGGTCCGTAGCTGACGCTGGTTGCGACGCGTTGCGACAATGTCACCAACGGTCACCGGACCGTCGGCGATCGACCCGATTGTGGTGTTGTCGGTGTCACCGTGACTGGCCCGAAGTTGGCGGATTGTGTGGTTGATCTCGTCGACGTGTTCGTTCGTTGCAGCGGTGATCGCCACCGTCTCGCCTGCACTATGTCGTTGGATCCACTGCTCGGCGATCGCGTCGAGGTGCTCATCGAAGCTGCCCGGGATGATCCGCCCGTGCGACTCGTAGCTATCGAGCGCTCGGGGGTCCCCGTGACGAAGGCGTAGTGACGCGGCTGCTTCCCAGTCGTGGGTGAATCGGTGGATTTGCTCCAACTCGATCGTGCGGCTGGTGGCGCAGATCTCGCCGAACATCCCGCCACGACCCACGGCTTGCAGTTGGCGGTGATCACCAACCAACACCACACGCCACCGCTCACTGGTTGCCAACTGGGTGAGCTGGTACAGGTTCGGGGTGGACAATATGGCCGCTTCGTCGACAATCAACGTCGTGCCTGAGCGGAGCTGCCACTGGTGGCCCGGCCCGTCAGGTCTCGCCCATTCGTAAAGCAGCTTGGCGACAGTGTCAGTATGCATGCCAGTCTCCTGGCCCAACACCTTGGCGGCTTTTGCGGTCGGGGCGACACCGAACACCGGGCGACCGTGGCGTTGTAGATCGGTGACGGCGGCTGCCAGGGTGGTGGTCTTGCCAGCGCCCGCTGGACCGACGATCACCACCACCGGGTCCTCGCCCGCGACCGCAGTGGCTGCGGCGTACTGGAGCACGTCGAGCACACCGCGTCTGACCGTGGTTGACGGCCGGGGGTCGTCGAGTTTCGCGTCGAACACCCACGTCAGGATCGCTTCCTCTTGAGCGAGGACCTGCCGGCTGGTCACCTGCGGTGCGACGGGTTCGATCCACACCGACCGGCCATCCGACCGTCGCCTCGGCCCGTCACCATCAGGGTCGAGAACCACACACTCGCCCAGCACACGGTCCACGGCCCGGTCAACCAGTCGCGCCCACCGCGCACCCGACATCGCGGGTTGGGGGCGCAACCGGTCAGTGACCGCACGCACGATGTCCATGCGATGCCACGCCGACCGTTGAGCTGAGAGGTCCTCGATCACTTCCGCGACGGTCACCTTCACCGGCGGCACCACCGACCGTGCAGCCTGCGCAATGGACTGGCCGAGCGACTCGGCAGTGACACCGACGCCGGCAGCCTCAGAGCGCCACCGGACCGGAAGATCACCGACACCCTGGGCAGACTTTCGCAAACGGGTATCGGCGGCCGCCTCACGCTCCAGGGCCGCGTGCTCGAAGCGCGTCGGATGGCGGCCCTCGCGTTGGCAGAACTCGGCCACCTTCACCTGCAACTCGCCACTCACCTGCGCCGCCCGTTTGGAGAACTGCTCGATCAGCTCGGTGGGGACGCCGGCTATCTCGGCCTGCCCGTTGACGATCTCGGTGAACGCGACGCCGTAACGGTGAGTGAGCTCGGCACGCAACACCGACTGATACAGACCACCAAACGCACGCTGATGGTGCTTCAACACGCGAGCATCCAACGCCAACCAACGACTGTCGTCGGTCTGCACCTTCGACGACACCACTAGATGCGTATGCAACTGCGGATCATCCAACCGGCTGGTCGTCTGACGAAATGCCGCCACGATCAGACCTTGGCTGTCGGGATGGAGCCGCCCACCATTCGAGCGGATGCGAGTGGTCGAGCCGTTCCATTCCAGGTAGTCGACGACCGCGGCGGCGGCGACGTCGTGACATTCAGCCAGGCCGGGGTCGCCGGTGAGTGCCCACCACACCGACAACGACTTCGGCGCCGACACCGTCGCATCGAACCCCGCCACAGCGCGAATCATCGTGCCGTTCGCCGTCGACCGATCAACCAGCGGGTTACCGAGCGTCACACCAGTGAGTGGATCGCAACCCGTCAGCAACATTTCGAGCGCGTCGGTCGACACCTCACCCGGCAAACCGAGACCGACCGCCTGCGCGCCAGACCACACACCCGGCTGCTCCCCCGGCGCCTGCGTCAGATACTTCGTGTAGTACTTCGCAGTCGCGGCGGCGGAGCCCGCGTAGAGCGTTGTCACGCGCAACACGTGGACTCCCTCCCACCCGCGGGCACCTGTCTGTCAATCATCAGTCGAGTCGTTCGAGGAGCGGTCATCGCACGCGCCTCAGGACTCGATCGCCAACGACAACTGAGCAGTCGAACGCGAGGCGACCGTGCGCTTCACGCGCTTCGTCGGCTTCGTCGCGGTCGAGGCTTCCACCGCGGCATCGTTCGGCAGTGGCCACGTCAACGGACCACCGAGCTGCTCCTCAAGCCGGCAGCGCGGCACACGGAACAGCTTCCCGTAGCGAACCACCGGGATGCCGGTGCGGCCCCCAGACCGTTCGAACGCGTTCGCCTCGCGGTACGCGGTGCTTCGCCCCACACGCAACACCGCCGCCGCCTCATCCAACGTGAGGAAGTCCGGCGGGGCCGGAGACACGGCCGCGGTGAACTCAGCCATCGAGGTCACACATCGCCAGCACCACACGCGTCACACATCACTGCACAAGAACGGGGCGCCATCGACCGAAAACGGGGAACAGCGAGAAACCTCACACCCCTTACAGAGGTGGAAATCAGCCAGGCGCAGCACAATTCAGTGATCCAATTTCAGAGGCTTTGCTGAGCCGCCGCCAAACAGATGGTTGCGAAGTTGCGATCTTGTGACGCACAACCGCCAACGGACATCGACGGCCCCCTGTGGATGAACTCGACCACGCCGAAATCGGAAGAATTTCTGCTCTGCGGGTGGCGCGCGGACTTGGCGCGGACTTGGGAATGACGAAGGCCCCCTTGCGGGGGCCTTGCAACTCGTCTACCAGGTGTTACGTGGTGGGGCTACACAGAATCGAACTGTGGACCTCATCCTTATCAGGGATGCGCTCTAACCGACTGAGCTATAGCCCCAGTAGCGGTAGGAAAGGCTAGCGGCCGGTCTGGAAAACACTCAAGCCGTTTGCGCCGGCGGCTCAGCTGCTGGAACTACCGCAATGTGCGTCGGCATGGCCATCGTCGTCGAGCGACGGGTGAGACGACGCCAGCCCAGGCCGCGCTCCTCACGGGCGACGACCTCTTCCTCCAGCACGCTCACCCGAATGCCACCGACCAGGTCGGTGATCAGGTTGAACATCGTTGCCATCAGCACGGCCAGCCCGGTCAGCCCGACGATGACGAACAGGCCGGCGATCCAGGCGTTGTGAAAGATCTCGCCGCCTTTGAGCTGGAACGTCTCCCACCCGAAGTTCTCGAAGAAACGCTCGACGTTGTCGACGGTGCCGGTGTTCTGTGCAACCTGCCACAGCAGCACGCCAGCGGTCAGGCACACGCCGTACAAGAACAGGTTGAACACCACAGCAACCTTGAAGACGCTCCAGGTATCCACATGGCGGACCACGCGGGTGACGCGCCGCACCCGCGGTCGGCGACGAGTGACGACTGTCGGCTTGCGCAGCGGCCGCATCGGTTTCTTCGGGCGCGCCAGAGAGGGCATGCCATCGGTGCCGTCGGTGTCGCCGAACTCAGAGGTCTCGACCCGAACCCCAGGTACCACTGACGTCTCGCTACCGGGCGCAGGCAGGGCAGGTAGCTCCGGCACTGCGGGCACCACGTCGGGCTCGGCAGGAACAATGATCGGCAGCGCCCACGCCCCCGGCAGGGTGACGTCATCGAGCGCAACCGGCTCGGTCAGCCCAGTCACTTCGATCGGTGCCACCGCTGCCTCGGGGGCGACGCGGTGAGTTCTCGGTGTCGCAGCGGCCCGTGGACGAGCTGCCTTCTTCACATTTCCGTTGCGTGCGCCGTTCGACTTCACCGCACCGTTCGACTTCACCGCACCGTTTGCCTGAACGGCGCCGTTTGCGATCGGAAGGGTTGCCGGGGTGTCGACACGGGTGGCCGTGTTCTCATCGGTGGGGGGGACGCCGGTATCCACATTGCGAGTGTAGGCAACGCAGGCGCGTCAGGGTGCGCGCGTCGCACGCGCTGACGCCGTCGCCTCATCGACCTGCACGACCACGTGCACGACACCGCCGTCCACTACGAACGACAGCAACTCAGCACCATTGGCGCCGGCGAGCTCCGCCGCTGCGGGCCGGCCACCCGAAGTTCCTGCCAACGCAGCAGCGTCGGCAGCGATCTGTGCCTGCTCGCGCGTCAACAATCGACCGGCGAATTGCGCCGTTGCCGCCATCAGCACCACCACGAGGGCGATGACGGCCAACAGCAGCACCGTCGCCTGCCCCGAACTCTCATCCGACTGACGCACGCGCATCACACACCTCCAGCTGTTCGGCCACGTCTGCAGCGACCGAGTCGAGTTGTGGTGACCGTGGCCACGAGATGGCGCCTCGGCGCAAGCAGTTACGGCGTGCGCTCGGTGTTCACTCCTCGTCTTCGCTGGCCAGGATGAGGGCCACCGAAGCAACCACTTCGCCGGCTGGAACACCCATGATGGTGACGCCGGTGGCATCGCGACCGATGTGGCGAATACCGCGCACTGGCGTGCGGATGGTGGTGCCACCCGAGGCGACCGCGACGATCTCATCGTCATCACCGACCATGAACGCGGCCACCACCGAGGTGCCCTTGTTGCGCACGAACTTCATGCCTTTCACACCCTGGCCACCACGACCTTGCACGTTGAACTTGTCGAGCTGCACTCGCTTGCCGAACCCGAGTTCGGTGATCATCAGGATCGACGTGTCGTCCTTCGCCAGGTCGCAGCTGACCACGGTGTCGCCCTCGCGGAGCTTCATGCCGCGCACACCCGAAGCTGCGCGACCCATCGGGCGCACTTCGCCCTCGTTGAAGCGAATGGTCATGCCACCCTTGCCGACCATGAAGATGTCGTCGGTGCCGCTGGTCTCGATGACCTTGACCAGTTCGTCGCCATCACGCAGGTTCAAGGCGATGAGCCCATCGCGGCGGCCGTTGTCGTACTCGTTGAAACCGGTCTTCTTGACCACGCCCTTGCGGGTGGCGAAGAACAGGTATCGTTCGGCCGCAAAGTCGCGGGTATCGATGATGGCCTGGATGGTCTCACCTGCCTGCAATGGCAGCAGGTTGACGATGGGCATGCCCTTCGCCTGACGCTCGCGCTCGGGCAGGTCCATGGCACGGAGGCGGTACACCTTGCCGCGGTTGCTGAAGAACAGCAGGAACGCGTGCGCAGTGGTGAAGATCACGTGGCGCACGATGTCGTCGCTCTTCAGCTTGGCGCCGCTGACGCCACGGCCACCGCGGCCTTGCGTCTTGAAGGATGCTGCCGGCACCGCCTTCACGTACTGCGCCTCGGTCATCACGACCACGAGTTCCTTGTCGTCGACGAGATCCTCGATGCTCATGTCGCCCGAGTCGTACGTGATGGGACACACGCGCGGAGTGGCGAATTCCTCGCGGATGGCCAACATCTCGGACTTGATGACGCCACGTAGCTTCTCGGGCGAATCGAGAATGCTCTGCAGTTCGATGATGCGCGCACGCACATCTTCCAGCTCTGTCTCCAGGTCGATTCGGCTGAGGCGGGTGAGCTGGGAGAGGCGCATCTCGAGAATGTCGGTGGCCTGGATCTCGCTGAACTCGTACGGGGCAGCCATCAGGCCGGCCTTGGCAGCCGCCGGGTCGTCACTGGACCGGATGAGCGCAATGATCGCATCGATGACATTGAGGGCCTTGATGCGGCCTTCCAAGATGTGCTCGCGGCGCTTGGCCTTCGCCAGGCGAAACTCGGTGCGACGAGTGATGACATCCACCTGATGGCGGACATAGCCCTGCAACGCCTGCACCAGGTTCAGCGTGCGCGGCACGCCATCGACCAGCGCAACCATGTTGACCGGGAAGCTGGTCTGCAGCGAGGTGAGCTTGAACAGGTTGTTGAGCACCACGTTGGCATTCGCATCACGCTTGAGCGTGATGACCAAGTTGGTCTTCGCGGCTGCGGACGCGTCGTTGACGTCGGCAATTCCGTCGAGCTCGCCGGAGTCGACCAGCTCCTGGATGCGACTGGCAATGGAGTTGCAGCTGGTCTGGTAGGGCAGCTCGGTGACCAGCACCTGCATCTGTCCGCGCTTGCCCTCTTCGATGCTGGCCTTGGCGCGCATTTTGATACTGCCGCGACCTGTGCGATACGCATCCATGATGCCGGCGCGCCCGAGGATGGTGCCACCGGTCGGGAAGTCGGGGCCCTTCACGAACTGCATCAGGTCGTCGGGGGTTGCCTCCGGGTTGTCGATCAGGTGGATGGTGGCGTCGATGACCTCACCCAGGTTGTGCGGCGGGATGCTGGTGGCCATACCCACTGCGATGCCCTGGCTGCCGTTGACCAGCAGGTTGGGGAATCTTGCCGGCAGCACTGCCGGCTGCTCCATCGTGTTGTCGTAGTTGGGCACCATGTCGACGGTGTCTTCGTCGATGTCGGCCAGCATCTGCATTGCCAGTGGGTGCAGGCGGCACTCCGTGTATCGCTCGGCCGCAGCCCCGAAGTCGGGGCTGCCGTAGTTGCCGTGGAAGTCGATGAGCGGGTGGCGCAGGCTGAACGGCTGGGCCATACGCACCAACGCGTCGTAGATGGCCGAGTTGCCGTGCGGGTGGTACTTGGCCATCGTGTCGCCGGTGACACGCGCGCTCTTCACGTGCGGCCGGTTGGGGCGGAAGCCCTGCTGCTCCATGTCCCAGATGATGCGGCGGTGCACCGGCTTGAGGCCGTCACGTACGTCGGGAAGCGCACGCGACATGATCACCGACATCGCATAGTCGAGGAAGCTGCGCTCCATCTCGTCCTGCAGCTGGATGGGCTCGATCAGGTCGTGACCAGAATCGGTGTGGCCGGCGCCGTCGTCGTCGGGTGTTGCTGGTGTGTTGGGCGTGTCACTCATGTCAGAAGTCCAGGTTCCGTACGTCGCGGGCGTTGGTGGTGATGAACTGCTTGCGGAGGTCGACGTCGTCGCCCATCAGCACGCTGGTGATCTCGTCGGCCTTGGCAGCCTCCTCGACGGTGATCTGTAGCAGCGTGCGCGTGCTGACGTCCATCGTGGTCGGCTTCAGCTCTTGCCAGTCCATCTCGCCAAGACCCTTCAACCGGTTGAAGTCGTTCTTGTGATTGGGGTGCGCCTCGAGGAAACGATTTTTGGCGTGCTCGTCCTTGAGATAGATCTTCTCCTTGCCGACCAGCGTGGAGAACAACGGCGGCTGCGCGATGTACACGTAACCAGCCTCCACCATCGTGCGCATCTGTCGGAAGAAGAACGTGAGCAGCAGCGTGCGAATGTGGCTGCCGTCGACATCGGCGTCGCACAGGATGATGACCTTGTGGTACCGAGCCTTGGCTGCATCGAACTCGTCGCCGACACCGCCGCCGATGGCAGTGATGAGCGCTTGGATCTCGTTGTTCTTCAACATCTTGTCGAGGCGTGACCGCTCGACGTTGAGGATCTTGCCGCGGATGGGCAGCAGCGCCTGAGTGCGTGGGTCGCGCGCATTGAGCGCCGAGCCACCGGCCGAGTCGCCCTCGACGATGAAGATCTCGCTCTCCTCGGGGTTGCCCGAGCTGCAGTCCTTCAGTTTGTCGGGCATGCCGGCGCCGGCCAATGCCGTCTTGCGTCGAATTGCGTTACGCGCATTCTTTGCCGCCAAACGAGCGAGTGCAGCGGCGAGCCCTTTCTTGACCAACTTGTTGGCCTCGACCGGGTTTTCTTCCAGCCACTCGGCCAGCCGCTCGTTGGTGGCCTTTTGCACGAAGCTGCGCATCGGCACGTTGCCCAGCTTGGCCTTCGTCTGCCCCTCGAACTGCGGCTCGCGCAGCTTGACCGACACGATGGCGGTGATGCCCTCGCGAATGTCCTCGCCGAGCAGGTTGTCGTCCTTTTCCTTCAGCA
>Ga0335397_10003268_pt1 | contig 21747 bp, 26 predicted proteins | sample MAT04_FD_205740 | JGI IMG/M metagenome (GOLD analysis project Ga0335397, IMG submission 205740) | Freshwater microbial communities from Lake Fryxell liftoff mats and glacier meltwater in Antarctica - MAT-04 (spades assembly) (version 2) ... | reverse complement strand
GGATCAGACTCGTAGTGCGTAGATCAGGAGTTCGATTCTCCTCTCGGGCTCCATATAGCACCATGTAAAGGACACTTTTGGTGTGACGGCTCCTCCGGTCACCGAGTCGGCCAAGATTCGGGCCAACCGTCGGGCCTGCGTCCACCCTGAACGTCTGCGCCCTCTCCCTCCAGGCCAGCGACCGCCGAGGAACCGACGTCATCGCCGAGCTACTCGGTCGCGGTGAGCAGTAGCGCTGCTCAAGAGGCCGGCGCCTCGTCGTCGTCGTTCGGTCCCCGTCCCCTCGTCGCGCGTTTATCATCGGTGTATGAGTTGTCGGAGCCCGCTTGCTTTCGCGGTGTTTTCGGCGGTGGTGGTGCTTTTGGCGTTTGCTGCGTCGGCAGGGCCAGTTCGGCTCTGGGTTGTCCCGACGTCGGGAACTGCTTCGCTCGATGGTGCGTCGCCGGCCACGGTCGACTCACCACGGCAGGAACCGGAGCCGGAGTCCGAGCGGCGCGGAGGTGTCGCCCCGCTGGTGCAGTTGCTTGCTGTGGTCGTGGTTGCAGCAGGGGCCGCCGCGCTGGTGGCGATGCGTGGTTGGTGGCCGAACGATTGGCCGTTGGGTGGTGCGCGACAGCGGAGAATTCGAAGGTTCGGCTCGTTGCCTGAAGCGGCGGACAGCGACCTTGGCGTGAACGTCGAGCAAGCTCGTGCAGCGCTTTCCAAAGGCCAACCGCGCAACGCGATCGTGGCGTGTTGGATGCGGCTCGAAGGTGACATCGCCGCAGCCGGGTGGCCGCGATCTGGCGCTGAGACGTCCGCGGAGTACGTCGAACGAATCATCGCTGAGGCCTCTGTCGACCCGTTCGGGATTTCCGAACTTGCTGCGTTGTATCGCGAGGCACGTTTCTCGGATCACCCGCTGGGCGATACCGATCGCACGCGCGCTCTCGAAGCTCTGGCGCGAGTCGAGGCCAGCCTTCGTTTCGGCGTGCGGGTGCCGTCATGAAGCTGTGGAGAGCGCTCCCAACCGCGTCGATCTGGCTGGTGTTGTCCCTGTCGCTGTTGGTGACTGGTTCGCGACCGGCGGTCATCGTCCTTGCGGGCATCGTCGTCGTCGGTGCAGCTTTGGTCGTGTCGGTTGTCGACGTTGGCAGGGACATCGGTGACACCGGCTGGTCGAGGCCCCACATCACCAACCGCCCGATCAACGGTGACCAGCGGGTCACCCAATTGCGTCATCAGATGGCAGGCGCCCGACAGACCGACTCGAGCGAACTGCATGACCGGCTTGTCTCGCTCGTCGATGAACGTTTGATTGTTCATCACGGTATCCATCGCAGCGAGCAGCCGCTGCGTGCCAATCGGGCGTTGACTCCGACGCTGCGGGCTCTTCTGAATGGTTCGCCGAGGCGTCTCGGTTCACGGCGGACGCTCGATCAGACCATCACCGACATCGAGGCATTGTGAACGAGATCCGATCGGCGATAGTCATCACCCCAGCGGACGCTTCGCGACTGGCCAACGAGGTGCTCGACGAGGTCAACACGGCCATCGTCGGCAAGCGCGACGCACTTGGTTTGGTGTTGTGCGGGGTGCTCGCCGGCGGGCATGTCTTGATCGAAGATCTTCCGGGCCTGGGCAAGACGCTCGCCGCGCGTTCGTTCGCACAGGCCCTTGGTTTGAAGTTCACCCGTGCCCAGTTCACACCCGACCTGCTGCCAGCTCGCCGTGTTGTTCATGCCCAATGCTCTTGGGGATCTCGAACCGGAAGACATCACCCCGTTGCACGCATCGACTCCATCAGCGTCGCGACGGACGCCATCTCGGCACGGTCGGTCTCGTCGGCCTCGAGCGCAGCAGCTTCCGCGGCAAGTTCTCTGCCTCTCCGGAGCCGACTGGCAGAAGCGAGCAACGATGAGCGGATCGCGTTGGACTGGCTGAGACCAGAGGATTCGAGTGTGCGAAGTGCCCGTTCGCTTTCGTCATCGAGTCGTACCGAGATCGCCTTTGCCATGTCATCAAGTATCACATAACGTCATACAAGCTGCAACGCGATCAAGATCATCAACCAGGCAGATAGGTGTGGGCTCAGCTGGCGACCAAGAGTTGCTGGACGCGTTGATGCGAGAGGCCGAGCAACTCGGCAGCATCGGTCCGATCGTCGAACCTGCTGACGGCTATCCCGACGACATCTCGAAGGAGGCCGTCACGTTGGGGGCGATCGATGCGCTTGTGGCAATGCCGACATCGCGAGGAGTGGTGGACGGACTCCCGATCAATTCTGCCGAGGACGCGTTGGCGATTCTGCACCGTGGCAACGGTGACCAAGCACAGTCAATAAAGGCAGCCTCGCTGACTCTCGGCAGCGCAAGCTTCGTCACTGACACGCCTCTCGAAGAATGCTGGCACTGTCGATAGGTCGGCTGGTGAACGCGCCCGATGCATCCGGCGGATACATGAACACTCACGCCGTCGAATGCGAATAGCCATACGGGGCAGGTCCGCGATGCCGCGGTGGCAGTTGTTCAAGGACTCGACACCAATGCCTGACATCTGGATGGCACTGTTGATGGGGGGCTCTCCGCCGATCAGAGCGTCAGCCGAGATCCAGCCAAGATCCAGCCAAGGTCCGGGGGTATCGATCGCGAACGGATCCATGAGCGAACGCCGGGCGGGGTGTCGAAAAGATGGTGTCACTGGAATCCGGTCTGAAAGGATGAGCGATCGCTCGCCGGAGGGTAGGACCAATGTCCGATCGAGAAACTGCGGATCAGGAACTCGCGCAGCAGCTACTCGATCGCGCGCGGGCAGAGCGGGTGAAGTTGACCTGTCCTGATGGCCCGCTGGGTAATCTGACCGAATCGGGTCGCTTCCTTGCTGAGCCGACAGAGGTCCAATCTGCAGCTGAATCTGGGGGGCTCGCAGTGTGGACGAGTGCAGTCGCGATGACGCTGCTCCTCGTGACGTTCTGTGCCGCGTTTTTCGTGATCTTCAGCACAGGTCCACGCCAATGGGCGGCGGAGACCTTTCTCGGGTGCGAGAGCGAAGTTGTCACACGACAGTCGCCTTCGAGTTCATCCGAGCCGGCTATCTCGTTCGAGTGCCGGCGCGGCGGGCAGAACGAGTCCATCGATCTGCTGCTCGCTGGGCTGGGGTTTGCTCCATTTGTCGCAGTTGCCTCAGTATCAGCGATTGGAATCGTGACATCCCGGCAACTTCGACTACGTCGACGGCGTCGGACCAACGGACACTCCTAGGTCACGTGGCTGCGCTGCTGGAAACCGGTTGCCACTGCTATTCGCCAGCGGTGATCTCGAACTCGACGCTCTGGTCAGCATCACCCAGGATCTGATAGGTGCCCAGCGCGACGTCCAGGTCGATGCCACAGGTGGTGCTGGCCGCGACGCCCGCGATCGTCGCAACCTGTGCCCCGTCCTTCATGATTCGAATCGCTGCTGGGCCTGCGTTCTCAGCATCGGCTTCCAGCTCGACGCGCACGACACCCGGTGTCAGCCCGTCATTAGAACGTAAGCCAAACCTGCCGAAGCCACCTACAACATCGTCGAGAGTGACATGCACCAAACGACCTTCTGGCGCCTTCGTCGTCACGCACACTGTTGGCTGAACTGTCGACGCAGGGGGCGAGGCCACCTTGTCATCCGAACAGGCAGCAAGGAACATCGGCACTACCAGCAGAATCGACAATCGTCGCATGAGCAGCGACGTTACTGCTCTGCGCAGTTGATCAGCTGCGGAGCACGAGCGGCGGCAGCCACTCCTGCAGGCGGTCCCAGATGATGGCATCGCTCTTCGCGAGGAGATGGCCGTCGCCCGGTAGGCGCACCAGCTCACCGGTGCCGGCGATCATGCGCACCATCTCGCTGGCCTCGATGGGCAGGATCTCGTCGCGCTCACCGTGGAACAGGAGGAGCGGCGTTTCGGCCAACCGGCCTGCCACCTCACACCCCGCGGACTGGGTTGCGAACGTGACGATGCCGGCGACCATCTCGTTGAGGCCAACGCCGACACGAACTGCCACCGCGCCACCGAAGCTGTGACCCATGAGCACCACCTTGTCGGCGCCCGCACCCCCGATTGCGAGTTGCACAGCGGCAGCCAGATCCACGCAGCACAGATCGAGGTCATTGGGTTTGCGATAGCTGACGCGCAGCACCGCGACCCCGCGACGCGACCACTCTTCCCCGAGCCGGTGATAGAGCGCGTCGCCTGGTCCGAGAAGGCCACCCATGGCACCGCCGCAGAGCACCAGCGCACCGGGCTGCACGCCAACGCCTTCGGCCGGCTCGTGCCAGAGCAGCGTCAACAGACCGCGCATCGTGTACATCTCCACGTGGCGCAGAGTTGGCGTCAGCATCACGTCACTGGAGGCCATGACCTGTACCGCGTCGAGCGGCGTGGGAACACTGTTGGCGCCCGGCTCTCCGCGCTCGGCGCCGTCGGCAGCAGCGTTACCGGCGGGGTGGTCCATCGTGGTTACTGTAACGCCACCGATGTCGACCATTCCCACCGATCCCCGGCACCGCGAGCTCTACGACCTCGCCGTGCGCATCGGCCTCGCGTGGCGCGAGGTTCGTCGTGGCTCGTCCACCGGGGGCCTGCGCGATTACCTCTATGGCAGTGACCAGGAGTCGATCGAGCAGGGTCAGATGGACACCCTCGACTTGCTTGCCCTACAGCCTGCATGGCGCATGTCGGAGCTGGCCGACGCCCTGCGCGTCGAGCCGTCCACCGCCACTCGCGCTGTTCAGCGGCTGGTCAACGCCGGCCTCGCCGAACGCATCTCCAGCCCAGACGACGGCCGTGTCGTGCAGGTCGAGATCACCGAACGGGGCCGCGATGTGTTCGAGGCCGTCGCCGCGCGCCGCGGCGAACTACTGACGTTCATCCTCAAGCAATACCGGCGTGGCGAACTACCGGTCTTCGCCGACATGCTCGAGCGCTTCGTCGTTGCCATCGATGCGTTCGTGGAAGCCCACCAATCCGAACCCTGACCCACGCCCCGCCGTAGCCGAAGGTTTGGGGTTGAGGGGGTTGGGGTATGGTGCCCTTTGATGGCTGACCAGCAGGAGTTTGCGACGGAAGCGATGCAATACGCTCCGCAGCTCTACAGCGCGGCAGTTCGTATGACCCGCAGTCGCACTGACGCAGAGGACCTGGTTCAGGAGACCTACCTGCGCGCATACCGCGGGTACGCGAACTTCACGGACGGCACCAACCTGCGCGCCTGGCTGTTCCGCATTCTCACCAACACGTTCATCAACAGCTACCGCGCCAAGCAGCGGCGGGTACAGGAGACGGATCTCGACGACGTCGAAGACCTCTACCTCTACAAGCGCATCAGCGGCATCGACGTCGCCAGCCGCAGTGCAGAAGACACGCTGTTCGAGCTCTTCACCGACGACGAGGTGAAGAACGCACTCGAGGCCCTTCCCGAATCGTTCCGGATGCCGGTGCTGCTGGCCGATGTCGAGGGCTTTTCCTACAAGGAAATTGCCGAAATGCTGGATATTCCCATCGGTACCGTGATGTCGCGGCTGCATCGGGGAAGAAAGGCGATGCACAAGGCGTTATTGGAGTTCGCAACTGAACGAGGCCTGCTCGTGCGAACGCCCGAGCCCGACCACCAACTGACCGATGGCTGACTGCAACGAAACTCTTCGCGAACTTGAGACCTTCCTCGACGATGAACTCGCCGATGACACGCGTGCGGCCATTCAGTCGCACCTTGGCGGCTGCCTCGATTGCCTGCAGGCATTCGACTTCCACGCCGAGCTGCGCACAGTCATCAGCACCAAGTGCAAGACCGACGAGATGCCTCCCGGGCTGCTCTCCAAGATCGAGCTGTGCTTCGGCCAAGATTTCGACGGCGACGGCGAGATCGGCTGACCAGACCTTCGTCGACGCTTGTGGTGACGGATTGGCCGCAGCCGCAGCCCAGGTGGCTACGCTGGCACCATGTTTGCGGTGATCTTCCACTGGTGGCTCGGTGCCCTCCTCTCCATCGTCGGCGTCAGCCTGCTGATTGCATTCGTTGCTGGCTACATCAAGATGGTCGTGGCCCCGCAGTACCCCGCTAAGCGGAACAAGCGCGACGACTGACGTGGCGTTTGACGGGGGCATTGCGGCAACGCTGCTCGCCCGTTGCACATTTCCACCGGCTGGCACCGCTGCCACCTGCGCCGTCTCCGGTGGTGCCGATTCCACAGCACTGCTGGTGCTCGCAGTTGCAGCCGGTCTCCGCGTCACGGCCGTCCACGTCGATCATGGGTTGCGGGAAGGTTCATCCGCGGAGGCCGACGTCGTCCGAGCAAACTCACTTCACCTCGGTGCCACATTCCGAGCCGAACGAGTGCACGTACTCGACGGACCGAACCTGGAAGCCCGAGCGCGCCAAGCGCGGTACGAGGTACTGCCCGACGATGTACTCACCGGCCACACCGCCGACGATCAAGCCGAGACCGTGCTCGTCAACTTGCTGCGAGGCGCGTCCACCAGCGGACTTGCCGCAATGCGTCCCGGCCATCGCCATCCGATCCTGAGCCTGCGCCGCAGCGAGACGGTCGAATTGTGCGTTGCGCTGCGGCTGCCGGTGGTCAACGATCCGTCGAACCTGGAACCACGGCACCTTCGCAATCGGGTGCGCCACGAACTGTTGCCGCTGATGGCTCAGCTCTCACAGCGCGACCTCACGCCGGTCTTGGTCCGGCAGGCGGGCCTGGCCCGCGATGACGATCAGTTACTGGACACGCTGGCCGCAGCGATCGACCCCACTGACGCCCGGGCGTTGGCCGCCGCACCCGTTGCGCTTGGTCGCCGGGCCGTGCGGCAGTGGCTGGTCGGCACGCACCCGCCCGACGCGGCAACCGTCGAGCGCGTGCTGCAGGTCGCACGGGGGCACGCGGTGGCCACGGAGGTAGGTGGCGGCCGCCGGGTTTCACGCCATCAGCAGCGCTTGTTGCTTGGCCCCGACGAACAGGTCTCATAACGAGTAGCCTGAGCCGACATTCGTTGGCACTACACGTGGAGGAAGGCTCATGCCTCCCAGGCTGCGCGGGAAGTGGGCGCTGGGTATCACGCCGCGCAACTTCACGTGGTTCATGAAAGACAAACTTGCGGTGTGCGAGCGCCCCGGTGGGTACGGCGATAATCATCGTCGCGTCCGTCGCCAAGAAGAGATCATCTGGCTACGCGAAAACGGCTTCGGCTGTGTGGTCAGCATCATCCCTGCCACGCACAACCTGCACAACTACGACGAGCTGAGCATGCCGTTCCTGCATCGCCCGTTCACCGGCACCGACGACCTTGGTATGTGGCTGAAGGCGTTCTACACCGAGATCCACGGTTTGCTCGAGGCCAGCACGAAGGTCATCGCGCACAACGAGTCGGTCGACGACAAGATCATCGGCATCATGGGCGGCTACATCCGCTGGAGCGGCATGGTCGACGATCCGTCGACGGTCATCAACCTCACCGAGCGCATCGCCAAGCGTCAGCTCGACCCGTTCGCTCGTGAGGTCATCCTCATGGCGCACGAACTTCACTGACACTCGATCCGGCCTACGATGGGGCGATGAGCAGCACTCCAGCCGGCTGGCACCCTGACCCAATGGGTCGTCATCAAATGCGTTACTGGGATGGCAACGCGTGGACGGAACACGTGAGCACCAATGGCGTGCAGGGCACTGACGCGCTACAACCGTCGCGCCTCGACCGTTTCGACAATGCGATGACGGTCGGCAACGAGGGCGACGCTGCCAAGATTCAAGAGCAGGTGAGCAGCCAGCAGCGGCACCGCGGCGCGGCGATCACCGGCGCGGCATTCGAAGGCGCCGGCACCATTTTCACTGAGCCGATTCTGGTCGTGAACCAGAAGGCGAAGATCATCGAGCTGAACAACCAGTACAGCGTGTTCAACAAAGACGGCCAGCAGCTGGCTGCGGTCAACCAGGTCGGGCAGAGCGCGGCAAAGAAGGCGCTGCGGCTGCTGACCAGTCTCGACCAGTTCATGACCCACAAGCTGGAGATCACCAACGGGCAGGGCCAGGTACTGCTGCGGCTCACCCGCCCGGCGAAGGTGATGAAGAGCACGGTCATCGTCAGCGATGGCAACGATCAGGAGATCGGTCGCATCGTTCAGGACAACATGTTCGGCAAGATCCACTTCTCGCTGCAGTCCGGCGGCCACACCTATGGCGCGATCAAGGCTGAGAACTGGCGGGCCTGGAACTTCCGCATCGAGGACCACACCGGCCAGGAGATCGCCCGCATCACCAAGACGTTCGAGGGCATCGCCAAGACGCTGTTCACCACGGCCGACAACTACGTCGTGCAGATCCACGGACAGATTCCCCAGCCGCTCAATGCGCTGGTCGTGGCCGCTGCCCTCTCGGTCGACACGGCACTGAAGCAGGACTCGCGCGGCCTGGGCTGACGGGCCTTGGGTTGTCGCTCGCGCGACAATGCCGAATGCCCTCAGTCACCGTTCGCGGCACCGCCCTCGCCGCTGTCACCCCCGATCGCGCCGAGCTGAGCCTGGCGCTCACTCATCTTGCGCCGGACGCTGCTGGCGCGCTCGACGAGATCAGCTCGCGATCACAGCGCTTCGAGCAGATCCTCATCAGCCTTGGTTTCACCAGCGACGACTGGGCCACGGATGGTGTTCAGATCGCCGAGGAGTATCAGTGGCAGAAGGAGGCCAACGTGTTGGTTGGCCATCGCGCCACCACCGCGCTGACAGTCACGGTCCGCTCGACCGGGTTGGTGACCAGTGTGATTCGCGACGGTGTCACCACCGCTGGCGCCAGCGTGCGCAGCCTGACATGGCGAGTGGACGCCGACAATCCTGCACGCGCGGCCCTGTTGGGTGCCGCGGCCCGCGATGCGCGCGTCCGCGCCACTGCGTACGTCGAGGCCCTCGACCTGCGCCTGGGTGAGGTGGAGCTGGTCAGCGAGGCCCCGATTGCGGCCGAGTCGCAACCGCAACCGCAGCCACGCATGGCAATGGCAGCGAAGATGTCCGACGGCGGAGCCGAGCTCAGCCTCAACGGCGGTCGCGCGGAGCTGAGCGCTGAGGTCTATGTGCGCTTTGCGATCAATGTGAACGGCGCGTGAACAGCTAGTCTGACTGTGTGAGCGGACAGCGAGTTCTGGTCAGCGGCATGGGCGGCGAACTTGGCTCGCTCGTCGCCGCCAAGCTCGAAGAAGAACCATGGGTCGGCGCCCTGGTAGGCATTGATGTCGATCCTCCACGCCGCCGACTGCGCAAGGCCGAGTTTCACCTGCTGCAGCCATCACAGCGTGAACGCATTGTCGATGTGGTCACCAAGTTCAATCCCCACGTGGTCATCAACTTGAGTGTGTGGGAGCCCGACGCACGCGCCGCCCTGGCCCATGCCCGCCAGTTCACAGCCGACGCAGCCACCGCCATCATCGGCGCTGCGGCAGAGTGCCCGGCGCTGGAGGGCATGGTCGTGCGCAGCGGCATCGAGGTCTACGGGCGTGCTCGCAATTCGGCCACGCGGCCTACCGAGTCGGCGCCACTGCACCCGACCAGCGAATACGGACTGATGCTGGCCAACGTCGAGCAGCAGGCTCGCGAGGTCGGCAAGCGAGTCGGCATTGCGGTCGGCAAGCTGCGCCTGGCATCAGTCCTGGGCAAGCACGTCCCTAGCCCACTCGGCCGTCTACTTCGCCAGCCGGTCGTGCCCTTCAGCCTTTTCGCCGACTCGCCGTTCGCCGTCATCGAGGACCACGATGCGGCGCGTGCGTTCGTCCTTGCTGCCGCCTGCCGACTGGACGAGCCTGTCAACATCGTTGCGCCAGGAGCGATCACCACCCTGCAGGCCATCATGCGCGGCAAGCGGGTACCGCTGCCGATGGTTGGGCCCGAGTGGAACATCGCCTCGAGGCTCAGTCACGTGTTCGGTGCGCCGATCCCCGGCCACGTCGTCGAACTGATGCATCGCGGCCGCCTGGCCGATGGCGCCAAGGCGCTCGAGGTCCTCGGCTTCAGTCCCGCACTCAGCACGCCGGAGGTCATCGACCATCTGTATGCGTGGGAGAGCGTCGTGCGAATCGGAAGCATTCAGGAGGCCGTGGCCTGATGGCACAGCTCATCGAGTTCCCCGTGAAAGCCGCCACCCGCGCCGGCAACGCGCTGGCCGAACCCCTACGCGCCGCCTGGCCCACACACTCGGTCGACGACTACGGCCGCGACCCGCACCTGATCAGCTCGCTCGCTCCCTTCGCCAAGTTGCGCTGGTCCGTCACCGTAGGTGGAGTGCACCACCTGCCCATCAACAAAGGCGCGCTGCTGGTGTGCAACTCACGTCGGTACTCGCTCAGTGCCGTCTACGCCGCCCTCGCACTCAGCGAGGAGACCGAGCGCCCAGTTCGATTCGTTGGCCGCCCCGACATCGCGCCCATCGGGCCGTTCATGCGACGCATCGGTGGTCTGCTGGCCACGCCGGCCGACGTGCTGAGCGCGCTCTCGCACAATGAACTCGTACTGGTCGCGGCAGAAGGTACGTCGCACCCGCGCAACGCCGGCAAGGTGCCGCACGAGCTCGTCGGCCCAGCCGTGGTCGTCGGCGTTCCCGTGTTTCCGGTGGCGACCATGAGCAGCACCATCGGTCGCGCTGCGCGCGTCGAGGTTGGCCCGGCTGTCCGAGCGCGACGCAAGCGTCGTGGTCCACTGGCCGAGGTCGAGCTGGCCGATCAACTGCAGCACCACCTGCAGCAGATGCTCGATGGCTTTGGCGGCGTTCAAACCGGCGTCGCCCCCATCGACTGGCTGGCGGAAGGCTGACCCATGCCCTACGCACGCGCTACTGACGGCATCCGGCTGCACTACGAGGTGCTTGGCCGCTCCGGCGCGACGCCGGTGCTGATGATCCAAGGACTCGGCGCCGACAAGCACGGCTGGGACATGCAGCGCTTTCCGATGGCGTTGCAGTACCGAGTGATCGCGTTGGACAACCGAGGCGCTGGCCGCAGCGACAAGCCGTTCGGCACCTATTCGTTGGAGCAGATGGCCGACGATGCGATCGCGGTGCTCGACCAGGTTGGCGTGCAGAAGGCGCACATCGTGGGTGCCTCGATGGGCGGCGCGATCACGCAGATCATCGGCCTCAAGTACCCCGAGCGCGTGATGTCGCTCACACTTGCGTGCACTGCGTGCCGGAACCATCCGTGGCGAAAGGAGCTGCTCGCCGGTTGGGCAACGGCGGCCACCGAACGGGGTGTGGGTGCAATGACACGCGAGGCCGCTCGTTGGGTGATCGGCCCGCGTTCGTTCCGCCGGCTACTCCCTGCGTTTGGGATGCTGGGGCCGCTCGCGATGGGCCGCACCTCGCACGCATTCGTCGCACAGGTGAGAGCCATCCTCGACGTCGACGATTCCATCTCCGATCAACTCGCGCTGGTCACTGCGCCGACACTCGTACTCGTGGGCAATCAAGACATCCTGACGCCTCGCGGCGACAGCGAGGAGATCGCCGAGCGCATGCCGAACTCGGAGCTGGTGGTCATCTCCGGGGCGGCGCACGGGTTCATGGTCGAGCACGCATCAACGTTCAACCGGGTGCTGCTCGAGTTCCTCGGTCGGGTCACTCGGGCACAGCGCGCGGCCGCGGTGGTCACCGCAACCGAAGCCGCCGCCAGCTAACTCGCAGCGGCTTCGAGCTCGGTTCGGCGGGCGTACGCCCAGCCCGGTGTGCGCAGCACGAAGCCCAACCGATCGCGCCAGCCAGTGCTGCGGGCGATGTCGTGGAAAATGTCGCGGTACTCGTGGGTGCTGACCTTCCACAGGTTGTACGACTCGACGTTCTTGGTAAGCCCGTAGACCACCGGTTCGTCGGGTTCCTCGCGTTGAAAGGTGCCGAACAGGCGATCCCAGATCATCAGGATGCCGGCGTGGTTGCGATCGATGTAGCGCTTGTTGCGACCGTGATGCACACGATGGTGCGACGGTGTGTTGAGCACCGCTTCGGCCGGGCCAAGTGAGCGAATGGTGTCGGTGTGAATCCAGTATTGGTAGATCAGGTTCAGCGCCCGAGAGGTCTCGATGATGGACGGACGCACACCCGCACGTGCGACCAGACCGTACGGAACCCAGACACCGAAGGCACCAGCGACCGGCTGACGCAGTGCCGTGGACAGGTTGTAGTGCTCGCTGCTGTGGTGCGGGACGTGAATGGCCCACATGCCGCGCACCTCGTGCATGACGCGATGGTTCCAGTAGTACGCAAGGTCCCACCACACCATCGCAATCGTCCACGGCAACACACCGGTGCCCAAGTCGCGGGCGCTGCCCTTGCGCCACATCCGCTTCATACTGGTGAGGGATGCCGTCGTCGCGGTGAGGGCCAGTCCGCCTGCAGCGAGCGCGGCCACTCCACCAACCCCGGCGACCTTTCGCGCACGGGCCCTCGCCCGGCGGCCAGCTTCGGTTGCAGTGTCCGCACGGTTCGCGACAACATCGGCGATGGTGGTGACGGCCGCAGCGGTGACGGCGATTCCAATCACGACCTGGCCGATGCGTCCACTGCGCCCACGACCCTTGCCGGTGCGGAACGGGACCGCGTAGCCCGCAAGCGCAACCGTGAGCGGCGTACTGATGCTGAGCACGCCCATGCCGAGGCTGGTCATGGTGTCCGGGCGCAGGTAGTCCGCCGAGCTGGGGCCCTCGATCTCGGCGCGCTTCTTCAGGACGCGCTGCTCCCACGCCATCGAGCCGAAATACAGGGGTGTGACCGCCACCGTCAGATCCATGCGAACAGTCTGCCGCGCGACCTCGGCCCGCGTACATCTCGATGCGTATGGTGGCTGCGTGATCCCACACGAAGTGATTCCACACGACGATGCTCTGCGCGACCGGCTCGCCCGTAACCTCGCGGCCCACGAACTGCTGCCCGTACCACAGGGCGTAGAGAAGCGAGCCGCCGTAGCCATTGTGGTGGTCAACAGCGTCGCAGGCAGCGACCCCGAGGATCCGTATTGGTCGGCGAACCTGCCCGACAACATGTCGTCGGTGCCCGGCGACGTGACAGGTTTCGATGGATCGGTCAACCATGTTGCTGGCGGCGCCGCGTTCCTGATCTGCCGGCGCGCGGCAACGTTGACCAGTCACGGTGGCCAGTGGGCACTGCCCGGCGGACGAGTGGACCCGGGAGAGACCGCGGAGGAAACCGCCCTGCGCGAATTGGACGAGGAGCTGGGTCTGGCGCTGGGGCACGACGCTGTGTTGGGTCGCCTCGACGACTACATCACACGTTCGGGCTACACGATCACGCCCGTAGTGCTGTGGGCCGCGGGCGAAGTGGAGGTGCGGCCCGAACCCAGCGAGGTGGCACACGCGTATCGAATTGGATTGGCCGAGCTGCAGCGGGCCGACTCACCCCGCTTCGTGAACATTCCGGAGAGCGATCGTCCGGTGGTGCAGCTACCCATCGGTCGCAACCTGATCCACGCGCCCACCGGCGCCGTGCTGCTGCAGTTCCGCATGGTCGCCCTCGACGGCCACGCCAACGAGCGGGTATACGAGCTGGAACAACCAGTCTTCGCCTGGCGCTGACCGCGCCACGCAGGTCAGGCGCTGCCGCTGTGGCCGAACCCGCCGCCGCGATCGTCGCCGTCCAGTGAGTCGACGATGGTCCACCGCACTTCCTCGACGCGCTGCAGCACGAGCTGCGCGATGCGGTCGCCGCGCTGGATGTGGAACGGTGAGCGCGGGTCAGTGTTGAGCAGGATGACTTTGATCTCACCGCGGTAGGCCGAGTCGATGAGACCTGGTGCGTTGGCGACGGTGAGGCCGTGCTTGAGCGCGTTGCCGCTGCGCGGGAGAACCAACCCGGCGAACCCGATGGGGATGGCGATACTGATACCCGTCGGCATCAGCAACCGTCCGCCGGCGGGTGCGACCACCCCGTCCTCACGTGCTCGCAGATCGAGCCCGGCATCACCCGGGTGTGCATAGCTGGGCAGCGCCAGGTCCGGGTCAAGTTGCACGATCGCCACAACCAACATCTCGCCAGCTTACGAGCGCTCCACCCTGCCCCCGGTTGTACGTACTCGTCGGGTGCCAGGTCGGCGGTCCAGGGTACGATCGGGCGGGTGAGCGCCGACCGTCCTCCCTCTGTCGACCGCCTGGCGCGGGCAATGGCTGCGGCCAGCGGGCTGCCGCACGCGGTGTGCGTCGAACTGGCTCGCGAGGCGATCGCCGCCGGGCCGGAAACCTACGCAGAACCCGCAGCCTGCGAGCGGGCCGTGGCCTTCCACCGCACCCTGCTCTCGCCGGTCGTCAACGCCACCGGCGTCCTGCTGCACACCAACCTTGGGCGCGCTCCGGTTGCGTTCACGCACCCGCCACAGGCACTCAACGTCGAATTCGATCTTGGCACCGGCGAACGTGGGTCACGCCAGCAAGCGGTCGGCGGCCTGCTGGCAACGCTGTGCGGCACGGAGGCGGCGATGGTCGTGAACAACAACGCTGCCGCAGTGCTCCTGGTGCTCGCCGCCCTTGCCCACGATCGGCAGGTGCTCGTCAGTCGCGGCGAGAGTGTCGAGATCGGCGGCGGGTTCCGAGTGCCGGAGGTGATGGAGCAGAGCGGCGCCCACCTCGTCGACGTCGGCACCACCAACCGCACTCGGCTGAGCGACTACTCGAAGGCACTCGGCCGCAAGAACGCCGACGTGGCGTTGATCTTGAAGGTGCACCCGTCCAACTATCGCATCGAAGGCTTCGTCGAGGACACGCCAGTGGCGCAGCTGGCGACCCTGGGCGTACCTGTCGTCGCCGACATCGGCAGCGGGCTGATCGATTCCAATTGTCCGTGGTTGAGTGGTCCGCCGCCCGCTTGGTTGGCCGGCGAACCGTCGGCACGTCAATCACTGGCTGCAGGTGCAGCGTTGGTGACGTTCAGTGGTGACAAGTTGATGGGTGGCCCGCAGGCTGGGGTGATTGCAGGTCGCGCTGATCTTGTGACCGCGTGCATGAGGTACCCGCTGGCTCGCGCGCTGCGACCCGGAGGGCACGTGTTGTTCGCCATGCAACAACTTGCACTGTCGTACCTCGCCAAGACAGCTGCGACCGACGTGCCGTTCTGGCAGATGGCCAGCACCACCATCAACGATCTCTCGATCCGGGCACACGAGCTGGTGGCGGCCACTGGTGTTGGCGAAGCGGTGCCCAGCGAAGCGGTACCCGGCGCCGGCTCTGCACCCGGCACCATCATTCCGTCGGTCGCGATCAGAGTGGCCGGTGATCACCTCGTTGCGCTCCGCAATGGCGCAATGCCGATCATCGCTCGCACTCGTGACGGTGCCACTCTTCTCGACCTGCGCACCGTCAATCCGTCCGACGACGGCGTGCTGGCCGCCGCACTCAGCGGCCTCTGAGCGATGCGAGTCGTAGCTACCGCGGGCCACGTCGACCATGGCAAGTCGTCGTTGGTGCAGGCACTCACCGGCACCAACCCTGACCGATTCGAAGAGGAACGGCGACGCGGCCTCACCATCGACCTCGGCTTCGCGCACACCGCGCTTGCCAATGGCGAAGGGGTCAGCTTCATCGACGTCCCCGGCCACGTTCGATTCCTGCGCAACATGCTCGCCGGAGTCGGTGGTGTGGACGCGTGCGTGTTCGTGGTCGCGGCGACGGAAGGGTGGAAGCCGCAGAGCGAAGAGCACCTCCGAATCCTCGAACTTGTCGGTTTGCGACACGGCGTGGTGGCGCTGACGAAGTCAGACCTTGTGGACGACGAATGGCGCGAGCTGCAGGAGATGGACGTACGCGATCACCTTGCTGGCACGTTTCTCGCGGATGCGCCGATCGTTGCCGTCAGTGCAACCACTGGCGCCGGGATGGACGACCTTCGAGACGCGCTCGCAATGCTTGTCTCGACAACACCGGCGGCACTTGATCGCGGGCGGCCGCGGCTCTGGATTGATCGAGTGTTCGCGGCCAAGGGCAGTGGCACCGTCGTCACCGGCACGCTCACCGGCGGCGCCGTTGCTGCCGACGACCTGCTCCACGCCGGAGACCACGCAGTACGCATTCGGTCGGTGCAATCGCACGGCGAACGTCACGAGTCGATCGGCCCAGGCAATCGAGTAGCACTCAATCTGGTCGGCGTCGACCACACGGAGATTCGCCGAGGAGACGCCGTCGTGGTGCCCACGCAGTGGCGGCCAGCGACTCGCTTCGATGCCAGCCTCACTGTGCTCTCATCGCTCGATCACGTCGTGTCGCGTCGCGGTGCGTATGCCGCATACATCGGGTCGGGCGAGTTCCCCGTGAAGTTACGGGTACTGGGCAGTCAGTCACTGGCGCCCGGCAGCTCAGGGTTGGTGCGTTTGCACCTCGGTACCGCACTGCCGTTGATGCCTGGGGACCGGTTCGTACTGCGCGAATCCGGCCGCGACGAAACGGTCGGCGGGGGTGAGGTGCTCGACGTTTCTCCGATTCGACCGGCCTCCAAGGCCAGACCAGACCGAAGCGTGGATCGCGTGATCGATGAACGCGGTTGGGTGACCGTCGATGATCTCGAGGCAATTACCGGCGAGCGCCGCGCACCCACGGTTGGTACGTGGGTGGTGTCGCCATCGTCCCTCGCCGCGACCCAAGCCTCGGTGCGCGAACACATCGCAACGGCCGGCGAGTTGGGCCTCGACCTCGCCACCCTCAACGAGCGCGAGCGAGCTGTAGTTGCCACGTTGGAGGGCGTCGCGATCGACGCTGGACGAGCGCGTCCAGTGACGGCGAAGGATCCACTGGCCGACCATCCGTTTCTCGCCGTGTTGTTGGCGGGCCGCCTGTCGCCACCCGACCCGGTCGGCATCGACAAGACCCAACTGCGCGAGTTGGTGCGCCGCACGCTGATCGTGGAGCGCGACGGCCTCTACTTCCACCCATCGGCCATCGATACTGCCGCCCACGCCGCAGCCGAGTTGCTCCGCACCAGCCCAGAGGGCTTCACCATGTCGCAACTTCGAGAGGCGATGGGCAACACCAGAAAGCACGCCGTCCCCTTGGCCACCGAGCTGGACTCCAGAGGCGTCACCAGACGAAGGGGCGACCTCAGAATCGCCGGCCCCAAACTCCCCCAGGTCTGAGTCAGGGGCCACTATTCGCCGGCGGCCTCACGGCGGCGGCGGGCGGTCAGACTCTGGACTCGTCGCAGGCCCTTGCGCTTGCCTTCTGGCGCCGCCTTCTCCAGATCGCGCGCAGCTTGGGCCACTCTTACGTCGTTGGTGATCACTTCGCCGAACTGCTGAGGGTCGGCGAGCAGCCAGCTGTGCGAGCCCTCCACCACGGTGCCCTCGACACCGGAGGCGATGCACAGCGCCTCGAAGGATTCACGCGGGATGATCCCGTCGCGGGTGCCCCAGATGATGCTGATCGACATACCGCTGTCGCGCAGCGACTCCAGCTCGGTGCGCACATCGGCCCGACGGGCAAGGTTGGCGACCCGCACGATCGCCCGCGGGTTGCGGAGCAGGTTGGGAAGGAGGTCTTCCGCCACCACCGGCAGCACGCGTGTGGCCTGACGGATGGGCCACACATCGCCGGGGAAGTGCAGGCCCCAGTCCCACAGCGGCCGCTCGGCGATGCTGCGCAGACCGCGCCCGCTGCGCCACGAGGAACCACCGATCGAGTTCACCAACACCAGGCTGCGTACTCGCGGCTGGAAGTCATGCGCCAGCCGAACCGCCACGCCACCACCGAACGAGTGGCCGACGACGACGGCCGGCTCCTCGATGTCGAGGGCGTCCAGCAGGTCGGCAACCCACTGCGCATAGCCGCGCAACGAGAACGCGTCGCCGGGCAGATCCGACGTGCCGCCGAAGCCGGGCAGGGCTGGCGCAATCACCTGGCAACCCTGTGCGGCGATGGTCTCGATCACGCCCCGATACGTGTGGTGCGCCAACGCCCAGCCGTGCAGCAACACCACTGGCAAACCCTCACCTGCGACGCTGTAGGAGGCAGAACGACCCTGCACGAATGTCCGGCGGTCGACCACTGCAACTGGCGACATCAGCCCTGTTGTTCCTCGATCTGAGCGGCACTGTCAACGGCAGACACCTCGACAACCTCGCCCTTCACGCGGCGCTCGCGATAGTCGCGTGCCGCGCCTTCCAGCGGTTCGACCTCCAGGGTCACGCCGTCGATCGCAACGACGCGCAGTTCATCGCCGGCAGCCAGCGGAGTGGCCCGGTTGGTGCGCGCTCGCCACTTGCTCTCCCCGACCTGCACGACGCCTTCAGGATTGATGGCACCAAGCGCAACCCCGGTGGACCCGATGATCCATTCGCGACCGATGGTCGGTGTGGAGAACCGTGTGCGCACCATCGACGGCATACCGACCACGAAGGTGAGCAGTACACCGGAGATCACCACGAACAGCGTGAACAGACCCAACCGCAGATCGTTGCCCGGCAAGGGTTCGTAGAGGAACCACGACCCGAGCACGAACAGCGCTGTGCCGACACCAGTCCAGAGTCGTGGGATACCCACCTGCACATCGATGGCGAACGCAAGCATGGCCAGCACGATCAGCGCGACAGCGAACGGACGCACGGGCAGCGCCGAGAAGCCGTAGGAGCCGAAGATGGTGAGCACCGCGCCGACAAACCCAGCCACACCGACACCGGCAGTGAAGAACTCGAAGATCAGCAGGCAGACACCGATGGCGAAGAACAGGTAGGCGATGGGCGGGCTGGCCACGGTGTGGAACATCTCTTCGATCAGACCGAGGCCCGAGAAGCGCACGAGCGTGGCGACATTCTCGGTCTTGCCCTGATCGTTGAGCTCCTCGGTCACCGTGTTCAGCTCGACACCGTCGACACCACCAACCGACACGATCGCGCCATCCATCGCCAGCACCATGCTCTTCACGGTCGGTACGCCCTCATCCGAAGTCTCCAGCCGCAGCACGTTCAGCTTGCGCGCCTCGGAGAACGACATCGAGCCGTTCCGTAAACGATCGCCCCCAGCACCGAAATCGACGCTGGTGCCGTCCAGCACCAGCGGGGCTCCCGTGTACCCAACACGACTGCCGGCGACCATCGCGGTGACGTCAGCAACGCCGAACAACTGTGCCGGCTGACCGTAGGCACGGGCGTCGCGCGACTGGCCGACCCAGACGCCGATGGCGATCTTGGCGTCGGCCACACGCTGCAGGAGGTGCCGCATGTCGGCAGTGCTGACCACCGAACCACCGGTGTTGAGCTGCAGGATCAGGGCCTGCGAGCCGTTGTCTTCGCTGCGCGTGATGGCGTCCTCGATGGACTGCACCGTCACAGCGTCGAACAGACCGGAGACCTGGAGCACATCGACCGGGGCCAGATCGGCAGCTGCTGACCCTGTCGTTCCAGTAGTGCTGGAGTCGCTCGCGACCGTTGAATCTGGCGGTACCGTGGCGCCAACCGGACCGCCAGCCGACGCTGCGCCCCCAAGAAGAGATAGCCCGACTAGGCCCACGAACGGGGCAAGGAGAAGGGTGATCGCTAGTCTGCGCACAAGTGCCTCCGAAGAGCGTGGATCCGCTGCAGTTCCTCACCACCGCCAGGGTGGCCATAGTGGCCGGCAAGGGTGGCGTTGGGAAGACCACGGTAACCGCTGTTCTTGCGCGAGCCGCACTCCGTCGCGGACTTCGTGTGCTGGTGGTGGAACTGGACGGAAAACCCACCTTGGGCAATTTGCTGCCCGATGTGGAGGTACAGCAGCTCTCCGCCACCGCAGCGTTGGCCGAGTATCTCGATACGCACGGCCTGTCGCGGGTGACGAAACGGCTTGCCTCGCGGGGCATCATCGACGTGATTGCCACAGCGTCTCCGGGAATCGACGACATCGTTGTGCTCGGCAAGATCAAGCAGCTGGAACGCAGCGGCCACTATGACCTGGTGATCGTCGACGGCCCGGCCGCCGGACACGCCATCACCTTCCTGCTGGCCGCCAAGAGCCTGCTGGCCAGTGTGCGCAGCGGCCCCATCCACAGCCAGGCCACCGAGGTGCTGGACATGCTCTCCGACCCGACCCGCTGCCAGGTGGTGTTGGTGACGCTGCCCGAGACCACGCCGGTCAACGAGGCGGTGGAGACGGCCTACGCACTGGAGGAACGCGTCGGCGTACACCTGGGCCCGGTGCTGGTCAACAGCGTCGACAGTGGAGCCACGCTGGACGTGGACGCCGCACCGGCGGACAGCCCGATGCGGTTGGCGGCCGAGTTTCGCAACGCTCGCCGGGCACTACACACCGCCGAATGTGACCGCCTGGCCGACGAATTGGCCCTACCGCAACTGCACCTGCCCACCGTGCCCGGCTCCGGCCTCACCGCTGCCGCCATCGACACGCTCGCCGACGAATGGGGCTCGCTGTGACGCCCAACCACCTGCGAACGACGCTGGCCGAGCACATTGCCAGTGCCGACGTGTTGGTCTGCTGCGGATCCGGTGGCGTCGGCAAGACCACCTCTGCAGCGGCGCTCGGCCTGCAGGCCGCGCTGCTGGGCCGGCGGGCCGTAGTGGTCACCATCGACCCGGCCAAACGGCTCGCGGACGCCCTCGGCGTTCCCGGCGGTTTGAGCAACGAGCCGAACAAGCTGGACGTGCCAGGCGATGGCGAACTTTGGGCGCTGATGCTGGATACGGCGACCACCTTCGACGGGCTGGTGCGAGCGAACGCAGCCGACCCGGAGCAGGCCGAGCGAATTCTTACCAACGGTTTCTACCGCAATGTCGCCGGCTCGCTGAGTGGCACACAGGAGTACATGGCGGCCGAGCGACTGCACGCGCTCCACAACGACGAGCGCTTCGACCTGGTCATCGTCGACACTCCCCCCACCCGCAACGCTCTCGACTTTCTGGACGCTCCCGGAACGATCACCAAGTTCATCGATCACCCGCTGTTCAAGCTGCTGATGATGCCAACCCGACGTGGGATGAAGGTGCTCAACATCGCCGCCCAGCCCATCCTGCGCACGATCGGCAAGGTCGTCGGCGGCGACGTGTTGGCCGACGCGGTGGCCTTCTTCCAAGCCTTTGGCGGGATGGAGACCGGCTTTCGTCAACGAGCCGACGAAGTGATGGCGCTGCTGCACAGCGACGTCACGCGTTTCGTACTGGTCGCCTCGCCACGGGCCGACACCATCGAGGAAGCGTGCTACTTCGCCAACCGTCTCGCGGCCAGCGATCTGGAAGTGGCGGCCGTCATCGTCAACCGCTGCACGCCGACCTTCGGCGAGCCACCGGCGCGACGCCCCCGTTCGGTAGCCATCGCCGCGCTCTACGACAACCTGGTCGAGTTGCGCACGAATGCCGCCACCGAGCGCTCACAGGCTGCCGATCTTCTTGTCGCCACCGGCGTTCCTATCGGCACGCACACCACCTGGGTACAGACGTTGCCCGGCGACGTCCACACGCTCGAAGCACTCTCCACCATTCGCAGCATCCTGTTTGATTAGGCGAGCTTCGTGCCGACGGGGCGCAGCCGGTAACGTCGGTCCGTGCACTATCTCGTCGCCACTGATGCCGACTACGTCGTCAACGACGTCACTGCCGCCCTGGGTGGCCCCGACGTGTCGTTCACCATCGTTCGTGAGGGTCGCGCAGTCGCTGCCGTCGTCGCCGAACGCACGCCCGACCTGGTGATTCTCGACCTGCAGATCGGCTCGAAGGGCGGCATGGCCGTCACCATGGACCTGCGGCTGGATGCCAGCGCGGGCATGGCCCCGCCCGTGAAGGTGC
>Ga0335397_10003265_pt1 | contig 21759 bp, 15 predicted proteins | sample MAT04_FD_205740 | JGI IMG/M metagenome (GOLD analysis project Ga0335397, IMG submission 205740) | Freshwater microbial communities from Lake Fryxell liftoff mats and glacier meltwater in Antarctica - MAT-04 (spades assembly) (version 2) ... | reverse complement strand
TACATCAACAACTCAATCTTGCGATCCTGCGTTTACGGCGCAAACCTGACCTGATAATATCTTTTTTTGATCATGCAGGCTTGGACCTATGAAAAAGTTTACTTATTTATGAGACGCTCAGTAAAATGCCCGCGACCCCGAAGGGGTCAAATGATTACACATCAAATCCCTTTGGGACTTCAGCATACACACCGCGCATGGATTCGGGTAATCCTACCGCAAGGGTAAACATCAAACGGTCAGTTAAAGAAAGAGGCGTATCATTTGAATTCGGGAAAATAGGTGGCAATAATTTTATCGTCACATTTGAGCGGCGGGGAAATTGTTTAAAAATCGTATTTGTGCCAGTCACTGTTATTGGGATGATTGGGCAATTCATTTCAATCGCCATTCTGGCTGTGCCTGTTTTTGCCACGGCGAGTCCCTTTCCTTTTGAGCGCTTGCCTTCCGGGAACATGCCGAGGGTTTGCCCATGATCAAGAACTTTGCGCGCGTGACAAAGCGCCCACTCATCCTTCTCACCGCGATTGACAGGGAAAGCGCATAAAACGCGCAACAACGGGTCAAGCACGGCGTTGAACAATTCCGCCTTGCCCATATAACAAATGGCGCGCGGCACAGCAAATTGCATGGGAAAAGCATCGAAGTTTGTGACATGATTCGCCGCAATAATAACGGGACCGTCCAGAGGAAAATTCTCCTGCCCTTCCAATTTCATCACTGTGGCAGTATTAAAAAAAATACGAATCAGCCAAAATATAAACCGGCGCGTGAGTGTCTCTTCCAAATAGTACTTTTTTCGATCACGTGGATCAAAATCCTGTTGTATATCCAAGATAGCCTCTTCATATAAAATGCGATTATACTTGATACATTATTCACAAACACTAATCCTAGGAGCTATAAAAATGGACACAACAATTGAAAGCATCTCTGCACTTGAAATTCTCGATTCACGCGGCAACCCTACCATTGAGGTAGAAGTGGCTTTGATGGACGGCGCATGGGGCCGCGCGGCAGTTCCCTCAGGCGCATCCACTGGCGAACATGAAGCCCTGGAAATGCGCGATGGCGACAAGAAGCGCTATCTCGGCAAAGGTGTAGCAAAAGCAGTAGCAAACGTCAATGGCTTGATTTCAGACGCGCTCTTCGGCTGGGATGCATCTGATCAAAGGGGAATTGATGCTGAACTCATTACCTTGGACGGCACGCCAAACAAAGCCAAGTTGGGCGCAAATGCAATTTTGGGCGTTAGCATGGCAGTTGCCAAAGCCTCAGCGAATTCATTTGGGATGCCGTTATATCGTTATCTCGGCGGCGTGCATGCCCATGTGCTTCCTGTGCCAATGATGAACGTTCTAAATGGCGGCGCCCATACAGCATGGCAGTCTACCGACATGCAGGAATTTATGGTAATGCCACTCGGCGCGCCAACCTTCACAGAAGGCTTGCGTTGGGGAGCAGAGATTTACCATGCGTTAAAATCTGTATTGAAAGAAAAAGGCTATGTCACACTGGTTGGTGATGAGGGCGGCTATGCTCCATCCCTCAAAGCAAACAGTGAAGCCATTGAAGTCATCCTTGCCGCGATTGAAAAAGCTGGATTCAAAGCAGGACGCGGAAAAGACGTGGCGCTTGCGCTTGATCCAGCCGCTTCCGAACTCTACGATGAGAAGACGAAAAAATATAACCTGCGCAAAGAAGGCAAGGAATTGACAGGCGAGCAAATGGTGGAACTCTGGGCGAAGTGGGTCAAGGATTATCCGATTGTCTCCATCGAAGATGGTCACGCTCAAGACGATTGGGAATCTTGGCAACTGATGGTAAAAGAATTGGGCGATAAGATCCAGATCGTTGGTGACGACCTCCTCGTTACCAACCCTGAGCGCGTCCGTCGCGGAATTCAGGATAATACATGCAATGCTCTGCTTGTCAAACTCAACCAAATTGGTTCCGTGACCGAAACCATCGAAGCCGTGGAATTATGTCACCGTGCAGGCTGGCGCGCAGTCACATCTCACCGTTCAGGCGAGACGGAAGACTCCACTATCGCTGACCTGGCTGTTGCGCTTAATACCGGTCAGATTAAAACCGGAGCCCCCGCCCGCTCTGATCGTGTGGCAAAATACAATCAACTCCTGCGGATCGAAGCGGAGTTGGGCGATACCGCAAAATACGCAGGCTGGGACGCGCTAAAAAAATAACAAGCACCAAATAGCAGGGACGATGTCCCTGCTATTTTTTTTATCCTTTGGAGGGAACATGTCAAATAATAAAGATATACAAAGATATTTTACTAACCGACAAAAAGAAATTGATGGCGCAGCGCTATACCTGGCATTGGCAGAATCAGAAAAACAACCACAGATGGCTGAGTTATATAAGCGGCTCTCAGCGAGTGAAGAAAAACATGCCGCGGCGTGGGAAAAGAAGTTGGAAGTTTTGAAAGTGGCAATTCCTGCCCGCACGCCCAGTCAGCGTGCGCAGATATTGATCTGGCTGGCGAAACGATTTGGACCACAGTTTATTTTGCCAACAATCGCAGGGAATGAAAAAGCCGACAGCAATGCATACGACGGTCAACCTGATGAGGAAGCGCAAAAGTTTTCACGCGATGAGAAATCACATGCACGCATGTTATCGGTGGCTGCAAATTCTACTGGGGGAATCTCCGGTGGAAGCGTAGCACAACTGGAAGGACGTCACCGAGCAGGTGGAGGCAATGCATTGCGCGCGGCTGTATTGGGCGCAAACGATGGATTGGTTTCGATATTGAGTCTCGTCATGGGTGTCGCGGGTGCTACCAACTCAAATTCGGCGGTATTGATCGCGGCACTGGCAGGTTTGCTAGCGGGCGCAGGTTCAATGGCATTGGGTGAGTGGCTGTCTGTGCAAAGCTCACGAGAACTGTATGAAAATCAGATCAAGATAGAAGCGGAAGAGATTGCGGAAAATCCCGAAGAGGAGCAGGAGGAATTAACGCTCATCTATCAATCCAAGGGATTGCCTGAAGACCGGGCGCGCGAACTTGCATCACATATGATGGCAGATAAGAGTAGTATTTTAGACACACTTGCGCGCGAAGAACTTGGCATTGACCCCGAAGAGCTTGGCGGCTCTGCTTATGAAGCTGCATTCACTTCGTTCTTTTTATTCGCCGTTGGCGCAGTCTTCCCCATCTTTCCATTTTTTTTCTGGAGCGGCACAACTGCAATTTACATCAGTCTTGCAGTGAGCGGTATTGGATTATTTATTATCGGGGCGGCGATTACTTTGATGACTGGGCGCAGTATCTGGTTTTCTGGCACAAGGCAGGTATTGGTAGGTCTTGCAGCGTCAATACTTACGTTCGGCATAGGCAGGCTGATTGGGGTTTCGCTTGCGTAAGTAGAAAAAACTCAAAGCAAGGACTCTGTTCATTTACTGGAAGCAGGCTCGAGATTCGCGTGCAGCGGTTCTTGAGTCTGCTTTTTTATTGACCTGTGAAAATTCCAGACAAAGAAGGCTAAAAATAGTCTTGATTTTTTTCAAGAAGTCATTATAATGGCGGAGTTAGTTTATCCAACCATTAAACAAAGTCTGGATACCCCTCTTATGTTCACAGGCGATCAGGAAAAAGTACGGAAAGTAAACAGATCTCTTGTACTTAACACCCTTCGTCTTCATGCGCCTGTATCACGAGCTCAGGTGGCTAATATCACAGGCTTAACCCGGGGAACGGTTTCCAATATCGTCAATGTGTTGATTGAAGAGGGTCTGGTCTTCGAGGATAAACTACAAGATTCGAAAATTGGTCGTCCATCGATTTTGCTAGGGTTGAGACCTGATGGCGGCGCAGTTATAGGGGTTGAAATTGGTGTAGATTTTATATCGGTGCTTCTGACTAATTTTGTGGCGGAAACTTTGTGGGAAACCAGGGTCCAAACTTCACTATCGCAATCCCAAACTGACATCATTAATCAGGCAGAAAAATATATAGACCAGGCGCTCAGCATAGCCAAGGAACACAGGTTACGTCCCTTGGGAATAGGGGTTGGCTTACCCGGGCTTGTCAATATTCGTCAGGGCAATCTAATCATGGCTCCAAACCTGCATTGGAAAAACCTGCCTCTTCGGTTAATGTGGAATCAGCGTTTCCATTTACCCATCTATATTGAAAATGAAGCAAATTTATCGGCGCTGGGGGAATATTATTACGGAATAGCAAGAAATGTTGACAATTTTATTTACTTAACTTCCGACATCGGACTGGGTGGCGGTATTGTGATTGACGGAAGACTATTCCGCGGTGGACATGGATATGGAGGAGAAATAGGACATATCCAGCGGAATCCACAGGGCGAACAATGCGGCTGTGGGCGCATTGGCTGTTGGGAAACACAAGTTGGACCACGCGCCGTCTTGCGCCGAGTAAAGATAGAATTTCAGACGAACCAAGACCAAGTATTATTGGATGCATGTTCAGGCGACTTCGATAACCTTACTTTTGATATGGTAGTCAAATTTGCTTTGAATGGGAATTTGGTCTGCCGTCAGGCAATAGAAGAAGTGGCTGTTAATTTAGGAGTGGGAATTGCCGATCTGGTCAATATCTTTAACCCCGACTTAATTGTTATCGGAGGGGCGTTTATTTTGGGAAAAGATATTATGCAATCCATTATTGAAAAAACAATCTTTTCTAATGCATTACAGCCTGCCACCGATAATTTACGAATTGAGTTCTCTAAACGCAGTTCAGAAGCGTGCGCATTGGGCGCTGTGGCGGTTGTATTAGATGATATTTTGCGCGAAATGGTAATTAGTTAGAAGTCCCATCAACGCGATCTATAATTTCTACCTGTATACTATTTTCATCATGGAGGTGGCACACAGAGATATCCTAAATTCTTTTATTCAAAAAAACAAGTGTCGAATAAACCTAATTAAGAAGGAGCTTGAAATGAAATCCAATCGTATTTTAGTAATCCTATTCACTTTGATGGTGATCGCATCGCTGCTTGCCGGCTGTGGTGGCGGCGCAGCAAAACCCGCTACTAGTGAAAAGACAAAAGTCGGTCTTTCCTTTTCCGATTTCGCAACTGAACGCTGGAAAAATGAAGAAGTTTTGATGCGTGGTTTGCTCGAAGGCATGGGCTACGAAGTCATCTCTGCCGAAGCCAACCATGATGTGAAATTACAGAACGACCAGATCGACAATATGGTCAGCCAGGGCGTCAAAGGCTTGCTCGTTGTTGCGGAAGATGGCGATGCCATCGTGACCTCCGTCGACAAAGCCGCCGATGCCGGCGTGAAAGTAATTGCTTACGATCGTCTGATCAAGACCCCCAAGATCGCTGCGTACATGTCCTTCGACAACGTCGAAGTTGGTCGTCAGCAGGCAATGGGCGTTATGACAGCTCTTGGAATTCCTGGAAGCACCACCTGGACAAAAGCCAGCCCCGCCAAAGTGGTTCAACTTGCCGGTTCCCCCACCGACAATAACGCCACCCTCTTCACCAAGGGTCAGACCGAAGTCCTCCAACCCTACATTGACAGCGGCATCATCAAGATTGTTGCCCAACAAGGCGTTGAGAATTGGGATCCCGCCAATGCCCTCAAGTTGATGGAGAACATCCTCACCGCTCAGAACAACAAAGTTGACGCCGTAGTAGCTTCCAATGACGGCACCGCGCTCGGCGCTCTGCAAGCCATGAAAGCTCAAGGCTTGGCTGGCACAGTCCCGATCTCCGGTCAGGATGCCACCGCTGATGGCAGCAACAGCATCGTCAAGGGCGAACTCACCGTTTCCATCCTCAAGGATATTCGCAACCTGTCCCCGCTGGCTATTGAAGTGATGGACAAGTTGTTGAAGGGCGTGGCTGTTTCAGGCATGAAGAATTTCAGCCTCGCAGAATTGACCGTTGACCCCTCCAAGAAAGGCGACGTTCCCTGCGTATTCCTCGAAGTTCAACAAGTCAACAAAGATAACGTCTACGATCTCGTCGTCAAGAGCGGATTCCAAGCTTACGATGATGTCTATCGCGACATCCCCGCAGATCAGCGCCCTCCCAAACCAGGTGAAGCTGCCGCTCCTACAACAGAAAAAGTCAAAGTCGGTCTTTCCTTTTCCGATTTCGCAACTGAACGCTGGAAAAATGAAGAAGTTTTGATGCGCGGCTTGCTCGAAGGCATGGGTTACGAAGTCATTTCTGCCGAAGCCAACCATGATGTGAAATTACAGAACGACCAGATCGACAATATGGTTACACAAGGCGTCAAAGGCTTGCTCGTTGTTGCGGAAGATGGCGATGCCATCGTGACCTCCGTCGACAAAGCCGCCGATGCCGGCGTGAAAGTAATTGCTTATGATCGTCTGATCAAGACCCCCAAGATCGCCGCGTACATGTCCTTCGACAACGTCGAAGTTGGTCGTCAGCAGGCAATGGGCGTTATGACAGCTCTTGGAATTCCTGGAAGCACCACCTGGACAAAAGCCAGCCCCGCCAAAGTGGTTCAACTTGCCGGTTCCCCCACCGACAATAACGCCACCCTCTTCACCAAGGGTCAGACCGAAGTCCTCCAACCCTACATTGACAGCGGCATCATCAAGATTGTTGCCCAACAAGGCGTTGAGAATTGGGATCCCGCCAATGCCCTCAAGTTGATGGAGAACATCCTCACCGCTCAGAACAACAAAGTTGACGCCGTAGTAGCTTCCAATGACGGCACCGCGCTCGGCGCTCTGCAAGCCATGAAAGCTCAAGGCTTGGCTGGCACAGTCCCGATCTCCGGTCAGGATGCCACCGCTGACGGCAGCAACAGCATCGTCAAGGGCGAACTCACCGTTTCCATCCTCAAGGATATTCGCAACCTCTCCCCGCTGGCTATTGAAGTGATGGACAAGTTGTTGAAGGGCGAAGCTGTTACAGGTATGAAGAACTTCACCCTCGCAGAATTGACCGTTGACCCCTCCAAGAAAGGCGAAGTTCCCTGCGTATTCCTCGAAGTTCAACAAGTCAACAAAGATAACGTCTACGATCTCGTCGTCAAGAGCAAATTCCAAGCCTACGACGATGTCTATCGCGACATCCCCGAAGCTCAGCGCCCTGCAAAACCCTAATTAATTTCAATATTGTTTTATTTCCCGGTCCTCATTTTTTGGGGACCGGGAATCCCATAAGCAAGGTTACTTTATTATGGAAGCAGATCCTTTGTAGCGCCTACGCAGATTTTTTCTCCGCGAACTTTATCAGCAACTATGATGCCGCCAATCAATGCAAATTAGTATAAAATAACAAAATAGCAGATATTGTTCGGGGTTTGTGTACGCCCCACTTTAATTGGATCAAAGGAGTTTATAGTGGATAATGACATCATTCTCGAATTTAAGAACGTAACCAAAAAGTTCCCAGGCGTGGTGGCGTTGAACGATGTCTCTTTTAAGATTCGTCGCGGCGAGATCCATGGAATCTGCGGAGAAAATGGCGCGGGCAAATCCACATTAATGAAAATACTTTCGGGTGTTTATCCTCACGGCACCTACGAAGGAAGTGTGATCTTTAATGGCGAAGAACTACAGTTAGGCGCAAGTTCCATCCAGGAAGCGGGAAATAAGGGAATTGCAATCGTTTATCAGGAACTCACATTGGTACCAACCATGTCGGTTGGTGAAAATGTTTTCCTGGGACGAGAACCCGTGGAACGCGGATCAATAAACTGGAATATGTTATATGCGAATACGCGAGAAATCCTGGAAAAATACCACTTGGACGTCCAGCCTCAAGTGATAGTAAAAAACCTCGGGGTTGGCAAAATGCAAATGGTCGAAATTGCCAAAGCCCTTTCTGAAAAAGCGACGGTCTTAATCCTGGATGAACCAACAAGCGCCCTCAGTGAAACCGAAATCGATAAACTGATGGATATTCTTGAAATCCTTAAGAGCAATGGCATTACCTGTATTTATATAACACATAAGCTGGAAGAACTCTTTCGTGTCACCGACAAGGTCACTGTGATGCGTGATGGCAAGGAAATCACCACTCAACCAACAAAAGAATTAACCCAGGAAAAACTGGTGAAATACATGGTGGGGCGCGAGATGAAGGAGCGCTTTCCAAAGGCAACGCGCACTCCGGGTAAAGTCGTGCTCAAAGTTGAAAATCTTCAAGCGCTTGATCCCAATGAAACAACCCGCAAGGTTTTAAATGGCGTAAGTTTCGATGTGCGTAAGGGAGAAATACTTGGAATTGCCGGATTAATGGGGGCGGGGCGGACTGAACTTGTTATGACCTTATTTGGCGAGTACGGAAAAATCGTCGCTGGAAAAATCCTGTTGAACGATCTGGAAATAAAACCCGCCAATGCTCGTCAGGCAATTGATGCAGGATTAAGTCTGGTTCCCGAAGACCGCAAAGGAATGGGGCTTGTCCTGATCCAATCCATCCTGAAAAATATTTCGCTGCCCAATCTGGATCAATTTGCCAGTTTTTTTAGAATCGATGCTGACGCAGAATTGAAAGCCAGCCTGTTACAGTCGAAAAGTTTGACAATTAAGACGCCCAGCCTTGAAGTGGCAGTTGAAACCTTATCAGGTGGAAACCAGCAGAAGGTTGTCATCTCAAAATGGTTGTTATCTAAACCAATGGTACTCATCATGGACGACCCGACTCGCGGCATCGATGTCGGAGCAAAGTATGAGATTTATAAGCTCATGAATATTCTGGCAGAAAGTGGTGTCGCAATTATCATGATCTCCAGCGATTTGGAAGAAGTACTCGGGATGAGTGATCGGATTATGGTGATGTGCAGAGGACATTCAACCGCTACCTTGCCCATTGCCGAGGCTACAGTAGAACGCGTAATGACTTTAGCCACAGGTATTTAATCTTAAAGAAAATTTACAAAATTAAGTGAGGCAATTCCATGGATATCTCCAACCAAAATGCACAGAAAAAAACTGATTTCAAGGCTGAACTGTTTCAGGTTTTGCGCCTCAACGTACAAACCTACACGATCTTGCTGGCGTTGATCGGCATTTGGGCGATCTTTTTCTTTGCAACCGACGGCACTTATCTGGCTTCCCAAAATATTTCCAACCTTTTCCGCCAAATGTCTGTAACGGCATTTTTAGCGGCGGGCATGGTGTTGGTGATTGTGACCGGCAACATTGATCTTTCTGTGGGAAAACTCGCAGGCTTTGTTTCGGTGGTAGCGGCTTATTTGCAGGCGAATATCTGGTTTAAATACCTGCCCGATCAGCCAGTTTTATCAGCAATACTTACTGTGATCATCAGCCTGTCGGTTGGCGCGTCATTCGGCGCACTGCAAGGGTACATCATCGCTTATCTGCGTGTGCCTTCCTTCATTGTAACTTTAGGCGGTTTGTGGCTTTTCAACGGGCTTATTCTCTTGGTCACTGCCGGAAAAACAATTCCAGCAAACCAACCCTGGTTTGCCGACATCGCCCAGGGGTATGTGCCAATCATTTGGGGCTGGGTCTTTGGCTTGGTGGCAATTGGTTTTCTTTTTTGGAATATGTTCCGCAGCCGCCAAAGCAAACGCAAGCATGGCTTTGAACTGCAAAGTATTTATATTGATTTACTGGCTACCGGTTTCCTTGCATTGGTACTCCTTGTCTACGTCTACAACGTAAACAATTACAAAGGGATTCAAAACCCGGTGCTGCTGCTCGCGATCACAGCGTTGATCATGATCTACCTCTCGAACAACACCCGTTTCGGTCGTTATTCTTATGCCATCGGAGGGAATAGAGAGGCGGCCCGTCTCTCTGGCATTAGCATATCTGGCATGGTATTCAAAATTTTCATCCTCATGGGATTCCTTTCCGGAGTAGGCGGAGTGGTGCTGGCTTCCTACGTCGGCTACGGGACCACCGCCGCCGGCGCTGGCTATGAGCTGGACGCGATTGCCAGTTGTATCCTCGGCGGCACATCCACTCTAGGCGGGGTCGGAACAATTCAAGGCGCGATGATCGGCGCCCTTATCATCGCCAGTTTATCCACCGGCTTGCAAATGATGAACGTGGCTCCCGCGTGGCAATATGTATTGAAGGCAATCGTGCTGGTATTAGCCGTATTGGCAGATGTCTATTTCAAACGAAAAGGTTAAACAAAACATGACTACATACGAACCCAAGCCTGAAAATAAATTTACATTTGGATTATGGACGGTCGGAAATATTGGACGCGACCCCTTCGGCGGCCCGACGCGTGATTCAAAAACCCCCGCTGAGTTGGTCTACCTGTTGGGAGAGGTCGGCGCGTACGGCGTCAACTTCCACGACAATGATCTGATCCCAATCGACGCCACACCCGCAGAAGCCGATGCCATCAAAAAGGATTTCCGCAAAGCGCTGACCGACACCGGGCTTGTCGTCCCGATGGCAACCACCAACCTCTTTGGCGATCCCATCTTCAAGGACGGCGCTTTCACAGCCAATGATCCGAAAGTGCGCGCATACGCCATCCAGAAAACAATGAACGCCATTGACTTGGGCGTAGAGTTTGGCGCCAAGACCTACGTTTTCTGGGGCGGACGTGAAGGCACTGAAACCGATTCATCCAAGAGCGCTACTGAAGCCATCAAGCGCAGCCGCGAAGCCATGAACTTCTTCTGCGAATATGCGCTTGATAAAAAATATGACCTGAAATTTGCCCTCGAAGCCAAACCCAACGAACCGCGCGGCGACATGTACAACCCCACCACTGGTCACATGTTGGCCTTCATCACAACCCTTGACCATCCTGAAATGGTCGGCGTCAACCCCGAAATGGCGCACGAACACATGGCGGGCATCAACTTCATGCACGGCGTAGCCCAGGCATGGGAAGCAGGCAAACTCTTCCACATTGACCTAAACGACCAGTATCCCGGCCGCTATGATCAGGACCTGCGCTTCGGCTCACGTGACATCAAAGCCGCTTTCTATTTGGTAAAATTCCTCGAAGACGTAAAATACGATGGCTCACGTCACTTCGACGCTCATGCCTACCGCACCGAAGATTACGCAGGCGTCAAAGACTTTGCCCGCGGTTGTATGCGGACTTATCTCATGCTGAAAGAGAAAGCCGCCCAATTCAACGCCGACAAGGAAATTCAGGCACTGTTGGCTGATATCAACGCTGACGATGGCTCGATGAATCAGTACTTCGGAAAATACAGCCCCGAAAAAGCCAAATCTCTCAAAGCCCAATCTTTTGACCGTTCAGCCATCAGCTCACGCGGATTGCAATACGAACGTCTCGACCAACTTACAATTGACTTGCTGCTGGGCACTCGATAACAGCCAGAAACAAGACTGTCTCGTTTTTCAAAGCGAATGCCGCTAACCAACAAGTTTCTCGATTGACTCTTGAAAATTAGCGGCATTCGCTTGTTTTAATAACTGATGTTACGCAGTAACCAATCCCGAAGAGATGGCAGGATTGTAGAAAATTGCATACAGCAAACCAAATCCCGAAGGGATGATATGTTCGTCCCAAAAAACCATGACACCCCTTCGGGGTTGTGTGACCATCTCGCGCAAATCTATAATCATCATACTCCTTCGGAGTTGTACGGAGGTATCAAAATGAAATTTTTCATCGGCATAGACACATCCACAACCGCCACCAAAGCCCTGCTCATGGACGAGAACGGGCTGGTCTTGGGCGTGGCTTCAAACGAGTATTCCTACGAAACGCCCCAGCCATTGTGGAGCGAACAATCCCCATCGTTATGGTGGAATGGCACAGCCGAGAGTATCCGCCAGGTACTTGCAAAAACAAACGTGGACGCATCCGCAGTCAAAGGCATTGGGCTGACGGGACAAATGCATGGGCTGGTTTTGTTGGACGAAAAAGGCCAAGTCCTGCGCCCCGCCATCTTGTGGAATGACCAGCGCACAGCCGCGCAATGTGACGCCATCCGCCTCAAACTAGGACGCGAGAAGCTGATCCAAGTCACAGGCAACGATGCCCTGACAGGTTTCACCGCCCCAAAGATTCTCTGGGTGCAGGAAAACGAACCGGAAATCTGGAAGCGCACACGCCACATCCTGCTCCCGAAAGATTATGTGCGCTATAAAATGACGGGTGACTTCGCAATTGATTGTGCAGACGGTGCAGGCACGATCCTATTTGACCTAAAGAAGCGCGACTGGTCGCCTGAAATGTTAACCGCGCTGAACATCCCATTCGAATATCTTCCCAAGGTTTACGAAGGCACAGCCATTACCGGCGTTCTGACACCCAACGTGGCAGCCGAACTCGGCTTGCCTGCGGGCATCCCAGTGATTGCAGGCGGAGGAGACCAAGCCGCAAGCGCAGTCGGCACAGGCGCAGTCAGCGCGGGCGTAGCATCTCTCAGCTTGGGCACTTCTGGCGTAGTTTTTGTCACCACAGATACACCTGCCATCGAGCCACAAGGACGGTTACACGCATTTTGCCATTCCGTGCCGGGCAAATGGCATTTCATGGGAGTGATGCTCTCGGCGGCAGGCAGTCTGCGCTGGCATCGGGATACATTTGCTCCAGGAACCAGTTACGATAAATTGCTTGAACCCGCCGCCAATATTCAACCTGGCAGTGACGGTTTACTTTTTCTGCCTTATCTGACTGGCGAACGCACGCCTCACCCCGATCCGCTTGCGCGTGGAGCCTTCGTCGGGTTGACTGTGCGCCACACCCTGCCCCATTTGACTCGCTCTGTCATCGAAGGCGTATCTTTCGGGTTGCGAGACAGCTTCGAATTAATCAAGAATGCGGGCGTGGGAAAAATCAAAGAAGTACGTGTGACAGGCGGCGGCGCAAAAAGCTCGCTCTGGCGGCAAATCCTCGCAGATGTTTTGGATGTTGAATTAACAACACTTGCCTCTGAGGAAGGCGCGGCTTACGGGGCGGCATTGCTTGCGGCTGTCGGAACTGGAGCGTTTTCCGATGTCCAAACAGCCTGCGATAAAGTGATCCAAGTCACAGGCGTTACCAAGCCAGGCGCAAACAGCGCAATCTATAATGAGATCTATCCGATCTATCGTGACCTGTATCCGGCTTTATCCGCTCAGTTCAACAGGCTTGCAAAGTTTTCACAAGCAAAATAGTTTGGAAGTAGAACTTCCAAACTCCAGCAAATCACGGCACGGGTCTGGTTTCAAATATGAGACCAGACCCGTTATAATTTCTCTCATCATGCAAATCAAACCATCCAAAACTACAATTTTTCTACTCACAGCCGGCTGCTTCCTTTCCTTCTTCGTCTTTGGTTTCACTGACAATCTCAAAGGTCCCACCCTGCCTTCCATGCTTGCCGAATTGCATATCAGCTACGGCACAGGCGGAAATATTTTCTTCGGCGAGTATCTCGGATTTCTAATTGCCACACTGATCACAGGCATCCTGGCAGACCGCTTCGGGCTAAAAAGCGTAATCATATTGGCGGGTGTATTTCTAGGGATCGGCGTCGGCGGATATAGTTTTTTTACATCCGCAGTACTCCTTTCCGGGTCACTCTTCATACTGGGCATGGGACTCGGCGCGCTTGAACTCGGACCTAACGCAATCATCGTCAGCCTGCACCACGAACGAAAAGGACTTTACCTTAACCTCATGGCGGTCCTGCATGGATTTGGCTCGCTGATCGCGCCGCTTTTTGCGGGCTGGCTATTAAGCATCAGCGTGTCCTGGCGCGTGATCTACCGCTGGGATATTCTGCTGGTCGCGTTGTTCGTGATCATTTTTATCTTCCTGCGTTTTCCCAAAGCAGAAGAAAAAGCACAGCTTGACTTTCGTCACATCCCACAAATTGCATTCAAAGGGCAACTGCCCTGGTTCTACGCTACCATCACGTTTTATGTGGCGGCAGAGATCGGGCTGGTATCTTGGCTGGTCACTTTTCTGCAAGAAATTCGCGGCGTCTCTGTTACTGCCAGCAATCAATCACTCGCAGTATTTTTTGCCGTGCTCATGCTCGGACGTTTGATCGGCGGATTCCTTGTTCATCGCATTGGATACTTGCGCTCAATCCTATTTATGACCATCGGCGGAATCCTCTGTTTTACTGCTGGCTTGTTCGGTCCAAAAGAATTTTTCTTTCTTTTACCGATTACAGGGTTTTTCTTTTCGGTCATCTTCCCCACCATCACCGCCGCCGTTTCAGATACACACACAGAAAACGGGAACACCATTCTCGGCGTACTCTTTACCTTTGCCGGCATTGGCGGTCTCATCGGACCCTGGCTCATCGCATGGGGCAGTGACCTATTCGGTCTGCAAATGGGATTCTCGCTCGTCATCGTATTTTTGGTGATAACACTCATCTCGGCAACAACTCTTATAAAAAGGATTTCAAATGGACAAACAACTTAACTGGGGACTGCTCTCGACTGCAAAAATTAATCAGGCTTTGATTAAGCCCCTGCGCGCCTCAAACCGCACCCGACTGTTGGCTGTTGCTTCGAGGAGCATTTCCAACGCTGAGGCATACGCACGCGAATGGAACATTCCGCGCGCGCATGGCAGTTACGAAGCCCTGCTCGCCGACCCTGAAATTGACGTGATCTACAACTCATTGCCCAATCACCTGCACGCCGAGTGGACAATCAAAGCCCTGCGCGCAGGCAAGCATGTTCTAAGCGAAAAACCTTTCGCATTGACCCTCGCCGAAGTGGACGCCATGAGTCAAGTTGCGCGCGAAACAGGCAAAATCTTAGCCGAAGCATTCATGTATCGTCACCACGCGCAAACGTTGAAAGCCAAAGAAATGGTAGATAGCGGCGTACTCGGCAAGCTGCAACTCATCAAAGGCGCGTTCACTTTTACACTGACCCGTGAAGGCGATATTCGCTCCAAGATCGAGACGGGTGGCGGCAGTATTTGGGACGTGGGATGCTATCCAATTTCCTACGCGCGGACAATCGTCGGCGCTGAACCTGTCGAAGTATTTGGCTGGCAGCTCACAGGCGAGGGCGGAGCCGACGAGTCTTTCATCGGGCAAATGAGATTCGATAATGGAGTCCACGCCCAGTTCGACAGCGGATTCAAATCCCCATCACGTTCGATGATTGAGATCGTCGGGACCGAGGCTTCGTTAAGTATTCCCAATCCATTCAAGCCGGGGAAGACATCTGAAATTTATCTTTCGCGCGGCGACAAGCAGGAAAAAATAAAGATCAAAGGGAATGAGCTGTATCTCGGCGAAGTGGAAGATATGTGCGACGCGATCACACAAAATAAATCACCGCGCATTTCCCATGAAGACAGCCGCAGAAATGTCGCCACGATCCTTGCCCTGCTCGAATCGGCGCACCTTGGAAAGCCTATAAATCCTGCACACAGCTAATTTATTGTTGGCAAAGACTGCATAAATCCCATTGGTCAAAAGAGCCAATGGGATTTATAATTTAGCCACTATATTCTAAAAACTGGAGGATTATCATGGCAAGCGTTACATACCAGAACGTGTTCAAGAAGTTCGGTGATCTTATGATCATCAAAGACCTCAACATCAAAGTTGAAGATAAAGAGTTCCTTGTATTGGTTGGACCCTCAGGTTGCGGCAAAACCACCGCCCTGCGCCTGTTGGCTGGTCTGGAAGAAATCACGGATGGGCAAATTATCATCGGTGACCGCGTGGTAAATGACGTTGCGCCGAAAGACCGCGATATTGCCATGGTATTCCAGTCATACGCTTTGTATCCGCATCTTTCGGTTTACGACAACATGGCTTTCGGGTTGAAACTCCGCAAGACACCGAAGGAAGAAATCAAGCGCCGCGTAAATGATGCCGCTGAAATTCTGGGTATCACAGACCTGCTCCAACGCAAGCCGCGCCAGCTCTCCGGCGGTCAACGTCAGCGCGTGGCTGTAGGACGCGCCATCGTGCGCGAGCCCAAGGTCTTCCTGTTCGATGAGCCGCTCTCCAACTTGGATGCGAAACTGCGTGTGCAAATGCGCGCTGAGATCAGCAAGTTACATCAGCGCTTGCAGACCACGTTCATTTACGTAACCCACGATCAGACCGAAGCCATGACCATGGCAAGCCGTATTGCAGTAATCAACAAAGGCAAACTGCTGCAACTGGACACACCGCAAAACCTTTATGACTACCCCAATAATTTATTTGTGGCTGGATTCATCGGCTCACCTGCCATGAACTTCTTCCCCGCCAAACTGATCAAAGAGGGCGAGAAGATCATGATAGACACGGGAGATTTCAAAGTTCAGATTCCCACCAGTCTCGCTGCACCATACAAAAATATGGGCGGCAAGGATGTCATCTTTGGCATTCGCCCTGAAAATATCCATGACCCTGAATTCGCCCCGCAAAACATACTCGGCGAAAAGATCTCTGTGAAAGTGGATGTGACCGAATTGATGGGCAACGAAACGCTCCTTTATCTCGTCAGCGGCAAGAATATCTTTGTAGGCCGCGTTGACCCGCGCTCGAAACTGCGCGTCAACGACACTGCCCCAATGATCTTCGATATGGACAAGTTCCATATTTTTGATGCAAGTACTGAAGAAGCAATTCGATAAATCAAGTTCTTTCCGAAACATTGAGCGCGAGTCAATTGATTCGCGCTCTTATTTTGTAATATTTGCTTTGCAAAAAGGAATGCAATGACCACACCAGACTGGGTAAAAGATGCAATTTTTTATCAGATATTTCCAGACCGTTTTGCAAAGAGCGGACGCAACCCTGCAAGCTCCCTGCCGTTTGAGCCATGGGATTCCGCTCCTACAGTTTACGGTTTCAAAGGCGGCGATCTATACGGCGTGACCGAGAAACTGGATTATTTACAAGACCTGGGAATCAATGCTATTTACTTCACCCCTGTCTTTGCTTCTGCGTCCAATCACCGCTATCATACCTATGATTATTACAATGTAGACCCGATACTTGGCGGCAATGAGGCGTTGAGGAAATTAATTGATGAAGCACACAAGCGCGGCATCCGCGTGGTGTTGGACGGTGTGTTTAATCATGCCAGCCGCGGCTTCTGGCAGTTCCATCACGTATTGGAAAATGGCGAAGGTTCACCGTATGTAGACTGGTTTCACTTCGATCCAGAACGGTTGAAAAGACGCCGCCGCTGGGGAGCATACCCAGCAACCGGCGAATTGCACGCCCTGGAAAATGGCGAGGGAAGTTTGCACGCCATCGGATATCAGGCCTGGTGGAATTTGCCTGCTTTGCCGAAATTCAATACCAGGACGCCCGCCGTGCGCGAATTTTTATTTGATGTTGCCGAACATTGGATCAAGTTTGGCATTGATGGCTGGCGTCTGGATGTGCCGGGCGAAATCGACGATGATGAGTTCTGGCGCGAGTTCCGCAGGCGTGTGCGCGCAATAAACTCCGAAGCCTATATTGTCGGCGAGATTTGGCACGAAGCGCAACGCTGGCTGCAAGGCGACCAGTTTGATGCGGTGATGAATTATCTCTTCACAGCAGCATCGCTCAGTTTCTTTGCGAACTCACACCTGAACATGCAGGTCGTCACACAGGCGGGCGGACTCAAAGATCGCGTACGTCACATGCATGCTTATGATTTTGCCAATGAAGTGGATCGCATTCTAAATATCTATCCGGCTGACATTACCGCGGCACAGCTAAACCTGCTCGACAGCCACGATATGCCGCGCTTTCTTTCCTGCGTCAACGGCGATAAAGACTCGCTCAAACTTGCATGGTTGTTCATGTTCACCATCGTTGGCGCGCCCTGTCTGTTCTACGGCGACGAGATCGGCATAGATGGCGCTCACGACCCCGAATGCCGCAAATCCTTCCCATGGGATGAAAGCAAATGGGATAAAGATCTGCTCGAATACGCAAAGGCTTGCATCTCCCTGCGAAAAGAATATATCTCGCTTCGCCGCGGCGAGTACAAGCGTGTCTACGCCGAAGGTGAAGTGATGGCATTTATGCGCTCTTCTAAAAATGAAAATGTATTGGTCGCATTCAATGTCTCAAAGGAAGAAAAAACAATTGAACTTGCGTTTACAAAAAAACCGCAAGTATTGTTTGGAAAGCCAATGATCGCGGGCAATCAAGTCACAATCCCGCCACGCAGTGGAATTGTTTTGAAATAAAAAGCGGGAAGTAAAAAAGTCATGCTTGCAGCATGACTTTTTCATATTGCAGGAGACGTTTGGCTCCAGCGACAACAGTCACCTGGAACCATTCTGAGGTTTCAGTGTTAAATCAAAGCAGGAGCATCACCTTATGGACGAAAATCAAACCCCAAAACCCGAAGATATTCTCAATGATATTCTCAACGGGTTGCGAAATGAAACTGCCTCAGAACGATTGAATGCCATCCAAAAGTTGACCTTGCTCAACTACAGCAGTGAAGTCATTCGCAACGAACTTGAAAATCTGGCAGTCAACGATGACGACGAAACTGTCCGCAAGGATGCGCTTGCTGCGCTAGACCTCACCAGTCAGCGCAACGTGCGCAAGCATTTCAATAAAGTTGACAGAAACAATCGCCGCGTCCTCTTGCAGGAAATTACGGAATGGGAAAAATTCAACCTGCTGAAAAAAGATCTTGCAGATGTGATCCGCCGCCGCTATGATTTTGACTTCGCGCCGCCCGCCTCGCCCAAAGTGGACTCTGCTCAACCAGCAGTTCCTACACCTGAACAGTCCCCTGCTCTCCCAGCCCAGCCAGAACCCGCGGGTCCGCGCCCCACATTGATTCAAAACCTGCTCAGTGAAACAAATATCAAGATTTCGTTATACCTTGGCGCGTTCTTCGTGGTTGCATCCGCCGCCATTCTCGGCGCATTTGTAGACATCTTCCGCATCCCGCTCCTCATTCTCGGCACAATCATCTTTGGCGGATTGTCAATCGCCACCCGCAAGCGACTGCCACAGCCAAGTTTCGCGCTCTTCATCGTCTTCTCTTTCTTCCTGCCCATCACCGCAGACGTGATCAAAAACACACTCAAACTATCGCCGCCTTTTATTGCCACATATTGGGTGGTAGTCTCTTTATTGATGACGATCATCTGGAGCGGCGGCACGTGGCTGTACACCTCGCGCCTGTTCAGCATCACAGCCTTTGCCGCGTTTGCCACAGCTTTCTACCGCATCGGCGACATCTTCAGCGCAAAGCCAGAATTCTTTGCCGCCATGCTCGGAGTTGCCGCGCTTGCGGGGTTGGCTGGTGTGTGGACGCTCAAAAAATGGCAGAATACAAAATTTGCCTTCCCGTTATTTCTAGCCGCACAACTCTTACAAGTCGGCGTACTCGGCGCATCGCTGATCCTATTTTTAATTCGACTTGCAGATACCCCAACCACGCCGCTTTGGAATCTCGCATCCATCTTCACCTCGGGATTTGCCTTCCTGTTTTACGTTTTCTCAGACCTGCTATTCCCCTTCATCTTCTTCCCCTGGCTCGCCGCAGGGACGCTCATTTTTATTCCCTGGCTGGCAGGCGCAGCATTCGAGGCGGACAACCTTGCCAACATGATTCTCTTTGCCGTCTGGGGATTAATTTTGTCCGCCGCAAGTGAAATCACAAATAGGCTGGAAACGACGCGCAAATACAGCCTGCCCATTTTGCTGGCATCCATTCCTGTGTTGGGATTTGCCGTCCGCAACGGCATGGAACACAGTTTCGCCCTCAGACTTGCCGCCGCGCTTTTTGTCACACTGCTCTATGGCAGTCTACACTTCGCCCGTCCGCGCGGATGGTTGTGGGCGCTGGCATTGCTCAACTTCATCATTGCCTACTTCGCCTTCTTCAACCTGCCCTTCCTCGAAAAAATAAATATCTTCCTTGGCTATCAACTGCTTGGGCTGAGCATGATTTTCCTGCTCACTGAAATTCTGCTAAAAAACGCAAGCCGCGCATGGAATCTGCCTCCGCGCATTTATGGCGCCATCTTTACGATTATCGCCAGCATCGTATTCATCGTAGAAGGAACCCAGCGCGCCGCGATCGGGTTTGCGGTCTTCACCATTTTCTTTTCCATCTACACAGCCGCTCAACGCAAAGCGGTCTTCGGCTACCTCCCCGCCGCATTTCTCGCGCTGACCGTCTTCTTCACCCTCGATCATTTCCAACTCGACGCCTGGCTTTCCGCGCTGACAATTCTCGCTGTCCTGTATTTCCTCAGCGGCGTTGTCCTCCGCTCAAAAGACTCATGGTCATGGATGCTCCGCAGCAGCGCGCTCACGCTTGGCACGATCATCTCATTTAGCGCGCTCATCACACTTAAAGAAACAGGCGGCTGGTATGCGCTCGTCATTGGCTTGCTCTTCGCCGCCGAAATGTACTTGAGCCGCGATGGATGGTTCGAGATCGGCGTGCCAGTGCTGTTCAACATCGGTGTGTTCCTAATTCTTCGCGATTTTCATGTTAAAGAAATCGCCTATCACCTGCTGGCGTACAGCCTCGTCTGGCTTGTCTCAGACCTCATCAGTCACCTCGCGTTCAAAGACCCGCGTCCGCTCAAACAGATCGTGCGCGGCGTGGGCGCAATGCTCACAATTCTCAACTACGCATTTTTACTCTTCGATGGGAATTCCAACACTGCGGCATTTGGCTTCGGATTTTACACGCTTCTCTTCCTAACCGTCAGCCTGATCTATCGCCAACCGACTCTGTTCTACTCCTTTACCTTGACCCTGCCACTCTTCGTCGCGTTCGTATTTCGCATCTTCGGCATCACCCAATGGATTCACCCGGTCATCTTCCTTGCGATGGGATACTATGCGCTTGGCTATTTCCTGTGTCTTGTCAAACGCACAACGGGCTGGGATTCAACTTTGCTATTCAGCGGGCTTGGGATTGGAGTCATCGTCTCGGTAGCCGCACCAATGCTCGGCGGGTTGGACGCGGCGATCCCCGTCGCGTTTGCCGCCACGCTTTGGGCAGTCGAAGCCTTCTGGCTGAAAAATGCCTGGCTGGGATTCCCCGCAAACAGCTTGTACCTGCTGGCGTATTTCATTATTCTTGTTGAACTGAAAGTAGACCAGCCGCAGTTCTTCTCAATGGGCGCGGCGCTGCTCGGCATGATCCAGCACTACCTGCTGACCCGCGCAGGCAGCAAAACGGGCGCGTTCATCATGGGCATGCTTTCGCAACTGACCCTGCTTGGCACCACATACATTCAAATGGTCAGCAACGGCTCGCAGGGATTGATCTACTTCGTGGTGCTGTTCCTGCAATCGCTGGCGGTGCTGAGTTATGGGGTTATCATCCGCTCACGCAGTTTGACCTTCACCCCGATCTTCTTCTCGGTGATTGGCGTCTTGAGCGTGATTTACATCGTGGTCTATGATCTGTTGGACGCCTTCACCTCCATCCTGATGGTCGGATGCACGGGCATCCTCCTGCTTGGGCTTGGAATTCTAGCGGTGCTAATGCGCGAACGGATTACGAAACTCGGTGAAAGGTTGAGCGATTGGCAGGCATGATACTATTTAGAAATAAAGGCTGTTCAAGAAGAGAATAGTCTCTACCTCCATACTGCCTTCACCAGCTCTGGCAAAATCACACCTGATTTTCCATGAAACGCAAAATCCACTGTGGATGTGAGCGGGGTTGGTTCTGCGTTGACTTCCACTACAACCGCGCCTTCGGCTTTTGCGGCATGTGCCAGCGCTGCGGCAGGATGCACCACACCAGAGGTTCCGATCGAAAAGAAAACCTGACAGGTGCGCGTAGCATGAACTGCCGCCTCGAGTTGCTCGCGCGGCAGGGATTCTTCAAACCAGACCACGTCTGGACGCAGTAATCCATTGCATTTTTCACAGCGCGGCACAAACCCA
>Ga0335397_10003260_pt1 | contig 21767 bp, 13 predicted proteins | sample MAT04_FD_205740 | JGI IMG/M metagenome (GOLD analysis project Ga0335397, IMG submission 205740) | Freshwater microbial communities from Lake Fryxell liftoff mats and glacier meltwater in Antarctica - MAT-04 (spades assembly) (version 2) ... | reverse complement strand
TGATAAAACCAATACAGCACAACCGGCCCACGCCTCCCAATTAAAAAGAACCCTTGGCCCGTTAATGCTTTGGGGGCTTGGCGTTGGCTATGTAATATCGGGAATGTATTTTGGCTGGAACCTTGGCCTGCCGGCAGGTGGTACCCTTGGTCTTGCCATTGCCACTTTTTTTATCATCATCCTCTATATTACTTTTACCTTTTCTTATACGGAATTAGCCTGTGCCATACCAAAGGCAGGCGGTGTTTTCGACTACGCTACCAGGGCCATGGGCAGGGATATGGGGTTTATAGCCGGCATGGCGCAGATTATTGAGTTTGTGTTTGCGCCGCCCGCCATTGCTGCGGCCATCGGAGCCTACTTTCATATTTTCTTTCCACAGTTTTCCGTCACAGCTATCGCCATTTGCGCCTATTTTATTTTTACTGCTTTAAACATATATGGCGTTAAAGCCGCCGCTACTTTTGAATTGCTGATTACCGGCCTTGCTGTGTTTGAACTATTGTTATTCAGTGGCATCACATTGCCCCATTTCCATTGGGCCAATCTTACTCATAACGCCTTCCCTTTTGGATGGAAGGGCGTTTGGGCCGCTACACCCTTCGCTATCTGGTTTTTTCTTGGTTTGGAAGGGGTGGCCAATGTGGCCGAAGAAACGGTAAACCCGCAACGCAACGTATTGAAAGGATTTGGCTCTGCGTTGCTCACGCTGATTATTTTATGTGTATTGGTTTTTATATCCTCCGTTGGCGTTGGCGGTTGGGAAAAAGTAGTGTACCCTACACCGGGCGCTGAAGCTTCCGATTCGCCGCTGCCATTGGCGCTGTCGCAGATAACGGGCAACAGCGGTTGGTTGTATCATTTGCTCATCACCATCGGTTTAATGGGGCTGGTGGCATCTTTCCATGGATTGATACTGGCTGCCAGCCGTGCCACTTATGAATTTGGCAAAACTGGTTGTATACCCGTATTTTTTGGCAATATCCATCCAACATGTAAAACACCTGCCAACGCACTGGTGTTGAATATGCTGATTGGTATCATCGCATTATTTACAGGCAAAACAGGTGATATCATTACCATCGCTGTGTTTGGCGCTATCCTGTTATATATTTTTGCCATGATTGCCGTGCTGGTGTTGAGAAAAAAGGAACCTGCCATGGTCCGTCCGTTCAAGGTTCCGTTCTATCCTTTTTTCCCGTTGATAGCCCTGGCGATTGCAATCGTATCGATGGTGGCCATGATTACGTTGAATATTAAATTAGCGTTGATTTTCTTTGCTATTCTGGCACTTGCTTATATTTGGTTTCATTTTATTGTAAAACGAAAATTAAATGAACAGCCAACAGTTATTAACCAATAAAATACTGAAGCAGTTAGCGGAACAAAATACGGATAAAGTAAAATTAGCCATTACAGACCTTGATGGCATACTCCGCGGTAAAATGATCAGTTATGAAAAATTTGTTTCTATTTTGGAAAAGGGTTTTGGCTTTTGCAATGTAGTGTTTGGATGGGATGCAGGGGATATCGCCTACGACAATAGTCAATATACGGGCTGGCATTCCGGTTATCCGGATGCAACAGCAGTGATTGACCTCAATACATTCCGGCAAATTCCATGGGACAATGATACCCCTTTCTTTCTCGCCGATTTTCGGGATGCCAAAGGCGATGATCTTCCGGTATGTCCCCGAAGTTTATTAAAACAAATCATAAGGCAGGCAACCGTTAAAGGATACACACCCTTATTCTCACAAGAGTTTGAATGGTTCAACATGGTGGATAATACAGCCGAATTATATGCCGGAAAATTCCGGGATGTAAAGCCAATAACGAATGGTATGTTTGGATATTCGATGCAGCGGGCATCAGAAAAAAATGAGTACTTTAATGACCTCTTCGACCTGCTCAAAAAGTTTGGTGTTCCGCTGGAAGGGCTGCATACCGAAACCGGGCCAGGAGTGTATGAAGCTGCGATCACATATTCCACCATACTGGAAGCAGCCGACAGGGCAGTGCTTTTTAAATCGGGCGTAAAACAAATTGCCCAACGCCATGGCATCATAGCCACTTTTATGGCAAAGTTCAGCGAAAATTTGCCCGGCTGCAGCGGCCATGTTCACCAAAGCCTTTGGAATAAAGACGGAAAACAAAACCTTTTTTACGATAAAAAAAAGGAGTCGGGTATCAGTGACTTAATGGAAAGTTATATGGCCGGGCAACTGGCCTGCCTGCCATATATCCTGCCTATGTTTGCGCCTACAGTTAACAGTTATAAGCGCCTGGTAGAGGGAGCCTGGGCACCCACCACACTTACCTGGGGAATTGATAACCGCACTACGGCATTGCGTGCTTTGCCCGGAGGCAGCAGTTCCACCCGGCTGGAAACGAGGGTGGTTGGTTCAGACAGCAATCCTTACCTCGCCATGGCAGCCTCTCTTGCCGCAGGCATGTATGGCATCAGTAATAAACTAAAATTAAAGACCCCCGCCACTGCAGGCAACGGCTATGCCGATAAGAAGAACGGAACCTTACCCGAAAATTTATGGGAGGCCACCCAGGCGATGAAGGAGTCTGCAATTGCGAAAGAATTATTTGGTGCTGCCTTCGTGGAGCATTTTACCGCCACGAGGGAATGGGAATGGAGGCAGTTTTCAAAAGTGGTGACCGATTGGGAGTTGAAGCGGTATTTGGAGATTATTTAGTTTTTCGATGGGCAGCATCCATCGTTGGAATATTACGCTGCTTCAGCAGGGTATAGGCGTCAACTTAATTTTCACGGGCACATTTCAAAGCCAACGGGTCGCTTATCAAACTAAGCAGGAGTTAAGGCTTTATAGCATAAAGCATTAAAAGCATTTGTTCCGTAGGAGCAGCCCTGGACAAGTGGGGCGTACCTACGGCACGCAGGTACAGTATTATCTTTACTACAAAGAGGTAGCTCTGATAGAGTTTGCTTTATGACTTTCCTAAAGGCCTAAATACTAAAGTTGTCGCTTAGCCCTTCAGTTAAATGGCTGATTGAAAGAAATGAAATGCCAGTTTATTTATTTCATGTGTGAACGCATCACAGTCCAATTGCAGGGTGCAAGTAAAATTCACCCATGAAGGGGAGTAATAACACAGCATAGCGCAACGCCCTACGAAAAAAGGAGTATACACTAATCCCCGGTGGAGGGAAATGTCGTTTGACTAAGGATTTGAATTGCCCCGTCCGCCGTGGCGGACGAGGATTAAATTGTGCGATAAAAAAGTTCGGCTTTAGCCGAAAGAATAATTTGGCTAAAGCCAGAAAGAGAATAATATCATTTATCACCGCCCTAAAGGAGCGGTGCAATTCAAATAGCTTGCTTAACTAAATGACATTGCGGTGGAGTGAAATAAAACGTTGTTATTTTAAGGAGCGTTGATAAATATTTATTTTAGATTTTGGTGTTGTGATTACTTTTTTATAGGCACTTTTTTATCGTAATAGATATTACGGCTAACAACCTGATTTAAGCCTGGTTTTCTAATCAAATACTTTTCTTTATATTGTCTTTGAATAACCCAAAATAAAATGAAAAAAGAAATTATTTTAAAACTTCAAAGTAGGTTTGAACTGGCCGTTAATGAGGCAGATGGTGTGGAGAATTGGTTTGCAAGAGACCTTCAGGAACTGCTTGGCTATGCGGAGTGGACAAGTTTTTTGCAAATAATTGATAAAGCAAAAATAGCCTGTAGCAATGCGGGACAGACAGATGCAGACCATTTTGTTGACTTCAACAAAATGGTAGGTGTTGGCTCAGGTGCGCAGAGAGAAATTGAAGATATTATGCTTACAAGATATGCCTGTTACCTGGTGGCTCAAAATGGGGATCCCCGTAAAGATGAGATTGCATTTGCGATGAGCTATTTTGCTTTTCAAACCAGAAAACAGGAACTGCTTGAGCAACGGTTAAAAGAATGGGAAAGGGTACAGGCAAGGGTAAATTTAACCATTTCGGAGAAAGAATTGTCCAGGCTCATTTTTCAAAAGGGAATTGATCACATGGGTTTTGCCAGGATAAGAAGTAAAGGCGACCAGGCTTTATTTGAAGGTAATACAACATCAAACATGAAAGAAAGACTTAGCATTCCTGAAAGCAGGCCCCTGGCAGACTTTTTACCAACAATCATAATAAAAGCGAAAGACTTTGCAAACGAATTGACCAATGTAAATATTCGTAAAGATGATCTAAAAACCGAATTTACTATCATGGGCGAACATGTTTAAAACAATAAAGACGTAAGGAAATTGTTAATTAAAAGTGGTATTCAACCTGAAAATTTACCACCGGAGGAAGATCTCAAAAAAATTGAAAGAAAAGTGAAATCTGAGGATAAGCGATTACAGAAGGAAGCTAAAAAAATAAGAAAATAAATTAAGAAGGGATTAGAAATTTTAATAGCTACATAATAGTATTCCGCCTCTAAAAGTATTCAAGCTGCAATCAACTATAAGTATTACCATCCAATCTTAATAAAAGAACTGAAATTCCTGCGCAATAGCATAATTATGAATCATAATCCCGAACATCTTAAAAAGTAAAATGAATGACTGATTTTAATATAGTAAGGCAATTTAATTTCCCAACCACCATTCGATTCGGTGCAGGTGCTGTAATGGAACTGCCTGATCATTTATTGACCAATGGATTAAACAGACCTTTGCTGGTAACCGACCCGATGGTGAGCGGACTGGATTTTTTTAAAACAATAAAAGAAAGCCTTGCAGCAAAAGCCATTTCGATAGAAGTGTTTTCGGATATACATAAAAATCCGGTGAAGAGTGATGTGCTGAAGGGAGGAGAAGCATATCATCAAACAAATCGGGATTGTATCATTGGCATTGGTGGCGGTGCTGCAATGGATGTGGCAAGGGCCATCGTACTCCGCATTAACCATCATCGTGATCTGTTTGATTATGATGATTTGATTGGAGGTGACCAGTATGTAACAGAAGAAGTGCCTTATTTTATTACGGTGCCAACTACCAGCGGCACTGGCAGTGAAGTAGGAAGAAGCGCCATTATTTCGGAAGATGATACGCATCGGAAAAGGATTTTGTTTGCTCCTAAACTGATGGCGAAAATCGTTTTTGCAGATCCCCTGCTTACCATGGAATTGCCTCCGTTTATCACCGCTGCAACCGGGATGGATGCGTTGACACATAATATGGAAGCCTTTATCTCTAAAAATTTTCATCCGCTGGCGGGTGGCATCGGGCTGGAGGGAATTTACCTCATAAACCAAACCATTGAAAATGCCGTAAACAAGCCCGGCCTGGAATCAAGAAGTAAGATGATGATCGCTTCGCTGATGGGGGCAGTGGCGTTTCAAAAAGGGCTTGGTGTGGTACATTCACTGGCACACCCGTTATCCTCCCTGCTCGATACACATCACGGTTTGGCCAATGCGGTAAACCTGCCTTACGGCATGCGGTTTAATGCACCAGGCATGGAAACGGAATTTAAAAGAATGGCACTTGCCATGGAATTGCCTGCTACAACCGGTGAGGCGGTGGTAAATCATTTGTTTGAATTGAATCAGCGGGTAGGCCTGCCCGTAAAGCTCAGCGATATCGGGGTAACAGCCAATCATATAGAAACGCTTTCCGACCTGGCGTTGGCGGATTTTTGCCACCCCAATAATCCGAAACCGGTAACAAGAAATGATTTTAAACAATTATACACAGCAGCTTTGTAATGATGCAACGGGTAATTAAAATTGGGGTAACCTACACCGGCACGGATGAGAAGCATAGTAATTATGTAAAATGGTTAAAAGGAAATGATGCCCTGACGATCACTACTTTATCACCAGGACGTACCGTGATGGAAACGGTCGCTCACCTGGATGGTATCGTGCTGTCCGGCGGGATAGATATGCATCCAAAATACTACCAAAGCAATAAAACTGACTATCCCAACAACCCCGGTAAATACCATGAACTAAGGGACGAATTTGAAATGGAAGTATATCGCATCAGCCAGCAAAACAACCTCCCGCTGTTGGGTGTTTGCAGAGGGATGCAATTGGTAAACTGTATCCTGGGAGGTACTTTAAAGCAGGATAATGGGATCACCGCCAATGCCATCCATCAATATGAGCACAATGATAAAGCGCATGGAATAAACATTGTAGCGAATAGTTTATTGGATCAAATATCCGGCATAAAACGTTCGGTAGTCAACAGCGCCCATCACCAGTCAATCGACCGAATTGGTAAGGGTTTAATTGTAAACTGTACCTCCGATGATGGAATGATTGAAGGCCTGGAATGGGCCGACAAAACTGGGAAACCTTTTTTCATTGCAATCCAGTGGCACCCTGAAAGGATGTATAAATTGCAGTTGGATCAATCACCGTTAACCAAAAATATCAGGGACCGGTTTGTAGAAGAGATAAAAAAAAACGTGATCCGATAGATATCGGATGGTGGATCGTGAATGGTCAATGGTGAATGGTGATCCGATAGCTATCGGACGGTGAATTGTGAATCGATAACAATGATAATAATAATTGAAAAAGAAGGACAATTAAAAAATAATAAAACATGCAAATCATTAACCCGGCAACGGAAACAATCATCAAAGAAATAGCGGAAGATAACCAGCAAACGATCAATGAAAAATTTGCATTGCTTGTTAGCGGCCAACCTGCATGGGCAAAGGAATCTGTGGAAGAAAGGATAGCCGTGATACAAAAATTTTATGATCTGCTGGAGGAACACATGGATGAACTGGCTCATACGCTAACCAGTGAAATGGGGAAGCCTTTGCAACAATCTTTCAATGAATTGAATGGTGCAAGGGGGCGTATTCATTTTTTTATAGAAAATGCCGCTAAATACCTTGCGGAAGAATGGATCACTACTGAAGGTGCTACCAGGGAAAAAATTGTGTACGAACCGTTGGGTGTAATAGCAAATATATCTGCGTGGAATTATCCATACCTGGTAGGCGTAAACGTTTTTATTCCTGCACTCATTGGTGGGAATGCGGTGTTCTATAAACCATCTGAATACGCCACATTAACGGGGCTGCATATACAGGATCTTTTGTGGAAAGCAGGCGTACCTGCAGATTGTTTTCAAATAGCCATGGGCGGTGGAGCGGTGGGTGAAATGTTACTGCAATTACCATTGAACGGTTATTTTTTTACGGGCAGTTATAAAACGGGCAAATACATAGCAGAAAAGGTTGCCGGAAAAATGGTGCCCTGCCAGTTAGAACTCGGGGGTAAAGACCCCATGTATATAATGGATGACATTGAAAATATTGAAAAGGCGGCTGGGGATGCATTGGAAGGTGTGGTGTACAACAATGGGCAAAGCTGTTGTGCCGTAGAAAGAATTTATGTGCATGAAAATGTGTACGATGCATTTGTTTCCGCTTATGCGGAGCAATGCGGTAAACTGGTGATGGGTGACCCCTTGGATAAGAAAACGGATATTGGCCCGTTGAGCAGGAAGGAGCAACCTGCATTTTTATTAAGCCAGGTGAAAGATGCGGTCAACCTTGGCGCAACTGTATTGAATGGCGGAAAGATTCCTGCTGGTAAGGGCTATTATTTTGAACCCACTGTGCTGGTGAATGTTACCCATTCTATGAATCTGATGACGGATGAATCTTTCGGCCCGGTGGTGGGCATACAAAAAGTGAAGGATGATGTGGAAGCAATACGGTTAATGCAGGATACTCCATACGGTCTTACGGCGGCGGTGTATTCGAAGAGTTTTGAACGTGCTGAAGCTGTGCTGACTGAAATGAATACTGGCAGCGTGTACTGGAATTGTTGTGATCGGGTAAGTGCAGGTTTACCCTGGTCGGGACGAAAACAATCCGGTTTTGGTGCCACGTTATCTTACCAGGGCATCAGGGCTTTTGTACAACCAAAAGCTTATCATATCAGGAGTGCTTCGGGCAGGCTTTAGCCATATACGGCTGGTTTTAAAAATTGAGAGGGCGCTGGTTTAACCAAATGAATGTGGTTACCTAAGATTTATAAATGTTGTTCCCGCAGGAGTTTAACTTTAAGCCAGCATTGATTCTACCGCCATGGTTTTACACGGGGGTCGGACACCAACTGGAAGCTGGGCTGCAATCTTTTCATACAATTCTTTTGCCTGGAAAGGTTTTGCAATAAAGTCATTCATGCCCGCCATGATGCATTTTTCCCTGTCCGTTATTAAAGCCGAGGCGGTCATAGCAATGATGGGGATACTACCGGTTGCTGCACCCATTTGGTCCCTTATAATTTTCGTTGCTTCATAGCCATCCATTTCGGGCATCTGAATATCCATCAGGATAATATCGTACTGTTTGATTTTTAATAACTCAATTGCTTCTCTTCCATGTTTGGCCACATCTACCAATGCACCGATTTTACTTAATATTTTAGCGGCCACTTTTTGATTAATGACATTATCTTCCGCCAACAATACAGTTACACCGGTTAGTGAGTATGATTGTTCTGTCGGTGTAGGTTGTACTTCCCGTTTTTCGGATTTCCCCTTTTTAATAGTAAGTTGAAATGTAAATACACTTCCTTTTCCAACTGCGCTTTTTACATGTATGGTTCCACCTTGCAGTTCGATTAATTGTTTAGTGATAGTAAGGCCCAGTCCTGTTCCACCGTATTTACGGGTGCTTTCACCGCATACCTGTATAAATCGCTCAAATACCGATTCCACCTTATCTTCGGCTATTCCAATACCGGTGTCTGAAATAGCGAATTCCAATTTAACAGCCAACTCGTTTTCCTCGAGCAGTTTTACATTTACATTTACCACACCTTCTTCTGTAAACTTAATCGCATTGCCCACCAGGTTAATCAGCACCTGGTTTAACCTTACCGGGTCGCCTGTTAACACGGGGGGTATTTTTTCATCAATGTTGCTGGTTAATTTTATTCTTTTTTCATCTGCCCTAAACTGGTTGATCTTATTGCAATTGCTTACCAGGTCGCGTAATACATAGTTAGTTTTTGCAAGTGTAATTTTGCCCGCTACAATTTTAGTAAGATCCAATATGTCATTGATGATCACCATTAAATTGTTGGCTGATTCATTGATGGTTGCTACATACTCCTGCTGATCTTTATTCAACCCGGTACCCGCCAGCAATTGAGTCATACCAATTACACCATTCATGGGTGTTCTTATTTCATGGCTCATATTAGCGAGAAACTGTTCCTGTGTTTTTCTCGCCGATTCCGCTTCAATTCTTGCCTTCTGCATTTCCAGTTCCGCATTCTTCCTGTCTGTAATATCCTGCATCGAGCCAATCATCCTAATAGCTTTCTGATCTTCATTTTTAATTACATACGCCCTTGAATTGATGTGTGCATAGTCGCCATCTGCACGTAAAAAGCGATAATCGCTGTTCCAGGAATTTTCTCCCGTGGAAACTGCCCGGTAGAGGCTATCCACTATTTTTTTTCTTTCTTCCGGATGCAACCCATTTCTCCAAAAATCATAAGGGATTTCTTCAAATTCAGTATTTTGAGACAGGTAATTTTTCAAGCCTTGTCCTATCCATTTTACTTTATCATTCACCAGGTCCCAATCCCATATAATATCATTGGTGGCCTTTGATATGATGTCGTACCGCTCATTGTTTTCCTTTAATAATTCGATGTTCTTTTTTCTTTCAATACTATACCTTACTGCTTTTTCAAGGCTATGGCGGGAGTATTCCCCCTTTATCAAAAAATCCTGCGCACCCAGTGAAATTGCCTTTAATGAAAGTTCCGTATCCGATAAGCCGGATAATATGATGACTGGAATTTTTGGGTTTATTTTGGTCAGTTCAGTATAAGATTCCAGGCCATTGCTGTCGGGTAAAAAAAAATCGAGGAATATTAACGAAAAAGGTTCTTTTCTTAAATAGTTGATTCCCTCTGCAATAGTTTCTGCAACGGTGATTTTTTCAATGGATAAGTGCGTGTTTTCGAGGTGCGATTCCAGCAATACCTGGTCGCCGGGATTGTCTTCAATAATGAGAATTGAAATACTGTTTTCTAGCGGTTCCATAGATGATTTTTACTATTTTCTGTCATTAATCTGTACCTGGTATAATAGAACCAGTTTTTCTATTTAAGAAAATAGTACTGTTGGATAAATTGGTTTGCAGGAAGAATTTTTTATTCATTGGTTTAATTACAAAAATGAACCATTTGCACACCTTTTTTTGTAAACATTAGGATTAATTAATTGTAGGAAAATGTCTACTTTTTTTATTGCAATAATTTTATCATTATTGAGTTATATCATTCAAGTGTGATAACATAACAATCATTTCCGCTTGTCGTTATTTTCGATGGGACAGGGGCGTGAAGTATATGTTGTTTTCCAATGATTGAAGAGTATCTTATTTCGGATAGCCAATTATTATTAACAAAAAAAGCAAACATGACAATAACTGAAGAGAGATTATTTGACCTTGCATTACTTGAACAGATGGATGATGAAAATTTCATTATCCAGATAATAGAAATATTTCTGCTGGACACACCTGCTGACCTCGCAATAATGGAGCATGCTTTTAAAGACGGCGACCTTGATACCGTTTGTAAAACCGCACATAAATTGAAAAGCAGTACGGGAATGTTACAGGCTAATTCATTATTTGGTATGTTGGGAAACATAGAAAAATTATCGAAAACAGGCATTACAAGCAGCCAGCTTACTGAACTGGTGCAATCATCCAGTGTTGAATTTAATCAGTTAAAAAACGCGTTGAAATTACATCTCCACGACATTAAAGCGCCTGAATAATTCCTGCCGGGGGAATACAAAACAGCATAGCATTATTTAATTTAATTGGATAAAGTTGAACACTCAACTACTTGTATCCGTATGTTTAACTTTATGCTGCAATGGTAACCGACCTCCTTCTATCCCGCCAAATTTATCTTTGCCTGCTTTTAAAACCAGTTTCTTATAGTGATTGCACTACAAAAAATATATAATTGGTCTTTTAAACGTTCAAAATGTCCGTCATTGCATTTACACTTGTAATTTATCAGTATTTTATTCTACATTTAAATTCACAATTTACAATCAGTCAAAGTCCGAATACCATTTTAACAAAATGCCAGCAGATACTACACCGGAGGGAAATGATCAGTTTAACAATTTCCCAGGTTCAGCTAAATCATTTACCCGGCAATACAAACCCCACCTACTGGGGATATTAACTTTCGTGATACTCTCCGGTTTAATCGGAATGCTGGTTTTTCAGCGGTTGTTAATCAATAAGGAAGCAAATAAAAAAGAGACATTAAATTTTGTATCTTCAGCAAAGGAAAGATTGCAGGAGTCACTGATAAAAGGTATTTCTGCAGCGGGTACCCTGTCTTTTTTTATTCAAAAAGATGGAGTAATAAAAGATTTTGATTCCGTAGCCGCACAAATATTCGCTGCCAATTCCCAAATAGATGTATTGCAATTAATGCCAGGTGGTGTAATCAGGTATGTGTACCCCTTAAAAGGAAATGAGCATGTAATAGGGTACAATTTATTAAAAGATTCTGCAAGGAATAAAGAAGCGTTTAAAGCGATTCAAAGAAAGGAGGTTTTTTATGCGGGTCCCTTTGCCTTAAAGCAGGGAGGGATGGGGGTTGCAGGCCGTATCCCTATATTCAGAAATGGTGAGTTTTGGGGCTTTAGCGCAGTAATTATAAAATTGCCTACCTTATTAAAAGCTGCGGGAATTGATACCACAGGCAAAACGGGCTATTATTATCAATTGTCGAAAATTAATCCTGATACCGGGCAGGAAGAATTTTTTATTACCCATCCTAATAAGCAGGTAAGCGACCAGTATGTTTCTGTAAACGTACATAACCAGGAGTGGAAGCTTAGTGCAATACCAGTTGATAACAGGGGAGCTATCAATATTTTCTGGCTCAGCATTTTAGGGTTTTTAATTGCTGTGATGGGAGGCATATTTGTTTTTGTGGTGGCCAAAGGACCAGAAACATTGAACCGGCTCGTTCAAAAGCGAACGGCGGAATTGCAGGAGAGCGAGGAAAAATACCGGAACCTGATTGAACAGGCTTCAGATGGTATTATTGTTTATAGTTTTGATGGCACCATCCATCACTTCAATAAGGCTGCGCATAATATAGCCGGCTACACGTACGAAGAATTTGCCCGGTTAAACCTCAAAGATTTGCTGCTTGAAAAAAAGGTGATTATTGACCAGTCGAGGGCTGATGAATTGAAGGCCGGAAAAAGCGCCAATTTTCAACGGAAAATGTGTACTAAGGAGGGGGCAATCATTGATATTGAAATAAACTCAAATTTATTGCATGGTGGCAAATTGCTTGCATTTGTACGAAACGTTACCAACAGAATCAACACAGAAAGAGCTCTGAAGGAAAGTGAAGAAAAATTTTCCAAAGCTTTTCAATCCAGCCTCCTATCTTTTGCGATATATGATATGGATGAAAAGGTGGTGGATGCCAATGAGCGCTATGCGGCGATGCTGGAAACGACCCGTGAAAATATTATTGGTAAAAACACAAGTGATACTAAACTATTAAACAAAGTATCCATTCAAAAGCGTGAGGTGGTTAGGAATACTATCCGGAATATATTGGAAGAAAAAGGGCGTTTGCTGAATTTTGAAACGCAGATTGAAACCAATTCCGGGGGCGTAATCTATCTGCTGCTGTCCATTGTGCCACTGGAACTTAATAATCAAACACACTGGCTCATTTCCGTTATCGATATTACCGAAAAGAAAAATACAGAACTTTCATTAGCGAACAATGAAATGAAATACCGGTCGCTTATTCAGCAGGCCTCAGATGGAATTATTATATCAAATGTGGACGGTATTATTTTGGAAGTTAACAGGAGCATTTGTACAATGGGCGGCTATACTTCCGGGGAAATGCTGGGCAGGCATATCAATAATTTTATGCCCGAAGAAGATATCCTGAGCCTGCCGTTGCGCATACAGGATTTAATACAGGGAAAAACATTGTTGTATGAACGAAGAATGCTAAAAAAGGATGGCACCATCCTGTATGTGGATATTAATTCAAAAATGGCCATTGGTAATACCCTGATTGGATTTGCACGGGATATAACCGAAAGAAAAAAAGGGGAGGCGGAACTCAGAAATTCGAATGAAAGATTTGAATTGATTGCCAGGGCTACCAATGATGCAATCTGGGACCACAGTTTTACTACCAATCAAACAGTAGGCAATCAAAACTTATATAATTTATATGGTTTTACACCCGGAAAGCATCATATCAATTTTGAAATATTTGAATCACGGGTGCACCCGGATGATTTGGAAAGAATCAAGGATAATATGAAAAATGCAATTGAAAGTCATGCAGTTTTCATATCTGAAGAATTCCGGTTCCGGTCGGTTGATGGAACCTATAAACATTTTTTTGACCGGGCATATATCAGTTACGATGATAATGGCGCACCGGCCAGGGTATTGGGTGCCATGCAGGATGTAACAGAACGCATTGAAGACAGGGAGCAGATATTAAAAGAGAAGGGGCTGTCGGATTCTATCATCAATAGTTTGCCGGCTGTGTTTTATCTCTACAATAAAGCAGGAAAATTTTTAAGATGGAATAAAAACTTTGAAATAGTTACCGGGTATAGCGGTGAAGAAATAAACAATCTGCATCCTCTTGATTTATTTGATGATGAAGAAAAGAAACTACTGGACAAAAAGATCAGGAATGTCTTTTTATCGGGTGAAGACAATCTGGAAGCAAATTTTTTATTGAAAAATAAACAAAAGATTCCTTATTATTTTTCGGGGATGAAGATTGAGTATGAGGGAGAAACCTGCCTGATGGGATTTGGGTTGGATTTTTCTGATAAAGTAAAAGCAGATCGGCAGATTAAAGAAAGCGAACAAAAGTTTCGTAGTTTGGTGGAACAGGCTTCCGATGGCGTGGCTATCCTGTCAGAAACCGGAACCCCTTTATATATTTCGCCCTCGGTAGAAAGGATTTTGGGATACACCGAAACAGAAAGCATGCATTTGAATGTATTTGAATTAATTCACCCGGATGATGTGGATGCGGCTAAAAAATTATTTGCACAAGTAATGAGAAACCCCGGAATTCCAATAAAGGGAGCAATTTCCAGGGTGCTTCATAAATATGGCACCTGGCACTGGCTGGAAGATACGATTACCAATATGCTGCACATTCCTTCTATTAACGGAATTGTTAAAAATTTCCGGGATGTAACTGAAAAGCTGGAGATAGAGAAGCGGATCATGAACGAAAAGGAATTATCGGATTCCATCATCAATAGTTTACCAGGCATATTTTATTTGTATGACATTGATGGAAAGTTTTTGCGTTGGAACAAAAATTTTGAAACGGTTACCGGATACACGGCTGCTGAAATAAGACAAATGCATCCGCTTGACTTTTATGATGTAGATGACAAGCCAGCGGTAGCGCAACGGAGTAAAGACGTATTTGCCAACAGAAGGCCGGGCATAGAATTTCTGTTGTTAACAAAATCTGGTCAAAAGATTCCATTTTATTACAATTCTGTTGCTACAGAATATGAAGGGGCGCCAGCCCTGGTAGGAATGGGCTTTGATGTAACGGACAGGAAAAAAATTGAAAGAGAATTAAAGATATCCAACGAGCAATTGGAGCAAAAAGCCACAGAGCTGAAGACTTCCTTTGCTGAACTGGAACGCTTCGCCTACATTGTTTCGCATGATTTGCAGGAACCTTTAAGAATGGTTAGCAGTTTCCTGAAATTGCTGGAGCAGAAGTATAAAGACGAATTAGACGAAACTGCGCAAAAATATATTCATTTTGCGGTAGATGGTTCAGACCGGATGAAACAACTGATCAACGATTTGCTGGAATATTCAAGAACGGGAACCAATACAGATATTGCTACAGACACCAACATGAATGAAGTAATGCAGGAAGTGCTGATGGTATTACACAACAGTATCCGAGAACAACATGCGGCGGTGGAAGTGGAGGGGCTTCCTGTGTTGCACAATACCAGTAAAATACAAATGTTCCAGTTGATGCAGAACCTTATCAGCAATGCATTGAAGTACCACAGCGAAAGAAAACCCCTAATTAAAATAGGGGCCAGGGTGGTGGATGCGGCCTGGGTATTTTCCATACAGGATAACGGGATTGGAATTGATCCGAAATACGCCGATAAAATATTTATCATTTTTCAACGCCTGCATAGTAAAACAGAGTTTTCAGGAACAGGCATTGGGCTTTCAATCTGTAAAAAAATTGTTGAAAAACACGGTGGAAAAATTTGGGTGGAATCCACCCCCGGCAATGGCAGCACCTTTTATTTTAGTATTCCGAAAAGATAATCCGAGCTAAACCGGGCAATAGATTTTTTGGGGAATGTTATCATTTTAAACGAGGTGGTTGTTTTCTGCCTGTAATTTTAATAGAAGGCGAAACAGGTGCTTTGATTGCAACATTAAAACTTGTTTTGAAAACAACAATGAAAGAAGTAGATAATTTTTATTTGAAACAGGAGGAACCGATAGAAGGTTGTTTACTTGCGTTGAGTCAGATTTAATATCGCAGGATACTGCCATTACACCTACCCTGAAATACGGAATGCCATTTTTTTGTTACAAGGGAAAAATGTTTTGTTATTTGTGGGTTCACAGTAAATACAAATAGCCTTATATCGGCATTGTAGAAGGGAAGCGGGTTAACCATCCCGGCTTAATCATGGAAAAACGATCAAGAATGAAAATTATGTTGTTTGATCCAAACGAGGCCTTACCATTAAAGACAATTGAAAATATTCTGCAACAGGCAATTAATTTGTACAAGAATGGTGAAATAAAAATTGACGACTAACTGGCTGCGTAAAAATATAATTGCTCCACAAAATTGCCTTTCCTGGTGAGTCAACCTTTGGGGGTGACTCACCAGGAAAGGCGGGAATTAACCCATCCATGTTTCCAGCATAAATGAGATAAAGCAATTTAAAAAGATTTGATCTGTAATTCGTGTAATCCGATAGCTATCGGACGTGCAGAATATTCGTATTACCGGCTAAACTGCTACTGAATTAAATGAAAACAAAGTGCGGCCAACAGGCTACCGATGATGGGGCCTGCGATGGGAATCCAACTGTAACCCCAGTCGCTGCTTCCTTTACCTTTGATAGGCAATATGGCATGCATGATGCGGGGGCCAAGGTCTCTTGCAGGATTGATGGCATAACCGGTGGTGCCACCCAGGCTTAGGCCAATGCCCAGTACCAGCAAGGCTACCGGCAAGGCATCCAGCGAACCTAAAGTATTGCCCGGAGCAACAATAAACAATGCGCCCAATATCAATACAAATGTCCCTACGATTTCCGAAACCAGGTTATCCGCCGTTTTTCGGATAGCAGGTCCCGTGCAAAAAACGGCCAATTGTGTACCCTTATCCGGGGTTTCGTCAAAATGCCTTCTGTACACAAGCCACACTATGCCAGCACCCAACATGGCCCCCAGCATCTGCGCAACAATAATCAGCGGCACGCTGGCCCAGGCGAACCTGTCAAGTGCAGCCAATGCGATGGTTACAGCCGGGTTAAGGTGCCCACCGCCTGAAGATGCGGATGCATACACACCAACAAATACACCAATGGCCCAGCCAAATGTGATCACGATCCAGCCACCATTTTGTCCTTTGGTTTTGTTTAATATTACATTGGCTACCACACCATCTCCTAAAATAATTAACAATGCAGTGCCCGTTAGTTCTGATACAAATGGAGTCATATTAAGAAGGATTTAATTGAATAAAAATACTTATGATTAAGGGAGCAGATAGCCTTGTGCAATTGCCTCAAATTCTTTTACCTGTTTACTTTCCCAGTCTTCAGTTTTGTTCATTAGCCCTGCCATTATGGAAGCCACTAAAGGTGCAGCTTCTATCGCAGCCTTCGCATCAAGAAGCAGGGCCCTTGTTCTTCTTGCTAACACATCTTCCACCGTCATCGCCATTTCGTGCTGTACTCCCCAAATGATTGCCACTTTTGAATAGGGTAATGCGGGGTGAATTTTTTCCTTCAATGATGGCTGATCAATCATTAACTGGTTGATGGCTGCGGCATCGCTGCCATAAATGTATAATGGATCTTCTGTGGCTACTCCTGCCGTGTAACCATGAATGAGTAGTGATTCAGTTTTGCATGGGTACATTTTCAATTTGGCAGAAAAGGCTGCATTGTCAACCGCATGCTTACCCATGGTTCGGTAAGTGGTCCATTTGCCCCCCGTAATGGTTACCAGTCCACTGTCTGACACAATGGTGGTATGGTCGCGGGGTAAAATGGAAGTCATTTTTTTTCCTTTTACTTTTATTAATGGCCGTAGTCCGGCGAATACACTCTTTACATCACCGGGCCGGATGTCGGTAGTCAGGTAACGATTAATATGCTGGAGGATAAAATCAATTTCAACGGGCAAGGGCCGTGGTTCTAATGAAATATCATTTACCGGTGTATCAGTTGTTCCCAATACTACCTTGTCGTGCCAGGGCACCGCAAACAATACTCTTCCATCATCGGTTTTAGGTATCATCATTGCCTGTTTTCCCGGAAAAAAACGGGCATCCACCACAATGTGTACACCCTGTGATGGCGTTACGATTGGCTTGTGGTCAGGATTATCCTGTTGCATCACCTGGTCGGTAAAAATACCCGTGGCATTAATGACGGATTTGCAGTTGATGGTAAGTGTTTTACCCGTCAACATATCCTGTAATACTACGCCGGTAATGCGTTTGCCCGTCTTGGTAAGCGCAGTGAGTTTGCAATAATTGATGACGGTGGCTCCCTGTTCTTCAGCGGTTTGCGCCAGGTTAATGGCCAACCTTGAATCATCAAATTGTCCATCCTGGTAAAGTACCCCTCCGCTCAGGTTTTTGGATGAAATGGCCGGTATTAATTGCCGGGTGGTTTTTTTACTTAGTAACCTTGTTTTACCCAAACTTAACTTACCCGACAATACTTCATAAATAGTAAGGCCAATACCATAATACCATTTTTGCCACCAATGCAGGGAGGGGATGATAAACGATAAATTGTGGCAAACATGCGGTGCGTTTTTTAATAGTAATCCTCTTTCCCTTAAGGCTTCGCTCACCATTTTAAAATTGCCCTGGGCCAGGTAACGCACGCCACCATGTACCAGTTTTGTACTCCTGCTGGAAGTGCCCTTTGAAAAATCAACCTGTTCTGCCAATAAAGTTTTATACCCTCTCGAAGCTGCATCTACTGCAGCACCCAGTCCCGTAGCCCCTCCTCCTATAATGATGATATCCCATTCCGGAACCTCTTCTATCTGCGCTAACATTTTTTGCCTGTCCATCATAGTGTTGATCGTCGGTGGTTGGTTGGTGATGGTTGAAAGCCTCTCCTCCCTCCCTCCTCTCAGAAGTAGAGGAGGCGGTACAGTGTAGCTTTATTAAACATTTGTTCTTCCACATTGTCATTTATTCTCTAATAAACAACTTGGCCTAATCCTTGAACATTGTCAAAGGATGATTATGGTTGAAGGTTGATGGTTAGTGGTTGATGGTTGATTTTAAATGCTGCAGTCCACGATCGCTCTTTCATTTGCTTCATCCGTATACTGGAATGAGATGGAGATTTAAATAAAAAATAAAAGGAAATTCCCGGAACACAATTTTTAATTTTTAATTTTTAATTCCCAATTCCCAATTCCTAATTCTCAATTAACCTATCCCTCCGCCCATGCCTTGGCAGCTTTTACCGCCCGGTGCCAGTCTTTCGACATGTTGATTCTCGTACCTTCATCCATCAGGGGGCTGAATTTTTTATCTACCTGCCACTGATCTTGTATGGATTCCATATTTTCCCAGTAACCAACCGCCAGCCCGGCCAGGTAAGCTGCACCCAATGCGGTGGTTTCAGTTATCACCGGTCTTACCACCATCGTATTCATAATGTCGGCCTGGAACTGCATCAATAGATTATTAACGGTAGCGCCACCATCCACTCTAAGTTCTTTTATTGAAATATTGGAATCTGCCTCCATTGCTTTTAATACATCCATTGTTTGAAAGGCGATGCTGTCAAGGGCCGCCCGGGCAATATGTGCAGCCGTTGATCCTCTTGTTAAACCGGTAATGGTGCCTCTTGCATCTTGTATCCAATGTGGAGCCCCGAGACCAGCAAATGCCGGTACTACATACACGCCTTCACTATTACTTACCTGGCAGGCCAGTGTTTCTACTTCAGCGGATGATTTAATGATACCCAGGCTATCCCTTAGCCACTGTACGATTGCCCCCGCAATAAAAACACTTCCTTCCAATGCATAATGGGTAACGCCGTTTACTTTCCACGCTACCGTGGTAAGTAAATTATTGGTGGAAGTCACCGGCTTTTCCCCGGTATTCATCAGCATGAAGCATCCTGTGCCATACGTGTTTTTTACCATTCCGGGTTGCGTACACATTTGCCCGAACAAGGCGGATTGCTGGTCGCCGGCCATTCCGGCAATGGGAATATTATGTGCCGATAAAATATTCTGCGTATATCCGTACACCTCGCTGCTGCTGCGTATTTGCGGCAACATGGTGGCAGGTACACCAAATATTTCCAATAAATCAGCATCCCATTCAAGCGTGTGGATATTACATAACATTGTTCTGGATGCGTTGGAAACATCCGTGGCATGTACTTTTCCTTTGGTTAAGTTCCATAAAAGCCAGGTGTCGATGGTGCCAAAACACAATGCCCCCTGGTCCGCTTTTTCCCTTGCTCCCGGCACATTTTCCAATATCCATTTTACTTTGGTGGCGGAAAAATAGGCATCTATTATCAAACCTGTTTTTTGTTGTATCAACGGGTCCATGCCCTTTGCCTTTAATGATTCACAAAAAGCAGATGTTCTCCTGTCTTGCCATACAATTGCATTGTACACAGGCTTACCGGTAGCCCTTTCCCACACCACCACCGTTTCCCTTTGGTTGGTAATACCCACTGCTGCAATATCTTTTACAGAGAGGCCTGCCTTGCTGATGGCTTCCGCGGCTACTCCCAATTGAGTACTCCAAATTTCGTTGGGATCGTGCTCTACCCAGCCAGGTTGGGGAAAAATTTGAGTAAATTCTTTTTGCGCCATCGAAACAATTAATCCGTTCTGGTCAAATACGATGGCCCTGGAGCTGGTAGTTCCCTGGTCTAAAGCAAGAATAAATTGTTGCATGAAAGTATAAAATAGGTTAATAAGCAATCGGGATTCCTGAACTGTTTAGCTAATGTAGTATTATATATTTTGTAAACTAACAGGAGCATTGATAAAAAAGAGAAATTCTTTTGCCTTCGTATCAAAAGAAGACAGAAAATATTAGTAAGCACCCATTCGGAATGTTACGGTGAACTAAATATCGGTAGCTAATTTGTAAGCCGGCTAATTTTGTGCAGTAGGAACAGGCCGCGGCCCAATGTTATTTAGCTAAGCAAACTTTTTGAATTGCACCGCTCCTTTAGGGCGGTGATAAGTGATATTATTCTCTTACCGGCTTTAGCCAAATTATTCCTTCGGCTAAAGCCGTACTTTATATTGCCCAGTTTAATCCCGTCCGCCGCGGCGGACGGGGCAATTCAAATCCTTAACTAAATGACATTGGGCCGAGGCCTTTGCCTACAAGGCAATAGACTTTCAATGGAGGAGCCCGGTTCGAAACGGAATAGATAAAAACCAATCTCAGCGGCTATTGCACGCATATTAATTATTTTTTACAATAGATACTTTTTTAATTTTAAAATCGTTTGATTCAGTTTAATCATTATAGGAATGGTTTTTGTATAATATCCGAAATAATTTAATTCTATGAAACGATTCATCTTTTGTACCTTCATTTTAATGAGTTTTACATCTGCAAAAGCTCAAAATCTCCATCTTACTTTGTTTGGAGGCATCAGTAATTACCAGGGCGATCTTCAGTCTAAAAAATTTACATTTCAACAGGCGAATGCCGCTTTTGGTATTGGCGGCCTTTTTGAAATTACAGAAAAACTGTATGTAAGAGGTAATATTACTTTTGGTAAAATAAGTGGCGATGACAGAAAGAGCCTGGTAAATGCAAATCGTAATCTTAGTTTTTCATCTCCTGTAACGGATGTTCACCTTGGTTTGGAATATGACCTTTTGAATTCGTACGAAAAATTTTTGACTCCATTTGTTTTTGGCGGAATATCCGCTTTTCATTATAATCCTTCTACCTTAGATTCTGCCGGCAGAAAAATATTTCTACAGCCACTGGGTACAGAAGGGCAGGGGTTTTACCAGGGAAGAACCAAATATACCCTGACTCAAATGGCTTTACCTTTCGGAGCCGGCGTAAAATTATCACTTTCCGAAAATATACGGGTTCGCTTTGAATTTGGCCTGCGTAAAACATTTTCTGATTATTTAGACGATGTAAGTACCACCTATGCAGACGAAGCCTTGCTATTGGTAAATAACGGGCAACGAGCAGTGCAGCTTGCTTTCAGGGGTGATGAAAATAAAGGAAACGCCACGGCTTATCCTGCTGCTGGTGTAAAAAGAGGTAACCCGGATAGTAAGGACTGGTATTACTTTACTGGTGTAGGGGTAAGTTTTAGGTTATCTCCAAGATTTGGTAATGGCAATAGCAAAACAGGCTGCCCGGCGAATGTATATTGATGCAAAGATGATGGTTGAAGGTTGATGGTTGATGGTTGA
>Ga0335397_10003259_pt1 | contig 21774 bp, 7 predicted proteins | sample MAT04_FD_205740 | JGI IMG/M metagenome (GOLD analysis project Ga0335397, IMG submission 205740) | Freshwater microbial communities from Lake Fryxell liftoff mats and glacier meltwater in Antarctica - MAT-04 (spades assembly) (version 2) ... | reverse complement strand
GGCGGGCCCCCGAGTCGGTCGAGGAGCGATCCGCCGGCAACGCGGCGCGCGAATGTGGACGCGGTGCGGAGATCCGGGAGCGGCCCCGTCCACGGCGCCGTCCCGCGCGCGACGACGACGTCGCCCCCGACCGGCGTGAACGCCGCGGGGAACGACCTCCCGGCGTCGACGACGTACCCCTGGAGCAGCCAGCGATCGCGCGGCGCACTGCGCCGTGCCGCCGCGGCCTCCCCCGGGATCCAGACGACCCGCCAGGCGACGACGTCGAACGCTCCCGGGACCTGCGGGTCGCGCAGGAGGTACGTGAAGGGCGTGACCGTCACCTCGACGACGTCGGCCCCGGCCGGGGACGCGGCCGGCGCGGGCGCACCGCCCGGCGCGGCCGGCGCGGCGACGTCCGTCGCGGTCGGGGCCGCCGGCGCGACCGGCCCGGCGGCCTGGCGCTTCTGGAAGTTCTCGAGGTAGTTCGTGGCGCGGTTCGACCCCGCGGCCACCTGCACCTCCTCGAGCAGTTGCCCCGCCTCCTCGTTCGCCATCACGATCTGGACCGGGACCTTCACCGCGGGCGCGGTGGCGACGCCCGGGTCGCGCGACGCGCGCTCGAGGATCGCCCGGAGCCGCGGTGCGAAGCCTTCGACGAGCGTGGCGCGCCACGCCACGTCGGGGCCCGGGAACAGCTCGGGGCCCGCCACGACGCCCTGGGAGAGCGTCCACTGGAACCACCCGAGGACCCGCGGATCGTCGGGCGCCGCCGCGAGCGGCGACGAAACGAACGCGGGCCCGTTCGCGACGAGCGCGTCGGCGGGCATGTACCGCGCCTGGTACTGGAAGTAGGGCCGGGCGCTCTCCCGGGCGCGCACGACCTCGAGCTCGGCCGCCTCCTCGTCCACGAAGCGACGCACCTCCGCCGCCGCGTGCCGGCGGGCGTCGGCGCGGCGGGTGCGGTCCTCGCGGGCGACGCTGTAGAGCCCGAACCCCGCGATCAGCAGCGCCGGGACGACGAGCAGCAGCGCGTACGACAGGAGCGGGCGGCGGCGTTTCACGCGCCCCCCCACCGGTAGCCCGCGCCCCGCACCGTGAGGACGATCGCGGGCTCGGCCGGGTCGCGCTCGATCTTCTTGCGCAGCGCGGCGAGCGTGTTGTCGACGGTGCGGGTCTCCACCGCCGCCGACTTGTAGAGCCACACCTTCAGCAGGAATTCGTCGCGGGTGACCACGTTCCCCGCGCGGCTCCGCAGGTACCGCAGGATCTCCCCCTCGCGCGGCGTGAGCGGGATCTCGGCGTCCCCCCGCTTCGCGAGGAGCCGCCCGAGGTCGAACGCCACGCCGTCGCACTCGAACCGCTCGCCGTCGCCGCGGTCCATCCGCGCGCGGCGCAGTTGCGCCCCGACGCGCGCGATCACCTCGGCGAGCGCGAACGGCTTCGCGACATAGTCGTCGGCGCCGCCCTCGAGCCCGCGCACGCGGTCGGCCTCGGCGCCGCGGGCCGTGAGCATGATCGTCGGGACGCGGTGGCCCTCGCCCCGCAGGCGCCGGATCACGTCGAACCCGGAGGCTCCCGGCAACATCACGTCGAGGAGGAGCACGTCGATGCCGCCCCGCCGGACGGCCTCGTAGCCCTTCAGCCCGTCCTCGGCCACGTCCACGTCGTAGCCCTGGAACCGGAGCGCCTCGGCGAGCCCGCGCGCGAGGGCGGGCTCGTCCTCGACGATCAGGACGCGGGGGGCGGCGGGCATCGGCAGGGCTCCGGGGACCGAGGATACGAGCGCGGGGCCGGGAACGTGGGTTCCCGACCCCGCCGGAGGCCACGGGCCTCGCGTCACTTGAGCGAGGCCGTCTCCACCACGAGGACCTGGCGGCCCGCCACCTGGAGGAGGACGTCCCCCTCCTGAGCGAGGCGCGCGTTCTCGTCGCCCGTGGTCGTGGCGAGCAACTCGAAGAACCGCGGCGACCAGCGGACGACGACCTCGTCCGCCCGGCTCGCGTCCTTCACCTCGGCGTCCACCCACACGGCCGCGCGGGCCTGCACCTGGGTGCGGTTGTAGAACGCGCGGTTGCCGACCTGCCGGACGACGCCGACCCTCAGCTCCTCGACGTCGCGGCCGCCCTCCTTCTGCTTGAGGAGGCCGGGGCTGAAGCCGCCGCCGGCGGACCGCCCGTCCGCGGGCGTCTGCGCCTCGCCGGGCGCGGCGGGGGTGGGGGTCGAGGGCGGCGCCTTGTCGGCGCCGCGGCGGCCGGCCTGGTTCGCGGCCTGCGCGAAGCCGCCCGCGTCGTCGCGGTCGGCGAGCTCGCGGGCTCGCGAGAGCTCGTCGCCCGCCCGCAGCCGGTTCGCCGCGAGGGAGCCGTGATCGGCGGTCTCGTCGGCGAGGAACGAGGTGTACTCGGTCATGATCCCGAACTTCGTCGAGAGCGCGACGATCTCGTCCACGAGTTCCTTCTCCTGGCGACCGGAGATGCGGATCCCGTCGATGAGCTCGGCGATGCGGCGGACGGCCCACACGCGGGCGGGGAAGTCGTCGCGCAGGCCCTGGCCCTCGCCGCCGGCCTGGAGCTTGTAGTGGAATTCGCGGCCCTGCCCCCCGTCGCGCCCCGAGAGGACCACGTCCACGGGGCCGCCGCCCTTCTTGAAGCGCCCGGCGACGATCACCTGGCTGCCGCGGAAGAGATCGGGCATGACGCCCGGCAGCACGCCGGACACCTGCATCCCGCCGAGGTCGAGCTTGACGTCGGTGAGGACGGGGTAGCGGAGCTTCTCGTACAGCGCCGCGACCTTGCGCTCGACGTCCTCGCCGGGGCGCACGTAGGCGGGCACGCCATGGTTGCCGAGCGCGATGCGGTCGAGCAGCGCGGCGTTCACCGTGGTGCCGAGGCCGAAGGTGAAGATGCTCGCCTTCGCCGTCGCGTTCCACGCCGCGACGCGCTTCACGATCTCGTCCGGGTCGGTGGTCTCGCCGAGCGTGGGGCGGCCGTCCGTGAGGAACAGCAGCACGCGCGGGAGCCCGGGCGTCCCCGGCTGGGTGAGCGCGGTCTTGAACGCGTCCACGATCTTCGTGCCGCCGGTGGCGCGCAGGCCCTCGACGAACTCGAACGCCTCCTGCTGGCTCGCCTTCGTCGCCTTGCGCGGCGCGTCCCACAACGCGACCACGTCGGAGGAGTACGTGATCACGTTGAACACATCGCCCTCGTTGAGGCCCCCGAGCACCTGCCGCAGCGCGGCGCGCGTCTGCTCGAACACGACGCCGGCCATGGAGCCGGAGACGTCGACGCAGAAGGTGATGTCTTTCGGCTTCGCGGCCTCGGCCTTCGCGTCCGGCACCGACGGCGCGGCGAGCAGGAGGAAGTAGCCGCGGTCCTCGCCGCGGGGCCAGTGCGTCAGCAGGGTCGCGGCGACGTCGCCCGCCTGCTCGCCCCAGTAGAGGAGGAAGTCGGTCTCCGGGCGGATCTGCTTCGCTTCCATCACGGCGCGGAGGTGCTTGCCGTCCTTGCGCGTGACGACGACGTCGTGGGTCGGGCAGTAGACCGCCCCGACGCCGGTCTCGCTCGCCACGTCGACGGCGACGCGCACGTCGCGCAAGGGCTTCGCCGAAAACTTCTCGGTGTTCAGCGGGTAGACGAGCTCGACGGTCTCGCCATCCTTCGGCAGGAGCTGGTCGTACTCGAGCACCAGCTGCCGTGCGCCGCCGGCGGGGATGGGGAAGATCGACGCGCGGAAGAAGTCGCGGCCCACGTACTCGACGAGCGCGGGGTCCTTCTGCCGCCGGACGATCTCGTCGTAGATGCGGCGGGCCTCCTCGGCCTTGAGGAGGCGGCCCTCCATGGGCTTGCCGTCCACCATGAGCGTCACCGCGTTCACCATGGCCCCGGTCGGCACCGGGAACACGTACTCCGTCTCGAGGGGCACCGACGACAGGTTCGTGAACTCTTGGTCCACGCGCACGCGGGCCTTCTGCCCGGTGACGCTCACGTCCACGTGGTGGTACGTGACGGCCCAGTCGCCGCGCACGCGCCGGTCGGGGCGCGTCGGGACGAGGAAGCCGTCGGCCCGCGCGGGGGCGGCGGCGAGGACGGCCATGCCGAGGAGGGCGACGGCGAGCAGGCAGACGAGCGGGCGGACGGCGAGGCGACGCATGGGGAGGCTCCGTGGGAGTCGGTCGTACCCCTTCGGACGGGCTCCCCCAGCAAAAGTTCTGCACATCCCTGCGCGACGCCGGGCGGGCCCCGGTTCGCGCGCCGCCGGCGCATCGGAGGCGTCGCAGCCCGGCCGCGACGGCCTTCGCACCGGGGTCCCGGAGCCCGGTCGCGCCGCCGTCAGCGCGGGCCGACGGGACCATCGGGGTGGCGCTCCCACCACCACGTCCAGTTGCGACGCAGGGCGACGCGCCCTGCGGGCGAACGGCCCGTGACGGGACCGAACGAGCGCCGCGCGAGCGACGCGAGGCCCGCCTCGGCCCCGCGCGCGAGTTCCTCGGACGGGTCCTCGAGCGCGGCCAGCAGCGTGGCGAGCTCCCGCCGGTCGCCGAGGAGCGCGAGGCGGTGCGCCACCCAGAGGCGCTCGGTCGGCGTCGTCGCCTTCGGGAGCAGGCCGTGGAGGTCGTTGCGCGCCTGCGCGGAGGCGTCCGCCCCGACCCGCGGCGGGAGCTCGTCGACCGCGCGCCGCAGCGGCCCGAACGGGAGCGGGAAGCCCTCGTCGGCGGGCGACGGCGGGAACACCGGCGCCGCGCCGGGGACGCCCTCGGCGGCCGGCGCGACGACGCGGACCTGGCCGCTGCCGAGGCGCGCGAGCGGCTCGAGCACCGTGCGCGCCTCCGCGCCCAGCGCGACCGCGTGGAGCTCGCACCCGCGCAGGAGGTTCATCCGCGCCACGTCCTCGAGGAGCGCCGCCGCGTCGGCGAACCACGGTCGGCCGGTGACGAGGTTCGCCGTCTTGTCCCAGTCGTCGCAGCTGGGCACGCCGTCGGAGAGCACGAACATCGTCGTCGCCCCCCGTCCGAGCAGGGCCACGGCGTCCCCGCCGAAGGGCGACGCCCCGTCGTTGCCCAGCAGGGTCATGCCGAAGGCCCGTCGCAGCCCGCCGTGCAGGTTGGTCGTCCCGCGGTGGGCCCCGCGCGCGGCGCCGTCGAGGTCGCGGCACGCCGCGGCGACGTTCTGCGCCGTCGCGGGCACGAGGCCGGGCGTCGATGGGATCGCCCGCGCATCGGTCCCGAAGAGCACGACGGCGAACGACATCGTCGTCGGCAGCGTCCGGAGCGAGGTCTTCGTGACCTCGGCGACCGCCTGGCGCGCGGTCTTCACGCGGCGCCAATCGACGGCGGCCCCGGGCGCGGCGCCGGCGCGGTCGGTGCGGCCGAGCGCGCGGAGCGCGTCCCGCGTCTCCGGGGTGAGGGGGTCGTCCATGGAGCCCGAGGCGTCGAGGACGTACACGACGCGGTCGCCGGTGGCGTCGAGGTCGAAGAAGCTCGCCGTCGCGCCGGCGGTGTGCCCCTCGTGAGCGTGGTCGGGGTGCGCGTCCACGCGCTCGAGGAGCGACCGCCAGACGAGCGGGTCCGTCGAGACGTCGTCGGTTTCGAAGGCGCGCGCCAGCGAGCGCGCGACCTCGAGCTTCGTGCGCAGTTCGGGGGCCTGGGTCTCGACGTATTCTGCGATGGCGAGCACCGCGGAGCGGAACGGCGGGGTCCCGGCGCGCCCGGGTTGCGCGGCCACCACCGCGGCCCACGCCTCCACGAGGAGGGCGCCGGCCTTCCCCTCGCCCCACTGCCGCCGCACCGCCGCGGGCGCGAAGTCGAGGGCCACGGGGTCGGCCCAGGCGGCGAGCGCGCGGATCGCGGCGGCCCGCAACTCCGGGCGGACCTCGGCCTCGACGGCGGCGGCGTGGACGGTCTCGGGGCGCCGGGCGTACTCGCGCAGGAGCGACCGGTGCCACAGCCAGAGGTCGCCCACCTCGGCGCTCGCCCGACGCCACGCCTGCAGGCGGTCGAGCGCGACGTCGGTGCGCGCGGTCTCGCAGGCCGTCGAGACGAGGAGGCCGCGCAGCGTCTCGTCCTTCGCCGCGCGATAGTCCGCCACGAGACGCGCGAACGCCTCCGCGGTGTCGGCCTCGACGAGGCCGCGCCACGCCCGGACGAGCGTCGCCGGCGACGCCGCCGGCTCGCCGGCGCCCGCGCGCGCCGACACCGGCCCCCACGCCACGATCGCGAATGCGAACGCGAGGAAGACGCGCCGTCGGGGAGGCCGAGACGTCATCGGGGTGCGTGCATCGTAGCCCTCAGACCGGCGCCGGCGCGCCCCGGACCCACCGTCCCGTCCGCGGCACCCGGCGGCCCCCCGCCTCGGTCCGGGACCGCGGCCCCGGCGGCCCCGACCGGCCCCGCTCACGCCCGTTCGTGGGGCAGGAACAGGCGACGGTATTCCTCGAACGCCTGACGGTCGGTCATGGAGGCGAGGTGGTCGCACACCGCCCGCGGCACGCCGACCTCGTCGGCCCACGCCTTCCACGGCCGATCGAGCGTCGCGGGGTCGCTGGTGTAGGCCGCGAAGATCTCGCGCAGGAACCGGCGGCCCTTCTGGGCCATGCGCACGAGCCGCGGGTGGCGGTAGAAGCGCTCGTGCAGGAGCCGGGCCAGCGCGCGCTGCAGGCGCCCGAACGCGTCGGAGTAGCCCACGAGCAGGTGTGGGTGCGCGCGGACGGCGTCGGGCGCGCCGACGCCCGCCGCGGCGATCCGCGCCGACGTCGCCGCGAGGAGGTCGGACACGCACGCGTCGAGGACGCGCTTGACGGCGGTCGAGACCTGGAGCGGCCGCGGCAGGTCGGCGTGTTCGGCCACCACGCCGTCCCACGTCGCGCCCCACAGGTCGGCCTCGCGCATCTCCTCCGGCGTCACGCACCCGGCGGCGATGCCGTCATCGAGGTCGTGGGACGTGTACGTGAGGTTGTCGCACACGTCCACCAACTGCGCCTCGAGCAGCGGGCGGCAGCGCTCGAAGCCGAGGGCGCGCTTGTCGCCCGGGGCGTGCATGGCGAACGCCTCGCGGACCTCGTAGGAGAGGTTGAGGCCGCGGAACGACGCGTAGCGGCGCTCCAGGACGTCCACGTTGCGGAGCCCGTGGGCGTTGTGTTCGAAGCCGCCGTGATCGCGCATCAGGTCGGCGAGGGCGGCCTCGCCCGCGTGCCCGAACGGCCCGTGGCCGATGTCGTGGGAGAGCGCGATCGCCTCGGTGAGGTCCTCGTTGAGCCGCAGGGCCCGCGCGAGCGTGCGCGCGACCTGCGAGACCTCCATCGTGTGGGTGAGCCGGGTGCGGTACGAGTCGCCCTCGTGGTTGACGAAGACCTGCGTCTTGTACTCGAGGCGGCGGAAGGCGGCGGCGTGGATCACGCGGTCGCGGTCGCGCATGTATGCGGTGCGGAACGGGTGCTCGGGCTCGTCGTGGACGCGCCCGCGCGTGGCGTCGACGCGCATGGCGAACGGGGCCAGTTCGCGGTCCTCGCGCGCCTCGATGGCCTCGCGGGAGAGCGAGGCCCCGGGCGGCACCGGCGCGAGGCCCGGCGACCCTCCCGACAAGGACGGCAGCGGGACGGCAGGGAGGTCGGGGTCGCGGGTCACGGGTGGATCCTAGGAGGAAGAGGTCGGTCGGGCGCAGCGCGGAATCGCGTGCCCCGGGGTCGGACGAAGCGGTTCAATGGCCCGCGTCGTGGACCCGACGCCGCCCCCGCCCGCGCCCTCCCCTCCGTCCTCGCCCCGGGGCCTGCTCGCGTTGCTGGGAATCCTGCTGGTCGTCGCCCTCGTCGTCGCGTGGGGGCTCGGCGACGCGTGGATGCGGTGGTTCCCGCGAGCGGCAGGTCGGTAGCGGGGTCGATCGTTCGTGTGTTGTTCGGTATCGCGCCGGGGGCGCCCGTGGCACGATGCTGGGGCGCGTCCAAGGAGTCCCGTGCGCAAGGTCGTCCCCCTCCTGCTGCTGTTGGTCCTCGGGGGCGTGGCCCTCCTGCTCCTGCGTCCGCGGGGCGACGGACCCGTCGTGGGCGACGCGGTCGACGACGCCGGGCCCGCGGTCGGCCGGGCGCCCGCCGCGGTGGACGCCTCGCTCGCGCGCGCCGGCGGCGCGGCCCGTCCCCGGGCGCCCGGCGACGCCGACCGGCCGGCCGACCCCGGCGCGGCGACGGACGCCCCGGCGACGGACGGGCCTCACGTCGAGGGCACGGTGGTTGACGACCTGTCGGGGGCACCGGTCCCGGGCGCCGTCGTCGTCGTCTCGTCCGCGACGACGCCGTGCCCGGCCGCGGTGCCGGCGGCGGTCTTCGAGTGGGGCTTCGCCGTCGCGGCCCCGGATCCGCGACGCGGGCCGGGCCGGTCCGTCGGCAAGGCCGCGACCGACGACGCGGGGCGGTTCGGCCTGGCGTGGGACGGGCCGACCGCCGACCTCGTCGTGCGACGAAAGGGCTACCTCGTCGCGACGGCGTGCGCCGTGGCCGTGAACACGACGACGACCGTCCGGCTGCGCAAGGGCGCCTCCATCCGGGGCGTCGTCGTGTCGCCGACGGGCGCGCCCGTCGCCGGCGTCGAGGTGGGCGCGCGACCGCCGCGCGGACTGCCGGAAACGCCGGGCCGCGTCGAGGCGACCACGAGCGACGCCGAGGGCGCGTTCGTCGTGGAGGGCCTGCTCCCCGAGGCGTTCGACCTCGCGTTCCGCCATCGCGCGTACTTCGACGAGGCCCGCCCCGCGGTGGCCGCGGGCACCGTGAACCTGCGCGTGGTGATGCGGCCGGCGTTCGCGGTGACGTTCCGCTTGACGACGGACGACCGCACGACGCCGGAGTCGCCCACCGTCGAGTGGCGCCTCGCGGGCGGCGGCCCCGGGGAGATCGCGATCCTCCGACCGGCCGAGGCGGAGGCCCGCTTCGGCGGTCCGGGGACCGCGGGGGGGCCCGCGGAGGAGGAGGCGGGGCCCGCCGACGCGTCGGCGCCCGCGGGCGCGTTCGTCTTCGAACCGTTGAAGGTCCCCGCGGGTCGGCCCACGGCCACGTTCGTCGTAAAGGCCATCGGCTTCGAGCCCTGGACGTCGGAGCCCGTCGAGGTTCCCGCCGCGGGCGGCGCGACGACGCTCGACGTGCCGCTGCGCCGCGACCCGACCCTCGGGCGCGCGCGCATCGCCGTCGAGGATCGCGAGCACCGCGTGCTGTCGTTCGCCGACGAGAAGTGCACGGTCGTGCTCGGGCGACGCGACGGCAAGACCGTGCCGGCTGGGGTGATCCTCTACGCGAAGGAGGCCGTGGAGTTCCCGGCCCTCGAGGGCGGGCCGTGGCGGTTCGTCGTCCGCAGCCCGCGCTGGGCGCCCGCGACGGTCGACCTCGACGTGCGCGCGGCAGGCGAAACCGAGGGTCGCGCGATGCTGTCCCCGACGGCGCGGCTCCAGGTCCGGTTCTTCGCGACCGAGCCGCTCCTCGTGAAGTTCCGCCTCGTCCAGGGGGCGGACGTCGTCTGGCCGTTCGTGGAGACGGTCGGGCCGGACGGCACGCCGCAGAGCGAGGAGACGGGCGACGAGCAGACGTCGTCGTCGGGCGCCACGGGCATCGTCCTCACGGGCCTCGCGGCGGGTCGCTACACCGTAGAGGGCGTGGGCCCGGACGTCTCGGTCCCCCCCACCCCGGTGGACCTCGCTGAGGGCGAAACGAAGGACGTCGAGATCACCGTCGCGCGGAAGTGAACGCGCCGGACGACGACGTAGGATCAGCGCCATGCACCGCGCCTGCCTCCTCCTCGTCGCGACGACGGTCCTCCTCGTCGGTGCGCGCGTCGTGCGCGCCGACGTCCCGCCGCCGCCGCGGCCTCCCCAGCCCGCGCCGGCCCCCGCCCCGACGCCGGGCCCGGCCCCCACGCCCGCCGTCGGCCCCCAGATGAAGCTCGATCGGGTCGCCCACGACTACGGCGTCGTGCGGCAGCAGGAGAAACACGACACAACGTTCACGATCACGAACACCGGCGACGCGCCCCTGCACCCGATGGCGCGCGGCGAGTGCAGCTGCGTCGTGGCAAAACTGTCGCGGACCGAGGTGCCCCCGGGCGAGACGGCGACGCTCACGGTGACGTTCGAGACCTACCGGTTCGTGGGCCCGATGGCCAAGTCGCTGCGCGTGCGCTCCGACGACCCGGGCGCGGCCGAGGTCCCGATCCAGCTGAAGGTGGACATCTCCGACGGCGTGATCCTCCAGCCGCAGAACTTCTTCTTCAACATGGTGCTGGTCGGGACGAAGCCGACCGCCACCATCGAGGTGAAGTGGAAGGAAGGCGTCGGGAAGCCGTTCAAGATCCTCGGGGTCGACCCGGCCATGACCCCGGGCACGGGGACGCCGGCGAGCGTGCAGCCGAAGTTCACGGTGGAGCCGTACGAGGCCGCGCCGTGGAAGGGCTGGAAGGTCACGATGTCGTTCGCGGAGCCGCCCCCCGTGGGGATGGTCAGCGGCACCGCCGTGATCCGCACCGACGACGAGCGGTCGCCCAAGGTCCAGGCGCTGATCGGCGGGGCGATCTCCGCGAAGGTGAACATCGCGCTGCTCAAGCCCTCGTTCGGCGTCGTGAAGGAAGGCGAGGGCGCGAAGCTCGTGCTCCACGTCCGCCCCTTCGACGCGACGATCAAGCTGGGCAAGGTCACCGCGAAGGCGCGGGGCGGGGCGGTGAAGGTCGAGGTGACCGCCGACCCCACGTTCGCGGGCGAACACAACCTGAAGCTCGAGCTCCCGGCCGACACGAAGCCCGGGCCGATCGAGGACGTGGTCGAGCTGCGCACCGAGGTCGAGGGCGAGGAACTCGTCGAGCTCCCCGTCACCGGGTCGGTGACGCCGAAGTAGCGGGATCGCGCCAGCCGGGCCGCCGCAACGTCGCCGCGACGAGGGCCGTCGTGGCCGGGTCGGCCGCGCGGGCGCGGAGCGCCGCACGCTCCTCGGCGCTCGGCGTGCCCACGCGCGACAGCCCGTAGACCGCGGCCTGGCGCGTCGCCTCGTCCGCGGCCGGATCGTTCGCCGCCGCGACGAAGGCCGCCCGCGCCCGCGCGTCGGTGGGCGCGATCGACGCGAGCGAACGCAAGGCCCGCGCCCGCGCGTCGGCCCCGGCGTCCGCCGTCCGGTCCGACGTCGCCGCGGTGATCCGGACGAGCACCGGCACGAGCGCGGCCCCGGTCGCACCGAGGCGCCAGGCGCCCGCCACGGCCCGGGCCGCGGCCGCCGCGACGTCGGGATCGGCGTCGTCGGCCGCCTGCACGACGGCGTCGACGACCGCCGGCGGCCACGCCGGCGCGTCGCCGAGCGCCGCGAGCGCCGCCTGCCGCACCGTGGGCCTCGCGTCGGCCACGGCCTCCGCGGCCGCTTCGGCGCCGGTCGGCCCCGCGCCCCCGACCCACCGCACGAGGGCCGCGGCCGCGAGGGCCGCGAGGGCCGCGTCGCTCCCGCGGACGAGATGGCGCGTCGGGTCCACGAGGGCCGTCGTGTCGTCGCTCGGACGCAACGCGTCGAGCCAGCGCGCACGCTCGTGCGCCGGCGCCGTCGCCAGCCGCTCGGCGGCCCACGCGACCACGTCGGGTCCGCCGAGCGCCGCGAGCGCCGAGGCCGCCCCCACCTGACCGTCCTCGGGCAGGCTGCGCACCACCTCGAGGAGCGCGGGCGCCTGCGACCGCGCGCCCGCGCCGACCCGACCGAAGACGTCGAGCACCCGCTGCGCCTCGACGGGGTTGCCGCTGCGCGCGCGGCGGAGCAGGACCTCCACGAGCGGGCCGTCGAGCGCCGGGAGTTTCGACGCGACGGCCCACCATCGCGCCATTTCGATCGTGGGCGCCCCGTCGAGCTTGGCGGCGACGAGGTCGGCGAGGGGGCGACCCGCGGCCGAGAGGTCGGTGCGCCGCTCGGCGAGGAAGAGGAGCAGCACCGAGCGCTCGGGCTCGCCGGCCGCACCGAGGCGCGCGACGACGTCGGCGACGATCGGCATCGGGACCGGACCGAGCGCGCGGACGACGGGCAACCACGCCGCGACGGACGCCCCCGTCGCCGCGGCGAACCGCGCGACGATCGCACTTCGACCGTCCGCCGGGTCGCGGGCGAGACGCGCGACGGCGTCCTCGAGCCCCTCGGGCACGTCGCCCCCGGCGGCGCGATGGCTCGCCACGGCGGCGAGGGCCGCCATCAACGGCTCGGCGCCTGCGGGGTCCACCGCGCGAAGAATCGCGCCGGGGTCGGCGAAGGCGGGGGCGTCCACGGCGGCCTGCGCGAGCGCGAGCACGTAGCGTCGGTCGCCGGTGACCCGCGTCCACGCGCCCTTCGCCCAGAGCGCGACGACCGCGTCGGGATCGGTGAGCTGCGCTTCGATCGCCGGGAGCGCCTCGCGGTCGGCCGCCCCACGCGCCACGACGTCCTTCAGGACGGCGAGGCGGCGCACCGACAGCCGCGACGCAAGGCCCGCGCGGAGCTCGTCGGCCGACATCGGCGGCGTCCCGTACGGATCGATCTCGACGACGACGTCGCCCTGCCGGCCCGTGAGCTCGGCGGGCCCCGCCCCCTCGGACACGTCGACGACGTCATGGGAGGACCCGTCCGAGGGCGCGAGCCACCGCCAGGCCGCGTAGGCCCCGCCGCCGAGCACCGCGACGGCGACGAGCGCCGGGCCGGCGCGCGACCGAGAGCGGGGGGACGGGGGCGGGGGCACCATCGAAGGGATCCTACCCAAGGACCGCGGGCCCGGCCGCGCGCACGACCGGGCCCGACGGGGACACCACAGGACACGACTTCCGCCTACGGGGACGTCGTGAATCCGTTCGCCGCGCCCGCGACACCGATGGCGACGATCACGCCGCCGTTGCTCGGGGTGAGCACGGTGACGTTGTTGTTGGCCACGCTCAGCGCGTACATCCGGTCGTTCGTCGAGCCCGGGCCGACGATCGCGGCGACGCCGGGCACCGCCGACGGCGCCTGCGGCGCACCCGTGTCGAGCGTCACCAGGCCGATCGTGTTGAACAACAGGCCCGCCTGGAAGAAACCCACGCGGTTCGACGTCGCGTCGATCGCAATGGCCCCCGTCGGGTCCGTGGTCGGGGCGAGCGGCAACGCCCACAACGTGGTCGTCAGGTCCGTGGCGTCCACGGCGCGGACGTAGTCGGGGAAGATGATCACCGGGTCGTTGTAGGTCAGGACGACGCGTTCGGACGCCGCGTCCACCGCGAACCCACCGGTCCACGGCGCGGTGACGCCGAAGTTCGGCACCGGCACCGCGCCGAGCACCACGAGATCGTCGGCGTCGATGCGGATAAGGTTGCCGCCGCCGGACGCCAGCACGGTCCGGAGACCGTCCACCACGCCGAGCGGGCCGCCCGCGTAGCCGAAGCCCACGGCGATCGTGCGGAGCACGACGCCGCTGCGCCCGTCCACGACGACGACGTTGCCGCCGGCGCCGACGAACACGCGGTTCGTCGCCCGGTCCACCGTGACGCCGCCGCCCGCGGCGGGCAGCGTGATCGCGCCGAGGATCGACGGGGCGCCGAGGGTCGGCGCGCCGGCCGCCGCGGTGGCAGCGGGCCCGCCGAGGTCCACGATCTGGAGGAGCCCGCCGTTGACCGCGTACGCGCGGTTCATCGACGGGAGGACCACGACGCCGCCCGGGGGCGCGGCGGCGCCGGCGATGGGCGTGCCGGCGACGATCGCGTTCGCCGCGGTGCCGTACGGGTTCGCGGCGGACGTCGCGATCAGCGTCAGCCCGCCGGCGCCCGACACGGCGAGGAGGTTGTCCGCGCGGAAGTACGACGTCGTGCCGAGGTCGGTGCAGGTCCCGTCCTCGAAACGGACGCGGACGCTCACGTTCGGCACCGTGTTCCCGGCGGCGACGATCGTCGGCGCGGAGCCGGTCACCGTCGTGGCCGACGCGACCGTCCCCGGCACGACGTCGAAGGCCGAGGTGCCGCCGCGGAAGGGCGTGCCCAGCGCGACGGAGAACTCGACTTGCACGGACTGGCCGATCAGGTTGCTGAAGTCGTTGTTGCCCGCGGCGGCGAGGAACGTGAACGGCGTCTGGCCGTCGTAGGCGAGGTTCTGGGGCCGGAAGCCCGTGACGCCCGCCCCGGCCACCTGCGGCGCGGTGTACGTGAGGACGTTCGTGTTGCCGGCGCACGTGCCGTCCGGGAAGAAGACCAGGACCGACGCCTGCACCGAGGCCGTGCCGCAGATCGTGGCGTCGGGCACCTCGGTCGAGACCGTGGAGCCGCCGAGCACGAGGCCCGTGGTCTCGAAGATGCTCGACGTGCCGCCGGCGAAGATGTTCCCGTTCGACGAGAACCGCACGCCGACCGGCGTGTTGACCGCGAGGCCCGAGAAGCCCGTCCCGTTGATCAACGCCAGGCCGTTGGTGAACCGGGCCCGCAGCGTGTTCGGGGTCATCGTCGTGACCGTGGGCAGCGTGTAGGTCAACGTGTTCGTCGTCGGGAGCACGACGCAACCGTCGGCGAGGATCACCGTGACCGTCGCCGACACCGTCGGCGCCACTTGACACGAGGTCGCCCCCGGCACCGCCGCGACCGTGACGGACGTGCCGCCGGCGTTCACGACGCCGGTCGTCTCGGCCTGAGCGGACGTGCCCGCCTCGAAGATCGTGCCCGCGGTCGTCACGAAGCGGACCGTCACCGTCGCGTTCGGCGGGAGGTTCGCGCCCGTGAGCGTGATCCCCACTGGCGCCAGGGCGTCCACCGTCGTCGGCGCCAGGGAGGCCAGCGTCGGCGCGATGTGCGTGAACGAGCCACCCACCGCGTACGCGCACGGCCCGCCACGCAGCACCACCTCGACCGAGGTCGCGACGTTGCTGCCGCAGACCGTCCCGACGGGCGGGACGATCGAGATCGTCGTCCCACCGCCGCTCACGACGCCCGTCACCTGCGCCTGGGCCTGCGTCCCGTTCGCGAACGGCGTCGCGCCGCCTGCGGCGAGGAACCGGACCTCGACCGGCGACCCGTCGGCCGGGAGGTTCGTGCCGGTGATCGCGAGCGGCGCGGGCGTCGCCCGCGCCGCGGTCGTGACGGCGCCGATCGCCGTGAACGTCGGCGCGTTGTACGTCACGGTGCCCGCCGACGTGGACGGGCAGGTCGAGTTGCCGATGTCGAGGCCCATGGCGACGGCGTTCGTCGAACCCGCCGTGCAGAGGTCGGCGATCGGCAACGGGATCGAGACGACCCCGCCCGCGCCGACCGAGGCGGTGGCCTGGGCCTGGGCTTGCGTGCCCGCGGCGAAGATCCGGGCCCCGCCCGCGGCCGTCAGCGTGACGCCGACGGGCGTGCCGACCGGCGGCGCGTTGTTCAGCGTCACGGTCACGGTGCCGGGGTTCATCGCGTTCACGCTGGCCGCGAGGGCCGCGACCACGCTGGGCCCGACGAAGCTGACGGTCGTCGCGCCGGACTCGGCGCACGCGCCCGAGGCGAAGATCAGGCGGAACGTCGCCGACGACGTGCTGCCGGCGCACACGCGCGCCAGCGGCGACGTCGTCGTGATCGTCGTGGCCGCCGTGATCGTCCCGGGGAGGTCCACGGAGGTCAGCGTGCCGTCCCCGAAGATCGGGTCGGCCGACGACCAGCGCACCGTCACCTGGGTCGTGGGCGCCACCGTGGGGCCGAAGCGCACGCCCGTGATCGTCAGCGCCTGCGGCGTCATGGCGTTCACCGCGGCCGGGGCGATGGACGAGACCGAGGGGGCCTGGTACCGCAGCGTGCCGGGCACCGCGTAGAAGAGCGAGTTGCCGAGGAAGCGGACCGCGAGGGTCGCGTCGGCAGTGGCGAACTCGCAGACCGCGGCGGCCGGCGGCGTCACCGACAGCGTGCCCGCGCCCGTGACCGTCCCGACGACGGTCTGGGTCGTCGACGTGCCGCCGAAGATTGGCAGCGTCGAGGTGAACCGCACCTCGGCCGTCGCACCGGCGGCCGGGAAGCTCGTCCCCGCGACCGCCAGCGCGGCCGGCGCCGTCGCGTCCCGGAGCAGCGGCGCCCCGATCGTCGCGACCACCGGCGCCAGGTACGTGACCGTGCCGGCGGCGGCGCTCGGGCACGTGCTGTTGCCGATGTCGAGGCCGACGCTCATGACCATGGAGACCGGCGGGACGTCCCCGATCGGGAGCGTCACGGCGACCGTGTCAGCCGGGCTCACCTGCGACACGATCGTCGCCTGGTTCTGGGTGCCGCCCGCAAACGGACGCTGGCCCGCCGGCGCGGTCAGCGTCACCGAGATCGGCGTGCCGACGGGCGGGAACGTCGTCCCCGTGATCGTGACCGCGCCGGGGTTCAGCGCGTCCACCGTCGCGGCGAGCGCGGTGACCCCCGGGCCCTGGAACGTAAAGCCCCCGCCGCCGGCGCCGAAGCCGGTGGTCGCGCAGGCGCCCATGGGGAAGATCACGCGGACCGACGCCGTGCTCGCGACGCCCGCGCAGACGCGGGCGATCGGCGCGACGGTCGTGATCGACGTGCTCGACACGATCGTGCCGGGCAGGTCCACCGACGTGAGCGTGCCGTCTCCGAAGATCGGGTCGGCCGACGTCCAGCGCACCGTCACCTGCGTGTTCGCGGGCACCGTCGGGCCGAACCGCAGTCCGGTCAGCGTCACCGCCGCCGGGGTGAGCGCCGTGATCGTGCTCGGCGCCACCGCGGTGATCGCCGGCCCCTGATAGGTGAACGAGCCGGGGACCGCGTAGTAGCAGGGGTCGTTCCCGAAGTTCACGTCCAGGGTGGACGTCGCCGTCGTGAGCTCACAGACCGCGGCGGCCGGCGGGCGCACCGTGATCGACGTCGCCGCCGTCACCGTGCCGACCACCGCCTGCGTGAGGCCCGCGTTGCCGAAGAGCTGCGGCGACGCCGCCCCCGCGGTGAAGCGCACCACCACCTGGGTGTTGACCGGCGGGAAGTTCGTGCCGTTGATCGTGAGGACCGCCGGCTCGGTGGCGTCGCGGAGGACCGCGCCGATCGTCGTGATCGTCGGGGCGTTGAAGGTGACGGTGGCGGCGGTGGCCTCGGGGCACGAGCCGTTGCCGAACGTGACCCGCGCGTCCACCGCGACGGCGGCGTCGGGCGGGCAGAGGGAGCCCGCGGGCAGCGAGACCGTCGCGCTGTTCGCCGGCCCCACGAGGCCGTACGCGAACGTCTCGACGTCCGTGCCGGAGCCGAAGATCCGCGGGTTCGCCGGGGCCCCGGTGACGACGAGGCGCACCGACACCGGCGTCCCGACCGGCGGGAAGCTGGCCCCGGTGATCGTCAGCGACCCCGGGTTGAGGGCGGCCACGCTGGGCGTGTTGGCCGCGAACGTCGGCCCGGGGAACGTCACGAACGGGTTCGGCGAGTCGGCGCAGGAGCCCTGCGGGAAGACCACCCGGATCGTGGCGGTGCTCGTCGTGTTCGGGCAGATGCGGGCGAGCGGCGCCACGGTCGTGATCGTCGTGTTCGACGTGACGGTGCCGGGGAGGTCGATCGCGGCCTGGTTGCCGTCGGCGAAGATCAGGTCGGCCGACTGCCAGCGCACGAGCACCTGGACCCCCGTGGGCCCGAAGTTCGTGCCGGTGATCGTCAGGGCGGCCGGCGTCAGCGTCTCGATCACGGCGTCCGAGATCGCCGTGATCGTCGGCGCGAGGAACGTCACCGTCCCGCCGACCGGGTAGTCGCACGAGAAGTTGCCGAAGGTCACGTCCACCGACGAGACAACGTCGGTCGGGCACGCCGCGGGCCGCGGCGGATTCGGGACGGTGACGGTGTTGAGCGCCGAGACGACGCCCGCGACGGTCGTGCGCTTCTGGGAGGCGTTGTCGAACGCGGTGCCCGGGTTCGCGTTGTCGCTGAACCCGACCGTCACGACGGTGCCGACCACCGGGAAGTCGATGCCGACGATGTTGAACGTCGTCGGCTGGTTGGCCGGCGTCACGACGGCGAGCGGCGTGAAGACCGGGGCGCGGTAGGTCACCGTGCCCGGGACCGGCGTGAGGCAACGGCTGGAGCCGAAGTTGAGCGCCACCGTCGCCGCGATCGTCGGGAGCGGCGGGCAGACGTCGGCGAGCGGCGGGGTCACGGTGACCTGGCCGAGCGGGTTGACGAAGCCGACGACGCGGGCCTCGCGGTCGGTGCCGGTCGCGAACGGGGTCCCGTTGACCGCGGTGAACACGACCTCGACCGGCGTGCCGACCGGCGGGTAGCTCGTGCCGTTGATCGTCACGGGCCCGGGGTTGAGGGCCGGGATGGGCGGCAGGCCCGTGACGCTCGCGGCCGCGGGCCCGCTGAACGTCACGACGGCGCCGGGCGCGTCCGCGCACGAGCCGTTGGCGAAGATCACGCGGGCCGTGGCCGTCGCGCTGTTGGCCGGCGTGCAGACGCGGGCCAGGGGCGTCTGGACGGTGATCGTCGTCGCGTTCACGACGGTGCCCACGACGTCGGCGAAGAGGTCGGTCGCGTCCCCGAAGATCGGGTCGGAAGCGGCGAACCGCACCGTGACCGGGCCGGTCGGGGCGAACCCGGTCCCGGTGAGCGTGAAGGTGACCGGCGTGAGGCCGGCCGTGACGACCGCGGCCGGGCTCGTGCCGGTGACCGTCGGCCCGGTGAACGTCAGGACGGGTGCGCCGACGAGCGGCGTGCACGAGCCGTTGGGGAGTCGGACCGAGACCCGCGCGGTGGCCGTCCCGGTGCAGACCGCCGCGAGGGGCGTGAAGCCGGTGAGCTGCGTCGAGGACGCGATCGTGGCCGTCACGGTCGTCTCGACCAGGGTCCCGTTGCCGAAGGGCGAGCCGGCGAGCGCGGTGAACGTCACGAACGCCGGCTGGCCCACGGGCCCGAAGCCCGTGCCGTTGATCGTGAAGGCGCTCGACGTCGTGCTGCCGACGTTGGTCGGCGCGAGGGGCGTCGCGACGGCGAACGTCGGGCCGTTCATCGTGACCGCACCGACCCCGGTGCTCGCGCAGGCGCCGCCGGTGAGGTTCACGGTCACCGTCGTGGTGACGCTCGGGACGCCGCAGACCGTCGCGAGCGGCAGGATGCCGGTCACCGAGGTCGAGGAGACGACCTGACCGAGCACCAGGACGTCGGCCAGTGTGCCGCCGCCGAACGGGCGGGCACCGCCGGCCGCGGCGAAGCGGACGTTGACGAACGAGCCCACGGGCCCGAAGCCCGTGCCGGTGACCGTGAACGTGGACGGCGCAGGCGCCGCGGCGTCGAACGTGGCCGGCGCGAACCCGGTGACGGTGGGCGCCAAGAAGGTCGCGAACCCCGCGGCCGTCTGGATCGACGTCCCGTCCTGCAGCATCACGCGCACGGCGACCCCCTGCGACGCCGTCGGGCAGAGGGCGAGGAGCGGCGTGGTGCCGGTGATCTGCGTGCCGGTGGGGTTCACGGTGCCGGCAACGGTGAGTTCCCGCAGCGAGCCGTTCCCGAACGGCGTGGCCGTGCCGTCGGCTGTGAAGCGGACGAGCGCCTCGCTGCCGCCGGGGCCGAAGTCGCTACCGTTGATCGTGAAGCCGGTCGGGACCGCCGCGTCGAGCGTCGGGCCCGGCGTCGCGACGAGGCTGGTGATCGTCGGCGCGTCGAAGCGGATCGCCTGCGCGGCGGAGGTGGCGCACGAGCCGCCGGGCAGGCGCACGCGGACCGACGCGAAACGCGAACCGGCGTTGCTGACCGTGACGTTCGGCGGGGTCACGCTGATCGTCGTCGCCGACGTGATGACGCCGAGGACCGGCGCGCTCTCGCGCTGCGTGCCGTCGGCGAACAAGGGCGGCTGGGGCGCCGGGTCGGAGACGAAGACGACGTCGGCGAAGCCGCCGACGGGCCCGAAGCCGGTGCCGTTCACCGTGATCGGCGCGGGGCTCGAGGACGGGACCACGGCCGGGGCCGCGCCGTTGACGTTCGTGACGGTCGGGCCGGTGAAGGTGAAGAACCCGGCGCCGGCATCGACGCAGGTGCCGTCCTGCAGGGTCACGCGGACCGTCCCCGTGACGGCGGCGACGCCGCACATCGCCACCAGGGGCGTCGTGCCGGTAATCTGCGTGCCGGCGGCGTTGACGACGCCAGGCACGTCGAAGAAGGACGACGTGCCGGCGGCGAAGGGCGTTCCCGTCGCCGCGAGGAAGCGGACGGTGGCCGGCGACGACGTCACCGAGCCCAGGTTGGTCCCGTTCACCTGGAAGCCGGTGGCGACCGACCCGACGAAGGGCCCGGCCGGGACCGCGACCATGCTCGTGAGGGTGGGCACGTCGAAGCGGATCGCGCCGGCCGGCGCCGTGGCGCACGCGCCGCCCGGGAGGGCGATGCGGACCGACGCGAGCCGCGAGGTCGCCTCGCAGACGGTGGCGTGCGGCGTGCGCACCGTGATCTGCGTCGTGGACGCGATGGTGCCCTGCACGACGCTGCTCTCCCGCAGCGTGCCGTCGCCGAAGATCGCGGGGCCGGCGGGATCGCTCACGAACGTGACGTCGATGGACGAGCCGACGGGACCGAAGCCGGTGCCGTTGATCGTGACGAGCGTCGGGACGGCCGCGGGGACACCGAAGGGAGTCACGCCACCGACGTTGGTGACGGTCGGGCCGGTCCACGTGATCGCGGCGGCCGCAGAGTCGGCGCAGGAGCCGTCCTGGAGCGTCACGCGGAACGCCGCGGTCACGCTCGCGACGCCACAGAGGGCGACGAGCGGCGTCGTGCCGGTGATCGTGGACGCGCTGGTGACGACGCCCGCCACGTCGAACTCGGCGGCGGTGCCGTTGGCGAACGGGGCGCCGGTCGTCGCGCGGAAGCGGACGAGGGCCTCCGACCCGACGGGGCCGAAGCCGGCGCCGGAAAGCTGGAACGGGGTCGGCGTCCCGCCGAGGAACGGGCCCGGGGGCACGGCCGAGATGGAGAGGATCGACGGCCCGTCGTACCGGACGGACTGCGCCGCGGTCGCGCCGCACGAGCCGTTGGCGAACTCCACCCGGAGGGACGCGAGCCGCGACGCCGCGCCGCAGACCGTCGCGTGCGGGGGCCGCACGGTGATGGCGGTCGTCGAGGTGATCGTGCCGACGACGGCCGAGCTCTCGAACAGCGTCCCGTCGCCGAAGAGCGCCGGGCCGGCGGGATCGGAGACGAACACGACGCGGGCCACGCCCCCGACCGGAGCGAACCCGGTGCCGTTGATCGTGAGAGACGCCGGCGGCGCCGACGCCAGCAGGGCGGCGGGCGCGCCCACGGACGGCGACGTGATCGTCGGCCCGCTCCACGAGACGTAGCCGACGGGGGACGCGACACACGAGCCGTCCGAGAGCGTGACGACGACGGCGGCCGACGTGGCGGGCCCGCACGCAGCCACGGTGGGCGCGATGCCGGTGATCTGGGTCGCGCTCTGGACCGTGCCGACCACCGACACCTCCGCGAGGCCGCCGTTGCCGAACGGCGTCCCGGCGTCGGCGACGAAGCGCACCGCGACGGCGGACCCCACGGGGCCGAAGTTGGCGCCCGTCAACGTGAACGCCGCGGCGTTCGTGGCGACGACGGGGTTCGGCGCGAAGCCGTTCACCGCGAGGGTCGGGCCGTCGAACTGGACGTAGGCCGCGCCGGTGTCGACGCACGCGCCGCCGTACGGCGAGAAGACGCGCAGCCCCGCGGTGCGGTTCGCGGCGCCGCAGACGGTGACGAGCGGGGTCGTCAGGCGCACGACGGTCGCGCTGAAGACGACGGCCGGCACGTCGATCGTCGCGGCGGTGCCGTCCTCGAAGATCAGCGCGCCGCCGTCGGCGACGAACCGGACGAACGTCGGGGCGCCCGCCGGACCGAAGTC
>Ga0335397_10003254_pt1 | contig 21783 bp, 17 predicted proteins | sample MAT04_FD_205740 | JGI IMG/M metagenome (GOLD analysis project Ga0335397, IMG submission 205740) | Freshwater microbial communities from Lake Fryxell liftoff mats and glacier meltwater in Antarctica - MAT-04 (spades assembly) (version 2) ... | reverse complement strand
TGATTGTCGGGCAACTTATTGGGTCAAGGATTGGTTAGTTGGATTTAGCAGTGGGGAAAGCTTGGAGCTAGCTTAAACAGATATTCGGGCAGCGTTGCGAATCTGCTCTAGCGTCAACACTCCCACGGCAACACCATTTTCTACCACGGTTAGTTGAGGCGCACCCGTCTTTAATATCAACGACAACGCGTGGCGTAAACTGTCGCGTCGCTCAACGGTGGGTAACTGGCGCGCTGCTTCGCAGATACCGTAAGGGTCGTCCAAAGTTTTAGACATAACGGTCTCCACCCGCAGCAGACTAAGTTGACGTACCGTATCATCTGCGCCTAAAAGTTCTCGCACGAACGCATTAGCAGGTTTAGTCAGAACATTAAAAGGCGTATCATACTGAACGATCGCCCCCTCTTTCATAACCAGCAGATAGTCTGCGAGGCGTAAAGCTTCTTCGACATCATGGGAGACAAATAAGATTGTTTTTTTGAGATGGCGTTGTAACCGCAAAACTTCATCTTGAAGACTGGCGCGGGTAATCGCATCGAGCGCGCCAAAGGGTTCGTCCATCAGCATCACGTTTGGGTTGCCAGCAAGCGCTCTGGCTAAGCCAACCCGCTGCTGTTGTCCACCTGAAAGCTGTGCAGGGTATCGATTTCGGTATTCTTTAGGGGGCAAATCAACCAGGGTAAGGAGTTCGTGGATACGGGTCTGAATTTGCGATCGCTCCCAGCCTAAGAGTTTGGGAACGACTGCCACATTTTGCGCCACAGTCATGTGGGGGAACAAGCCTGATTGCTGAATCACGTAGCCAATTTGGCGGCGCAACGTAGTGGCTTTGATTTGGCGAATGTCTGTACCTTCTAGATAAATCGTGCCGGAGGTTGGCTCATAGAGGCGATTGACCATTTTTAGAAGGGTTGTTTTGCCGCAACCAGAAGGGCCCAGAATGACGACAAGCTTGCCGGGTTCAATATCACAGCTACAGCCGTTCACCGAAGGATAGGGTACGCCGGGGAACTGTAAGGAAACTTGCTCGAAGCGGATTGCGGTCAATCGTTCACCTTTGATGCTGGTCATTGCTGAGATTTAGGGTAGGCACCGGGGGGCTACCCCTAGAGGATTCCTTGTTGCGTCAAAAATTCGCGGGCAACTTCAACGGGTTCACGTTGTTTGGCACTGACTTCGTAGTTAAGGCGTTGCATGACTTCGGTGGTGAGTCTTGGGGCTAAGGCATTGAGGGCTACGGCTAAGTTGGGATTAGCATCTAAGGTTTCTTGACGGACGACGGGGGCAATCTGGTAAGGGGGAAAGAGTTGTTTATCGTCTTCTAAAACAACGAGCTTGAATGCTCCGATTTCTCCATCTGTGCCAAATGCCACCGCAACATCGGCTTCGCCATCAACCAGACCTTTGTAGCGCAAGCCTGCATCAACTGACTTATATTCTTTTAGGTCGAAATTGCCATACTTGGTTTTAATGCCAGGCAATCCATCTTCACGCACTTCAAACTCTGGAGGACCAATTAGGGTTAATTCGCTGGCTTTAGCTGCCATTTGTGAGATGGTTTTGATCCCAAATTTCTTGGCGCCAGTATCAGTCATGGCGAGTGCCTGGGTGTTATTCATGGGCGCAGGTTCCAGCCAAGTGAGGTTGTACTTTTGCTTATAGCCATCTAAAACTGCTTGCAAAACTTCTTGCGGGTTGCTCAGGGCTGGAAGTTTCAAAACGGTGAGTAATCCGGTGCCTGTGTACTCTGGGTAGAGGTCAATCTCGTCGTTTTCTAGTGCGGCTTGGGCAACAGGAGTGCCGCCCAGGTTGAGTTTTCGCTCCACTGTAAACCCTGCCTTCTCTAAAGTTAGGGCGTACATTTCGCCGACAATAAATTGCTCGGTAAAGTCTTTAGAGCCGACTTTAATTACGGCTTTAGGATTGCTTCCGCCACTGGTACAGGCAATCAGAACGCCTGCGGTGAGGAGAGCCAGCAAAGGCAGAAGCAAAAGGCGATGCAGTCGTTTCATGGGGCAAATCCTCAATAGGGCAATCCAGAATAGAAGGTAGGGCGTTCATTCTTCCTGAAGATCATAGCGGACTCTGGATTAGACTATGGCAGCCATCGGGGACGCAACCCCGGTAGATCTAATGCCTGGGGCTCAGCAGGAAGAGTCAGGTGGGCTTCGTTGAGCAGAATAGGGAAGAACCAAAGACGGCTAGAGGCGATCGCACTACCATCGCTACCCCGAATCAACCCTGATTGGGTGGCTTTATCACTGGCTTTATCACTGGCTTTATCACTGGCTTTATCACTGGCTTTATCACTGGCTTTATCACTGGCTTTATCACCGCCTTTTTTCTCTGCCACCACTTGATCAAACAAGATCCCCAAGCCATCGGGGGCAAGGCTCATTTGAATATCTCGTTGAATGGGTAAACGCAGCAGGTCAACTCGCTTAGCCGTGTCGAGGTTAATCGCAATGAGATAAGGTTCTTCGATGTATTCTTCGCCAGGGAGCCGTTTGGTGACGAGACAGTAAAGATTTTTTCGGATAGGGTCAAACTCAGCGCTGATAATAGAGCCGTCGGTTTTGAGGAGTTCTTTTTCTACGCCTTGGTTAGTCACCAGGAACAGCGATCGCGTGGGGTTAGTAGGGTCACGGTTAAATTTCACCATGGCAGCGGCTGAGCCATCATTAGCAAAACTCAACGCTACGCCAAATTTGGGCAGAAAATCTAGCCGTTGCCCATCGGGGTCTAATGGCAGAATTGCCATCCCCTGCCCTTGAGACATTGCCAGAGAAGTACTGTCTGGAGCAATCAAAAAATCGCCGCCAGATGCAGTTTTCATCGGCTGGGGGGGCGCACCGTCTTTGATCATCCAAATTCCAGAATCGGCAGGATTTTTCTGGTTAATTCGTTGAACAATAACAATCTTGCCGTTAGGAGAAAGATCAAATTTAAGGTTTTGGTATTCTTTGTTATCGAGAACTAAATTGACGACTCCGGGCAAGGTTGCGGCAGGAGTGGAGGGAGCAGACTTTTTTTCACCCGGATCACTGGCAGATTGTTTCAGGGAAATGCCAGTTGTGACCGTATAAATTTGCTGGTTGAGGAGAGCTTTAGCATCTGTCCGATCGCTGGCTGAAAAAAGGAGGCGATCGCCCTCTGGATAAGGCTTAAAGTCCATCACCACCAAGTTTTCGGGGGTGAGGATCTGCTGCTGCTGTTGCGTCAGATTCTGCAACACCAACCGTCCTGCCTCATTACCCTCTACGCCCAAGTAAACAAAGGCGCGATCGCGGGTTTTGAACTGCCCCGTATAGAGCTGCATTTGAGTCTGAACATCATCAGGTGGGCTAAACCGATCCCTTGCTCCTTGCAGCTTCAGCTCAAAGTTTTCGCCATAGGGCGCGGGCGCATCTAAGGTATAAGCCATCCGCCGCCCCGCCCAGCTTGTTTTTCCGGGCAGATCAGGCTTTATTTGCAAGTTATTTTCTACACTGGCATGATCCATTGGGCGGCTAAAGGTCAGCATAAATGCCGCATCTTCGGTTCCTACCTGACGATTTTCCCAAGTGAAATCACGAATGCGGGGGGCGGTGCGATCGCCTTTAACTACTAAAATTCCAATCACCAAACTCAGCACCAGAATCAAAATCCATGCGGTGCTGTCAATAGGGTAGAACCATTTGCGGGAGTTGCCAGGGGAATTTGCCATTGTTTCTCAAGACATCAGCTAGGCTTAGGGAACGCCTCAGGACTTCTGGAATTTTCTGATGGTTTGTCACTCAGGTCAATCCGTACTTCAGGCAAGCGACCCCTCGGCTCCACCTTTCCACTGACTCATTTAATCATGTCTACCCATGTCCTCACTCCTCTCGGCAATGAAATCTTCTTGGTGCGAAACGTTTTAGAGCCAACGCTCTGCCAACAGATTATCGAATCGGTGGAGTCGGCACAGTTTCAAGCTGCCGGAATTTTGATTGAGAAAGTCGATACCCAAGTACGCAGCAATGATTTATTGCAGTTGGGTGGACGGGATGATCTGTCTAGATCGATGAACCAGTTGATGTTGAGCAAGTTGGCGATCGTTCAAAACCTTTTGTTTCAAACCTACGGCGTCAAGTTTCCCTACGCCGAACCCTGCTCTATTCTGCGGTATCGCAAAGGGCATTTTTATAAGCGCCATGTCGATAACATCCTTCTTAGCAGCCGATTTCAGGAGGTGCAGGAAGGCATTCCCACCCGTGATATCAGCATCGTCGGCTACTTGAATGATGGCTTTGAGGGCGGCGAAACTTTTTTCGATCGCCAAAATGTCACCGTCCAACCCGAAGCTGGAGCCGTTCTAGCCTTTCCCTCCTACTTCACTCATCCTCACGCCTCACTGCCTATTCGCCGAGGCAAAAAGTATGCCTTCACGAGCTGGCTATTTCATTAAGCTGCTGATTTGCTAAACAGCCAATCCTTTACTAAACAGCCAATTCTTTACTAAACAGCCAATCTTTTATCAAGCCATCCACTTGCCCCGGAACTTCATCATGGGGGCAGTGCCCTGCCTGTAAGTAAAACTCTGTCAGGCGAGGATAGTGCTGCCGATACTGTGCGCCCCGCTCTCTCGCATTTGCCCAAGGATCGCCCTCGCCCCACAGCATTAGCAATGGGCAAGACATCTGCCCTAGCAGCACATCGTTTTTCTCACCAGCGGGCGTTTTGAACATTGCCGCAAATGCCTGAACTGCGCCCACATCACAAGCCGGACGGTAAAGGTCTTCGACAAGCTGATCGGTAACGGCGCTCTGATCGAGGTAGACCTTGAGCAGGGTTTTGCGAATTAGCGATCGCTGCCGCACATACTGAAAAACAAAAAAGCTGGGCACTGGCGACAAAATGAAAGCCTTGACCGCGTCTCCTAAAGCCTTTTGAAACGGATTTGGCTCTGGGAGCGGCTGGCTGGAGGTAAAAGGCCCCGCCGGATTGAGCAGCACTAGCCCCACCACCGACTCTGGGCGCTGAGCCGCCACACACAGCGTTGCATAGCCACCAATAGAGTTTCCTGCCAAAACCACAGGCTGACCAATCACCTCAGTAATAAAGTCGTGCAGTTGATCACGCCACAGCTCGCCCCCATAAGGTGCAACGGCTTTAGTCGATCGCCCAAAACCTAAAAGATCGATCGCCCAAACCTCGAAATCTTGACTTAACTCAGCCACATTTTTGCGCCAATGATCGGTCGAAGCCCCAAATCCGTGAACTAATAGCAGGGGCGGACGGGTAGGGTGGCGCCCGCCCGCTTTAACGTAATAAATTGAATACTCTCGCCACTGCCAATACGCCCCGATCGCGGCTGCAACTACTGTCTGCATGGTTAAAGGAAACTGTTAAGGATTGTTAATATTCTATCGCAAGGCTTGGGTGCGTCGGCTTTCAGTCTTGCCTTTTGCTCAACTCCTACAAGACTATATATCTAAGCGTTAATCAGAGTAATAATAGATCTGCCTAACGAGATTGCCGATGACCATTCAAAAACAGCTTAGAAAAGCCTCCCGCCTCGACAAGCGCCTCTGGTTTGAGCGGGTGATGGCGATCGCTACCCTCATTAACCTTAGCCTCGTCGCCTTCGACCTCAGCTATATTCCCTGGCGAGATTTTTACCTACGGCAACTGCCTGGGTTTACTCAGGAGTATGGCGCTCAATTCAAAGGCATCGAACCCTACCGCTCTACCGATATTTATTTGCAAACAGTAACAGCGCTAGAAAAACAGATTACGCAAACGGGTGTGGAATCGCCCCAAGCTCTGAGTTTGCTAGAAAAGCTGCGGGTTCAAAGCGCTGAAATCATTGAAGAAGATCCCTTCCAAACCGCCAATAAATCCGGCACATTAGAGCGGATTAAACGGCGAATGCGAGAACATACAGGGCAGGAATCTTCTAAACAAGCGTTTGAAATCTTCTGGAGTCCAGCCTACCTATCCCAAACCAGTTGGAATTCTTCCCTCACTTTCTTCAATCGCCAAATTGCCCCCCTAATTCGCACCAACTACTTTCGGGGCATTAGCGAAAACGGCGCTCCAATTGACTTGTTCTGGAAAATTGACCTGGGATTCTTAGTGCTATTCGGCGTTGAGCTTTTGGCTCGAACCTTCGCCCTCAGCCGTCTAGACAAAGTGACTTGGCTTGATGCGCTCTTATGGCGCTGGTATGACCTGTTGCTGTTACTACCGTTCTGGCGATGGTTGAGAATTATTCCGGTGTTGGTGCGGTTAAACCAGTCCAAGCTGGTGAATCTCAATCCTGTGAGCGATCGCCTTACCAAAGGCTTAGTCACCAGCGTAGCGGTTGAATTAACAGAAGTCGTTATTCTGCGCGCTATTAACCAAATCCAGGAGCTAATTCGTCAGGGCGAAGTGACTCGTTGGTTGCTGCAATCGCCTGGCGGTCAGCGCTATATCGATCTTAATAATGTTGATGAGGGAAAAGCGATCGCCCAACATTTGGTCAGCCTGCTCGCCTACCAAGTCCTCCCCCAAGTCAAACCCGACATCGAAGCACTCCTGCACCATACCCTCATCCGCGTCCTAAGTGCCTCTCCGGCATACGCTGGATTAGAGCGTTTCCCCGGCATCGGCAACTGGTCAAACCAACTGACACAACAACTGGTGTCCCAAGCCTCTCAAAACATCTATCAAGCCTTGATTGCCGCTCTCGAAGATCCGGTCGGCATTAACCTGATCCAGCAGTTGATCGATCGCTTTGGTAATTCTCTTAAAACCCAAGCGCAGCAGGGAACTTCTGAAGAAATTCAAGCTTTACTAGTGGCAATGTTAGAAGAATTTAAAATCAACTATGTCAAACGGCTTACTGAAGCTGATCCCGAAATTCTTAAAGCCGACCTTAAAAAACTGTATGGCATGACACGCCGAGGATAAGGATTATAGACGGATCAACACGCTTTAAGATTGATGCGCTAAACTAAATCACGAGATTGGCGACCAGTTTTGATTGGGTTCAGAATTAAGTTGCTTTTCGCTGAAGTGGGTCAATGCCCACTTTTTTTAATTTCATCTTTGCTGAACTCGTCCCGATTTTGCCCCTGTTATGACTCATCCCCTCATCCCCCAAATCACCGAACTGGCAACTCCTGTTGCTGCCGCGCTAGGGTTAGATGTTGTTGGAGCCGTATTTCACACCCACCAAAGCCCCCCGGTTTTGCGCGTTGATATTCGTAATCAAGCACAGGACACCAGCCTCCAAGATTGTGAACGCATGAGTCAGGCACTCGAAGCCGTGCTAGACGAATCGGCAGCAATCCCAGATGCTTACGTCCTAGAAGTTTCCAGCCCCGGTATTTCTCGTACCTTGACGACCGATCGCGAATTTATTTCCTTCAAAGGGTTTCCAGTAGAGGTCACGACTCTCGAACCTTACAAAGGACAGAATATCTGGATGGGCAATTTGATCCGGCGAGAGGACGACAGCGTTCATTTGAGTCAGAAAGGACGGGCGATCGCCATTCCTCTACCCTTAATTGAGCGCGTTCAACTGGTGGAGCGATTGTCTTAAGCGATCGCCCAGAATCCACAAAATTTCAAAAAATCAATCCATCCCACACCCCTGAAGAGGTTTCTCCGATGTCAATGGTCGAGCTACCCAAACTCCAAGAAATGATCGAGGAAATTAGCCGCGAACGCAACCTCCCCAAGCACGCGGTTCAAGCAGCCCTGCGCGAGGCGCTGCTAAAAGGCTACGAACGCTATCGTCGAACCCATCGCGCCGATGCCCCCAACTTCGATGAAGAATACTTCAACAACTTTGAAGTTGAGCTAGACGTAGAAGATGAAGGTTTTCGGGTATTGGCAACCAAAACCATCGTAGAAACCGTCGACAACTCCGACCACAATATTTCGTTACAGGAAGTTCAGGAAGTTGCTGCCGAAGCCCAGCTTGGCGATACCGTCGTCCTCGACGTCACGCCCGACCAAGGAGACTTCGGGCGCATGGCAGCGATCCAAACCAAACAAGTTCTTGCCCAAAAGCTCCGAGATCAACAGCGCAAGCTGGTTCAAGAAGAATTTCAAGAACTAGAGGGCAGCGTCCTCCAAGCCAGAGTTCTTCGCTTTGAGCGACAGTCGGTAATTTTGGCAGTCATTAGTGGCTTTGGTCAAGCTGAAGTGGAAGCAGAACTGCTCAAGCGCGATCAGTTGCCCAACGATAACTATCGCGCCAATGCTACCTTCAAAGTCTTCCTCAAAAAAGTCCTTGAAGGTTCTCACCGAGGCCCCCAACTGCTGGCATCCAGGACAGATGCCGGATTAGTTGTGGATCTCTTTGCTACCGAAGTTCCTGAAATTGAGGAAGAAATCGTTCGGATCGTGGCGGTTGCCCGTGAAGCCAATCCGCCCTCTCGCTCAGTTGGACCCCGTACCAAAATTGCGGTGGATACCGTTGAGCGCGATGTTGACCCTGTGGGAGCCTGCATTGGAGCCAGAGGTTCACGCATTCAAGTGGTAGTCAACGAGCTACGGGGCGAAAAAATCGATGTGATTCGCTGGTCGCCTGATCCGGCGACCTACATTGCTAATGCCCTGAGTCCTGCCAGGGTCGATGAGGTGCGTTTGGTCAACTCTGAAGAACGTCAAGCCCATGTGCTGGTGCCAGAAGATCAACTGAGTTTGGCGATCGGCAAAGAAGGACAAAACGTTCGTTTAGCAGCCCGCTTAACGGGTTGGAAGATCGATATTAAAGACACTGCCAAATATGACTATGAAGCCGAAAATCGCAAAATAGAGGCATTTGCCGAAGAACGCTATCCCACACAGGCATCGACATGGGCAGACGAACCAGAAGAGGAGTTTGAAGACAGCGAAGCCCAAGCCGAAAAGGACGCTGGCGATGGATTTGGAATCGAGGTCAACGAAGCACTGCAACGTCCGCAGGACTAGACCAGCGCCCTATTCAGATCAGTGATGAGATCAATTAGGAGACGATTATGCTCGCCAATCATCGCCGCTGTATTAGTTGCAGAAAAGTCTCCCCTAAGGAATGTTTTTGGCGAATTGTGCGGGTCTTTCCATCACAAGCGGTACAATTAGAAAAAGGGATGGGACGATCTGCATATCTATGTCCACAGGAGAGTTGTTTACAAGCAGCACAAAAAAAGAATCGGCTTGGGCGATCGCTTAAAGCAACTATCCCAGAGGAAATTTACAGGAGCCTGTGGCAGCGTCTATCAGTTGTCTCAACTCAATGTCATTTAGAGGGAGCCAAGCTAAAGTGAAAGGATAGAATGCCAAGGTGCAAGTTACGTGAAGTTACATAAAAAGTAAAATAACCGCTTCGAGCACCCTAAAACGGCTAACCTTCGTCATATTTGGCACTTATCACTGATTCTATTCCTTGCGGAAATGGTACAAGTTGATGAGAAAACTGCCTTCAGGAGCGTCGGGTAGAACGTTAATGAGGTATTTAAAGTTACTTCCTGTAGGAAGTGGACTTGTCAAAACATCAAGTAGAAGATTAAGTTCAGTAGTCACAGAGATAGTCCTTGTGGCATTCTCTGAGTGGAATGATCTGGTTTTAGCTAAAATTCGGGTTAATGTTTCCAGTGTAGTTTCGTTCAGGAAAAGCAGTAGGTCGCTATGTAACACTCACATTCAGGTCGTAGAGGGGATATTGGATGAACAACGGCAAAGTCAGAATATACGAGTTATCGAAGGAATTGAATTTGGACAATCGAGACATCTTGACGGTTTGCGATAAGCTCAGCATTTCAGTTAAAAGCCACAGCAGCACCATCACCGAAGAAGAAGCTGCTCAAATTCGGGTTGCGGCTGAAAAGTATACTCCCACCCCCTCTCATAAGCCCACTTCAGCTCCTTCTTCTGCGGCTCCTGCATCCAAGCAGGCAATGCTCAAACCACCTGTGAAGAAACAGCAAATCCTAGAAATTCGTCGAAATCGTCCTCTAACTGAGCCGCCCAAGCGTCCGGAAGCTGAGGCGGATGTTCCGGCTCCGGCGACTACGGCACCCCCGGTTCAGCCTTCTGCCAAACTTAGTGCCCCCGCCCGGCCTCCAGCACGCCCAGGTGAAATTGGCAGTGTTGATGAAAACACTGTAGCTAGCGGCGCTGGAAGCAATGACTTAGCAGACAATACTGCGGCTGATGCTGTCCTTAATGCTGCACCTGATGCCGAGATGAACGGATCGGCAGCTGAATTGGCAGCACCTGAATTAGAAGAAGCCGTTGTCGCGGAACTAGAACAGCCTGTAGCAGTAGAAACCGTTACGCCAAGAACTCCTACAGCTGCATCTCGGGAATTAGTGGTACCACCCAGTCGTCCGGTGGCGAAGTCTGCTCATGCGGTGACTCCAAGTTCGGCAAATCGTCCGACCTTGAGAAAAGCAAGGGTTGATACAGCTGATCAGTCAGCTCCAGAAAACGGTAGAGCCACCGAAATTATTCTGACAACCAAAGACGCACCTCGTCGGAACGAAAACCCGGCGATCGCCGATAGTCCCCAGATTCGCCCCAAGCCTAGCATTGAACTACGACACAAGCCGTCTCGTCCGGTAGCCGACACAGGCGAAGCAAAAGTTAGTGCCGATGGAACTGCTGCTCCACCTGCTCCTGGTGACGATCTGCGTCGTCCTACCCCCCCTCGTCCCCCTAAGAAAAACAAAGGCTGGGAAGAAGAGGAAGAAGACGAACAAGAAACCGCAGCTAAGGCTGCCAAGGCAGCTGCAACTAAGACAAAGCGCCGCGTTCAGCCTGTTATTGAAGATGAAGACGAACTGGCACCAGGCTCTCTGCTAGACGATGACGACGAGAATGATAATAACGAGCCAAGCCCTATTCAAATTAGTCTGTCTCTAGCGCGCCCAGCTAAACAAAAAGCGAAGCCCGGTTCTAAGCCAGCAGTGGCGTCCTTTAGTCCACCCAAAAGTAAGCGGTCTTCTTCTGATAGTGGCAACTCTCGTGGCTTTAAGCGCGATCGCCGTCAAGAAGAGGTTCGTCAACGCCCTGAGCAAATTACCCTCACAGGCAGTCTTTCGGTTCACGACTTAGCAGATTTGCTAGGCGTTCCTGAAACCGAATTGATTAAAGTTCTCTTTATCAAAGGCATTGCTGCTAACATCAACCAGATCCTTGATATTCCTACCGCTGCTATGGTGGCTAAAGAGTTCGAGATTGAAGTTGAGACGGGTGTAGTCGAGGCTGAAGCGAAGAAAGTGACCGAGATGATCGAAGCATCTGACCTAGATCATCTTATCCGTCGTCCTCCCGTGGTCACCATCATGGGACACGTCGATCATGGTAAGACGACCCTGCTTGACTCTATCCGCAAAACCAAGGTGGCACAGGGCGAAGCCGGAGGCATTACCCAGCACATTGGTGCTTACCACGTAGACGTGGAGCATGGCGACCAAATGCAGCAAGTTGTCTTCCTGGATACTCCTGGACACGAGGCCTTTACTGCGATGCGGGCAAGAGGAGCCAGAGTTACTGACGTCGCTATTCTAGTGGTGGCGGCTGACGACGGAGTAAGACCTCAAACCGTTGAGGCTATCAGCCACGCTAAAGCCGCAGGTGTGCCCATCATTGTCGCCATCAACAAGATCGACAAAGAAGGAGCACAGCCCGATCGCGTTAAGCAAGAGCTGACCGAGTATGGGCTTGTGGCTGAAGAATGGGGTGGCGACACCGTAATGGTTCCGGTGAGCGCCATTAAGGGCGAAAATCTGGAAACCCTTCTAGAAATGATTCTCCTAGTGTCGGAAGTAGAGGACCTCTACGCTAACCCCGATCGCCCTGCTAAAGGAACTGTCATTGAAGCTAACCTCGATAAAGCTAGAGGTCCTGTTGCGAGTCTGATTGTCCAGAATGGAACGCTCAAAGTGGGCGATATCTTGGTGGCAGGTTCGGTGTTTGGTAAAGTACGAGCCATGATTGACGATCGCGGCAAGCGCGTTACTGTTGCCGGGCCATCCTACGCGGTCGAAGTCCTAGGACTGAGTGACGTTCCTGCTGCCGGAGATGAGTTTGAAGTTTACCGGGATGAGAAAGAAGCTCGTTCCTTGGCTTCCGATCGCTCCGATCAACAACGTATGTCTCGCCTCCAGCAGGCAATGGCATCGCGTCGCGTCAGCCTCACTACGATCTCGGCTCAAGCTCAAGAGGGCGAGTTGAAAGAACTCAACTTAATCTTGAAGGCGGATGTTCAGGGTTCTGTAGAAGCGATCCTAGGCTCGCTGCAACAGTTACCTCAGAAGGAAGTCCAGGTGCGGGTGCTGTTGGCAGCGCCGGGTGAGATTACTGAGACAGATGTAGACTTGGCATCTGCAAGCTCTGCGGTGATTGTGGGCTTTAACACCACGCTGGCAAGTGGCGCCCGCCAAGCAGCGGATAAAGCGGGTATCGATGTCCGTGACTATAACATCATCTATAAACTCTTGGAAGATATCCAGGGTGCGATGGAGGGTCTACTTGATCCTGAGATGGTGGAAGAACCACTAGGTCAGCTGGAAGTTCGGGCGGTCTTCCCGGTTGGACGGGGTGCGGTTGCTGGATGTTATGTCTTGTCAGGCAAAATCATTCGGAACAGTCGCGTTCGGGTTCGTCGGGGTAACGAGATTGTACACGAAGGCAATCTTGATTCGCTCAAGCGGATGAAAGAAGACACGAAGGAAGTCAATGCTGGCTATGAGTGCGGTATTGGCTTAGATAACTTCAAGGACTGGGCTGAGAAAGACATTATCGAAGTCTTCCGCTTGGTCAGCAAGCGCCGGACATTGTCAGCGTAGGCGATCGCACGTTATCAGAAAGCCCCCCAGATTCTTAATGAGTTTGGGGGGCTTTTTGTTGTCCGCTTATTTGTTGCCCACTTAGGGATCTGCATTGAAATAAAGTCCCAATGGGATGCGTTAGCTTTCTAGCCCCCTAAATCCCCCAATTCTGGGGAACTTTGAAAGGCTCGGAAGTCCCCCAAAATTGGGGGATTTAGGGGGCGGATCGGGACGTTATTTCATTGCTACTCCCTTACTATCTACTTCTGATGAGTATGAGGCTGCTTCAACGCAATCTTTCAAAGTAACGAAAGCTGCGAGTCTCCTTGCTCTTCATACAACACGCGCTCTACATCGCCCCGGCGATAGGTCGGCGTGCCGCTACGTCCTACCTGCCGAGAAGGAACTACAGCTAGCAGAACTTTCGCTTTAGATTGGGAGCAATCTAGCAGCTTTGCAGCTTCCTTTAGCGGCAACCACTGACGGGCAAAGTGGGCAAGTAAAGCCTCATCGGATTCATTAAGAATTTCAGTTAATAGCCGTTCTGCCAAGAGCCAGCAAGCTAGGGTATCTGCTTCAGCTCGGTGGGATGTGCCGACCTTGAAGTCAAAGTGCCGAACAAGATTAGGCAAGCTACGAGAAGGTAGTTCGGGCAGCATCAGGCGAGAGAGCTGAACGGTGCAGAGATGTTGTTCTACAGGACGCTCAAAAACTATCCCTAGTCGCTGGTACTCTGCCTGCAAAAAGGGATAGTCGAATTCTAGGTTATGAGCAGTAAGAGTACCGGAACTAAGGCGGGGAAGATAGTGGGGGAAGACGTCAGGGGCGATCGCCCCATCTCGTTCCACCATTTCCTGAGAAATGCCCGTAATTTGGGTGATCTTACTGGGAACACGAGTTTTAGGGTTGATCAAACTTGTTTCTTGCAACTGAATACCGCCCTCCAAGGTGGCTTGGAGAACAGAAACTTCAATCACACGACTACTAGACGGATAAAGACCCGTCGTTTCAACATCTACTACCGTCAGCAGCTGTTGACCAGCCTGACGGTAGTAATTGAGTAAATTAGTGGACAGCACCGGATGCCTTATCGCGCTTGACGGGCTTACCTTTGGGTACAGAAGATCCACCGGACGAACGAGATGAGTTGTTCCCGTACCGCCGAGGCTTGCGTTCTTCTTCGTACACAGGGTCATCTGAGGGTTGATCCACTTTCATCCAGCTTGGGCGGATGTAGTCGTATGCCATTTGCAGAGCAGCGGCAGCGATCATGTGTGGATCGAACTCCTCACTAAGCTGAGACACAATGGGTAAGAAAGAAGCCATGCGTTCGCCTGCAAGCGCTTCTCCAACCTGGCTCTTGAGCTTTTGCAAATGACGCGCTTCGATTTCTGCACGAGTCGGGATAGTGCCAATCGTCAAACTTTGACGAACATGGCGTTCAATGTCTCTTAGCTTGCGCTTGTCGAGAGGATGAACGATGGAAATTGCAGTTCCCTCTTTGCCAGCGCGTCCGGTTCGACCAATGCGGTGAACGTAGCTCTCGACACTGTCGGGCAAGTCATAGTTGATGACGTGCGTTAGATCATCGACGTGTAGACCCCGAGCCGCAATGTCTGTTGCTACAACCCAGCGCACTTGACGCTGACGGAAGCGGAGCAATAGACGCTCACGTTGAGATTGGCTGAGGTCGCCGTGGTACTCATCTACGCTGTGTCCAGCAGACTGAAGCTGACGAGTGAGTTCAGCAGCAGCTTTACGAGTCCGCACAAAGATTAGCGCCGATTCAGGATCTTCCATCTCTAAGATGGGTTGGAGCGATCGCGCCTTTGTCCATCCACGAGGCACGATGTATGCCACTTGGTTAATGCGAAGGGGAGCAGCTTTGGTTTGTTCAACGTTGACGATGACGGGCGACTGTAAAAACTTAGCTGTCAGCGCCCGAATCGAAGGCTCCATGGTTGCCGAGAAAAATGCCGTTTGTCGCTCTGCGGGAGCCTGGGACAAAATGCGTTCTACGTCTTGAATAAAGCCCATGTTCAGCATCTCGTCTGCTTCATCAAGCACCAAGAAGCTGACTTGATTTAGCTTGAGGTCGCCGCGCTTAAGTAAGTCTAGAACCCGCCCAGGAGTACCGACGACAACCTGAACGCCCCGGTGCAAGCGACGCATCTGAATGTCGATCGCCTGTCCGCCGTAAATGGGCAGCACTTGCAAGCGCTTGTCATCGCTGAAGGAGCGAATAGCTTGATAAACCTGAACTGCCAACTCCCGCGTGGGAGTGAGGATCAGGGCTTGCACCGCATTGTTATTCATATCAATGCGTTCCAGTATGGGCAGCGAGAATGCCGCCGTTTTGCCTGTGCCTGTCTGGGCTAAACCGACCATGTCGCGTCCGGCTAACAGATGGGGAATGGCTTCAGCTTGGATTGCCGTCGGTGTTTCAAACCCCGATTTCTCAAGGTGGCGCACGCGCTCTTCGGACAAACCTAAGCTATTGAATGAAAGGGTCATTAAAGCTCCTTAAGGTGTGTGAACAGAGACGCGGCTGAGCGCACCTCTGAGTTGAGTGGATAGATCAGCTACTTGACCATAGAGGTCATATATATCTGCATCTGTAATGGCGACGGGCACGATCGCCCCTAATCGCGCTTCTCCCTGGACATAAACCAATCCATCGACTTCCGGCGCAAACCGAATAGACCGACCGATGAGTTCACCTGTCTCTGGGTTTTCTTGTTCAATCAGCACATCAATCACTTTGCCAATTTCTGCCCGGTTCCTTTTTAAGGAAATTGGCTGTTGTAAGGTCATGATTGCGTCTCGCCGCTCGTCCATTACTTCTTGAGGAATGGGGTTGGGGAGCGTGTAGGCGGCAGTTCCTTCTTCTGGAGAGAAGGTGAACACACCGACGTGATCAAACTCGTGACGTTCAACGAACTGAAGCAGGTGTTCAAAATGCTCTTCAGTTTCGCCTGGGAACCCAACTATGAACGTGGTTCTCAGCACCGCGTTGGGGAGGGCAGCTTTGATGCGCTCAATGATGCCATCGTTGACTCGCCCTTGCCAGGGTCGGTTCATGGCGCGCAATATCTCTGGGTGAGAATGTTGGAGGGGCAGATCCAGATAAGGAATGAAGTTGGGAGTTTCCTGGATTGCCTCGATTACTTTAGGAGTCAGCCCTGTGGGATAGGCATAGTGCATCCGAATCCAAGGGACGTCAACTTTACCAAGTGCCCGTAAAAGCTCTGCCAACTTGGGTTCACCGTAGAGGTCTAACCCATAGTTAGTCGTGATTTGGGAAATCAAGATGATTTCTTGAACGCCTTCAGCGGCGAGCTGTTGAGCTTCAGCAACGATAGACTCGATGGAGCGCGATCGCTGATCTCCTCTCAGATGAGGAATGATGCAAAAGGCACAGCGATAATCACAGCCTTCTGCGACTCGCAAATAAGCCACACCTTCTGTAGTAGTGCGGTAGCGAGGTACTGTTTCGTCAGCAATATAAGTCGGTTCTGCCGAAACTTCGTTGACTCGCTCTCCAGCTTCCGCTCTTTGAATGACGTCAACGATCTTTTGGTAGTCACCTGTACCAACAACTGCAACGGCTTCCGGTAACTCGTCCAGCAATTCTTGCTGAAAGTGCTGTGCCATGCAACCTGTGATCACGATCTTTTTGTTGGCTTCGGCTAGCTCTACCAGCGTTCGCACGGATTCTTCCCGAGCCGCCTGAATAAAGCTACAGGTGTTGACAATGACGTAATCTGCTAGCTCTTCGTTGGAATCAACCTGGTAGCCTGCTTGAACTAGTAGCCCCAACATATGTTCTGTGTCAATTCGGTTCTTTTCGCACCCGAGATGCGAAACAGCAATAGATGGCTTGTCGCCCATGAGTTATTTGTAATTGAACGTGGATGGTGAAAGGTTAATCAGGTCGTTTGCAGCGATCGCCCACGCAGGGTGTAAATCCTGCCTTCATAGACCTCTCACACTATAAAATCCACTAGAAATGGCTCTTTGAGAAGGTCTAAGTTTTGTACGCCCAGTTACTGGGGTTGCTTAAGTCGCAATCGCTTTAGCAAAGTTCTTAACTTACCTTATCGCAAATATTGAAGATATTACGATGTGTTACGGATTTTTTTGGGAGATTACGCTCGTCCGGTGTAAAGTTAGGGCTACTGAGAAACGCAGCACAGCTTTCCTATCATAGCTCAGTTAATTCTAACTGGGTCACCAAAAATTCGAGTCGCTGCAAAAACAGTCCCCCAAAAAGTTATTATGAGAGACGTTCGTTGATGAGTCCGAATACTGGAAGCTCGTGGACTTAAACCAGATTTTCAAAACCCTGAATCCTGTTATTGGTGTAGTTCATCTTTTGCCGTTGCCTACGTCTCCACGCTGGGGCGGTGACCTTAAGGCTGTCATTGATCGGGCGGAGCAGGAAGCAACGGCACTAGCTTCGGGCGGCGTGCATGGCATCATCGTCGAAAATTTTTTTGATGCGCCTTTCCCTAAAAATGCTGTTGATCCAGCGGTCGTTAGCGCCATGACTTTGGTGGTTCATCAGTTGAAACAGATGGTGACGCTGCCGATCGGCGTGAATGTGTTGCGGAATGATGCCAGGAGTGCGTTGGCGATCGCCTCTTGTGTCAACGCTCAATTTATCCGCGTCAATGTTCTGACTGGCGTGATGGCGACTGATCAAGGGTTAATTGAGGGGCAGGCGCATGAGCTGCTACGCTACCGCCGAGAGCTAGGCAGCGATGTCAAAATTTTGGCAGATGTATTGGTCAAACATGCCCGCCCTCTCAGTTCTCCTAACTTGACCACCGCAGTTCAAGAAACCATTCAGCGGGGCTTGGCAGATGGCGTAATTTTGTCAGGTTGGGCAACGGGTAGTCCACCCAATTTAGACGACTTAGAGCTGGCAAGTACTGCTGCTAAGGGAACTCCGGTGTTTATTGGTAGTGGCGCAAGTTGGGAAAATATTCCCCAATTGATTCAGGCAGCGGATGGTGTCATTGTCTCAAGTTCGCTGAAGCGGCGAGGGCAGATTGAGCAGCCTATTGATCCAAACCGCGTGAGTCAATTTGTTGAAACCATGCAGCGTAGCTTGGAGCCGCAAGAGCTGCAATCAGACCTGAAGCCGATTCCATCGACTGTTTCTTCTTAAGAGGATGTTTGAAAAGTCTGATCAAGCACCTCAATTCTGGAGATCCCCCTAAATCCCCCTTAAGAAAGGGGAACTTTGAGTTCCGAAGCCCCCTTTCTTAAGGGGGGTTGGGGGGATCGAGCGTAAAAGTCTCGTGATTTGCTACTTTTCAGACATCCTCTAAGGCTCTGGCATAGAATCCCGATCAATTTGGGTAGTTTAAGCCAGAATAGAAAACGTCATTGTATTAGTGATATCTGAGAAATAGGGGTTTTATGAGTAGCCGTCGCCGTCAAGTGCCTTGGATGTATCGTCGTTCCCGTTATTTGATTGGGGCAATCGCCCTAATCGGAGCCATCAACACAGGTTATCTGACTTACAACAAATTGTTTGGCGGAGAAACAGCCTGTCCCACCAGCGGCTGTGAACAAGTTCTCTCTAGCCCCTATGCTGAAATTTTTGGGTTGCCCTTAGCCTTATTTGGCTTGCTTGCTTACCTGGCGATGGCAGCTTTCGCGCTGGTTCCATTAGCCATAAATTCAGAAAAAGATCGGCAAGCTCGTACCGGAATAGAAAACACAACATGGCTGCTACTGTTTGCTGGAGCAACTGCCATGTTAGTGTTCAGCGGCTATCTGATGTTCATTATGTTTAGCCAGTTTGTCGCCCAGTATGGCGCAGGCGGGATTTGCTACTACTGCATTGCTTCGGCGCTGTTCGCACTCAGTTTATTCGTGCTGACGCTGCTAGGGCGAGACTGGGAAGATCGGGGGCAGCTCCTTTTTACAGGGGCGATCGTCGCACTGGTAACGGTTGTTGGAACTTTAGGTATTTATTCCAATATCGGCGGGAGTTCAACTGTTGCGGGTTCAAATACGCCCGGACAAGTAGGGCCTCCTGTTGAGCAGGTTTCGGGGCAGTCGGAAGTAGCTCTGGCAAAGCATCTTAAAGCCACTGGCGCAAAGATGTACGGCGCTTACTGGTGTCCTCACTGTCATGATCAAAAAGAACTGTTTGGGAAAGAGGCGGCTAAGGAATTTCCTTATGTTGAATGTGCCCCTGATGGTCAAAATTCTCAAACGGCGGTCTGTGAAGCAAGCAAGATTACGGGCTATCCTTCTTGGGAGGTCGGCGGACAGAAGATAGAGGGAACTCAGACGTTACAAAAGCTGGCAGAGGCTTCTGGCTATAAAGGCTTACAAAATTTCAAGAATCAGGTTCCTGGGGTCAGATTTTAGATCTCACCGGCATCAGCCTGCCCAAAGCCCCTGAGCAAAGCGGATAGAGTAACTCGCTAGAAGGATGCTGAAGAAGATCCCAATCGCATATCCCCAACGAGGGTAGCGGCTAATGAGCAGCCCGAAGGCGATCGCCAACGGCACACAAGCAAAGGCAAACCGCTCGGTCGAGATGGTTCTACCCAACCCCAAAATCATGACCCAGCTAAACAAGCCATACCAAAAGGCGGTTGGGGAAAGTTGGGCGCGAAATCGCCAAATTAAATAGCCGCCGCCCACTACCATGACGACCGTGATCAAGGGAGAACCGCCCACGAGCCAGAGGAGAATGGCGAGGAGACAGAACCCATAGCCTGTTTTAGGAAAACCGAGGCGATCGCGCATTCTCCAGATCAGAGCTGCAATGGTGGCGATCGCTACCATTGCCAACGGATAGCCCAAGTCCACCAATCTGCCGCGATCTTCATTAGCAGCCCCCACAACGACTGTTGTTAATAGGCTAAACCACGGTTTCCAGTGAAATTCTTCAATCGGTCGCCAGCCGCGTTGGGCAAGGAGAAATGCGAGAGGCTGGTGAAAGCGGAGCCAGCAATAGAGCATGTAGGACAGAATTCCGGTGCTGGTCAGGAGGGCTGTGACGTAAGCCACGAGAGATCTCTTTTCTTGCCAAGCCACGACAAGGAAGGTAGGAATCAGTGCTATTCCGGGCGGACGAATGGCAGTGGTCAAGGCTCCAAACAGTGCCGCCCAACCGTATTGCTGGCGATCGAATGCCCGTAGCGCCGCTGTGCTGCCCAGCAAAAATAATCCTTCGGTATACACCACTGAGCCGAATAGCGAGAATGGACACCAAGCTAACGATGCTGTTGCCCACCGCGCTACCCGTCGCCCATGCCGCTCTTCCGCCCAAAGATACAGAATTACCAACGCGCCCCAAAACGCCACGTTATTGGCGATCGTGCCAGCGACTTCAAACGACAAGCCCAAACTCATCATTCCCTTCACTAGCAATGGATACAGCGGGAAGAACGCCACGTTATAGCCCTTGCCATTATCTTTAAACTGGTAGCCCTTGGTAACAATTTTCTCGTAGTGCCGACTATCCCAGTGGGAAAATACGTCCCAGCCTTCCCCCGTTGCTTCGCCAGACGAGGGAATGGGCAAAGCCGGAGCAATCAGCAGCATGGCAACCCAAATCATCAGGCGGCTAGATAGCCACATGGTTGAGGCAAAGAGGATGGCGTTTCTAAGGCGTTGGCAGGTTAGGGCGTTGTCGATCGGCACGCAGAATCACCTTTGAAGCAGCAAGGCTGATTATCCATCAAGATTGTCTCCAATTGAAGCAGTGACGATCCGCTGCCAGAACCCCAGACGATTTGCCGTGTCGCTTAAACCAATCAGGATTGGGATGCCAGTAGCGCATCATCCCATTAGCGTATGATCATCTAGCCCCCGATATATGGAGACGCAATGGGTACAACAACTTTTATTCAAGGCGAAGCTGCGTTTGATACGCTCTTAACAGGTGAGTCTTTACTGGTGGTTGACTGTACTGCAAGCTGGTGCGGCCCTTGTAAACTGGTGGCTCCCATGATGGATCAACTGGCAGAAGAGTACGGCGATCGCATCCGAGTTTTCAAGCTCGATCTAGATACAAACAAAGAGATTGCCCAGCGATTTAGCATCAGAAGCATTCCAGCGATCATGTTTTTTAAGCAAGGAGAATTGCTGGAAACCCTGGTTGGGGTTAAGCCCTACGAAGAGTTTAGCGGTGCCGTCGATCGCCACCTTGCGTAGAATTTAAGAGATCCAGAGCCTCACCCGATATAAAACAGACTAAAGTTATGGCTCGTACAGGCTATACGCTCCCCGTATTTGCAGTTGCCTCCGCCAAAGCCGCGCTCTTGCATTTACAAAGCAACGCGACACCCCAAACCGTTACCCTCGACTTACTGCCCGAATCACAGACCAACAGTGCCGAAATTGTGATCCAGCAAGTCGCCCGATTAGACGCTACAAGCGCCTTGGCAGTGACCATCAGCGATCCGGGAGACAATTTAGACATAACTCGAAACACACCCATTTGGGCATGGGTACGGCGCACGCTCCGAGATACCCGCAAGGAGCCGCCCCAGGCTTTGATCCTTGAGGCAGGCGAAGGCTTGGGCAGAACCGCAGCCGGAGATGCAGCCATCTACAGCTATGCCCGTCGGTTATTTGATGCAAACCTATTGCCGTTGATTGCTAACGATCAAACTGTGACGGTTTCAATTATTCTGCCAGAAGGTCGGCAGCTTGCCCAGCGTACCTCCAACGAAGCTTTTGGCGTTTTAGAAGGCTTGTCGTTACTGGGTACGAGCGGCATCTCGCAGCCTTTATCGGTCGCCGACCACTTAGAATCTTTGCGAACAGTATTGCAGGTCAAAGTACAAGCGCATCCCCATCTTGTCTTTTGCTTAGGCAGTAATGGAATGCAAGTCGCAAAGCGTTTGGGCATTCCCGATGAGGCAGTAGTGCAGACAGGCAACTGGATTGGGGCACTATTGGTGGAGGCAGGGTTGCGAGGAGCGCAGTCTGTTTTGCTGCTGGGGTATCAAGGCAAATTGATTAAGTTGGCGGG
>Ga0335397_10003251_pt1 | contig 21825 bp, 18 predicted proteins | sample MAT04_FD_205740 | JGI IMG/M metagenome (GOLD analysis project Ga0335397, IMG submission 205740) | Freshwater microbial communities from Lake Fryxell liftoff mats and glacier meltwater in Antarctica - MAT-04 (spades assembly) (version 2) ... | reverse complement strand
TCCATGTCCGTTCGTTGCGGCAGAAAATGGGTGAGCGGGGTGAAATGGTGGAAACGGTGCGCGGCATCGGCTATCGCCTGCGGCTCTCGCCAGCTGACGAGGCCGCCGTTTGAGCGCAGTGGAGATCGGTCGAGAGATGCTGACTCGCCGCCGCGAATTAGGCGTGCGTTTCGCCCCTGGAAAACGCATCCCGGTACGAAACTCCCCTTCTGACATCGCCGAAAATCGACTACAGTCCCCCGTCCGGGAACTCGTCGAAACTGTGGGGGAGCAAGGGCATGGATGGCCCGTGTCGAATCACCGCGTGGATCGTGTTTGTTGGCTGGGCCACGCTGGCGGCTTCGGCCGCGGCCCGCGAACCCACCCTGCAAGAACGAACCTGGCGGGACGATGCGGCGTTGTACGATGTCGAGTTCGTCAGTTCGCGCGAGGGCTGGGCCGTCGGGGAACACGGCGCGGTCTGGCAGACCCGTGATGGCGGCGCGACATGGTCACCGTCGGAAACCGGAGTCGCGGCCACCTGGAAATCGGTCTGCCTGCTGACCGATCAAGTCGGCTGGGTGGCCGGGGCAGCGTATCGTGGCTCGGCGGAATTGAATCAACCGGTCCTGCTGGCAACCCGCGATGGCGGTGCCAGCTGGGAACCAGTGCCGACCGAGACGTTAACGCCATTGAAATGTGTGCGGTTCGTCGATTTCGAGGAAGGCATCGCCATCGGTGAACCGACAGGCGATAATCCCGCGGGTGTCTGGCAGACCTCAGACGGCGGCAAACATTGGCAGCCGATTCCCGGTCCGGGCGTGCGGGGATGGAACGCGGCCGGGCTTGTTAGTTCGGAACTGGGACTGCTGGCGGATCGCGACGGCAACATCGCCTTGCTGGCGGGACCGCGATTATTGCCTTCACGTTTGCCTCCCCTCAGCGGCCGGGCGGTTCACGGCGTGACGGTGACTCCCGACCACCGCGCCTGGCTGGTGGGCGATGGCGGGTTGGTGATGACCAGTCCCTCTGGCGGTGTCGTCTGGGAACAACCAGCACAGAGTCTCCCCGAGGAAGTCCGCCATCTGACCGATTTTCAAACCGTGGCGGCGATCAAGAATTCGGTTTGGATCGCAGGCAAACCGGGCGGCATCATCTGGCACAGCCCTAACGGCGGACGCACATGGCAACGGCAGACGACCAATGTCACCACTCCGCTCCACAAGATTCATTTCGTGACCGAGCGGCAAGGGAGTGCCGTCGGTGAGCTGGGGGTGATTCTCGTCACTCACGATGGCGGTGAAACCTGGCAGCAGGCGCGCGGCCAAGGTCGACACGCGGCTCTGCTCGCGATCCACAATCGCCTGTCGTCCTACGCGCCGGAAATGACGGCTCACCTCTCCGGCGAGCAAGGTTATCGCAGCGTCGCCTGGGTCGTCACCCGGCCGGCCGAGACCGCCGGCGCATCGTCGACCGAGCGTTTGCAAGCGGCGATCAACCGCACCGGCGGCTCCGCGGCCGGGTTCGCCTGGGAACTGCCGGTCGACATTCCCGGCCTGGAACTGGATGCGGAAAAACTCGAACAGTATTGGCAGAGCCGCACGGAAGGCCGGCTGTCGCAAACCATGATTGGCGGACTGGTTCGCGAAATCCGCTTGTGGCGGCCGCATGTGGTGGTGGTCGACCAACCCGCGCCGGAAGATGCACTCGGCCGCCTGGTGTACGACGCGACGCTGCTGGCGATCGAACAAGCCGGCGACAGCACCCGTTATCTCCATCAACGCGAACTCGCCGGGTTGCCGGCCTGGACTGTCGACCGCGTCTATCTCCAGTTGCTGCCCGGCAGCAGCGGTTCCATTTCGCTCGATCCGTTTCAACTCCTGCCGCGCTGGGGAACCAACGCGCGACTGGCGGCCGCGCCATCGCGTGATCTGCTGGGAGCCGTGTCGATGATCGCCCGGCCGAACTTTCGGCTGATCTCCGCGCACGAGGAACGCGAGTTGCCCTCGCGCGCATCGGATCTGTTCGCGGGGTTGAATCTCGCTCCGGGGAGCGATGTGCGCCGCGAACTGCCTGCGTTCAATGACGCGCAGCTTGATGGGCAAATCAAAGCGGCCCAGCGCTATCGGAACGTCATCGCCCATGCCGAGCGAACATTTGATGATCCCCGGCTCGCCAGTCAGATGTTGGCCCAATTGGGCGAAATCACGAGCGGCATGACGAATGAACAAGCGGCCCAAACATTGCACGATTTGCTTTCAGAATATCGGCAACGGGGCCAGTATGAACTGGCGGAAGCTGCCGCTGAGGAATTGATTCGCCGTTTTCCACAAGCACCACATACCGCCGGCGCGGCCCGCTGGTTGCTGACTTGTCTGGCCAGTGAAGAAGTGGCGTGGCAACGGGTGCGCGGGATGAATCGGCAACGCGAGGTGAATCGAAAACTGGCCGCCGCCGCGGAGGCCGCGCAAATCCAGCAGGTGTCGCACACGGCTCAAATCACGCAATTGCCGGAATGGAAAGAGCGACTGCCCCGCTCACAGCGCGTCGCCCAACAGCTGGAGCAAATCTGGCCCCAATCTGAGAGGTTGCCCGAGACGCAGTTCACACTCGCGGCCTTGAGCCGTGCCCGCGGCTCGACGAATCAGGCAGATGTCATTCTGCGTCGCGGATTGACAAATTTCGAGGGGCAGGATCGAGGCGAATGGACCAACGTTTTTCGGCGGGAAGTCTGGCTGGCGAACATCGCACCGGAAATCCCGGAGGGAATCTCGAACTGCGAGCGCGCCGAGAGCAAACCTTTGCTGGACGGTTTGCTGTCCGACGATTGCTGGCAGGCTGCGCGGGAATGGACGCTGACGCATCGCGTGCCGACATCAATGCCCGATTCGCCGGCACCCCTCGCGATGCTGACGTATGACGATGAATTCCTCTACATCGCGGCGAGCGTTTCGCGGATGGAAGGTTCGCCGGATGAACTGCCGAAACTAGCGGGACGAACTTACGACGCCGATCTGCGGCGTTACGACCGGATCTCAATTCGGATCGACTGCGACCGCGACTACGCCACCTGGTACGAGTTTCAGGTCGATCAACGCGGCTGCACGGCGGAAACCTGCTGGGACGATGCCCAATGGAACCCCAAGTATTTCGTCGCCGTTGACAGCGACGAGTCGCAGTGGCGCGTGGAGATCGCGATCCCCTGGGCTGAACTCTCTCCCCGCGCCCCAAAACCCGGCATGGCATGGGGACTTGGCCTGGAACGGATCGCCCCCACGGTCGGCCGGCAATGCTGGACCCGCCCCACCCCCGATCAACATCCCGGCACGTCGCTGGGCGTGCTGCGGTTTGAGTAACAGCCCCCATCTGATTGGACGGTCTTCCCCTTCTCCCCTGGAGGGAGAAGGTGGCCGCTTCGGCCGGATGAGTGGGAGTGATGGAGTTCCAAGACATCCCCCTCACCCCCGACCCCTCTCCCTCCAGGGGAGAGGGGAGTCAAACCGAAACCCGCCCCCAAACCCAAAACGCGGTTACTATCACGCTCGGGTTGCCCGGCGGAGAACCGCTCGCGATACTGAGGCGGCGTGCCATCACGCATTGCTCCCTCTGGCCGACGACCTCTTCCGAATGACGACCGAACATGTCCCAGCATCTGACGCGTGCCCTGTTGTTGATGGAGCAATCGCGGCCGGAGCAGGCGCTGGCGGAAATTCTGCTGCATCTCGCGAGTTTTCCGAACGATCCGCTGGCCCTCTCCCAGAAAGCCCGTTGTCTGGCGGATCTCGAACGCTTCGATGAAGCGACGGCCGCGGCTCAGGAAGCGGTGCAGAACGCGCCGGACTGGGCCGAGTCGCATCACGTTTTGGCGATTGTCTGGATGTTACGCCGGCGGTATCGCGAGGCTCAGGCCGCCATCGATGAAGCGATTCGGCTGAATCCTGATGACGCCGATTACTTCGCCCTGCAAGCGCTGATTTTCTCGAATCGCCGGAAATGGAGTGACTCGCTGTCCGCCGCCGAGCGCGGACTGGAAATCGATCCCGAGCATGCCGAATGCAATAATCTGCGGGCGATGATGCTGACGCAACTCGGGCGCAGAGAAGAAGCGGGGCGAACCATCGACGCGACTCTGGCTCGCGACCCCGACAATGCTTTCACGCATGCGAATCAGGGCTGGGCGCTGTTGCAGCAAGGCCAGCCGCAACGGGCATTGTCCCATTTCCGCGAATCGCTGCGAATCGATCCGACCTGCGAGTTCTCGCGGCAAGGTATTGTCGAAGCGCTGAAAGCCCGCAATCTCATCTATCGGCTGATGTTGAATTACGTCTTCTGGATGTCGCGGCTGCCGGGGCAGGTGCAGTTGGGGGTATTGCTGTTCGGTTTGTTCGGCTATCGCTATCTGGTGGACTTGGCGGCGAAGCGGCCCGATTGGCAGCTGTGGATTGTACCGGTCATTATTGCATATATCGCCTTTGCCTTGATGACCTGGATCGCCGACCCGCTATTCAATTTGCTGTTGCGGCTCGACAAGGATGGACGGCATGCCCTCTCCGCCGAACAGATTCAGGGAGCGAACGCCCTCGGTGTTTGTTTGACGCTCGCATTGGCCAGTTTGGCCGGCTATTTCGGGCTGGGCAGCGAGCAGGCGTTATCGTTCGCATTTCTGTTCGGCATCGGCTTGATCCCGGTCTCCGCCATCTGGCGCTGCCAGTTGGGTTGGCCGCGCACCACGATGCTGGTCTTCACGCTGGTCTTTTTCGCTAGCGGCTTGCTGGTTCACGCGCCGCTGCCGGAAATTGCTTTGGAGCCGTTGGGCTCACTGCATCTGGCGACGATCTACATCGCCCCCTGGCTGGCCAACGGCCTGCAATTCGCCCGCGTGACTCGGTGAGCGAACGGCACATGCCACCGGGTGTAGTCGCGATTGATTGTCTTTCCTACTCCCCTGGAGGGAGAAGGTGGCCGCTTCGGCCGGATGAGGGGGAGCTCACAGCGCTCGGAGTGTTGTGCCACGACTTGTCCTCAAGTCGTGTGCTTAATCGGGCACGACTTGAGGACAAGTCGTGGCACGGGTCTTAGGGAATGATCATGTTCCGTGACATCCCCCTCACCCCCTGCCCCTCTCCTTCCAGGGGAGAGGGGAGTCAAACCGAAACCCGCTCCTACACCCCATGCCACCCCGAGCGCAAGGGGTTTTGCACTTGCGGAGCAAGTGCTCTACATTAAAGAACTTTGCCGCCGGCGTCAGGTGATGACATGCGTCAACAGCATGTCGTGCCATTCTTTGGACCAGTCGCTGCTCGCGACGAGGACCAGTTTGCTTCCCGTCGCGAGAATCTGCTGTTCGCGGCCGATGCGTTCCACGAATTTCAGCAACTCCCGGGGCGGGTCAGCCACGGCTGTCGTTTCGACCGGTGTCACTCCCCAGAACAGGCACATGCGCCGCGCGACGTGCGCTTGGTCAGTGAGCGCCAGGATCGGCGTGTGCCGGCGTTGTTTCGACAAGGCCATCGCCGTTTTTCCGCCGCGAGTGGCGACCACGATCAGGTCCGCACCGAGCTGTTCGGCCGCGGCTCCCGCGCCGCATGTCACCGATTCGGTAATCGCCGTCGCCCGCGTGCGCGCCTGCAAACCGCCCGGAACTTCCAGCGACGGACGGGGTTCTAAAAGGCGTTCCGCTTCTTGGCAGACGCGGCTCATCATCGCGACCGCCGCCAAGGGGTAATCGCCCGCCGCCGTTTCGCCAGACAGCATCACCGCATCGGTTCCGTCCAGTACGGCGTTGGCCACATCGCTGACTTCCGCCCGCGTGGGGAGTTCATTGCGCTGCATGCTGTCGAGCATCTGGGTCGCCGTGATCACCGGAATGCGATTCTGATTGCACAACTTGATGATCTGTTTTTGCAGCGTCGGAACGCGGGCGATGTCGGCTTCGACCCCGAGATCGCCGCGGGCTACCATCACAGCATCGGTTTCCTGAATGATCCGCTCCAGGTCGGCCAGTGCTTCCGTCTTCTCGATCTTGGCGACAATCCAGGGGGTGACGACCGGCTGATTTTCGGCGATGACCGATCGCAACAGCTTCAGGTCGTCCGCGCTGCGGACAAAACTCAGGCTGACATAGTCGAGCTGCTGTTCGAGTGCGAACTTCAAATCGAGACGGTCCTTCGCCGTGAGACTTGGTGTGCTGAGCGTCACTCCCGGCAGATTCACACCTTGACGGCTGCGAACCACGCCCGGCTGCTGCACTTCGCAGGCCACCCAGTTTCGATTCGGATCGAGTTCGACGACCCGCAACGAGACTGTCCCATCCGCGAGCAGCACTCGATCTCCGACGCGTAAATCGTCGATCAGCGGTTCGTAGGTGCAGGTGAATTTCGTCGCATCGTCCGGCACGGGCGTCCGCACGAAGTGAAATCGTTCGCCATGCCGACACCGCACGCTGCCGGATGGGATTTCCCCCAAGCGGATTTTCGGGCCGGATAAATCGCCAAGAATGCCGATTGGCCGCCCCAGCTTTGCGGACAGTGTTCGTATTTCGCCGATGATCTTCGCGAACCACTCGTGATTGCCGTGGGCGAAGTTCAAGCGAAATAGGTCGACACCGGCTTGAACGAGTTGGGCGATAATCTCCGGCGTTTCGCACGCCGGGCCGACGGTCGCCACGATTTTGGTTTTCACGAGCGGGGTTTCCGCATACCGGGAGCGCCACAGGTCCATGTGCGGAAAGCCTCTTGAAGTTGGGGGACGAACCGAGACCGTGACGCCGGCGGACGAGACGAATGGTCGCCTACTTGGCGGGGAAATACTTTTGATTGACAGGTTTGACGGGCGTGCCAGCCTTCACGATGTCGATTTTCCCGGCCAGTTTCAAGGACTTCGGCGGCAGGCAGGTTTTTTCATTGCACGCCTGATACTTGATCTGGAACTCCATTTCCTCAGTTTTGCCGGCGGCGTCAGCCGGGGCCTGAATCTCGCCGCGAATCAGTACTTGGCCTTCATATACCGAGACCGGTTCGTCCAAGTCTTCCATCGTCAGCTCAGAACCTTCCGGGTAGATCGTTTCCAATTGTTTCGATTTCTGCTTGGCTTGAATCGTCACCTTGGTGGCGATCATGTTGTCCGGGCGGGGCGGATTGGCATTGATGTGCCAGCCGTCCTGCACATCGAGAATGACGACGAATTTGCATTTCCCGCCGGCCGGCAGTTTATCCAGCGACAGAAAGACTTTCGCCTTCACATGCTCTTTCGTGCTCGACGCGACATCGACTTGTGCGACGGTTTTCCGTGCCGGCTTGCTCTGCGGTTCTTTGGCGAATGCATCCCAGCTGCCAAGGGCCTCCGCGACTTCGGGCCGCTCGGCAGTCGCAGCCGGCTTCGCAGTCCCATTCGGCCATTGGCAGAGTTGCGCGCTACTGCCAGCGGCCGATGCGGTGCCGCCGTCGAGGGGTGTCATACTCGAGCGAGATTCGACTGCCGGAACAAACGAGACCAAAGTGCCGCCGAGCAACACAACGCTGATCAATCGCGGAACTGCGAGAAGTGGCATCACGTCATCCTGTGGGAACAGAAGGTTCGATTCGAGATCCGATCTCGACCGGCAGAAATTGCCGGACAACGGATTTTAAGTTCTGTTCGCGATTCGGAAAAGCCGAGTTCGCCCAGTCTGTGGGCATTTGCGACAAATCCCTCTGGACAAATCGCCACCTTCGCGACAGAGTACGAGCAGACGGCGGTCGCCGAGCCGTAGGCGTCACCTGTTCCGCTGGACCGTCCATGAGTCGCTCCGTCTCGAAATCCGTTGGTCCGTTACTCAACCGCCAAAAGCCGTTTCTCATGCGTCGAAACTCGATTTGGATCTGGTGCGTGCTGCTGATCGGCGCGGCCGGCGCGGTCTACGCCGCCGCGAATCGCGAACGAGCGGTCCCGACCGCGGGGTTCCGCGTTCGCGCCGAGTTCCCGCATGATCCGGCGGCATTCACCCAGGGCCTGACGATTCACGCCGGCGTGATGTACGAGGGCACCGGACTTGAAGGAGAGTCGTCCCTGCGACGCGTTGACCTGAAAACGGGCCGGGTGGCAGCGCGGCAGAATCTCGACAAGCCCTACTTCGGCGAAGGAATCGCCATCTTGAATGACAAAATCTATCAACTCACCTGGCGCAATCGGACGGCCATCGTTTACGATTTGCAGAACCTGGGCTATGTGAAGTCGATTCGTTACGCGGGCGAAGGCTGGGGCCTGACGACCGATGGCGAGTCGCTCATCATGAGCGACGGGTCGTCCACGCTGAAAATCCTCAATCCGGACACCTTCGAGACGGTCAAACGCCTGACCGTGAAAGCCGGGAAAACACCGGTCAGCCATCTCAACGAGCTGGAATTCATCGATGGAGAAGTCTGGGCGAACATCTGGCATTCCGACCGCATCGTCCGCATTTCCCCAGCGACCGGCGAAGTCCTCGGCTGGATCGACCTGTCGAGCCTGTACCCGCTCCGTCAGCGGCCCAGCAAGGAGCACGTCTTGAACGGCATCGCCTATGATGCCGACCAGAAGCGTATCTTCGTGACCGGCAAGAACTGGCCGAAGATTTATGAGATTGAGGTCACCAAGTGACTTTCCGAGCCGCGAGCGTGAGCGACCGGTCGCAGAATGATTCAAGGCGGCAATTGTGATCCGCGAAGCGCAAGCGTCGTGCGATTTTAATACAGCCCCAACACGGGTTCGCCGTGTTCGACCAAACGGCGCGGTCGATTCAAGTTATCGCGATACTCCGTCTCCGCATCGATGCCGACGGCGTGGAAAATCGTGCTGATCAAATCGTACGGATGCACCGGATTCAACTTGGGATACGCCCCGAAGCGGTCCGATTCACCATACACGCGGCCCGGCTGAATCCCCGCGCCCGCGACAACGGCGCTGTAACATTCCGGCCAATGATCGCGGCCGCCGGGTCCCACGTTGTTCGTCGTCGCCGCGCCGATCTTCGGCGAGCGACCGAATTCGCCCACAGCGACCACCAGTGTGGAATCCAACAATCCCCGCGCATGCAGGTCGGCGATCAGTCCCGAGAAGGTGTGATCAAACACCGGACAGCGATCGTTGCGGAGCGTCGGGAAATTGTTGCGATGCGTGTCCCAGCCACCATCGGGGCCGGGGACAGGTTCATCGTCCGACCGGGCGGGCCAGGTGACTTGCACAAACTTCGTGCCGGCTTCCACGAGCCTGCGAGCCAGCAGGCAACTCTGCCCGAACCGCGTGCGGCCGTAGCGATCGCGCGTGGCTGCCGATTCCTCTTCCAGCCGAAATGCCCGCACGGCGTCATCGGATTGCACCAGCGATAACGCCTTCGAGTAGTAGGCATCAAACGTCGCGAGTTCCGTCGGCTTCGTACGCGCGACAACTGACGCGGCCGGCTCTGATAATTTCTGATCCACGTATCGGCGCAAATCGACGCGGTCCCGCAGCCGATCCAGCGTGACATCCCCAGGCAACGAGAACGTCTCCAGTTTCAAGGGGAGCGTCGGGTCGTCGTACATCGTGAAAGGATCGTACTTCGCGCCGAGCAACCCCGCCCCTTGACCCACCCCGACGATGACGTTTTCCTTCACCGGCGAACACAGCGCCACGTAGTGGAATCGGTTGGCATTCAGCGGCTGCTCATGCGAGATGACCGAACCAACCGAAGGGAGATCATCGCGTGTCGGCGGGACAGACAAACCCGTCGGCGAGAAGTTGTTGGAGTCGTGGCCCGTCATCAGCATGTAGATCGCCGAGCCGTGATTGGGCAACCCCTTGGGTTTGCAGCCCACGGTACGGATGAGCGAAAACTTGTCGGCTTCCAGCGCGATTTTGGGCAGCACTTCGCCGATCTGCATCCCCTCGGCCCGCGTGGCGATGGGCTGGAACTCCCCCCGAATTTCCGCCGGCGCGTTCGGCTTCGGGTCCCACAGGTCAATATGGCTCGGAGCGCCTTGGAGATAAACGAAGATCACCGACTTAGCCCGCCCAAACCCGGGCAACTGCCCCGCAGCCGCGCTGGCTTGTCGAGACAACCACGTCGGCAGCGACAGTCCCACCATGGGCAGGCTACCAATGGTCAGCAGCTCACGCCGCGAGACGGAATCGCAAAGCCAGCCGCGCGGGCCGAGAATGTTCCACATGGAAGTCAAGAGTCTAGAGACGAGAGTCCAGCTCCAGCACACCGCGTGCGGACAGACATGATTGTCCTCGATCCGCGCGCCGTTGCAAGGTCAATCGTCAAAGCCCGCTGTCGGCGACGGCGGGACCGATCTAGAGCGTAGGAGATCCCGCCAATGCCATCGGCGGGCTTTGCTAAAACCCGCGGGCCGTCAAAATGTCGTCGAAGTCGCGCAGGTGATAGCCGATGCCGACGTAGTCGAGAAGGCGGCACAACGACCGGACGGCGACGCCCATGCCGTCGGGACCGCTGAACCCGCCGAACTGTCCGCCTCCTTTGAGGTGCGGCTCCAATTCGAGGAAGACACCTGGGGCACCGAGTTTCTTCATCTTCTTGTCGATCTTCGGCAGTTGCTCTTTCAGATCGCGGAAGATCAACTCGTGGCCGGAATCGCCGATGTCGCAGGGGATGAAATTCTTGAGCATCTCCTCATTGACCACGCCGGTCCACGGCAATTTTGGATCGACGCGATAATCCTTGATGTGCATCCAGCCGAAAGAATCCCGCATGGCCCTGTACTCGGCGAGGCAATCGAGTGGTGACAGATTCTGGGATGAGATGTTGCCGCCGTCGAAGATGCAGACGAGATTCGGCTTCTTGATCGCCTTGGCCAGCGCGGCGAGCATCCGGCCGTTCTGCCCAACGAGATTCGCTTCGACTTCCAGGCCATAAATCAACTTGGCTTTGGCACAGGCATCGACAATCGGTCCAAGCTGATCGGCCGCCTGCTGGACGTATTTCTTCGCGTCTTCGCCGCGGGGATGATAGTATGAAAACCCACGGATCAATTTGGCCCCAAGTGCCGTGGCGGCTTTGATCGTCGCGGCGACATCGGTCTGCAGATACTGCTTGATCGGGACGTATTTATTGTGGGTGCCATCGTCGAAATCGAACAACTTCACTTTGCCCAGGCGTGAACCAATGCTCGTGACGTGCATCCCATATTCGGCCTGCAACTTCGCGAGCTGCGCGAGTTCATCCTTGTCGAGTTCGGTCACATGCTTCACCTGTCCGGAACCACGGACGTCGATAAACCGCGGGCTGTAATACGACAGGCCCAACGCCGACAACGAAGCGAACTGCTCGACAGCCGACTTAGTATTGGCGGCTTCATCGGCGAAGGCGGACAAAATAATCTGCGGTCGGTCGGTCATGGGTGAATCGATCAGATGGAGTGTTGAGGGACAGAAGCCCAGGGGGCGCACCCCCTGAGCTTCGCGCTTCGTCAATGCGTGCGGACAGGCTACCGGCAGACGGAGTGAACCTCAAGCGCAACGGCAGGTGGCTAGGTCGCTGATCGACGTGCCACATCGTTCGACGTACCTGGCCCCGGTACGTTTGAGCAATCACGAACACTGCGACCGCCGCTAAGGCGCTACAGCCTCCACGCACCCTGCCTCGCCGAACGCTAAAGCACACCTGCACTGGCCGCGCCAATGAGCTATGAACTCCCAGAAACGATATCGCGGCCGGTGTCAGGTGCAGCGACTTGTTCGGCGCTCACTTTTGAAACTCGCGGCCACTGCCGCCACCGACTATGCCGATAGCGGTAAAATCCAGCGGCAAACAACCACACCAGCGGAGTCAACAGCCCTGCCTGCACCTCGATGCAATCAGTGTAGCGGCACGTTACCTCTGAGACCGCATCGACCCGCATCCGGTGATCCCAGACCCGAACCAGACCACCACTTTCCTTTGTCTCGATCTCACGCTGAGCTTCATCCACTCGGACTACCTGCACCTTGTGTGGGAATGATGGCCCCAGCCCGAACAAGCGAACTCGGGTCGTCAATGTCGTCCCCTCGGTGAACAGTCTTGTCGGCCACTGATCCGTGTCCGTGTAGCTCATCAGACCGCGGGTGACATACAGGAACGAGTCCTTAAGCAGCAGCAGTTCCCAAACCCTGTTCGCCGGCCCAGGGAGTATCGTGCCCACCCGCACAGTGGCCCCGTCGCACACACAGCCGAGGGCCATGCCTGCGAGGGTGTACTGGGCCAAGCTCTGCGCGATCCAGGAGAGAATCACTTCCGGCGACACTTGGAACGAGGCAAATGCCAGGAGATACACTGGCAGACTCCCCACGACGAAGACACTTGTGCCGTAGACCAGCCCTCCCCGAACGCCGGAAGGAAATGCGGACCACTGCCTCAGGCCGAGAAAGACGGACGCAAAAACGACCCCGTAGACGAACGGGTGAACCACCATGTATGTGTGGGTCCAACCCGGCCAAGGGCGATAGAGGGCAGGATTTGCCTTAAACTGTGGCGGGATGTCCGGGGCGATGAATGGGACAAGCAGGTAGAATGCCGCACCAACGAGGAACAGTGTCGCCCCCGCCGCTAAACTGCCAAATAACCACTGACTCCACCAGCGCATCCGACGCCTCCTGCTGCCGAACGACCCAAGCTCAGCGACGGCGGCCACGAGGCGCGCCGATTGCAACCGCGACGGCCCGCCGCCGTTCGCTGCAGAGCCTGGTTAGGCCACACGGTCATACTCAGCAAGACTCCACCGAACCTGAAGTCGTGATGCCGAACTCTCGCACACGCGAAACTCGCCGTGAACAAGAACACGGCGCGCCCGTGCTGCGGCAGCGTAACTCGACTCCAAAAACTGCTCCACCTCGCGATAGCGAGCGCGGTCCTCTGGCAAAGAGCCGAACTCCTCGTCGGTGTAAGTGAAACTCGGCGTCGCCTGCCGCAGGGTGTCCCATCGCTTGAAAATCGCAGCCGCCTCACAAGCTGTTGCCAAAACCTCTGGTGCAACTGGACTCAACTCGAACCTGTCCTCGTCGGGATTCCACTGAGGTGTGTCCAAGTAGATAGAGCGGTAGTAGTGCGGTTGCCCGTCGAAGTCTGCAACGCCGGAACGCGGACCATCGTAGTAGTCTTCCATCGTGTGAACGGTCTGGAAGGTGTCATTCATTTCGAGCGCGTAGTGTGGCCTAACTTATGTTCGACCGCCAAAGTGCGGGAGAAAATTACCGCACTTTTTCGGTCGAGTATGCATTAGTTTGTGTCAATATGTCCAGCTGGCCGCGTGAAATCAAGTTCGGATGAACTCACACGCGTGCTATGCCGCAATCTCCTCCACCAGACTCGACCGCAGTCTTGTAGGCCGTTCAGCCCGTGACATCATGGGGTGACATCGCTTGGATTAATGTCCCGCAGAAGTGCCACTGCTTGGCCGCTATGGGACAAGCAGTGCGATCCGGGATAGAGTGTTGGACGCTGAAGTTTATCTCCGCTGAGTGGAACGCAACGTCCACGGAATGTCGAGGCCACCCGCCACGCAGATCGCATCCACCTGTTGGTTGCGATCTGGATGTTCACGCCAGTCTTTTCGGGTGTGATTCTGCTCTCAGCCCCGGCAGGGGCGGCGGGTTGTAGCCACGGGTGAAGCGGCGCGGTGACGAAGTCGCCCGACGCGGAACCCGTGGAAGCAGTCGCCCAGAATGTGAGTTGCCCCGGACGGGGCAAAGGAAGCCTGCGAACTTCTCCGGCACGACCGAACGTCCTCCGCCCCGCCGGGGCGGTCGAATTACTGCGCCATCCACCACGGGTTCCGCTGCGCTGCACCCGTGGCTACAGCCCTGCGCCCCGCCGGGGCGAAGCAGTCCCGCAGGTCCGGTTCCGCCGGCCATTCACCCCGTGACATCACGGGTGGCATCGCCTGTATCAACGTCCCGCATAAGTGCCACTGCTTGGCCGCTCTGGGACAAGCAGTGCGATCCGGTAACGAGCGTTGCGTACTGAGCGCACCGGGCAACCCTTACAGGAAAACATCAGAAATGCGACTCGCCGTTGTCGTCATGTTTCACGCTTGTGGAGCGATCAGTTTTGGTCGACCGGGGTCATCTGAAGACTCGCGCGTTCCTCAACATTCGGCACTGCTTGTCCCAAAGCGGCCAAGCAGTGGCACATCGATCTCACGTGGATGCCCAAGCGATGCCACCCCGCCTTATTCTCCCTTCGCCAGCGCGCGAATCTCCGGAATTGACAAAGCCCTGCGGAAGACCTGCACGTCGTTCAGCTTGCCGTTGAAGGAATCGCCGCTGCCGGCACCGATGCGCCACGGCTGGTCGTTGGTCAGATCGAGCGAACTCGCCTGGCCGGCTTTCGATTCCGCAGCCAGCTGGCCGTCCACATACAACCGCAGCGTGTCTTTCTCGCGCTGCGCCGCGATGTGATGCCGGCCGGGCGGGAACTGCTTGTCGGTGGTGACGCAGGCACCAGTTTGCATCGACCAGATGTGGCCGGAGGGGAGCGTGGTCGAAAAGAGTTTGCCCTGGTATTCGGCCATTGTCCACAACCGGCGGTACTTCACATCGGGCGTGGTGTCGAGTTGTTTCAGCAGGGTCCACGTCTCGCCGCCGTCGTAACGGTAAATCTGTGCGAGCGGCAACGTGCCGGCGTAGAAGCTGCCGTTGTGGATCAGCATGCCCATGACTTCGAGTTCTTCGCCCAGGCGGCCACGGTTTTGCCAAAGCCCGTCGATGGCATCGACGGGTCCCGCCGTCGCGGACGGCGGGCTTTGACGCTCCCACGCGTAAACTTTAGCAGCCCGCCAGGTCGCGACCTGCAACATCCCCTTGTACGTCGCGAAGGCGTAAGTCTGCGTGGTTTCCTCGTCACCGGCGCGGCCGAGATCGGTCCATTGTTCGCCGTCGAAGCGGTAGACGTGACCTTCATCGTAGCCGGTCGCCCACAGGTATCCGTTGAAGACGCCCAGCGATTCCACGCGTTTGCCGTTCGGGACCGGCATTTCGGTCCACGTTTTGTCGCCGTCGTACCGCTGAAATGCCGCCGGTTTGTAGAGTGAGCCGATGTAGAGCTTGCCTTTGTAGTAGGTCATCCCGCCGACGGCTTCCATGGCGGGAAAGTGGCCGACTTCTTCCCATGTCTTTTCGCCGAGGTATTTGAAGATGCGACCGCCGAAGTGCGGGTTTTCGGACTCGGCGAGCGACGAGCCTCCCAGCCGGTATTTACCGGAACCGACGAACAATCCGTCCGGCGTGTCGGCAATCGCCGTGATACTGTTGGCCTTGTCGGGCGAACCGCAATCGGTCCATTGGCCCGGGCCGTCGAAACGGAACACATGCCCCGCCTGATCTTTGCCGGCTTCGCAGGTGCCGACGTACAATTTCCCATCATGCACGGCCATCGACTGCCCAAACACGGCATTGCCCGGCCGGCCTTCATCGGTGAAGACGGGTTCGGTCCCGGCATCGATTCCGAATTCGAGCTGGCGATAATTCGCGAGACTGCTGGTGACGCCCGTATTGTTCCGCAGACTGAGATGAAACCCCGTCCGCGATTCCGAATCAAACTGGCTGATGAGATCGCCCAGGTCGTCGTCCAGGATCTCGGCGGTATCGACCCACAGCGAGATCGTGAAGTCACCGGTGCCGAGCTTCAGCGATTCCGTGGCGGGGATCGTCACCTGGCTGCTGCGGCCGTTGAATTTGGCCGACTGGCCTGTCGTGAATTCCACATCCTGCGCAACGCCATGACTTTTTCCGACGGAATCTTGGCCATCCGCGGTCAGTTTCCACCGGGCAACCGGTCCATCGGCGGCGTGGATTCCGCTGGTGAGTCCGAGCCAGAGACACAGAGCCAGCGAAGCAAGTTGACGATGCATGATCCCCCCGAGCGACAAGATGAATTCTCAAGTTGACTTCAATCCGATGTCGCTCGTTATCACGCAGGCCGAGGGGGATGTCAACCACCGACGACGCTGGAGTTTTTCCGGTAGTGGGTCAGTTCGAGATTTTTTGCGGTGCCACGCCCACGCGCTGCGCGCGGGCGTGGAACGAAACGAAACCGAGCCAATCCGCTATTCCTACAAACAATCTCGCCACTTGACTCAGACAGCGCGACGCGCTTCCGCCGCTTTCGTCGCCGAACGCTGAGCACGCTGTTGTTCTGCGAGGCCTTCGGAGGAAATGAAATCGACCAGTTCGTTCGCGACGGCGTCCATTTCCATGACCAGCGCGTCAACGCGGCCGGAAAGGTACATGTACATCACCAGCGCGGGAATGGCGACCAGCAGGCCGACCACCGTTGTCAACAGGGCGAGTCCGATGCCCGCCGCCAGTTCATCCGATTTCCCCATCGCGGCTTTCATCGCAATCGTATTGAACGATTCGACCATACCCCACACCGTCCCCAACAGCCCCAGCAGCGGACCGACAGTCGCCGCACCGTTCAAGACGCGGAGATAACTGCGCAGCTGGCTGACCTGCCGTTCGCCGCCATCGATGATCGCCTGTTCGACTTCCACACTGGGTTTGCCCCATTTGCGAATGCCGTGAGCCAGCACGGCGGCCATCGGACTTCCGTTTTCGTCGCATAACTTCATGGCCGACTTTGGATCAAGCTTGCCGTCTTCCAGCAGATCGAAAAATCGTTTCACGAACGGACGCGGAATGACCCGGCCGCGACGCAGCACGACGAGCCGTTCAATCGCCACCCAGGCGGCGATGATCGATGTCAAACCGAGCGGATACACGAACCAGCCGAGCGCGAAGATAATGCCGACCGGGTCGCGGGGAATCCCCTTGGTTGGCTCCTTGACAGGCACCTCAGGCTCAGCCGCAGCCGGCTCCTCACTTGCTGCTGTGATCGGTGTCGGAGCTGCTTCCGGCTGTGCGCTCAGGGGCGATGCCATCCGCAGGGCGAGTCCCGTCAGTAGTGCCGCCAGCGCGATCGCTTTCCCAAGGGCAACGGTCGATTTCAACGAGTTTCTGTGAACGTCTCGCGGCACAGTTCCATCTTTCGAGAAGTTTCTATCCGGGACAGTGAGCGTCCATAACTGCCAAAGGATTGTAACGGATTCACGTCACAACGGCATCTGTCATCCGAGCGGACTGCCAATTCGCAAAAAAGCCCGAGCCTCTTGCAAATCGCCGCCGGCCTGTTGCCAGACCGAAAACGACTCGTCAAGAGGCTCGGGCCCCTGGGAAGGTTTCACACAGAATTGGCCACAGCCGGGCGTTTATCGCCGACGGCTGTGATGGAAACTTATTTTCGAGTGGGGACCGGCAGCAGACTCAATTCTTCGGCGGAAACACGCATCAGCCGAGGAGACGCTGGCACAATGATCGGGAGCAGATGCTGACGTTCCCATTCGCGACGAGCAGCGGCAATGCGGCCATCATCGGCCAAACGACTGGCGACTTCTTCGCCCCGCTGCCGGGAGAATGCCGGCGGCAGTGACAGTGTTGTTTCCGGGAAAAACTCTGTCGCCTCATGATTCGCCACGGCTCGATCCGATTCGCTCCAGAACTCCTCGTCGACAGGCAACGGCCCCCGCAGGGCGGCGTCGCTGGGAGGGGCGGGGGGCGGAAGGAGTGGCAGCGGAGAGGATGTTTCTGGCACAGGCTGCAGTTCGGGCGACGGAGGTATCGGGCCGGCCTCCGAAATGGGTTCCGACCGTACCGACCGAGCAAGCTGTTGGCAACCAAACCCGCCCGTGAGAGCCAGCAAGGCCGCGGCGGTGAGGCTGCGACGAAAGAACTTGGAAGAATGGAACATCAGGGTCACCTGAAGATTGGAAGATGCGCGGAACATCGAGTGAGGTGTCATTCCAGTTGACGAATCGGGCATCCCTGTCTCTACCAACAGAGATCGGCGAAATTTGCCGTGGTCGACGAGGAGAAGTCGATCTTGCCGATTCGCAGCCGCTGAATTCCCACGCTCAGACCAATTCCGTCGACCTTGTCAGCCGCGCAAACCTGGCCGGGCGGGCAGACTCTACGTCAGCTGAGCATCACGCTGGTGGTCGAGACGCAGGTCGCCAAGTTGCAGGTGTTCAAGAAGCGACAGCGGAAGTTTCGGCTGCTTCGTTCACGACCGGCCGCTGAACGAAGATCGCGCCGTAATCGAAGAAATCCTCTTGCGGAATGGGCTTGGAGCGCACTACCTGACCTGTCATCCACCGATACTCACCACCCGGCCGCTTTAAACCGATGGAAACAAATTCTCCTTCAAGCTCCTGCGGCACCACGAAGCCAATTCCGCCGGACGACAGATTGTAGGCCCAGGCGGACAGCGCGGGCGTGGGGTCTTCGCCGGCTTCCCGTGGAGCGGACGACGGGCGGATCAGCACGACGCCTTGGAAATCGAGGCGATCATGCCGGCGGAGATGTTTGTACCGCGGCTCCGCGCGATTCTCTGTCGCGGAGATCATGTCGATGATCCGGCGCAAAGCGCGGTTCTGCCGTTCGGTATACGCGGGAATCTGGATATTCGTCATGGACGATCGTCTTCTATAAACTGGAGCGGAACACTTTGGTTGGACTCGATCAATTTCCTCCAGCACTCATTCGTCCGCATGCATGGCCCAACCTTGTCCGTGTGGCTCAGACCACCTTGTCCGTGCAGCTCAAATTAACTGTGCGGCGAACGCTTCCAGGCGTTCGAGTTCCTGTCGTATCTCATCAACAAATCGGCCGGCATTGTCGTGTTGTTTCTCGCGGATCAGATTGTCAATCGTTTCGCTCAATTTTCGTAACGCGGATGTGGTGTCAATCTGCGTACGGGAACTGGCATATTTGATCGTTTCCAACGTGGCCTTCAGCGACTCCGGTTCGATGGGCTTGAACAGCATATCGACGAAGCCGATCTCTTTCGCCATCCGAATCTTATCGAGATCTTTCTGTTGCGACTGATCGTTTCCGGGCCGCAGCGCCGTCATCAGAATGTAGGCTGGCGGCTCGGCCGTGCGACCGTCCACAATCCGGCTGATGCGTTGCGACCGCTGAAACAGTTCCACGCCGTCCATGTCGCGCATCATCAGATCGGTCAGCACGACGTTGATTGTCAGATCGCGTTCCAGCAGTTTCAGGGCCTGCGGGCCTGTTTCCGCGATTTCCGTTTGGTAGCCGAACTTCTGGAGCAGCCGCGTATGAAAATGTCGGGAATAGCCGACGTCATCCACAACGAGAATTTTCATGATGTGATTTTCACTAGTCCCGAACGAAAAAACGAGATTAATTCTGCGCGGCCAGAAATTGATGGACTTCCGATTCGAGCACCATCAAAGAGTCCTTCAATTCGGCCAGCAACCGCGCTGAAGACAGCAAGTCGGCTTCTTTTCCAGTGGATTCCAACTGCCGCGCGAGGTCGAACGGGCGTTTCGTGGTAAACGTCCCGACCGAGCCTTTCAGCGCGTGGCCGGCTTCGGCGATCCGTTGCGCATTACCTTGTGCGACCGCCTCGGTCAGTTCTGTCAGCAACTGATCCCGGTGTTCAACGAAGAGTTCCGCCAGTTCGCTGAGCAATTCCAGATCATCGCACGCGCGATGCAGTGCCTCGGCGGGATCGAAGATGTCATTTGTCCCAGCGGTTGCCGTGGCCCCGGTCGGGTCGGTGGTGGCGATCAACGAGTGCATGGTTATTCCTTGCGAGTGCGGGCTGGGAATTCGTCTGTTTGAAACCGGATCACGCACAAGGCCTGCCCAAGGCGCACTCTCCGCGTGGTCTTTTGGAAACGTAGCTTCTCCGCAGGCGCTGTCCGCGAAATTCCGGCCGCGCCACACCTGCGGACGATGGGCTTCAACCCGGATCATCCGAAACGTGACGATTTTGCGGGTTATCGTGCCACAAGAGAGCGTATTCCGCGCCACGATGTACCGTACATCTGTCACGCGAGATCGATGGGCCAATTCTCGCCGGCCGTGAAGCCCCCATCCACATACAGCGTTTGGCCCGTGAGAAACGCCGAGGCGGGACTGGCCAGGAAGATCGCCGTGCCCACCATGTCCTCCGGCACCCCCAACCGCCGCAACGGCGTATTCGGAATCCCCCACGCCTGCATAGTGGGCTGCGACCATAGCTTCTGCGTCAGATCGGTCAGCACGAAGCCGGGAGCCAGCGAGTTGACCCGAATGCCGTGCGGCCCCCACTCCATCGCCAGACCTTGCGTCATCATGCCGAGTCCCGCCTTGCTCATCGCATAGGGGAGCACGCCGCGCAGCGGGGCGACTGTATTCAGCGACTCGATATTGATGACCGTCCCGCTTTTCGCCGCGATCATCTGCCCGCCGATGGCCTGCGTCAAAAAGAATGCTCCGCGGAGATTGATGTTCAGAATGTAGTCGTATTCCTCCAGCGAATAGGTTTCCGCTCGTTTGCGAATGTTCACCCCCGCGCAGTTCACCAGCGAATCGATCCGCCCGTATTTCCGCACCATCTGCTCCGCGACTTCGCCCGCCTTTTCCGCCTCGGCGACATCGCTGACGAGATACTCGACCGGGTGCTTCCCCGTGGAGATTTCGGCAGCAGTCTCTTTCAGTGTTTCTTCCTGCCGGCCCGTGATGACCACGCGCGCATTGTGTTCCGCGAACCCGCCGGCAATCGCCCGGCCAATTCCCCGGCTGCCGCCCGACACCAACACCACCAGATCATCCACCGAAAACAGGTTCGACATCGTGAGAACATCCCGGGCGCGAATTTGGAGTTGGAAGATTGCCGCCGCAGATCATCGTTGAGCCGCCGCCGGTTGTCCATATAGAGGCTACCTACCGGGTCGAGACACCGCCTTATTCCATGAGAGGGTTCTTACATCGGGTGGCCGGGGCTGGAGCGCTTCGCGAAGCCCCGGTGAGCGCGCAAAGACCGGGGCTTCGCCCAGAGCGGCTCCAGCCCCGGCCACCCATCATTAAATCAGGCTTGCCCTTGTCCGCCGCGATGCGAAAAACTGCACTGGACGACCTGAACGGGTTGAACTACAACCCCGGCCCACAAGTCTGGCTTCCCTCGAACACACGATTTTTGTTTCCACCGAATAAAATAAGGAGTGCGGAAAATGCGTCATTGGGGTGTGTGCTGCGTTCTCGCCGGCGGATTGGCCGGCATGGCTGGCTGCGGCTGGCAGGCTGGATCGGCCACCAGTCCCCAAGGCGGCGTTGCCGTCGTCGATCTCGGGGAAGTTGCCAAGTCGGTCGGTGCCAACACCGTGTTCAGCGATATGGTCAAGATGCGTGGCGCGAAGCTCAACAACGAGTTGGGCAAAGTGACCACCGATCTCAAGGAAGACCTGAATCTCAAGATCGAAGAAGTCAAGACCCAGTTCCCCGAGACCGTTCCGGCCGACGAAGCCAAGAAGCTGCGCGATCAGTCGATCTCGGCGAACGCCAAGTTGCAGCAACTCCGCTCGCAGGCTCAGGTCGACCTGAGCACGTTCACGGAACAACTGAAACAACAGTTCCGCGCCGAAGTCCGGCCGATTGCCCAGGAAATCGCCGCCAAGAAGGGTTTCAGCATCGTCATCCCCAAAGACGACGCATTGCTGCTGAGCGTTTCGCCGGATAACGACATCACCAATGATGTGATTCTGGCGTTGCAGACGCGGAATCAGAAAGCCTCCGCCGACGCCAAGGCAAAGCCGGCCGCTGCCGCCGCGAAACCCGTCAAGAAAGAACCGAAGACCGCCGCCGTCCCCGTGGAAGAGACGGCAAAGTAATCTCGGCTGTTGGTCTGGTGAATGATTGATCCAAGCTCCGCATCGCCCGCCGATGCGGAGCTTTTTTTATGGATGGCTGGATGAATTGAAAGAGAGAGCCGCTACGGCGCTCTGGTTTTAGCCCGACAGGGCGACAGAAAATAGCCCAGGACGTCAGTCCTGGGATAGCGTCCCAGGA
>Ga0335397_10003250_pt1 | contig 21833 bp, 20 predicted proteins | sample MAT04_FD_205740 | JGI IMG/M metagenome (GOLD analysis project Ga0335397, IMG submission 205740) | Freshwater microbial communities from Lake Fryxell liftoff mats and glacier meltwater in Antarctica - MAT-04 (spades assembly) (version 2) ... | reverse complement strand
TTTTGATCACAAAACCATCGGGATGATCCGCCAGCCATTGCGATAGATCTTCTGTACTGCGTGTTTGATGGACATAACGAAGTTTACCGAGGAAGTTGAGCTGTCCTTCGTAATGACCGTACCATGCGACTCCACTTTCATTTTGCGCTGCCGCTTGCGCCAGTGGTTGGTAGTCAAAGCCTTTCCAGATCGTCGAACGTGCAGAGACAATCAGAATAATGGTGAACAGAATCGATGAAGTTCCGACAGCAAGCACAACTGACTCGATGCGTTTGAGCGACAATGGAATCAGTATCGCTCCGCAGGCCATCAACGGTATCACATACCAGTCAGCAACCATGCCCTGTGTGACTGCTTCATACGACGACAATATATGATTGGCGAACAGCGGCATTGTCGCAACAGCAATGGTGCCTGCAATCATAAACGCCAAATCGCGTTTCGGAACTGGACCTTCGATCGCCGTCAACAGTCGCGTCAGGATTAACGCAAGGGCAGGGATCACCGGCAGTAAATAATGGATTTGTTTGCCGCTCACCAATGAAAGAATTAATAGTGAAGAGCCAGACCAGCAGATCAGGAACTTCATGGACGAATCAAGTTTTGCGACCTTCAACCCACGCCAGGTGGTGCCGATTGAAATCCAGGGCAGCAGACACAGTGGCACAAGCGGAATATACCACCATAATGGTTGGCGATGAGCAAACGAATTGACCATGCGACCGGCTGTTTGGCCGAACAGCAATTCGTCAGAGTACGCTTTTCCGCCGGCTGCCGCAGATGGAAGAGCCCATGCGAGTCCGATCGCGGAAGCGATTACCATCGCGGCAAAACAGCCTGCATACCATCGTCCACAACGTGTTCGAACTCGCAGCGACCACCATGGTGCCAGCAGTGCCGTCGGCAGGACGTGGACCAGAACGACTGGCCCCTTTGCGAGAATGCCGAGTCCCAATCCAGCGCCGACAATGAGCCAGCCTGTTTTTACGTCTCCAGCTTCCGCCCGCAGGACTCCGAGCAGCGCGAGCATGGTGCAACTGGTCAACAGAGTGTCAAACATCGTCAGCGGGCAAAAGGCTGTCCACAGCGTGATTGAAGCCAGCACCATCGGTGCGCAGCGGCGCAGGGAGGTTGATTCTGGCCACAAGCGACGCGCCATCACGGCAGTCAGCAGTAGACAGACTATGCCAGCCAGAGGTGATACAAGTCGAGCGGCATACTCGTTCAGGCCTGTAACGGACCAGACGGCATTGATCAGCCAGAACAGCAGTGGCGGCTTGTGAGCATACGTTTCCGTATTCAGATGCGAAACCAGATAATCCCCCGTGACATGAGCTTCCCAGGCCACGGTCAGGTATCTGGTTTCATCAACTGGCAGCAATGGACGACAGGCAATCGCGCAGGTAACCAGCAGTATCGCGAGGCAAATTGTCCACACCAAATATCGCATTCAATTTTGCCGCCTAGGCTGCTTTACGCTGCTGGCCAGTCGAAGCGACAGTGCGCTCCGCAGTCATCGGGACAGTCGCCGATTCCTGAGTGGCTGCGTGCTGTCGGGCGATGCGCTTGCGTTCGCTGCGAATCAACTGCAGGTTTCGCACGTAGATGAACATCCCGGACGATTGTCCAAAAATGAACACAATATCCTGCTTATAGATCGCGTATGTCAGCAGCATCGAAGCACCGCCGATACTGAAGTACCAGAAAGACGTTGGGAAAACGCTGCGTTTTTCGCGTTCGCTGCTAAGCCACTGCACGACGAACCGGGCTGTGAACAGGAGCTGACCTGTCAAACCGAATGCTATCCAGATTCGTTCGTTCGTCATAAACCGCATCCAGTCTTTCAACAACTGCAAGTTTGTTTCGTCTGAGAAGCCATGCAACGCCCATGATATCAACAATCCCGACCATCATTCGTCGGAGCGTGTCGTAATGTGACTTGCCATGAATACGAATGCGATGATTGACAGGATACGAGATCACTTTGCCGCCGCCAAGCACAACCAGAGCCGGCATAAAGCGGTGCATATGATTGAATCGCGGCATGATCGCAAACGCCTGCCTCAGGAAGACCTTTATTCCACAGCCGCTGTCAGGTGTTCCGTCCTTCAGGATTCGACTGCGAACACCGTTGGCAATACGTGAGCTGATGAGTCGCCAGCGCGAGTCCAGTCGCCTGGTACGCATGCCGGCGATCATTCGTACTTCTTCAGTCTGCCGCGACTGCAACAACAAATCGACCATTCCCGGAATATCAGCCGGATCATTTTGTCCGTCGCCATCGAGCGTCGCAATGATCTCGCCCGTTGCTGCATCGACACCAGTCATCAACGCGGTGCTTTGACCGCAACTGGAGGCATGGCGCACGATTCGAAGCTGAGGGAATTCCGACTGAATCTCGTCGAGCATCGTTGGTGTATTGTCGGAGCTTCCGTCGTCTACAACGACGACTTCATAAGATTCCATGCACGTCAATGAGGTGCGGATTTCGCTTAGTAGTTGAGGCAGATTGCCGGCTTCATTATGTGCCGGGATTACAACTGAGAGTAGCATCGTGATCCTCTCTGTGAGCTGGTCGCCGTTGTCAACAGACAGTGTTGCGGCAAATCCATTGCTGCACATGAAAATCCGGCGTCTGTCAAAGTCTGATTGGGTTCCCTGGTCTTGTCAATCTGTGTTTAGCAGACCAGGAAGGGCACCGGAATCGGTTTTGAGTGGCAATCCGTTTTGCACACCTTTTTGCGGCGGCAATTGCTGGACAGTCTGCGATAGACGGTTAAAAACGCGCATCAGAGGCGTGACCAGCAGGTTGCTTTTGTCACTCAGCGATGGCAGTCGAAAAACCTTTTCCGAAAGCGAGATGATTCGGGTTGTGTTTGGCGTTGGGCTTGATTCGACCAGTGTTTAGACATATCCCACCGTTTGTAAAGTCTCTCCGCGGGCTTCTGAGCGAATTGACGCTAAGCCACGGTTTACTCAGTTCTTCGTGTTGGCACTTTAGCTCCTTTCCGAAGAAAGGACCTGCAAACAAGCGTCTTTCCTGGCAGGAAAGATCAGCGAAAAGGGTATTTTGTGGAACTTCCGAATCTTCCGCCGCTATTTGTGTATGGGGCAATCCTGGTTGGGTTTGTGATTACCAACCTGTTGCTGGCGCACTTGTTGGGGCCTCGTAAACATACGCCCGTTAAGGATATGCCTTACGAATCGGGTATGGATCCGGTTGGAGATGCTCGGCAGCCGTTTGATGTGCGGTTCTATCTTGTGGCAATTCTGTTTCTCGTCTTCGACGTTGAACTGTTATTTTTGTATCCGTGGGCGGTCAGCGCCTATAGTGACTTGGGAATTCCAATTGAGCTTCGCGATACAGTGTTTGGTGTAATGCTTGTTTTTATGGCAACTCTGGCACTGGCGTGGGTCTATGCGTGGCGAAAAGGGGTGTTTCGATGGCGGTAGGACTTCCGGAAAATGTATTCATGACCAAGCTGGATGCGGCTGCCAGTTGGGCTCGCTCCAATAGTTTGTGGCCGATGCCTTTTGCTACGGCGTGTTGCGGCATCGAGCTGATGGCGACCGCGGCCTCGCGACACGATCTCGCTCGATTTGGTGCGGAAGTCATGCGATTCAGCCCGCGTCAGTGTGATTTGCTGATTGTGGCTGGTCGTGTTGTGATGAAGATGCTGCCGGTATTGCAGCGGATCTGGTTGCAGATGCCCGAGCCCAAATGGTGCATCTCGATGGGAGCTTGTGCGTGTTCGGGCGGAGTGTTTGACACATACGCAGTAGTGCAGGGCGTGGATCGATTCATTCCGGTGGATATGTATGTTCCCGGCTGTCCGCCTCGACCTGAGCAGTTGCTGGCGGCTGTGATTGACATGCAGGAAAAGGTTCGCCGCACTGGCACTGTGATGGGCAAGGAATTTATGGCTCGCGACACTCCAATGGGGCCGACGCCGTTTGACGATGACGAGCGATATCGGATTCAGGACGCGAATCTTGTTCAGCTCGGAGGCTTCTCGGCCGCGATGACGCCCGCCGGCATGAACCGAGGAGCCGGAAATCATGGTTGAGTTGTCCGTTCTGCAGGCGAAGTTTGGCACTGCAATCATCGAAAGCACGTTCCGCGACAATCGGCGGATCGATGTTCCTGCAGAGAAGTTGTTCCAAATCCTTAGCAGCCTGAAGAGTGATCATGGTTTCAACACGCTGATCGATTTGACGGCCGTTGATTATCTGGAATACGAAGGTGCGACGGATCGATTCGGTGTTCTGTACATGCTGCTGGATGTGTTTGGCGGTGAGCGTTTGATCGTTCGAACAGCCGTAAATCTGCCTGATCCGAAACTCCCTTCGGTTTATTCGCTTTGGCGCGGGTCGGATTGGATGGAACGTGAAGTGTTCGACATGTTTGGGATCGAATTTGAAGGTCATCCGGACCTGCGTCGGATTCTGATGCCGGAAGAATTTGCTGCGTTTCCCCTTCGGAAAGACTATCCGCTCAAAGGGCGTGGTGAACGGCATAACTTTCCGGTGATCACGAGATCGGGAAGCTGACAAAGTAGACAACACTTTCCGAGTGATGAAGTCGGCAATCCGCTTGGGCGGACTTTTGGGCATTCGTCACTCAGAGAGTGACGGTTACTATCATCGCAAGCCGCAGGAGGCTGTGTAACGACGCCTGCGGCTAGCCGCTAAACGATAATTCAAATCGCCGTCGTTTCTCTGAGTCATTTATTTTCATTGGGTCGCTAACTTCAGATGTTTCGTATCAACAAAGGTCTGAACCTGCCAATCTCCGGTCGGCCTGAACCACAAATTGTTTCCGGACCAGTGGTGTCGCAGGTCGGCCTGGTGGCGGCTGATTACGTTGGCATGAAGCCCACAATGCTCGTACAGGAAGGCGATCGAGTAAAGCTTGGTCAGCCGCTGTTTTCGGACAAAAAGACAAACGGTGTGATCTTCACCGCGCCGGCTGCGGGGCGAGTGCGGGAAATTAATCGCGGCGAACGACGCACGTTGCAGTCGATGATCATTGACGTCGAAGGCGATGATGCTGTTGAGTTTGCTCAACTTGTTGAAAAAGATTTCCTGCGCGGCAACCGAGAACAGATTACGGAATTACTTTCCACGAGCGGTCTGTGGACGTCATTGCGAACTCGCCCGTTCAGCAAAGTACCTGCTGTTGGCACTGTACCGCGATCAATCTTTGTGCAGGCGATGGATACGAATCCGCTGGCCGCAGACCCGATGCCCTGGCTTCAATCGCATGAAGCGAGTTTTCGTATCGGACTTCAGGCGTTGGCGAAGTTGACTGATGGTCCGGTGTATGTTTGTCATCGACCAGACGCGGTGATGCCTGATGTTGGGATTCCTTCGGTAAAGGCGGCCGCGTTTGAGGGGCCTCATCCTGCTGGGTTGCCAGGTACGCATATTCATTTCCTTGATCCCGTTGGGCCAGGCAAAACTGTCTGGTACATCAACTATCAGGATGTCATCGCGATCGGGCATCTGCTCGCCACAGGACGTTTGAATGTCGAACGAATGATTTCGATCGCCGGGCCAGCCGTCTTGAAGCCACAGATCGTGCGAACACGTCTGGGAGCATCGCTGGAACAACTCACAGCCGGGCTACTGAATGACGGGTCACATCGAGTCATCTCCGGCAGCGTACTCAGCGGCCGCCAGATGCACGCACCGATGGGTTATCTTGGTCGTTACCACTTGCAGATTTCGGCGATCCCTGAACACAGTCATCGCGAGTTTCTCGGCTGGTTGTCACCGGGTTCCGGACGTTACTCCGTGAAGAACGTTTTCACGTCGGCACTTGATCGGGCACGAACTTTTGCCTTCAGTACGACAACTGGTGGCAGTAGACGGGCTATGGTGCCGATTGGCATGTACGAAAAAGTCATGCCGCTGGATATTCTTCCCACGTTTTTGCTGCGTTCGCTGATCACTAAAGATACCGAACAAGCCCAGGCGTTGGGATGTATGGAGCTGGATGAAGAAGATCTGGCATTGTGTACTTTTGTGTGTCCCGGAAAGACGGAGTATGGTCCACTGCTTCGGGCATGCCTGAAGCAGATTGAACTGGACGGTTAAGTCAATGAAGTTCATTAGATCTTTGCTTGATCGCGTTGAACCTGCCTTTCATAAAGGCGGAAAGCTGGAAAAACTGTATCCAGTTTATGAAGCGATCGACACGTTTTTATACACACCAAACGAGGTGACTCACGGTGCATCGCATGTCCGCGACGGCATGGACCTGAAGCGCATGATGATCACCGTTGTGATGGCACTGACGCCATGTATTTTCATGGCGTGTTGGAATACCGGCTATCAGGCCAACCTTGCGATGCAGTCCGTGATTGAAGCGGGCACTCCTGCCGCCGATATTATCGCAAGCGGTGGATGGCGTGTGTCGGTTTTGCAGGCCGCCGGATTCGATCCAGCGGCTGGGCCGGGTTTCTTGTCCAACGTGCTGCATGGGGCGTTGTATTTTGTGCCCGTGTTCCTTGTGACAAACATCGTCGGTGGCACATGGGAAATGATTTTCGGAGTTGCTCGACGACACGATATCAACGAAGGTTTTCTGGTCACTGGAATGCTGTTTCCGCTCACGCTGCCACCAACGATTCCGCTGTGGCAGGTGGCTTTGGGAATCAGCTTCGGCGTTGTATTCGGTAAAGAAGTCTTCGGCGGGACAGGGAAGAATTTTCTAAACCCAGCGTTGACCGCTCGAGCGTTTCTGTACTTTGCTTATCCTGGCCAGATCATTGGCGACAAAGTCTGGGTCGCTGTTGATGGTTACACTGGCCCAACGCTGCTGACATCGATGGGTTCGGTTCGAAACGTAGCACCGGATTCCTTTAAGACCGTGGCTTCCAGTCTGAATATGACCTGGTACGACGCGTTCATGGGCTGGATTCCGGGATCGATGGGTGAGACGTCAACGCTGGCCTGTATCTTCGGTGCCGCATTTCTGATTCTGACGGGCGTTGGTTCCTGGCGAATCATGGCCGGGGTGCTTGTCGGTGCATTTGGTCTGGCGGGATTGCTCAACGGTGTTGCGAGCGACACGAACGCAGTCTTTCAGGTCCCTGCGCATTGGCATCTGGTGACCGGCGGCCTCGCGTTTGGGCTGGTGTTCATGGCGACTGATCCGGTGTCCGCCGCGATGACAGAGACCGGCAAGTGGTTCTATGGAATTCTGATCGGCATGATGACGATCTTAATTCGAGTGGTCAACCCGGCGTTCCCGGAAGGCATCATGTTGGCGATTCTGTTCGGCAACGTGTTTGCACCGGTGATCGACTACGTTGTCGTTCAGCAAAACATCAAGCGAAGGGTGGCTCGCGATGCAGCGTGATTCAATTGCCAATACGTTCCGAGTCGCCATTCTGTTGTGTCTGGTGTGTTCGATCGCTGTGTCATCACTGGCGGTCGGGTTGCGTTCGACTCAGAAAGAGAAGAAGGAAGAATTTCGCCAGCAGAATATTCTGAAGGCTGCGGGACTGTGGCCTGAAGATGATTCCAAAGTAAATACAAATGCGTTGTTCGAAGAGCACATTACGCCGGTCGTGCTTGATTTCAGCAAAGATACGCTGACAAAAGTATGGAATCCTGGTGCCCCAGAGATTGAGACTGAAGTTGCCTTACGAGATCAGAAACTGAGTCAACTGATCGATGGCACTGACGCGATGGGATCAGACATTGCTGGGATTCGCCGTCGCGAGGGGTTCGCCACGATCTACGAAGTTCGGGATGGCGATCGCCTGAAGACGTTAATTTTGCCGATTCGTGGTTATGGACTTTGGTCTACCTTGTGGGGATTTATCGCCGTTGATTTTTCAGACGCGACGAATGATGCGGCCTCCCTCAAGGTTGAAGGGTTGACCTATTACAAACATGCGGAGACACCGGGGCTTGGCGGAGAAGTTGACAATCCTGCATGGAAAGAAAAGTGGAGTGACAGACGGATCTTTGACAGCGAATGGAAGGTCCGACTGGAGGTAGCCAAAAACGCCACCGGGAACTATCAGGTCGATGCACTGTCTGGTGCTACAATCACATCGAATGGTGTTTCGAACATGTTGTTGTACTGGCTGGGTGAGCCTGGTTATGGGCCATATTTGAAATCGCTGCTGGAGAAGAACCATGGCCGAGCAAACCCCTAAGCAGATCTTGCTGGATCCGATTCTGGAAAGCAATCCGATCACACTTCAGATTCTTGGACTGTGCAGCGCGCTCGCAGTGACTACGAACCTGAACACGTCGCTGGTGATGGCGGTCGCGGTGACGCTGGTGACGGCCTGTTCCAGTGCGGCCGTGGCGTTTATTCGCAAGCAAATTCCCAGCAGCATCCGCATCATCGTCCAAATGACTGTCATCGCATCCATGGTGATTGTGGTCGATCAGTTTCTGCAGGCGTACGCATTCTCGCTGAGTCAAAAGCTGTCCGTGTTTGTCGGGCTCATCATTACAAATTGCATTGTGATGGGTCGAGCGGAAGCATTCGCGATGAAGAACGGTCCATGGTTGAGTTTTGTTGATGGCCTTGGAAATGGTCTTGGATACGGCGTTGTCCTGGTGATGATAGGCTTTGTTCGAGAGCTATTGGGATCCGGAAAGGTCTTTGGGATGACCGTCCTGAAGACCGTTACGGACGGCGGCTGGTATGTGCCCAATGGTCTGATGCTGATTTCGCCGAGCGCATTTTTTCTGATTGGTTTGTTGGTATGGCTGAATCGTACGATCCGACCGAACCAGATCGAGAAGGAGTAGTTTCATGATGAGCCACTATCTGAGTTTGTTTGTCAAAGCGATCTTCCCGGAGAATCTGGCTCTGGCGTTCTTTCTGGGGATGTGTACTTTTCTGGCCGTGTCTAAAAACGTCAAGACCGCATTCGGACTTGGGATTGCAGTGACGTTGATTCAAGCGATCACAGTGCCAGTGAACAACCTGATCTTTCAATACTTGTTGCAGCCCGGTGCATTGTCATGGACGGGCAGTGAAAGTCTGACGGAACAGGATCTGATGTTTGTGGGTTTGATCTGCTACATCGGCGTAATCGCGGCGATGGTGCAGATCCTCGAAATGGCGCTCGATAAGTATTTTCCGGCGCTGTATTCCGCGTTGGGAATCTTTCTGCCACTCATCACTGTGAACTGCGCGATTTTGGGTGGCACCTTGTTGATGGTCGAGCGAAATCTGAATTTCCCGGAAAGCGTTGTCTTCGGTGTCGGTTCCGGTTTCGGCTGGGCGATGGCGATTGTTGTGCTGGCTGGGATTCGGGAAAAGCTGAAGTACAGTGATATCCCGCCCGGCCTGCGTGGACTGGGGATTACGTTCATTTCCGTGGGCCTGATGGCGTTGGCGTTTCAATCGTTTTCCGGGATAAAACTCTGAGCGGAATGGCGCATCCGTTCGGCTCGGTTTTTTCCTCCCGCCTGACACTTCTTCAACTGGTTTCACGAAGATGCTGGAAGTCTTTTTTGGTGTAGCGATGTTCACAGGAATCATCGTTGCGCTGGTTTGTTTAATTGTTGTCGCTCGCAAGCAACTGGTCACCGGTGGCGATGTATCAATTCTGATCAATCATCAGAAGAAGATCACCGTTCCAGCAGGTGGCAAACTGCTGAATGCGCTCGCAGCGGAAGGCATCTTCGTGTCGTCTGCCTGTGGTGGTGGTGGTACCTGCGCGCAGTGCAAAGTCAAAGTCATGTCCGGCGGCGGGGAAATTCTTGCCACAGAAAAGGGTCATATCAATAAAGCTCAGGAACGTGAAGGTTGTCGACTGTCGTGTCAGGTTGCCGTGAAGCAGGACATGCAGATTGAAGTGCCTGAAGAAGCGCTCGAAACTAAGAAGTGGCGCTGCAAGGTTCGTTCAAATCGCAACGTTGCGACATTCATCAAGGAACTGGTTCTCGAACTGCCGGAAGGTGAGGAAGTTGGTTTCAAGGCGGGCGGTTATATTCAGATCGAATGTCCTCCGCATCAATTGAAATACTCAACATTCGACGTTGAAGAACACTTTCAGGGGGATTGGAACAAGTTTGATCTGTGGTCGATTGAATCGGTCGTCACCGAGCCTGTAATTCGCGCGTATTCGATGGCCAATTATCCGGGCGAGCAGGGCATCATTATGCTCAACGTTCGTGTGGCCAGTCCTCCTCCGCGAAGCCCGAAAGGTACGCCTCCGGGAAAGATGTCGTCGTTTATGTTCAACCTGAAGCCGGGCGATGAGGTCACGATTTCCGGTCCGTATGGTGAGTTCTTTATCAAAGAGACTCCAGCGGAAAAAATCTACATCGGCGGCGGAGCGGGCATGGCTCCTTTGCGATCACACATCTTTGAACTCTTCAAGAATATGCATACCGACTGCAAGGTATCGTACTGGTACGGCGGTCGCAGTTGTCGGGAGCTGTTTTACATCGATGAGTTCGAAGAGCTGGAGAAAAAGTTCCCGAACTTCAAGCTGAACATCGCGTTGTCTGAGCCGCAGCCGGAGGACAATTGGACCGGAATGAAGGGCTTTATTCATCAGGTATTGCTGAATGAGTATTTGTTGAAGCATCCCGCACCGGAAGACTGCGAGTACTACGTTTGCGGACCGCCGATGATGCTGTCGGCCGTGCGAAAGATGTTGTCGGACCTGGGAGTTGAACCCGAAAACGTCGCGTATGACGACTTCGGCGGGTAAGTTAGCGGGCTGAACACGGTGACTCACGGCGGAGCGTGAGGAGTACAATGTACTGATCACGCTCCGCCGTGATCGTCGCTACTGATTGAATATTGATGAATGTTTGTCGATCAGTTTTATCGTCAATCTTCGTAACGTTGTTCATCGCGTGGCCAGTGCTCGGTGCCGAATCGCTGAAATTCGACGGACAGACGATGGGGACATACTATTCGATTGCGATCGATGGTGCCGTTGAGGCTGCTCGTGATGAGATTCAGACAGGCATTGACGAATGTCTCGCAGACGTGAATCGTCAGATGTCGACGTGGGATCCGGAATCAGAAATCTCAAAATTCAACCAGTCTGGGAGTCTCGACTGGTTCCCGGTCAGCCCCGAGTTCGCGATCGTCGTTGCAGAATCAATTCGCATTCACAAGCTCACGAACGGCGCTTTTGATCCAACGGTCGCACCGCTGATTGACCTGTGGGGATTTGGTGCGAAGCGACCGAAAGAATTTCCATCGCAGGAAGCGATTGATGCCGCTCGTGCGCGAGTCGGGATGGAGTTCATGCAGGCCCAGCAGGAACCGTCAGCCATCAGACGCACAAAGCCAGGCATTACGCTGAATCTTTCGGCAATCGCCAAAGGTCATGGTGTCGATCGTGTGTCCGAACTGTTGACGTCGCTTGGATATCCGTCGCATGTCGTGGATATTGGTGGAGAAGATCGAACGGGGGTTGCCAAATCGACTGGAGACAAATGGCGTCTCGGTGTGGAATCGCCATTTGGTGAGATTCAACGAGTTGTCGAATGCACCGAGCAGTCAGTCGCAACCTCAGGGGACTATAGGAACTATTTTGAGATTGGCGGTGTTCGATATTCTCACGCGATTGATCCGACAACCGGGAAACCCGTCGAGAATCCTCCAGCGTCCATCTCCGTGCTGAGCGAATTCTGCATGACGGCCGATGGCCTGGCGACAGGACTGATGATCATGGGAACTGAGAAGGGATTTCAGTTTGCAAAGGAGCATGGTCTTTCGGTTCTATTTCTGGACGTGGTGGACGAAAAGACAATCGTTGAGCACGCGACGGGTGAATTTCTGGCGTCTTCACCAGCCGATGGCACTGCAGTGACTGCAGGATCTGTCTCTGAAAAATCCGCATCTGAAGACGCGGTCGGCGGACAGTGGATTCCATTCGTCGCTGCACTTGCCATATTTCTGCTGGCGGTCACTGGAATGGCTGTCGGCGTGCTGGCAAAGAATCGAGCGCTGAAAGGGAGTTGCGGCGGTCTCTCGTCAATGCCGGGGCAAGACGGAAAATCGATCTGTGAACTCTGCACGATTCCCAAAGATCAGTGTACGAATCCCGAAGTGCTTGAGCGGCTGAAGAACACGGCAGTGGCCGAGACTGAAGGGTGAGGCTGAACGGGCTTTGGTGGCATGCGGCAAAGTATCGAGCTGTCTATTATTGTTCTGTTGTGGATCAGATTTGTCAGGGCGATTAAGGACAGGACGATGAATCGCAATTCCGATTGTCCTGACTAAAATTGTCGTGACAACAATGCGATTTGGCGAATACCCAGCCGACCTTGGTGTTCTCATTCATCATCCATTGAACAATAACTTGCCGCATCAGGTAAATCCTGGGGGGTTACGGCATCTTGGCAGCGTCTGATTACCGATTTCAGTGGAACAATTCTCAACGAAGCGACGACAGAAAAGACTCTCTGGTCATTTTTGGAGCCTCTGCCAGAATGCGGTGAATGGGAAAAATTGTTTCCGTCCGTGCTGCCCTGTATGTTTTGAGGCATGGTGTTCATTATACGAGCTGAGAACGGTTCGAGGCCAAAATCGTCGCCGTCGCAAGTTTCTCCCCTTTCCATCGGCCATTTTCGATGCCCTTAACTGCTGTTGATAATCTGGAAGCTGAATCGGCCGAGCAGGAATACGTCTGGACGCTGAATTTCGGGCCTCAGCACCCTGCAACGCACACAACGCTGCGGTTGGTACTGACGCTGGATGGAGAGCGTGTTCTCAACGCTTTGCCATACATTGGTTACCTGCACAGTGGTTTCGAAAAGCTGGGCGAACATCTGGACTTCAACCAGTATGTCACCATCGTCGATCGCATGAATTACCTGTCTCCGCTGGCGAACGAGATTTCATGGCATCATTGCGTCGAAAAACTGCTGAACATTGAACTGACGCCACGCTGCAAATATCTGCGGACGATTCTTGCAGAATTGATGCGAATGCATGACCACCTGCTGAATGTCGGGACAACGGCACTGGATCTGGGTGGTTTTACGGCGTTTCTGTATTTCTTTCAGCAGCGCGAATACATTTACGATATTGTGGAGATGGCGTCGGGGCAGCGATTTCATACCAGCTACACTCGCGTTGGCGGAGTGCTGTTTGATGTGGATATGGAGTGGATCAAGAGCGTTCGGAAGTTCATCAAAGAGTTTCCAAAAGTCTATGGCGAAGTGGATCGCTTGCTGACGAAGAACCGCATCTTCGTCGACCGAACCAAGGGTATTGGTTATCTGAGTAAAGAAGATGCTATCAATTTCAGTGCCAGCGGACCGATTGCGCGGGCCAGCGGGGTCGAACGTGACCTGCGTCGTGATGAACCTTATCTGGCTTACGAAGATCTGGATTTTGATGTCGTCTGTTCAAAGAGCGGCGACTGTTATGCTCGCTATCTGGTGCGAATGGGCGAGTTGCTGGAGAGCCTGAAGATCATTGAGCAGGCCCTTGAAAATATTCCCGGCGGGCCAGTCAATATCGCCGTGGACAGCGACATGGTTCTGCCTGCTAAGCCCTCTGTGTATCGCAGTATCGAAGGTCTCATTCAGCACTTCGAGGTGATCATGCCCAATAAGGGCTATGAAGTGCCTCGTGAGCAGATATACGCGGCGACAGAATCGCCAAACGGCGAGTTGGGTTTCTTCATCGTCGGGAATGCAGAGACACGAGCGTATCGCGCGAGGACTCGTCCGCCGTCGTTTATTCACTTTGCGATGTTTCCTCACATGATTAAGGATCATCAGTTGAGCGACGTAGTGGCAGTTCTGGGTAGTCTCAACATTATTGCGGCGGAGTTGGATCGGTAGGTATAGTCGTAGTCGTTTAACCCGAGCTAACGGCGAGGCGGTCAGCGGTATACTGAAGTGATCGTCGCCGATGGTGTCGGGTTAAACGAGGATGAGTTGAGGTTGAAAAGGTAATTCACCAATGAGCGTTCTGAGTGAACAACTGCGAGAGCAGATTCGAGAGCAGTTTCCGAAGTATCCCAACAAGCGTGCGGTGACTTTGCCAGCGTTGCATCTTGTTCACGACGCGATGCGCGAGGTCTCAACGGGGGCGATTGTTGAAATTGCCGAGTTGCTGGAATTGCATCCTGCGGAAGTTCACGACACGATGTCGTTTTACAACTTCTTCAAGGATGAAAAGCATACTCTCGGCAAGCATCGTATTTGGGTGTGTCGCAGCATTTCGTGCATGTTGCGTGGAGGTGAAGAAGTTCTGGAACAAGTCTGCAACAAGTTTCACATTCATCCAGGTCAAACATCAGCGGATGGCAAGGTGACTCTGGAGTTTGCAGAATGTCTCGGTGCCTGCGAAGGGGCTCCGTGTATTCTGGTGGATGATGAGTGTCACATGGATATGAATGCGGATTCGGTATCAGCGTTGATTGAGAAGTTGTAGGTTCGTTTCCGGGGGGCGGACTTACTTGTCTGTCAGTGTTTGTGGGCAATCTTGACGGGTTGTCCTTCGTTGAGAGGGCAGTTGTGGCTAAATTCGAACCTGTTCTGTTCGCTCGAATCAATAAGCCGGATAGCACGTCGCTGGCGACGTACAAGGCGGATGGTGGTTACGCGCGGCTTAAAGAAATTCTGAGCATGGCTCCTGGCGATGTCACCAGCATCGTGAAGGATTCCGGTCTGCGTGGTCGAGGTGGTGCCGGGTTTCCGTGCGGATTGAAGTGGACGTTTCTGCCGAAGGATCATCCGGGGCCGATTTATCTGTGTATCAACGCGGATGAGAGTGAACCAGGGACTTTCAATAATCGAATTCTGATGGAGAAAGATCCCCATCAATTGATCGAAGGCATCATGATTGCCTGTCGTGCGATTCGGTCCTGCAATGCTTACCTGTATCTGCGATATGAATATGGTCGAAGCTATCGCGTTCTGGATGCTGCAATCAAAGAATGTTATGCGGCGGGGCTGCTCGGGAAGAATATTCTTGGCACAGACTTTAGTCTGGACATTGTGTTACATCGAGGAGCCGGTGCGTACATCTGCGGCGAAGAAACCGGCCTGATTGAAAGTCTGGAAGGCAAGCGTGCGTGGCCGAGAATCAAGCCGCCGTTTCCCGCCATCGAAGGATTGTTCCGCAAGCCGACGATTGTGAACAATGTGGAAACGCTTTGCTGCGTGACTCATATTTTGTATCGCGGCAAAGAATGGTTTCAGTCGATTGGTGTGCCCCCGGATCCTGACAATCCTCGCGATCCTGGCAGTTACGGACCGAAGCTGTACTGCGTCAGCGGACATGTCAACAAGCCATGTTGTGTCGAACTGCCGTTGGGTGTGACGGCGCGTGAATTAATTGAAGAGCATGCTGGTGGCGTCTGGAAGGGACGCAAGGCCAAGGCTGTTGTTCCGGGCGGAATCAGCATGGGATTTCTATCGGAAAAGGAGTTCGACACAAAGCTGGACTTCGCGGGGCCAGGCAAGGTTGGTTGTCTTGGACTGGGGACGGCAGCGGTTGTTGTGATCGACGATCAGACCAGCATGGTCGATGTGCTGTTCAACTGCTGTCGGTTTATGTCGCACGAATCCTGCGGTCAGTGTACGCCGTGTCGCGAAGGTACGGCGTGGATGACCAAGATTCTGACTCGTATTCGGGACGGACAAGGACGTTTGGAAGATCTGGATCTGCTGATGGAGGTTGCCGGATCGATGGGCATTATTCCCGGCACTACGATCTGTGGGCTTTCTGACGGAGCTGCATGGCCTGTGAAAAATGCGATCAGCAAGTTTCGCGGTGATTTTGAAGAATACATCAACAGCAAAAGAACGACTGTGACGTCGGCTCAGAAGTTGATGGAAGCGCATTGAGAATTTGAAATCAACAATTTGAGATCTGAAATTTCAAATTTGAAATCTCTCGTCAGGTAGTGGCATGGCAACAGTTTTAGTAAACGGTAAAGAAGTTGAGATCGGCGCAAGTGAGCGGCTGAATTGTATTCAGGCGGCGGCGAAGGTTGGCGTGGAGATCCCGGCGTATTGCTGGCATCCGGCGCTGTCGGTCGTTGCCAGTTGTCGGATGTGTCTGGTCGAAGTGGGCGACAAGAAGCCGGATGGCACTGTGGCGATGCAGCCAAAGCTGGTGCCAGGTTGTCAGACGCCTGCGAAAGACGGCACTGTCATTATTTCGGATAGTCAGAAGGTCAAGGACGCGCGGAAAGCGACGCTGGAATATCTGCTGCTGAATCATCCGCTCGATTGTCCGACCTGTGATCAGGCCGGTGAATGTTATCTTCAGGACTATAGTTTCAATTATGGTCGTGGTTACAGTCGTCTGAATGAGCCCAAAAACATCAAGCCGGATAAGGAATACATCGGCGACCAGATCACGCTGTTCACCGATCGATGCATCATGTGTACTCGATGCGTGCGGTTTACTCGCGAAGTCAGTGGTTCGGCGGAACTGCAGGTAGTGAGCCGCGGCTCGCATGAAGAAATCGATATCTTCCCCGGCTATCCTGTGAACAATCCGCTGGCAGGAAACGTGGTCGATCTGTGTCCGGTGGGTGCGTTGTGCAGCAAGGACTTTTTGTATCAACAGCGAGTCTGGTGGCTGAAAAGCAAGGATTCGGTCTGCCCCGGTTGCAGTACGGGTTGCAGCGTGACTGTCGATCAGAACGAAGAAAAGATTTATCGCCTGCATCCGCGTACCAATGAAAAAGCTCAGGGGCATTTCATGTGCGACGCAGGGCGTTTCGGCTGGAAATACACGCATTCTGATCAGCGTCTTATGTCGCCAGAAGCAAGAACCAGTGGCCAGATAATTTCCGCAGATTTCGATACTGTGTTGAGTTTCGCACGAGCAGCATTGGTCAAGGCTGCACAAAGCGGCAAGGGCAAAGTTGCCGCCGTGCTTTCTCCGTGGATGACCGTGGAAGAGACATTTTTGCTATGCAGCTTCCTGAAGGGGCTGTCTGCTGATGTGACGCTGGCGATGGGGCCGGTGCGAATTGAAGGCCAGGACGATCAGTTCCCAAAGGACGTTCAGGGTAACGTTGTTGAGCCGGTGAAATTTACGATTCGCGCCGAGAAGTGCCCGAACCGAATTGGCGTGGAGGCGGTACTAAATCATTTCGCTGGCGAAGTGATGCCGTTCGAAGAACTGCTGCGTCTATCGTCGGCAAGTCAATTCAACGCCGTGTATCTGGTCGGTGGCGATCCGGAAGGCTGGGTCAGTGACATTCAGGCAGAAGCGTTCAGTAAAGTGGAAACAGTGATTGTGCAGGACATTCTGCCGTCGCCAGTATTGAAACATGCGACTCACGTGCTGCCGTCGGGAACATTTGTCGAACGTGAGGGTGTCTTCGTGAACTACAAAGGCCTGGCTCAGTTGATTCACCGGTCAGTGCGTGGCCCCGATGGGACTCGTCCGGACGGTCGATTACTGTGGGATCTTGCGGAACGTCCGGGATTGATTCAGACGGAAGCATTGCGAAAGGAAATTGCCTCTGCGATTCCAGCGCTGGCTGCGATTGCGAGTCCGGAACTTAAGGGGCAGGGTGTGTTGTTGGAAGAAGCGGTAGCGGCAACTGTATAGGTGAGCGGCATGCGTCAGCTTGCCGGTACAGAAACGATATACAGCGATGACAGACGGCGATGACGTACCGGAGGGCTGACGCCACTCCGCTCACCGAATTGTGATTATGAACGTGTTGGATAAAGCAAAATGCCAGAGATCCTAATTACACTTTTAACCATCAGCGTCGTCGTCGGGGCGATCCCGGCGGTCTGCAACTATCTTATTCTGCTCGAACGCAAATTGTCGGCATGGATGCAGGATCGCATTGGACCAAACCGTGTTGGGCCGATGGGTTTGTTTCAGCCTTTAGCAGACGGCATTAAGCTGTTGCTTAAAGAAGACGTCATACCGCCGCATGTGGACAAGGTCTTATTCCTGATTGCACCGGCGATTTCCGTGATGACCGCAATGCTGGCGTTTGCCGTCGTGCCGTTTGGCCCCGTAAATGATCCGACCGTTCCATCGTTTATTCGATTTATCATTGCTCCGAATATCGACATTGGCCTGATCTTCATCTTCGCCATCGGAAGTCTGGGAGTCTACGGCGTTGTGCTTGGTGGCTGGGCATCGAATAACAAATACAGTGCCTTGGGAGCGATGCGGGCAAGCGCTCAGGTGGTGAGCTATGAAATCCCGTTGGGAATGTCCGTGCTTGGGATCGCGTTGCTGTCTGGCACTTTGAATCTCGAAAAAATTATGCAGATTCAGACAGACGGCGGCCTGATGAGTTGGAATATCTGGTTTCAACCACTGGCGGCGTTGATGTTCTTCACTGCATCCCTTGCAGAAGCGAATCGCCTGCCGTTTGACCTTGCGGAATGTGAGCAGGAGCTGATCGGAGGCTGGCACACGGAATACAGCGCATTGAAATGGGCTTTGTTCTTCCTTGGCGAATATACCCACATGATCACAATCAGCTTTCTGACGTCAATCTTGTTTCTGGGTGGCTGGAGCTTCCCGTTTATCGCAGAAGCAACGAGTGCCTATCCGGGTCTGTGGCTGGTGAAGCTGCTGATTCTGACGGGTAAGGCCTTTTGCTTCATCTGCCTGATGATCATGCTTCGCTGGACGATTCCTCGCTTCCGCTTTGACCAGCTCATGGAACTGGCGTGGAAGGTGATGATTCCACTATCACTGGCAAATCTGGTGATGGTGATGTTCTGCAAGCATTTCGGATTCAGCCACTGGTGGCTGCTGGTCGGATCAATGGCGCTGTTCGCCGCATGGGGTACGATCAGTGCGAAGCTGAGAGAAGCGGAATTGGCGGAGCGACCGGGTTACGTGAAGAGAAAGAAAGCTGCTCCTGCTGTGGCTCATGCAGGGCACGGGGCAGGGCATCACTGAGAATTGAAAATCAAAGTCACGTTTAACCCGTGGCCGCAGGAGGCCGTGGAATCCTGGCCGGCGTCCACGGGTTAAACAGATGGCACTGAACACTGAAAACTATTTTTATGCCTGAAACAAAAGCAAAACCAAAAAAAACGGTAACCTGGGTTGAGGAGCCTGAAATGGGCTTCTGGGAATCCACGTTCGTGCCGGCCATTTTGAAGGGTCTGAAAACGACTCTGAAACATGTGACCGATCGCAAGACCGTGACGCAGCAATATCCCGAAGTGAAGCCTGATCTTCCGCTCCACTATCGTGGCGTTCATCGTTTGAATCGTGACGAAAAAGATCGAGTCAAATGCGTGGCCTGCATGATGTGCGCAACCGCCTGCCCGGCCAATTGCATCTCGATTGAGGCTCAGGCGGCTCCGGCGGATTGGCCGGATCGTGACAAGTTTCCGAAGACATTTGTGCTGGATGAACTGCGTTGCATCTACTGCGGTATGTGTGAAGAAGCCTGCCCAGTGGACGCTATTGAGCTGACCCACATCTATGACCTGACGGGCGAAACTCGAGAGTCACTGATGTTTGATCGGGAGAAACTGCTGAGCGTATACGATCAAACGAAAGACAATCCGCGCGATCCCGTGCGGACAAAACGCGGCATTCTTGGCCCGGCGGCAGACTTCAATTCGCTGCCAACACTGGGGCCAGCGACTGTCGTGCCGGATTCTGATCGTTCCGCGAAGAATCCGACGGCTGGCTTAATTCACGGCAATCTGGAGACACACTCATGATGACGTGGATGCAACAACATCCGATGACCGTCGTCGGCCTCGTGCTGTGGGCCATCGGAATTCTGTGGATGATGCCTGGCAAAGCTGCAGGCAGAGCGAGACCGAAGTTGCCCGGTCTGTTGCTGACTGCGGCAGGACTTGTGGCGTTCTGCCTGTCGATCGGAAAGGGAAATTCTGAACTGGCCGATGAAGTCATGTTCTGGGTCTTTGGGATCGGCGCGTTGCTGTGCGGAGTGCTGATGATCACCGCACACAATCCGGTTTATGCGGCTCTGTGGTTTGCATTGGCGACGCTGAGTACCTGCGGATTATTTCTGCTTCAAAGCGCACCGTTTCTGGCCGCCGCGACCATCATTGTGTACGCCGGGGCGGTCATCGTGACGTTTCTGTTTGTGATCATGCTGGCTCAACAAAGCGGAGCGGCAGGCTATGATCAGCGTTCCGGGCAATCTGTGATTGCGATCGTGTCGGCTTTCGTGCTGCTCGGTGCGCTGGCGATGACATTGCAGACAGAAAAGATTGAAATTCAGCGACCTGTGGTCGCAGCAACAGATCAGTCTGATCGGTCGGATCAGACGAATCAGACTGATCTTGTTCAAAAGGCCGTGCTGCCGGGCAACGTTCTCAGCAAAGCCGATGCCGACCATCCGGTTGGCAATCTGAAGGGATTGGGGAAATCCTTGTTTGGTGATTACTTGTTTGCGGTGGAACTGGCGGGCACGCTGCTGCTGGTCGCCAGTATCGGTGCGATTGCCATCGCACCGCGAAGAGAGCAGGGGACATTATGACACCCGAAGAACAAAGATTCTTGCTGGTTGGTGCGGGGCTGTTTGTGCTTGGTGCAATCGGTTTCATGACGCGTCGCAACCTGATCCTAATGGTGCTTTCGGCGGAACTGATGCTGCACGGCGTCTCACTGACGCTGGTCACGTTTGGTCGCATGCACCAGACAAACGAAGGTCAGGCGTTCACGATTTTCACGTTGACCGTCGCGGCGTGTGAAGCGGGATTGGCGTTGGCACTGGTGCTGTCTCTCTACCGCAAGTCACATTCGCTGGATATCCGGTTGTGGTCGGAGTTGCGTGAAACGGACATGCCGGGACCGAAGTTTGAAACATCTGCAAGAAGCGACGAACCAACATCGTCTTATGAAGATATTCCGAAGCTGACACCTGCTGGCATTGCACCGAAGGATCAGCCGCGTACAACGGCGACGTCTGCGAGGACTTAGGATTAGCAGGACAGGCTTCCAGCCTGTCACGCACGAAAAGACAAGCTGGAAGCCTGTCCTGCGTTTCAAAACCGACACCGTTGTTTGAGTTCCAACTTATGTCTGAAGATATCCAACATCTCATCCTCTGGCTGATACCGGCGGCTCCGCTGATCTCCGCGATCGTTACTGCGTTGCTGGGACCAAAGCTGCTGCGCTACAAAAGCCATCTGCCGTGCTGGTCGGCTATTGCGGTTTCGTTTGTGTGCTCGCTGATTCTGTTGCTGAAGATTTTGCCATCGGTTGGACATGTTGCAGCACCCGTTGACGGGGCCGTGGCGGCGGAGAGCCAGGCAGCAGACGCGCATTCAGCCGCCGTTCCGCAAGTCATTGCCACGGGGTACGAATGGTTTTCAGTCGGTTCACTGCACGTCAACATCGAACTGCGAGCTGACGCAATCACTGCCATCATGTTGAGCATGGTCACCGGCGTAAGTCTGCTGGTTGCGATGTTCGGTTCCGGTTACATGAGCCACGATCCTGGCTACCCTCGCTTCTTTGCGGCTGTTTCTCTGTTCGTATTTTCGATGTGCATGCTGGTTCTGTCCGGCAGCTTTATTCAGTTGTTTGTGTTCTGGGAAGCTGTGGGACTTTGCAGTTACCTGCTGATCGGATTCTGGTTTCAGAAGCCATCTGCGGCAGCAGCGGCGAAGAAGGCTTTTGTCGTCAATCGAATCGGCGACTTTGGTCTGATCATGGGGATCTTCCTGATCTGGACGAATTTCGGATCGCTGGATTTCGTGAGTGTCCTCGGTGACTCGGCGCGCATCGCCGCTGTTGAATCCGCGAAACCAGGTGTGATTCAGTTGATTTGTTTTTGCCTGTTCCTTGGAGCGATGGGTAAGTCGGCTCAATTTCCATTGCAGGTCTGGCTTCCGGATGCGATGGAAGGGCCAACGCCTGTCAGTGCGTTGATTCA
>Ga0335397_10003243_pt1 | contig 21859 bp, 17 predicted proteins | sample MAT04_FD_205740 | JGI IMG/M metagenome (GOLD analysis project Ga0335397, IMG submission 205740) | Freshwater microbial communities from Lake Fryxell liftoff mats and glacier meltwater in Antarctica - MAT-04 (spades assembly) (version 2) ... | reverse complement strand
CGAGGCGAAGCACGAGCGACCGAATCTCCACAACAGATTGAGTCCGCACCTGCAAAAACCGACGAGGATTTTCAAGATAATCCCATCCATAAATAGCCAGCGCCAACGCATCAGCATCATCATCTTTATCAGGAAGTCCGAGTTGATGCTGGCGAAATGATCGAAGTTCACTGTGCCCAACGAGCCGAACTTCGACACCAAGCCGAGCAAGTTGAGTGTTCAACAAAGAGTCAATAACCCACCAAATGCTAAAAGCGGGATGGTTAGAGACAACGCATAGGGCAGAAAATCCCGACACCCCAGCAGCCTGGTAATAAGCCATGCAACAGTTAAATTTATTTGATAAAACGTGCAGCAATTCCCAGCAATACCGCCGGGAGGACTGGGTTGTGGTGAAACGCCAGCCAAAAAACGATGGAGCCTACCTGAAACGCGGCGATCAGGTTCAAGTTGAATTTGCACACCCAACAAATGGAAGTGTGAGATTTTGGAACGTGAGCTGCAACGAATGGGATTACTTATGGCCCTAAGATATCAAGCTTTGTTTGCCGCCAACGGATGTCGCCACCGAGGTTAACGTAGAGTCTGTTGTGGAGACTGTCGCTCGTGCTTCGCCTCGCTCATCTTAACAGAGTTCAAAGCCCGATTATTAACCGCGCGAGGCAAGATTTGGCTTGGCAATTTCCCGAGGTTGCTGGATTTGCGATCGGTTCGGACTGGGGAAAGGGTGCCGCTTCTCTGGGGGTGGATTTGCGGTGAGCGACAATCTGCCAGATCCTCACGATTGTTTGATCAGTCGTGAGGCTTGGGGATAACTGACGAACTTCGCCGGCACGCTGTCCGCATCTGTGACATTCAGCGGGAGGAAATGATTTTAGAGTTTGAACTTTCAAAGCTTGTTTCTCAACCGCAGTTTTTGCCGTACCGCAAAGTTTTTGCTCGGTTTGGTTTCGGTCGTCGCGTTGAAGCGCTTTTGCTTTCTCAGATTTACCCGTTTGAAAATTACCTCGATGCTGAAGGCAAACCAGATGTGAAGATTCGATCATGTCGCCATTCTGGTAAACCCACTAAGCGTTACCTTTCACAGCGCCGGTTTATGAAAGCCCTCGGCTGCGCTCCTTCTCAAGAATCTAGTGGTGATTTGCATAAATCTCAGGTTGTTGGCGGCTCTGATTTATGTCGTCGTGCGCTCTGGCAGTGGATATTTACCAGGATTGAGCCTAGTCAAGAGCGCTTAAAGAATGATATCGGCGACAGGCTTGGACAGTTGATCGACTTTGAAAAAGCTAGCGGCCGACCTGTGCGACTGATTCTTGAGCGCGTGGCGGCTAAAGCTGTCAAGCTACTTTTCTTCTAATTCGTCCGTGAGCTCGTCCAAATCTCAAATCTCAAATCTCAAATCTCAAATCTCAAAACCCTAAGCCTGACTGTTGAGACTTAGGGTTTTTTGCGGCCGACTGCTGACTAATGACTAATGACTGCTGACCTAGAATTACTAGAGTGAAATATACGAAGAAACCGGGTTTCTGAATTCAGCGCGCATCAGCCAACTAAGTTTTTAGCTCGCAGTATGAAAACCTTGATTTTCATGCAGGCATATCCTGTGCCTCAAGCGCCCCGAAACCCTGATTATACGGTGGGATATCCAAAAACTATCCGAAGTGTTGTTTCAGACCAACTCAAAAAAGTATATAATTATCTAAATATTTCACTCCCCGAAATCAAATAATTGTATTTGAGCGGATTTGCATTGGTACAGATAAATTTTCTTGAACTTTATGCAAGAACAATTAACAATTTTTTTTGCCACACTTCCTGTATCTTCCGCAGTCGGCTGTGACGCGCTGCGGGAGTTGCGACTGTACGCTGTTTTTGACTCTCTGACGGCTCTGGCTTATTGCTCTGTGGCGCTATCTTTAGTCTATTTTACCCGCCAAGGTGATCGCAGCAAGATTGGACGGCTGTTTGCTGTTGGTTTTTTTGCCTGCGGCGCTGCTCAATTGATGCAAGTTTGGATGCTTTGGCATTCTATTTATTGGTTGTCTGTAACTCTCAAAGCTGCAACTGCTGTAATTTTTTTAATGTTAGCTGCAGCGGCGATCGCCCTGATGCCGAAAGCACTGACTAAATTAGGCTTAAATAAAATAAAAAATCTTCAAATACTGCCGTTAAAACAAGTAGAAGAAAATCACGAAAAGCTAGATATCCAGACAGGAGAATTGGCAAAAGAATCGATCGCGCTTGCCGATTCAGAAACCATTGTCAATTCGCTTAACGAACAGTTAGAAAAAGAAATTGCCGATCGCCACCGGGTTGAGGAAAAGTGGCAGTTGGCTCAATTTGCGATCGACCGATCGGCAGATGCGGTATTCTGGATCGGAGCGGACGGTAAATTTGTATACGTCAACGACGCGGCTTGCTCTTCCTTGGGATATTCCACCGCAGAATTGCTCGATCTAACTGTACACGAAATCAATCCCGATTTTCCCGAAACTGCTTGGAGTTTGCACTGGAAAGTCTTAAAAAGGTGCGGTTCCGTTAATATTGAAGTTCACCACCTCACTAAGTACGGTCGCATTTTTCCGGTGGAAATTACGATCGACCATTTGGAATTTAACGGTAAAGAATATCAGTGCGCCTTTGCTCGCGACATTAGCGAACGCAAGCGGATTGAGGAAGCTTTGCGGGAAAGGGAAGAAGAATTTAGATCCTTAGTTTCTAACATTCCCGGCGCAGTTTATCGTTGTAGTGCGGCAGGGCGATCGAGCCTAACGTTTATCAGCAGCGGCATAGAAGCTATTTCCGGCTACCCCGCAGCTAACTTTCTGATTCAACCGGTGCAGGCTTTTCCTAGTATAGTTCATCCCGATGATGCGGAGCCGATCGAGCAATTTATCGATCGAGCGATTCAGACAAAGCAACCTTACGCGATCGAATATCGCCTGATTCACAGCGACGGAAATGTGCGGTGGGTTGCAGAAAAAGGTCAAGCCATTTTCAACCAAGCAGGTCAAATTTTATCCCTCAACGGCGCTATTTTTGACATCACAGAGCGCCAAGCAGCCGAGGATGCTTTGCGGCTCTCCGAGGCGATCGCCAACAACAGAGCCCAGCAGCTAGAAATCGCTCTCAAAGAACTCCGAGAAACCCAATCTCACCTAATTCATACCGAAAAAATGTCAAGTCTCGGTCAAATGGTAGCGGGAGTGGCTCACGAAATCAACAACCCAGTCAGTTTTATCTACGGCAATATTTCCTACGCCACCCAATACATGAGAGATTTGTTGCAGCTTGTAGAACTTTATCAAACACATTATCCTCAGCCCACGGCAGAAGTTCAAGAATATATTGAAAACATCGATTTAGAATTTCTGAGAGAAGATTTAATAAAAATATTATCTTCAATGAAAATTGGAGCCGATCGGATTCGCGAAATAGTTCTGAGTTTGCGAAACTTCTCGCGTTTAGACGACTCGGTAAAGAAGCCGACAAACATTCACGAAGGTATAGACAACACGCTCCTAATTTTGCATAACAAACTGCGAGCCAGAGCCGAATATCCCGAAATCCAAATAATTAAAGATTACGGTAAACTGCCATTAATTGAATGTTATTCAGGTCAGCTAAATCAGGTATTTATGAATCTGGCGAGCAACAGTATTGACGCGCTGGAAGATGCTTGCAACCAAAAAAGGCGATCCTCTCCGAGGGCTTCGCTAACGGGCGACAGCGACTGGACACCAACTATTAGCATTCGCACCGAAGCCATTAACGAAAATAGTATTTGCATCAAAATTGCCGATAATGCGATCGGCATGACAGAAGACGTTCGCAGCCAATTGTTTGACCCGTTTTTCACCACAAAACCGATCGGGAAAGGCACAGGTTTAGGGTTAGCCATCAGTTACCGAATTGTTGTTGAAAAACACGGCGGAACCTTGAGCTGCAGTTCGGTTTTGGGTGAGGGGACGGAATTTGCGATCGAACTTCCTTTGTGAATATTAATCGATAATCGATCCAATCTCAAATCTAAAATGGTCTTACTTTCGCACTCCCCGCTCTCGCAGCAAATTACTCGTTACCAGGCTCTGCCTGGTAACGCAGATCCGGAGGCTCTGCCTCCATTTCTGCCTGACAAGACACACAGGCGAGGAAAAGCCCACCTAATCGTGTGCCGAGGCAATGCAGCGAGTGACATTAGCTCAAGAGCGTCAGCACCTGGGAACCAGTTATTTATTCGATCGTCGCCACTTCAATCAACTGTGAAACGGCACAGTTAACAAAGGCAAAAGCGTTAAAATTAACCAACCAAAAAACCACTTATTTACCTTTAAAACTAATTCAGGCTCTGCCAAAAGTGCCTCTATCCTCTCTCCCAATCTATTTTGCGAACCGACAGCACCAACCACGCAATCTACATCAAAATTTCGGTGCGGATAACTCGCCACTAACAGCAAAGCTTCTGCTAACAATAAACCATCCACTCCCGCCGCCGCCTTAGCATCAGCCCGCAATTCCCGCAGCGTTAATAACTCTTCCCACAAAGCTTGCGTATTCGGCAGCCACACAGTAATTTTTCGCAGCCATCCCAACCAAAAAAACCAGAACGTATCGCGATAATAGTAGTGCGCTTGTTCGTGAGCAATTACTGCTTGCAGGTGAGCTGAGTCTAGGGTTTTCAACAATCCCGTACTGACTGCAAATTCTGTTTTCCAAAAACCAATTATAGCAGAAAATAAAGCTGGCGTGTCGATAATTTTGACATTTATTTCTGCTATTTTTTTCAGAGGAAAAGTGCGAATTTGCTTTAAAAATAGATAGCCATCTGTCACTAGCTTTACCCACAAAATTGCAGCTACGCTCAGAAAAGTTACAGCGAGCAAATAGCTAAACCATCCGTCCCACAATCTTACCATTTGTCCCTGAGTTCCCATAACAACAACTGCTATAGCTGTCGCGAGCAACAGCAGCGGGGGAAACAAGAAAAATAAGAGCGATCGCTCCCAGCGACTGGCCCAATTCCCTTGAGGAACAGACCATCTCAGTCTCACGCAGCAAGCCGCAACCAAGGCGGTAACAATCAGGATTAAGTGCATTATTTTTGCTCCTCCCTAGCTTGGCGGACAGCTTGGATGCGAAGAGAAATTTCTTCTAATTGTTCGACGGTTGCTTGGTCGAGACTATCAGCAAATGCTGCTACAATATCGGGATTGCCAACTGCTAGAAACTTCTGCAAGCGATCGTAAGCAAACAGTGCTTGGGCTTCTCGGCAAGAAACCAAAGGTTGCCAAGTGAACGTCCTTTCTGTTTTGTCGCAGGCCAGCCAACCCTTCTCCGTCAAGCGCCGCAGCACTGTTGTTACTGAAGCATAGGCTAATTCGCGATCTGGATCGGACAAAATGCGATCGTGTACCTCTTTGACTGTAGCAATTTCTAGCTCCCAAACTATATTTAAAATCTCAGCCTCCAAAGGGCCGAGAGAAAGTTGCTTGGGGCGGTAATTCGGCAGAGGATTCATGTAATTTTAGATTTTAGATTTTAGATTTTAGATTCTGGGTGAGAAACCCGGTTTCTTTGTAGAATCCTCGTTGCCAAACCTGATATTTCTGCTAGGAACCGGGTTTAAGAGGGCAAGCGCGTCCTAGCAATATAAGTAATTACTTATCGTACATCATTTATTATGTTGCTCGACTATTTCTTTAGAAATACTTAATCATACATTTTTCCTCTTCCCTCTTCCCTCTTCCTTCTTCCCTCTTCCTTCTTCCCTCTTCCTTCTTCCCTCTTCCTTCTTCCATAAAGTTTGACAAGCCGTCATTTGACAATTCAAACAAACAAGTGTAAAAATTATGCGGCAATTACCAAACTTAGTATTTTAATTGTCTCTAAGTGAAAAAACAACTAATTCTCGCCTCAACAGCCGCAGGTATCGCTATGCTGTGCAGCTATTCAGCCATTGATAGACATCAAGCCACGGCGGCAGAAACTCAAGCGGTAGAGATTGAATTTAGCGCTGTGGTGGGGGAAAAACCCTTTAAATGTGGCGAAAGCTACAGCAATTTAGGTACGTCGGCTGCTACCGTTACTCCTGCAGATTTCCGCTTTTATGTATCCGATGCTGCATTAATTGACGCTAGCGGCAAAGCTGTACCGCTGACTCTCAAACAAGACGGCAAATGGCAGCATCAAAACGTCGCTTTACTAGATTTTGAGAACAAATCCGGTGCTTGTGCTAACGGAACAGTCGAAATTCGCGATCGGCTAATCGGCACAATACCCAAAGGCAGCTACAAAGGCCTGCAATTCACCCTCGGCGTACCTTTTAGCCTCAATCACGAAGACTCAAGTCTAGCACCTTCTCCCCTCAATTTAACATCCCTGTGGTGGAACTGGCGCGGCGGCTACAAATTTTTGAGAATTGACATACAAAATCAAATGGCTGACAAAAATTCCGACAGCAAATCTGGCAGAGAAAGCCGCCAAATTGCTCACAACGCAGGCAATCACGGCGGCAGTCACGGTGGCGGATTGCAGGGTTTTATGATTCATTTAGGCAGTACAGGATGCAAAGCTGAAGGCAACAATCAAAAGCCGACTAGCTGTGCCAATCCTAACACATCAAAAGTGATTATTAGCAACTTCGATCCCACAAAAAATACAGTTATTGCCGACCTAAAATCCCTAGTTTCTCAAACTAATTTAGCAGTAAATCAAGCCAATACTCCGCCCGGATGTATGTCAGAATCAAATGACGGCGACTGCGCCGGAATTATGAAAAATTTAGGTTTGCCATTTGGAGACAAACCTGCTGCGGGACAAACTTTCTTTCAAGTTAAGTAATAGCACTGACGCAGCATCTTTGTATAGCAGTCGTGGGGGCGGGTTTATGTATATTTGCTCGTTACCAGGCTCTGCCTGGTAATGCAGATCCGGAGGCTCTGCCTCTGTTTACCGCGCACCTCAATCTCTATGTAATTGTCAAACCGCCGGCTACCTATAAAACATCAAATGAAGTGGAAAAAATTATCAAATCTGACTATAATCTGCATTTTATCATGCTTCCTAGCAATGAGTTTGAGTGCAGTATTATCCTCCACAAATTCCAGTTTAGCAAATCCACCTGCCCTTACCTACAATTGGAACATTCCCCCTGGAATACCAAAACCCATTGTACCAGCCGACAACCCAATTAGCCAAGAAAAAGTCGAATTAGGAAGGCATCTTTTCTACGAAAAACGCCTGTCAGTCACTGGTGAATTTTCCTGCGCTTCCTGTCACATTCAAGCCCAAGCTTTCACCGACGGAAAAACATTAGGAGTCGGCGCAACCGGAGAAAAACACCCGCGCAATGCTATGAGTTTAGCCAACATTGGCTACAATTCCGTGCTAACTTGGGCTAACCCGCTACAAAATAAACTCGAATCTCAGCTATTAGTACCTTTGTTTGGCGAACATCCGGTAGAAATGGGAATGGTTGGTAAAGAAGAGGAACTTTTGTTAATGTTGCGATCGGATTCCCAATACCAAAAAATGTTTGCGGCAGCTTTTAGTCAACAACCCAATCCTATTAATATTAGCAACTTAGCAAAGGCGATCGCCTCTTTTGAACGCACTTTAATTTCCCTCAGTTCTCCCTACGATCGATACCGCTACAACGGCGACTCCCGCGCGATTTCAGCCTCAGCCAAGCGGGGCGAAGAATTATTTAACAGCGAACGTTTAGAATGCTTTCACTGCCACGGCGGGCTCAATTTTTCAGATTCTATCATGCACGATCGCCTAGCTTTCAAAGAAATAGCCTTTCACAATACAGGATTGTACAATCTTGACGGTAAAGGCGCTTATCCACCCAACAATACTGGAGTATACGAAATCACCAGCGAACCCTCAGACATGGGCAAATTCAAAGCACCAACCCTGCGAAATATTGCTTTGACAGCACCTTATATGCACGACGGAAGTATCAAAACCTTGCCAGAAGTTATCGGCCACTACAAAGCGGGCGGCAGAACTATTAAAAAAGGAGAATTGGCGGGAATAGGTAGCGAAAATCCGCTCAAAAGTAACTTTGTTTCTGGCTTCAAACTCAACGTGCAAGAACAGCGCGATTTATTGGCTTTTTTGCAGAGTTTAACCGATGAAGATTTTATTAAAAATCCTGCTTTCAGCGACCCATTTGTTCGTAGTGAAAACTTGATACCAATTTCATAAAGTAGCGCTAGATATTACCCCCCCCCAACCCCCCCGCGAGTTCGGGGGGGCTCAGACTTCATCTATAGCATATATTTAGGAAAATGGTATGAGTCCTTAAATTTTCAGGAGCACTGAAGTCCTCACTACGAACCTATTTTATTCGCCGTAGCCGCCGCCAGCAACCTTACCCCGAAACACAATGTAATTGTAGATGTTGTAAAAAATCATGATCGGGATCAAAAAGCCAATGAACACAATCATAAACACCAGGGCGCTGGGGGAAGCTGCGGCTTGGTAAATCGTAATTTTGGTCGGGATAATGTAGGGAAAAACAATTAATCCCAAACCTACAAAAGTTAGCAAAAAAATCAAAATTGTCCACACAAACGGCGTTCGTTCTTCTTTTTTTGCCAGACTTTTCAGCAGCAATCCCACCAGCAGCAATCCCAGCACAGGAATCGCAGCAAAGATATAAACTAGCGGCTTTTCAAACAATCTCGCCCTGATACTTTCGTAAAAAATCGGAGTGGCGATTGTAATTAAAACTGCTCCGATTAAAGTCGTCACTGCTGCAATTTTAGCAGTGCGATAGTGATTTGTTTGCAGTTCCCCATCAGTCTTCATAATCAGATAGGTTGAACCGATCAAAACATAGCCTTGAATCAGCGTCAAAGCAACTAATATCGATCGCCAATCCAGCCAATCCCAAGTAGTACCGATAAAGTGACCCGCTTCGTCAACCGCAATGCCTTCGAGCACCGCACCGAGGGCGAATCCTTGAGCTAAAGATGCTAAAAAACTACCAGCCCCAAAAGCATAATTCCAAAACTTTTTCCGGTTAGAATGCTCCCGAAATTCAAAGGCGACAGCCCTAAAAATCAGACCGAAAAGCATCATACAAATCGGTATGTACAAAGCAGTTAAAATCGTGCCGTAAGCGAGGGGAAATGCCCCAAATAAAGCGCCTCCCATTAAAACCAGCCAAGTTTCGTTAGCATCCCAAACGTTGCCCAGACTGGTCATTAAAATGCTCCTGCGTTCCTCATCGTCAGCAGTCAAAGACAAGATTCCGACTCCCAAATCAAAACCGTCTAGCATGACGTAAAGGAGTAGAAATAGAGCCAAGATTACAAACCAAACTTGCGGGAGAAAATGCTCCAAAGCTTGCATAAAATCTCCTATTGTTGTGCTTCTGCTGGACGTTGATTGGGAATGTGTTCTGCGGGTTGAGTTTCGATGGCTGGTTCATTCTCTAATCCCGGCACCGGCAGAGTTAAATTCGGCCCTTTGCGGATAATTCTGCTGCCGAAATACATCGCACAAACAAACAAAAAGCTGTAGATAACGGCAAAGCAGATGAGGGAAGTTAAAACATTGCTAGCGGGGATTGCCGATACACCATCAGCAGTGCGAATTTGCCCGTATAAAACCCACGGTTGTCTGCCGACACAGCGCACTATCCAACCCGATTCTACAGCAATATATCCCAGCGGCGCAGCTAATACCCAAGCCCGCAGCAGCCAAGTTTGACTGCTGATATTTTCAGCAGAAAGTTTGCCTCGCATCCACTGAATTATACTGAATAACATCAATCCTAGAAAAAAGAATCCAATCCCGGACATGATGCGGAAAGAATAGTAGATTAAACCCACCATCCGGGGTCTATCTTCGGGCTTCCATTCTTTTAAGCCGAGAACTGGTTCGGATAGTTTTTCCTTAAATTCCAGAACGTATCCTAAGCCATTGGGAATCTTAATTTCCCAGTCATTTTTTTGAGCTTTTTCGTTAGGTAAAGCCATTAAAGTCCAATCGGCTGACTCTCCGGCTGCGGAGGTTTCCCACTTAGCTTCAATCGCAGCTAATTTAGTGGGTTGATAGCGATAAACTTGTTCGGCGCTCAAATGTCCGATGAATATCTGCAAAGGTGCAACGGCGATTGCTGTGGCTATGGCAATTTTTAATGATTTGGAAAAAAAGGCTTGGTTGCGCTTGTTAAGAATGTACCAAGCGCTAATGCCGCCAATTACAAACAGTGAAGTTTCTAATGTCGCAAAAAACATATGGAGAATGCTGTTTAATGCGAAGGGGTTCATAATTGCTTGAAAGTAATCGCTGACAATAAATTTGCCATTGACCATTTCTCCGCCTGCGGGAGTTTGCAGCCAAGAGTTAGCGACTAAAATCCAGACTGTGGAAAGGTTTGCGCCGAAGGCTACCATGATTGTAGCGAAATAATGGACGATCGGGTGAACGCGATCCCAACCGAATAGCATAATTCCTAAAAAGCCTGCTTCTAGCATAAATGCCATTGAAGCTTCAAATCCCAAAATGCTGCCAAAAAAGTCACCAACCGCTTCAGAAAATGGTGCCCAATTCGTGCCAAACTGAAATTCCATCGGAATCCCGGAAGCTACTCCAATACCAAAGTTGAGGACGTAGAGTTTAGACCAAAACCGAGCGTGATGGTAGTAGTCGGGATTGCGAGTTTTCAGCCACATTCCTTCGACAATTACCAGATAAATCCCCATTCCAGTTGTCAGAACTGGCCATAGCATATGGAATATTGCCGTTAGCGCAAATTGCATCCGCGATAGTGCCACGGTGTTAGATAAGATATCCATTGTTATATCCTTGAGTCAGTTCAAGAGAGGTTAGCTTGCACGAGTTCCAGAATTGACACTGGTTATAATGTAGTGTAAAAATTTGTGACATTTGGTATAGTTGGCAATTTTTAAGGTTTTATACAGATTTGATCGGAATGATTTAACCGCAGAGAACGCAGAGAACGCAGAGAAAGAGAAGAGAGAGACGAATAATTCTGATGAAGAGTGTATATGATATTACCGAACGTTGGGTGGGGGCGGGTTTATGAGATTGTGGGTTTGAGGCATTTATTGTCGGTGAACCCGCCCCTACAAGATTTATGTTCGGTGAGGGAAAGATTATCTTAGCGAACCGTGACTGTATAAGTCAGTTCAAAAGGTTTAAAATTAGCTCCAGTTTTTGCTGTGCCGCTCAATTCAAGTTCGTAAATACCAGCTTTGGGAAATACGATATCAGCGCCCGGAATGCCTTGATATTTCTCGGCAGATATGGCTTTTAGAGGCGGCTCCATCAGCGGTTTATCCCCCTTTTTGTGATTTTTGGGATAAACCGCTAATTTACAATTGCACTGCTCTAGCGGGATAATTTGACCGCCACGGAGAGTCAGCGCAAACCACACTTTTGCAGGCTGTCCGGCGCGGGGATTGTGGTTGGGTTCCAGGTGAAAGGTAGCTGCTACATCTCCCGATACTTCGACTTCGTGGGCAAAAACTGCGATTGAGTTAAACTGCGGCGCTGTCGGAATTGCTGCTTCCACTAGCAATCCGCAAAAAACTAATAATCCCAAGCTTTTACTTTTGTTGGACAGGCGAAACATAGAACTTCTCTAGTGATAAAATTGACCAAAATAAGCGCGATCGCACAAACATAACTAACACTGCAACTACGGTTAAAACGGCGGTCAGCAGTTGATTGTGCAACTTCCATTCAAAACCGCCGAGATAGTGGGAACCGATGAGTGTTGCGTGTACAGCGCACAGCAAGAAAGCTGGAACGCTTAACAGGTGAATTTGCCGCCACAGTTTGCCTAAATAATGTTGAATTCGATCGACACTGGTGACAGCAGCCGGTAGCATCAACAGCAGCGACAACATCCCAGCAACCATCCCCAACTGATGCTGCGGCACCATGAAAGATACAGCATCAAAATTCCACTTCAGCGTATGATCCAACATATGAAAGGTGTGGGCGACTGCGAGGACAAACGCGCCCACACCCAAGGCGCGGCGGTATCGCAGCAGTTGCGGCAAAAACTTGCTCACCGGACGCGCCAATAGTGCTAGCATCAAGCACAACAGCGCTGCATGACCTGTGAAATCAACCATTTCATCGGTTCGTAACAGGGTGAGAATCCCGATCGCCACCGTCACCCAGCCGCCCATGCGAAACATTTGACTCCGCCTGTCTGCGCTCAATCTGCCAGCAAAAAAACCTACTCCCAGCATAGTTGGCAGGGTGCCGAGTCCGAAGGCCAGCATCGTCGCCGCACCGAAAACTGGATTTCCCGTTTCCGCCGCCTTAATCTGCGCCGCGTAGAGGAAACCGCAGGGAATTAAACCCCAAAGCAAACCCAAAGCCACCGGCACCCACCAGTTTTTTTGCGCCGAAAGTTTGTTCATGGCTTGTGCGACTCGATCGTGCGACAGTGGGTGTAGCAGTGGCAATCGTGGCAGAAAATCGGGTTTAATTTGCACCACACCGAACCAAATCAGCATTGTACCTGTGAAAAGTGCGATCGCCCGCCGGAATTCGCTACCCGTACCTGCCATTTGTCCGCCAGCAATTAACACCGAACCCAGTCCGCCAATTCCAGCGCCCACTAAGCCGTAAGCAGCAATTCTGCCTAAATTCAGCAGCAAATGAAAGCGGAAAGTAGCTAATTTATCTTTGCGGGTACTAGATAGCGAAAACGCCACTGTCAGCGGGCCACACATCCCCGCGCAGTGACCGAAACTACCGAGAAATCCCAAAGTGCTAATTAGCAGCAGGTCTAGCATTTTGCTGGTTTTTTCCCAAATAAGGCGATCGAGATATTGACAATATTTGCTTTGGCTATTGCCCGCTTTTTTCTTGACTTTATACAAATATTTATCTCAGTCGATCGCTTTTGTCAAAAGACAGGCTGTCAAACTTCTTTCCAATCTCACCCATATCAAAGTTCGTCGTTCACTATCAACTATCAACTGACAACTGACAACTGTTAACTGTTAACTGACAACTGTTAACTGACAACTGTTAACTGTTAACTGACAACTGTTAACTATCAACTGACAACTATCAACTATCAACTGGCTACTTTTGTTCTGGATGCGCCGCCGCCGGCGAAGCTGAACCCATCTGATTAATCGCAGCAATTAGCTGATAAAGCCGCCCCAAATTCCGTTGGTTGAAATGCAAAGTCAGGCGCGGCAGATCGAAAGTTGGATCTTCTATTTCTGGAGGCAAAGCTTTACTTTTTGCGATTTTTCCGGTGACAACAATATCGCTAAAATCAGTATTTAGCCGATCGACATTTTCCTCAGAAAGCTCAGTTTTTAAGCGAATTACCAGTTGTTCGCGCACGTAGCGGCAGGAGTGATAAACCAGATAAAAACTCGCGATCGCCTCGCAAGCGACATTTACATCGTCTGTAATCGTGTAGAGACTGCGATCGTCGGCTGAAATCAAGCCCCGGCCCCGCAATTGTTTTTGCACAAAAGTATTCCAATCGTGCCAATAATCGCCTCCCGGTCGATCGATCAATATGACAGGAGCAGGCCCGAACTTGCCGGTTTGAATCAAAGTCAGACACTCAAAAGCCTCGTCGAGAGTGCCGAAACCGCCGGGAAACAAAGCCAAAGCATCGCTTTCCCGCAGAAAAAATAACTTGCGAGTGAAGAAATATTTAAAATTGAGCAACTTGGAGTCGCCCGCAATAAAAGGATTAGAACCCTGCTCAAAAGGCAACTGAATATTCAGCCCAAAAGAACGTTCAGCAGTCGCCCCCTCGTTCCCCGCTTGCATGATTCCGCCGCCGCCGCCAGTAATCACCATAAATCCCTGCTGGGCGATCGCCCGCCCAAAGTCTCTGGCCATCAAATATTCCGCCGATGTCGGTGACACCCTCGCCGAACCAAAAATCACAATTTTGCGAACGTGGCGGTAAGGATAGAACATCTCAAAAGCGCTCTCCATATCTCGGAGTGACGACGAGATAATTTTCCAGTCTAGGCGATCGAGATCCTCTGATGCCATTTGCACTATAGTCGAGAGCGATCGTTCGATCCACTCAGAGTGCTTTAACATGGGCAGGCGATCGATCAAATCGATGACTTCAGCTTGCAGGGACTCAAAACCTTGACCAGAAGGAATCATGAATTTTTCCGAAACGGTAACAATTTGTCGAATCATGAAAATTAAGGGGCAAGCCACATTTAGAAGCCAGTAGCCACCAGCAAATTGCGCTGCTAGCAACTAATAACTTTTCTAGTAGCTTTGCCCCGGTTCTGAAGGGAGTTAGCTTTCGCTGCCCAAAAAAAACAGCGCGAAACTGCTCGCAGTTGAGTTAAAGGTACTTTTCCAGAGTGTTGGCCAGAGTAGTTTTCGGAACTGCCCCAACCACCATATCAACCCGTTGACCACCCTTAAATATCATCAGCGTCGGAATGCTGCGGATACCGTATTGGCTGGCCACGTTAGGATTCTCGTCGGTATTAACTTTTACTACCTTCACCTGCCCTTCATATTGCTGGGCGATTTCCTCTACGACGGGCGCCACCATCCGACAGGGCCCACACCAGGGAGCCCAAAAATCCACTAGAACTGGAACTTCGCTATCGAGCACTTCCTGTTTAAAGGTAGAGTCGGTTACTTGCGCGGCTGCTGACATCCCTAGCCATCCTTGTAAATACTATTTCTTGGTTAACAAGTTTAGCAAAAAGTGTGACCACTTGCGTCAGTCGATTTTAGATTTTAGATTTTAGACTTCGGCTAGCGCTCAGTCGAACGATTTTAGATTTACTTGCAGCTTTGAATCTGGGAGCTTAAACTTTGGTCTAAAATTCTGATCTCTCCACGACGATTGCCGGAGGCTTGTATCGGTTTTTGAGTAGGGTCAACGATTTTAAGAGAAGGCTTCAGATGTTGAAGTAAGAAACAAGAAGCAAGCACAAGGCATTCGTCGGCAGAAAAAAAATTCTCCCACTCTCCCCCTCTTCCACTCTCCTCCCCTCTCGCCCTCTCCGGATCGAACAGCCTTAACCCTTACCTAGTATGAAAAGAGGATCGCCGACGGCACAAAAGGAACCGCCCGAACAGTAGTCCGGGCGGAGTGTGGTGTGAGGAGTGAACGGAAACTTGTGTCTCCGCTTCTTCTATTCTGACATCTCCTTCTCGATAATTCCACAAAATTTTGTAAATTTCGAGACGATCGCACAAATTTTGTCAAGGTATACTGGAATTCGATCAATAAATCTACTTGCCCATGCCTAACTGCTGAGCTTTTTGATAGACTTTACCCTCAGTCAACAGAGAAGGAGCAATCACCACTTCCACTTGCTGCATCTCCTTAAGATCCTTAGCGCCCAGAGTTCCCATGCTAGTTTTCAGAGCTCCGAGCAAGTTGTGCGTACCATCATCTAGTAGCGCAGGCCCCCGCAAAATTTGCTCCACAGTACCCGTAGTCCCGACACGAATCCGAGTACCCCGTGGCAAAACCGGGCTCGGAGTCGCCATCCCCCAGTGGAAGCCCAGGCCGGGAGCTTCGGCGGCCCTGGCAAAGGGCGAACCAATCATCACTCCATCCGCGCCACAGGCAATGCACTTGCAGATATCGCCGCCGGTAATTAAACCGCCATCAGCAATCACCGACACGTATTTGCCAGTTTCGCGATAGTAGTCGTCCCGCGCGGCGGCGCAGTCTGCTACCGCTGTGGCTTGGGGAACGCCGACACCCAATACGCCCCTAGATGTGCAAGCAGCACCCGGCCCGATGCCCACGAGAATGCCTGCGGCGCCAGTTTTCATTAAATTCATGGCGACTTCGTAGGTCACGCAGTTGCCCAAAATTACGGGTATTGGCATCTCTTGACAGAATTGGGTCAAGTCTAAAGACGTGATGGATTCAGGGGAAAGAAAAGCTGTCGAGACTACAGTTGCTTGCACAAAAAATATATCGGCTCCTGCTGCGGCAACCGCCTGGCCGTATTTGCTCGCGGCGGCCGGTGTACCGCTGACAGCGGCAATCCCTCCTCCAGCTTTAATTTCTTTAATTCTGAGCTCGATTAATTCTGGCTTAATGGGTTCTGCATAGAGTTGCTGCATCAGGGAAACAAATTCGTGGTTCCCAACAGAAGCGATCCGCTCTAAAATTGGTTGGGGGTCGGCATAGCGGGTTTGAATTCCTTCTAGGTTGAGCACGCCCATTGCTCCCAATTCCGATAGCAAAATCGCCATGCGGACATCGACTACTCCGTCCATTGCGCTAGCGATGATCGGGATTTCTCGATCGATCCCGCCAATCTGCCACTTGGTATCTGCCAAACTCGGATCTAGGGTACGCATTCCCGGTACGAGCGCGATTTCATCTATGCCGTAAGCTCTGCGGGCGCTTTTGCCCCGCCCAATTTCAATATTCACGCTGTTTCACTTCCACAATGTATTTAAAGTGAACTACCCACCACCAACCGCTAAAAGCGGTATAGTGGGGGCTTCCAAATTCACGGGAGAACGCCTCACAGATGTCTTGCGACCCCTGCTTGGTCTTACTTCTCCTCCTTTGGCAGTCTCGCTAGTTCCTAACGAGAGAATCCGCAGTCCTTCCGCTTTGATATTCAATGCTGCATTCACATCTCTGTCGTGATTAGTACCACAACTAGAGCAAGTCCACTGACGCACATCTAAAGGCAAGGATGAGACTCGATGATAACAATTACTACAGGTCTTAGATGACGGGAAAAACCGATCTACTTTGACAAGTATTTTGCCAGAACGTTCACACTTATAGTTGAGCATTCCCACGAAGTTAGACCAGCCACAATCGCTTATCGCTTTTGCCAAACAATGATTTTTCACCATGTTTTCAACTGCCAGATCTTCCACAACTATGACTTGGTTTTCGTTCACTAATTTGTGGGAGAGTTTGTGCAAAAAGTCTTGTCTCGAATTACTAATTCGTTGGTGGACTTTTGCAACTAACTTACGCGCCTTGTTACGGCTATTTGACCCTTTTACTTTTCTCGACAACTTCCGCTGTTTACGTTTGAGATTGCGCTCATGCTGCTTGATATGACGAGGATTGGGAAATTTAGAACCAGTGCTAGTAATGCAAAAATCGGTGATGCCCAGGTCAATTCCGATTGCTCTTCCTTCACTGTTAGGGACGGGATATTTCCCCTCCTGTTCGGTCAGAATGGCAGCGAAATATTGACCACTGGGATTCTTCGAGATCGTCACAGTCTTGACTTGACCCTCGATTTGCCGATGCAAATTGATTCTTATCCAGCCCAGTTTCGGGAGATAAACCAAATTATCAACGAACTTAGTCCCCTGTGGGTAATGAATCGATTGCTTACCATGCTTCGATTTGAAGCTGGGATATTGCGCTCGTTTCTCGAAGAAGTTGATAAACGCTTTACTCAGATTCAGGGTGACAGATTGCAAAACCTGAGAATGACATTCACCCAACCAGGGAAACTCTTTTTTGAGGTAGGGCAAAAGTGCATTCAGTCCTTCTCTGGACAATCCCTTTCCTGTCTCTTTATAGGTAGTAGTGGTCTGATTCAATGCTTGATTCCACCACCACCGAGCGCAACCGAAAAACTGCGAAAGCTTTTCGGTCTGCTCGTCGGTCGGATAGATTCGGGCTTTGATAGACTTGTACATCTACGTTTATCACTAATTATTATAATGATAACACAGTTTTGGATAATGGGCAAGTCAAGGGATTTGCTCGTCTCCTCATGCCTATCCCATCTCCTTCTATAATCAAGATTTCGAGTCTCGTGGGATAGGCAATTCAACGCTTAGCTCGTCTTTCATCCCACCACCATAGCGGTACTCCGCTTTTGAATGGGGAATTCCCGCCTGTCAAGTTAACAAAATTGTAGCCTGCTTGCGGGTAGCGATCGCGCGAGTGTGTTAAAAAAAGTTCGGCACTAATTCTGATTTTATGAAATCCAAAGAGATACTTTTCCTCAGCAACGGCCACGGAGAAGACGCGATTAACTGTCAAATTGTCCATGCTTTGAGAGCATCGGCACCAGATATTGGTGTTTCAGCTATGCCGATTGTAGGTGACGGCGCTGCTTACAGTCGATCGACCATACCAATTATCGGGCCCACCAGTCCCATGCCATCTGGGGGAGTTTTTTACATGAATCCCCTGTTTTTCCTCAAAGATGTGAGGGCGGGCCTAGTTCGTTTAACTTTCCAGCAATTGCGGGCTGCTTTGACGCATTCGCAGCACTGCGATTTGGTGGTGACAACTGGGGATATTATCGCGGCTGGGTTCGCCCATGCCACAGGCCGGCCCTATATAATTTTTCTGTCAGCTCATTCTACTTATTACGAAGGGCTAGCCGATTTAGGTTTCCTCTTGAATTATTTGCTTTCCTCCGAGCAATGTCTAGCTATTTTCACTAGAGACGCTTTGACTGCTGCGGACTTAAACCAACAGGGTTTCGAGAAAGCCATATTTGTCGGCAATCCTGTCATGGACAACCTCAATGCTACGGGCAAAGATTTACAGTTAAAGGCTGGAGTTCGGACGATCGCGCTTCTGCCCGGTTCACGCCTCCCGGAAGCCAACGACAACCTCGTTTTACTGCTAAAACTGGTCAAAGAAATTGCTACCAACTCTACTTTACCAGTGCAGTTTCGGGCTGCTTTAGTTCCGAGTTTGATGCTGGAATTAGATGATATTGCGGCAAGTTCGGGATGGCTGCACCGAGAAGGCAAGTTAATTTATCAAGAAATCAAACAGCAGGGTAGCGAAAAAGCAGCAACAGTTGAAGTAATTTGCTATTCTGATGCTTTCATCGACATTTTGCACCAGTCTAATTTAGTAATTGGGATGACAGGAAGTGCGATCGAACAAGCTGTAGGCTTGGGAAAACCTGTAATTACAATACCCGGTAACGGCCAGTCATTTACCTATCGGTTTGCGGAGGCTCAAAATAGGCTGTTAGGTAATTCCGTGCAAGTTATAGGAACAGAACCAGCAAATCCTGAGATTCTCAAAGAAGCTGCCGCTTCAGTCGATCGCACTTTGCAAGACAAAGATTATTTAGAGACTTGCGTCAAAAATGGCTTAGAAAGAATGGGCCAAGCTGGTGGTAGCATCACAATTGCTAATTACATAACAAACTCTCTCTAAAAAAACCGTTTATAAAAAAAGGTTCACAGTCAGGACTTTAGTCCTAAAAAAAGGTTATTAGTGGAACATAAGATTTATTGCAAAAATAGGTATAAACGGGCCGGAGAGCCAGTTCCAAAATTTGATTAAAAGGACTTTTGCAAGATATCTATAGTATCAGCTACAAAAACAAGAGCGGACTCGCATTCCTCACTACAAACCATAGAGCGTATTTTACCGAACAGGATGTGAGTCCTCAGAACTTTATTGATTTTTCAACAACTCAGAAACAGTTTTAAATTCGTAACCTTTTGACTGCAAAGTCTTGACAATTATCTCCGTTGCTGCTACGGTTTTCGAGCGATCGCCCCCACCGTGTTGCATCACCACAATCGAACCCGATCGCACATTGTTAATCACCTGATTTGCGATATCCTGTACCGAGTGTGTTTTCTCATAATCTTGGGAATCCACATCCCACATAATCAATTTTTTGTGCATTTGGGAAACCAAATAAGACAGACCTATAAATCTCCGTCCCCAAGGCGGGCGAAAATTAATACTGTCCTGCTTCACCCCATTTTCCTGCAAAAGTTTGTCAGTTTTTTCAATCTCAGAAAGCAAATGCTGCTGTGGTTTAAACATCATATCTTTGTGAGAGTAGGAATGATTTCCCAACTCATTTCCCCTCGCCACAATCATTGGCACGATTTCTGGATGTTTCTCAATATTGCGACCGACTTCAAAAAAAGTTGCTTTAATTTGATAGCGGTCAAAAAGATCTAAAAGCTGATTTGTATAGGGAGGAAAAGGGCCGTCATCGTAGGTAAGGGCAATAACTTTTATGTCCGTATCGGCGCGGTTGAAACCAAAATAATTGTTAAATTTAGTAACTTTCATCAGCAGCGATGCTGCAAAGACTAATGCTATTGTGAACAGCAGAAACTTTTGTAAATTTTTACCTATTCGCATAGCCGGACAAGGCTCGATCGAGCATTAAAGTGGATTGCTGTCAGATTACCACAAATTGCGACGGATGGCATGAGATTATTTGAGATTTGAGATTTGAGATTAAAGAATTGAAAAATGACTTATTCTGTATGGGTTTGGAGCATGGGTAGCCAGGAGCATTTTTGGGAGAAACTGGCATTAAGCAGAGGTAGCCTGGAGCATCAAAGCCAAAGCACTCACCCCTACAGCCTCTTTGTACTGAGAAACGGGAGAATTAGACCGAGCCGTACAGCACCATGCAGCACTAGAAATACTCGATCGAGCCAACGACAAATTAGACCGAGCCGAAGCTTGCTATCAAATAGCCCAGACAGAACAATAACTTGGTAACACCGAACCCAACCCAAGAAAATTTCGATCGCACCATTCAACTGTTCAGCCCAATAAACAGCAAGCAAGTAGAAAAGGTACAGTTAGCTCGCACCAAAAATCCTGAAAAAATACCTAATTAATCGAGAAACAAATCAAAAAAAAGATACAATAAACTCAACTACAACCATAAAAATTCTAGACATGAAACTAAAACGATTGGGACACGTAGCCGTCTGCGTGCAAGACATAGAAAAATCTGCTGAATTCTACCGAAATTTGGGCATGGAGTTAGTCTGGAAAGATGCAGACTGGGCTTACTTGAAAGCAGGAGAGGACGGATTGGCGCTGTTGAGTCCGAGTTATGACCAAGCAGGGCCACATTTTGGGTTCGTATTTGACGATCGCACCGAAATGGAATCCGCCTACCAACAGCTTAAATCCGAAGGTGTTTCCGTCACCCAGATTCACGAACACCGCGACGGTACAGCCTCTTTTTACGGCAGAGACCCCGACGGTAACGGTTTTGAGTATCTTTACGAACCCGCCAAAGGATGATTTTAGGGCTTGGGGGCGATCGGCCTTGCATCTGGGGTTGACCGATCGATCCTGTGATTTATGCAATTGCTCGTCTACGATCGCCCGGCCTGCTGAATGCCCGTAGCTGAAGGCCCGGAACCTCTGTAGGAGTCGCCGAATAAAGTGACGTACTGACACCAATGCTCCTACAGTACGGTGTCAGCTCAGAATCGGCAATATATCCACAACTTCCGAACATCCGTTCGATAATCTAAAATCTAAAATCTAAAATCTAAAATCCTCATGTTCCAAAGAATACAAAGCAGAAACCGCTGGACATCCATCTTCAAACCCTGGGAAGAATCAGATCCTTGGCTGTTTATCGCCTGCATAGGCCTCACCATCTTAGGCGGAATCATGATCCGCAGCGTCGAAATCAACCAGGCGTCGATCGACTGGTGGCGACACTGGGTAACTGGCGGAGTCGGTTTGTTCCTCGCCATCATCATTTCCCGCTGTCGCTACCAAATACTGATTCAGTGGAAATGGCCGATTTACATATTAATCAATTTGTCGCTGATCGCAGTCAGGTTTATCGGTACTACAGGGCTCGGTGCCCAGCGGTGGATCAATATCGGCGGCTTCTACCTACAACCCTCAGAATTTGCCAAAGTAGGGATGATTATCACCTTAGCAGCTCTCCTGCACGACAAGACTGTCCCCACGGTGCGGGATATGTTGAGGATGCTGGCAATTATGGCCGTACCCTGGGGATTGATCTTTGCCGAACCAAATTTAGGTACTTCCCTGGTGTTTGGCGCGATCACAATGGGGATGTTTTACTGGGGTAATGTCAATCCCGGCTGGCTGATATTGCTGTTCTCTCCTCTA
>Ga0335397_10003239_pt1 | contig 21865 bp, 19 predicted proteins | sample MAT04_FD_205740 | JGI IMG/M metagenome (GOLD analysis project Ga0335397, IMG submission 205740) | Freshwater microbial communities from Lake Fryxell liftoff mats and glacier meltwater in Antarctica - MAT-04 (spades assembly) (version 2) ... | reverse complement strand
CATAGAGGGATCCGGCAACGAGCACCACGTCGGTCGCTTCGGCATTGGCCAGCGCCAAGGCCAAGGCGTCGTCGACCGCCGGCGCCACCTCGGCCCGCACGCCGAAGGCCTGCACGTAGCCGGCCAGCGTCGAGGCCGAGATGGCTCGCGGCGAATCCGGCGTGCACGCCACCACCAGGTCGGCCCCGCGCACGTCGAAGGCCTCGAGCATGGCCACCGGATCGCGCCCTTCGAGCAGTCCGAGCACCAGGATCCGGCGACCGTCGACGTGGAACTCGTCGTCGAGGGTGGCAGCCGCCGCGGCGGCCCCGGGTGGGTTGTGGGCACCGTCGATGATGACCAGCGGGTTGCGTCGCAACACCTCGAACCGCCCCGGCACGGCGCTCTTGGCGAACCCGCCGCGCGCCACCTCGGGGTCGATCGGACGGGCGAAGAAGGCCTCGACGGCAGCGAGCGCCAGCGCCGCGTTGCTCGCCTGGTGTTGACCGTGCAACGGGATGAACACGTCGTCGATCACGCCCGAGGGCGTGAACAGGTCGACCACGCGACCGCCGAGCGCCGCCGCCTCGGCGGTCACCCCGAACTCCTCCCCCACCGTCCACAGACGATCGCCTGCCGCCTCGACGAAGATCGGGCGCAGCGCCGGGTCGGCCTCGCCCAGGACGAGGAACGAGCCGGGCTTCACGATGCCGGCCTTCTCCCAGGCCACCGCGGCACGCCAGTCGCCCACGCCGTCGGTGTGGTCGAGCCCGATGTTCGTGATGACGGCCACGTCGGCATCGGCCACGTTGGTGGCGTCGTAGCGGCCGAGCAGGCCGACCTCCACCACGGCCACGTCCACCGCCACCTCGGCGAACCAGGCGAAGGCCGCGGCGGTGAGCAGCTCGAAGTAGGACGGCTCGACGCCGGCCAGCGGACCGGCATCGGCCAGCTCGCCGATCACCGCGCCCAGCTCCTCGTCGCTGATGGGCTCGCCGTTGCGGGCGATCCGCTCATTGACCCGGACGAGGTGGGGGCTCGTGTAGGTGCCGACGGTGAGCCCGTGCTCGGCCAGCAGCGCCGTGACCATCCGGGCCACGCTGCCCTTGCCGTTCGTGCCCGTGATGTGGATGATCGGGTAGGCCCGGTGCGGATCACCGAGCACGCCGAGCAGCCCGACCATGGGTTCGACGGTGAGGCCCTCGAGACGTCCGGCGACGGCCTCGCGGTTGAGGTGGGCATCGAGGAAGGCGAGGGCGTCGTCGTAGTTCACGACGCGCAGGCTAGGACCTGCGCGTCAGGAGGCAGCGCGGCGAGGGCGGGACTGCGTGGCCGTGCGCGTGCTGCGAGGCACGAGGGTGGGGTTCACCTTGTCGAGCACGACGGCCTGATCGATGATCACCTTGGCCACGTCGTCGCGGCTGGGCAGGTCGTACATGACGCCGACCAGCACCTCTTCCATGATGGCCCGCAGGCCACGCGCACCGGTGCCGCGCAGCAACGCCTGGTCGGCGATGGCATCGAGGGCATCATCGGTGAACTCGAGCTCGACGTCTTCGAACTCGAAGAACTTCCGGTACTGCTTGACGAGGGCGTTCTTCGGCTCGACGAGGATGCGCACCAGCGCGTCGCGCTCGAGGTTGGTGACGGCGCCGATGACCGGGAGCCGGCCGATGAACTCGGGGATGAGGCCGAACTTCAGTAGGTCTTCGGGGAGGACGTGAGCGTAGAGCTGGCCGAGGTCCTTGTCACTGGCCTTGCGGAGGTCGGCGTTGAAGCCGACGCCGTTGGAGCCCGACCGACGCTCGATGATCCGCTCGATGCCGGCGAAGGCTCCACCGCAGATGAACAAGATGTTGGTGGTGTCGATCTGGATGAACTCCTGGTGCGGGTGCTTGCGCCCGCCCTGCGGAGGGACCGAGGCCGTGGTGCCCTCGAGGATCTTCAGCAGCGCCTGCTGCACGCCCTCGCCCGACACGTCACGGGTGATCGACGGGTTCTCGCTCTTGCGGGCGATCTTGTCGATCTCATCGATGTAGATGATGCCGGTCTCGGCCTTCTTGACGTCGTAGTCGGCGGCCTGGATCAACTTGAGGAGGATGTTCTCGACGTCCTCGCCCACGTAGCCGGCCTCGGTGAGCGCGGTGGCGTCGGCGATGGCGAAGGGCACGTTGAGCATGCGAGCGAGCGTTTGAGCCAGCAGCGTCTTGCCGCAGCCGGTGGGGCCGAGCAGCAGGATGTTGGACTTGGCCAACTCGACCTCGTCGTGGTTGTTGGCGCCGTGCTGCACCCGCTTGTAGTGGTTGTAGACGGCCACGGCCAGGACGCGCTTGGCCGGGTCCTGGCCGATGATGTAGTCGTTGAGGAAGTCGTAGATCTCGGCTGGCTTCGGCAGTTCGTCGAAGCGCAGCTCCGACGTCTCGGCCAGCTCTTCCTCGATGATCTCGTTGCAGAGGTCGATGCACTCGTCGCAGATGTAGACCCCAGGACCGGCGATCAGCTTCTTCACCTGCTTCTGCGACTTGCCGCAGAACGAACACTTCAGGAGCTCGCCACCATCTCCGAACTTTGCCACGGTGCTACCCCCGACTCCGATGCTGCCCTAGCGGACGGCGCTGATTGGTCCGCTGTTGTCTGCCAGCGACCGGCGTTCGATGACCTCATCGATGATGCCGTAGGCCTTGGCCTCTTCCGCAGACATTACAAAGTCGCGGTCGGTGTCACGGTGGATCTTCTCGCGATCCTGTCCCGTGTGCTCCGAGATGATGTCCTCGAGGAGGTCGCGCATGCGCAGGATCTCCTGGGCGGCGAGCTCGACATCGGTGGCCTGACCGCGGGCCGAGGCGTAGGGCTGGTGGATCAGCACCCGGGCGTGCGGGAGGGCGAGACGCTTGCCGGGGGCGCCCGCCGCCAACAGCACGGCGGCGGCCGAGGCGGCCTGGCCGAAGCAGATGGTGGCGATGTCCGGCTTGATGAACTGCATCGTGTCGTAGATGGCGAGCAGTCCGGTGATGTCGCCGCCGGGCGAGTTGATGTAGAGGCTGATGTCCTTGTCGGGGTTCTCCGACTCGAGGTGCAGCAGCTGGGCGCAGATCAGGTTGGCGATCGTGTCGTCGATCGGCGTGCCCACGAAGATGATGTTCTCCTTGAGCAACTTCGAGTAGAGGTCGTAGCCGCGCTCGCCACGGTTCGTCTGCTCGACGACGGTGGGAACGAGGTAGTTCTGCAGCGACTCGATCACTCGGTCTCCTCTTCGGCTTCGGACTCGGCTTCGGGTTCTTCGGGTTCGGTGTCGAACGACGCACGCTCGAGCGGCGCACCGTCTTCGTCGACGATCTGGACCCGGTCCAGCAGCAGCTCGAACGCCTTCCGCTTCGTGATGTCGGAGCGTACCGCCGAAAGCTGGCCGCCAAGCTCGATCTGAGCGCGGACCTCGTCGGGGGTGGCGCCCACGCGCTCGCTCACCTGGACGAGCTCCTCGGTGAGGTCGTCCTCGGTGGCTTCGATCAGCTCGACGACGGCCACGGCCCGCAGCGCGAGGTCGACCTTGGCCGCGATCTCGGCCATGACCCGGAGCTCTTCGATGAAGTCCTCGGCCGTCTTGCCCTGCATGGCCAGCCACATGTCGATGTTCATGCCCTGGGCCTGCAGACGCATCGAGAGGTCCTGGACCCGCTCCTGCAGCTCGGCGGTGACGAGGGCGGCGGGGATCTCCTCGGTGACCAGCCCGGCGAGGGCCTGGCCGGTGCGCTCGCGCAGGGCGACCTGAGCCTGCGAGCGGCGGGACTCGGTCATGCGGGCGATGATGTCGTCGCGCATGGCCTCGAGCGTCTCGAACTCGGTGGCCTCGGCGATGAACTCGTCGGTCAGCTCGGGCAGGACCCGCTCCTTGATCTGCGAGACCTCGATGCGGAACTCGAGCTCGGTGTCCTCCTGCACCGGGTGCGCGGCGGTGAACTCGAGGACGTCGCCGGCCGACGCGCCGACGAGCTGCTCGTCGACCTCGGGCACGATGCCGGCGCTGCCGACGGGATAGGAGTACTCCGACGCGGTGAGGCCGGGGACGGGCTCGCCGTCGACGGTCCCCTCGATGTCGATCACGGCGATGTCGTCGGTGGCCGCAGCGCGATCCACCTCGACCAGCTCGGAGTGACTCGACCGCAGACGGTCGAGCTGGCCTTCGACGTCTTCGTCGGTGGCCGCCGGTGCGGGGACGGTGACCTTGAGGCCGCCGTAGCCCTCGATGGTGATGATCGGGCGGATCTCGACGATGGCCTCGAAGGCGATGTCACCCTCGAGCTCGCCGTCGGTGACGTCGATCTGCGGCGAGGCGATGACATCCACGTCGTGCTCGCGCACGGCGTCGGAGTAGTACCCCGGCAGCGCGTCTTGCAGCGCCTGGTTGCGGGCCATGCCTTGACCGAGGTGCGCCTCCAGCACTCGCCGAGGCGCCTTGCCCCGGCGGAAGCCCGGGATCGACACCTCCTTGGCGATCTTGCGGAAGGCCGCATCCACGGCGCTCTCGAACTCCGTCCCGTCGACCTCGACGTAGACCTTGACCTTGTTGCCCTCGAGGGCTTCGACGCTCGATTTCACAGTTCGAGGAGTGTACCGGTCGGCGATGGCACCTCGGACATCCGCTCGGACCGGGGATCGGGGACGGCCCGCTACGATCGTCCTTCGGCCGCTCGTCGGCCCACGGGGTGTAGCGCAGCTTGGTTAGCGCGCCTGCTTTGGGAGCAGGAGGCCGGGAGTTCGAATCTCCCCACCCCGACCATGCTCGGGTCGAGCGGTCGGCCGCTCGGCCGCTAGCTTCCTCTGGGTCAGCGCGGGTGTAGCTCAATGGCTAGAGCCTCTGCCTTCCAAGCAGAATATGCGGGTTCGATTCCCGTCACCCGCTCCACGGCCGCACCGCAGCGGCATCCACCCTCGGAGATCTGCCATGCGCGCTGCCGTCCTCGGTGACCTTGGTCAGCCCCTCACCGTCGGCGAGGTGCCCGACCCCGTGGCCGGCCCCGGCGACGTGATCCTCACCGTCGACGCCTGCGGCATCTGCGGCTCCGATCTGCACGCGTCCGACGTGCTCCCGCTCGAGGGGATGGTGCTCGGCCACGAGTTCTGCGGCCACGTGGCCGAGGTCGGGCCCGACGTGGAGGGTTGGAAGGTCGGCGACCGGGCGGCCGGGTTGTCGCTGGCCACGTGCGGCCACTGCGTCGCCTGCCGCACGGGCCGTCCCCGCAAGTGCCTGGCCGCCCGCATGATCGGGATGGAGCTGCCCGGCGGCTACGCCGAGCACGTCGCGCTCCCCGCCCACGATCTGGTGCGGCTTCCCAACGGGCTCGACGCCCGCCACGGCGCCCTCGTCGAACCGCTGGCCGTGGCCCTGCACGCGGTCGAGCGGGCCCGGCTCGAGATCGGTGACCACGCCCTCGTCCTCGGCGGTGGGCCCGTCGGGCTGGCCGTGGCACTGTGGCTGCGCCAGCTCGGCGCACGCGAGGTCGTCGTCAGCGACCCGGTCGCCCACCGCCGCCAGCTGGCCCTCCAGGTGGGCGCCAGCGCCACGGTCGATCCGACCACCCAAGATGTGGCCGGCGAGTTCGTCGCCCTCACCGGCGCCCCGCCGTCGCTCGTGATCGAGTGCGTCGGCGTCGCCGGACTGCTCCAGCAGGCCACCGACGTGGCCGCCGTCGACGGCCGCGTGGTCATCGCCGGCGTGTGCATGTCGTCCGAGACGTTGGTCCCCTTCATCCCCATGATGAAGGAGCTCGACGTGCGGTTCGCCTTCTACTACCGGCTCGCCGACTTCGAGACCACCATCGACCTGATGGCCCGGCAGCGGATCGATCCGCTGCCGCTGGTGACCAGCGAGATCTCACTCGACGAGGCACCCGACGCCTTCGAGGATCTGAAGTCCCCTACCACGGAGTGCAAAGTCCTCATCCGGCCGTGAGAACCTGCCGATGCATGTGACATGCGTCGCATGGATCAGGCTGTTGTGGCCCGCTTGGGCCCGAACGGCGGAAGCGATCGGGGGAACGCGCGGTGACGGGGACGATGGTGGAACGGCCGGCGCGCACCGAGGCGTCGCCCACTCGAACGACGCCATCGACCGAGATCGCGCTCCATCCGGCGATCCGTGGTGCGCTGGCCGCACTGCTCGCCGGCACCGGTGCCATCCACCTCACCGTCATCCCGGCACACGCCCAGGTCTGGATGCCCTACGCGGTGGGTTTCGCGCTGGCGGGCTGGGGGCAGATCGGGCTGGCCGTCGCCGTGCTGTGGCGCAGCAGCCGACAGATCCTGGCCACCGTCATCGTGCTCGGCGTCGCCGTCCTCGCCGGGTGGGCGATGTCACGCGCCACGGGTTGGCCGATCGGTCCGGATGCTGGCCTGGCCGAAGAGTCGGGCACGCTCGACCTCACGGCCACCGCCTTCCAGACCGGAGCCGTGCTGATCGCCTCGCTGGCCATGGCCGGCATCGACCTGTCGGGACCGTCGGCGCGGCGACGATCATCGTGGGCGCTGGCATCGCTGCCGGCGGTGATGATCCTGTTTGCCACCTCCGCTGCGCTCGCCTCGCCCGACGGCGTGCACGAGCACGCCTCCGGTGACGATGCGGCTGCCCACACCCATAGCGACGCCGACCCGTCCATGCCGATCGCTGCGGCCGACCGCGCCGTGCTCGGCGAGCAGCTCGCCGCCGTGCGCTCCGTGGCCCTGACCTACCCGACCGTGGCCGACGCCGAAGCCGCCGGGTTCTACCGCGCCGGGCCGTTCGCGCCGGGTGCCGGTGCCCACTACGTCAATCCGAACGGCAGCTGGTCAGGCGAAACGGGGTTCCGGATCGACGATCCCATGACGCTGCTGTTCGGCGGCACGGCGCCGACCTCACCGGTAGTCGGCGTGATGTACTACACGGTGGCCGACGCACCTCCGGACGGGTTCGCCGGCCCGCTCGACACATGGCACCTGCACACCGGCATCTGCCTCACCACCGCACCCGACGGTGGCATCGACGTGCCCATCGCTCCCGACGAGGACGCGACGAAGGTCGCCTGCGACGGGTTCGGCGGCCAGTTCATGGATGTCAGCGGCTGGATGGTCCATGCCTGGGTCGTGCCCGGCTGGGACAGTCCGGTGGGCGTGTTCTCCCACGACAACCCGCAGGTCATGTGCGGCGACGGCCGCGCTCAGGTCGACGAGCTCTTCAAGGGCTGCGACGGCACGGCCGCCTGAGCGGCGCTACGAGAGTTGAACCGCCAGCGACTCGGCCGTGGCCAGGAAGCGCTTCTCGGCATCGAGTTGCTCCTGGAGGCGCGGGGCGTGCTGGTGCTGGAGGTGCTCGCGCGCGGCCACGAGGTGGCGGTGGGCATCGAGGAAGGCCTCGACGTGCTGAGCGGGAAGTTCTGACATACCTGCGTCTCCTCGACGATGGTGACGTGGTCGACCGTCCGACCGCGTCCTCATCCCCACCCTACGTGGCGCCGAGGCGACCGAACGGCGCGTTCGCGGTCCGTTCGCGAAGTGTTCACGACGAGCGCCCCCGGCACGACTCGAACGTGCGACCGTCGGATTAGAAGTCCGATGCTCTATCCATCTGAGCTACGGAGGCGAGATACGAGCGCACAACCTACTGCCCACCTGCGGAAGCCCAGCGGCCACATGCACCTGAGCTACGGAGGCGAGATACGAGCGCACAACCTACTGCCCACCTGCGGAAGCCCAGCGGCCACATGCACCTGAGCTACGGAGGCGAGATACGAGCGCACAACCTACTGCCCACCTGCGGAAGCCCAGCGGCCACATGCACCTGAGCTACGGAGGCGAGATACGAGCGCACAACCTACGTCAGCAGGCTCGACGGAGGTAGGTGTCCGTCCCGGGAACCGAGACGTCGACGTCGCGGAGCACGATGGAGATCTGCGGGAATCGCTCGCAGCCCCGGTCGAAGCTCCGCTGGTCGTACTCGACCACGTACACCAGCTCGCCGTACGTCGACGTGAACTCGTCGCATTCATCAAACTCGTTGCACTGCTCGACGACGGCGAAATCAAGCCCGGATTCTTCCCGAAGCGGGAGGAGCTCCGCCGCGTTCTTCTGCCCGATCGCCAGTCCGTCGGCATGGGCTCGATCGGCGAGCACGCGAGCCATGGCCACCGCGTCGTCCTCTCGAACTCGGTCGGGAAATCGCGTGAACGTGTCGAGGTTGTCGATCTCCACCGCCTGGAAGCCGTCGCGAGCGCAGCCGTCGATCCACGGGCCGACGACCGCAGCCAGCTCGGTTCGACGGTCTGGGGTCGAGATGTCGAGGACGAACTCGTCGGGCCACTCGGGATCCACGACCGGCGTGCCAGAGCCATCCCGCAGCACGAGGCTCGGATGTTCGTCGAGCCAGAGGTCCGCCTCGCCCGGTTGCGACTGGAACCCGTTGACGTAGCAGATGTTGTAGAGACCTGGAACCGGCGCGTCGGTTCGGTCTCTGGACACCGCGACAACGTCCTCCGCCGGCGGGTAGGCACCACCGAGCTGATAGTCGAGGACACCGTTCGGCGGGGGCAGGAGGACTCCGGACGTTGCTGGCGCCGAGGCACGGCCCTCGATCGTCCCCGAGGCTGACCCACCGTCGGTCGAACAACCGCCGAGGGACCCGACGATCACCACGCAGGCGAGAACCTCGAGCAGCTTCACGATGACGAGTCTCCCGCATCCTCAGGCCGTTCAGGTGCCGGGCAATCGATTGTCGAAGCGGCCGACGGCGCCGCCTAAGATGCGAGGCCTCGGTGGTCGTAGCTCAGTTGGTTAGAGCGCCAGGTTGTGATCCTGGATGTCGGGGGTTCGAATCCCCTCGATCACCCTCTCCCGGTCGTGTCGGATGCCCTCGGGCGTCCGACACGACCGGCATCACGTTGGCCCTCGCCGACCGATTCGGTTGGCGGACGACCATCCGGCGCTCGCTACACTGCGGAGCCGCCGTGCACCTCTAGCTCAATGGCAGAGCAATGGACTCTTAATCCACAGGTTCTGGGTTCGAATCCCAGGGGGTGTACCAGTTCGGGGCCAGGTCATCATGACCTGGCCCCGACCACGTTCTGACCTCAGCCTGCGGCACGCACGAGGCGGCTGACGACCTCGACGTGGTGGGTGTGCGGGAACAGGTCCACGAGCGTGCTGCGCTCGAGGCCGTAGCCGCGGTCTGCGAACAGCCGTGCGTCGCGCCCGAGCGACGCCGCGTCGCACGACACCAGCACGATGACGTCGGCGCCCGTGCGCACCAGCCGATCGGCGCCGACCTTGCCCACGCCGGCCCGGGCCGGATCGGCCACGACCACGTCGAACGGGTGGGGTCGCCAGCGGTCCACGTCGCTGCGCACGATCACGGCACCGGTGTCGGCCAGGTTCACCCGAGCGTCGGCCACGGACGACGCGTTGCGCTCCACCAACTCGACGCGAGCGAGGCCCGGCACGCGATCGTGCAGCAGGGCCGAGAACAGGCCGGCACCGCCGTAGGCGTCCAGCACGCTCGACCCGGCCACGAGCGACTCCCCCGCCGCCGTCACCACGGCATCGACCAGGGCCTCGGCGCCATCGGGTCGCGACTGGAAGAACGATCGAGCCGAGATCCGGAACGTCCGGCCCCCCACCACCTCGTGGATCCAGGCGCGCTGGCCGTCGTGCAGCGCCTCGACGCTGGTGACGGCGACACCCTCGGGCACCTCGATGCCCTCGACCGTCGGCGCCGCAATCACGAGGCGGTCGCCGGTGCCGGCACCGACCCGGATGGTGACCTCGGTGGCACCGCCGAACCGCCCGCGCACGAGGAGCTCCTCCACGAGCGGGTGGGCGACCTCACACGAGTCGAGCGGGACGACGTCATGGGAGTGGTGGGCTCGCAACCCGGCCCGGCCGTTGGCCACCGCTGCCCGCACCGTCGTGCGGAAGCCGGTCGATGCCAGTGGCAGACCCAGGTCGATCACCGGTTCGGCCACATGGCCGAGACGCCGGAGCGCGTCGCGCACGACCTCGACCTTGGCCGCACGCTGGGCGTCGAGCGTGGCGTGCTGCTGATCGCACCCACCGCAGCCGCGGGCCACGTGCGGGCAAGGCGGACGGACCCGGTCGGCTGAGGCTTCGAGCACGGTGCGCAGCTCGGCCAACACGGCGCCGCCGCGCCGCTCGTCGACGACGGCATCGACCCGCTCGCCGGGAAGCGCTCCACGCACGAGCACCACGAGCCCGGAGTCCATCCGCGACAGGCAGGCACCGCCGGCCACCGGTCGCTCGGCGCGCACGGTCACGACCTCGCCCACCCCAGGGAGGTCTCGGTCGCGGTCGGGTCGGCCCATGTCGTCACGCTACGTCGGGGCGACGGGTGCCGAGGCCGGAGCCGGGTCGAACCGGCACGGCCGACACCGGTAGCCTCAGCCGACCGCCGGCGACCCACCCGGCCTGACCGACACGGAACACCGCATGACCTCCGCCGCCCCCGGTACCGACCGCCGCTTCGAGATCGCCCCGTCCGTGCTCCCCGCCGACTTCTCCAAGCTCGGCGAGGAGTGCATCGCTCTCGAAGAGGCCGGCGTCGACCGCATCCAGTTCGACGTTATGGACGGTCGGTTCGTGCCCAACCTCACGTTCGGCCCGGATGTGGTGGCCTCGTTGCGACCCCACGTGTCCGTGCCGTTCGAGGCCCACCTCATGGTCGAGGAGCCGGGCTGGATGATCCCAGCCTTCGTCGAGGCCGGCTGCGAGCTGATCATCCTGCATGCCGAGGCATGCGGACACCTCCATCGAGCGCTGGCCCAGGTCAACGAGGCGGGGGCCACCGCCGCCGTCGCCCTCAACCCGGCCACGCCGAACGAGGCCATCGACAACGTGCTCGACCTCGTCGGGATGGTGCTGATCATGACGGTGAATCCCGGCTTCGGGGGTCAGGCCTACATCGCCTCGATGGAGCCGAAGATCGCCGACCTGCGCTCGCGCATCGTCGCTCGTGGTCTCGACGTCGACCTGGAGGTCGACGGGGGCATCGGTCCCGACACCATCGGCGGCGCGGCCGCGGCCGGAGCCAACGTGCTGGTGGCGGGCAGCGCCCTCTATCGCGACCCCGAAGGACTCGGCCACGCCGTGGCCCACCTCCGGTCCCTCGCCGAAGCCACCCGCTGAGCTGCCTCGGCTCATCGGCCGGCGAGCCCGTGGGTCCTAAGCTCTCGCCGAACCACGTCCACCAACACCGAGGAGCACGACCGACATGACGATCCCCGCACGTCGCATCGCCCGGGTCGTGATCTCCGGTGAGTGGATCAGTGTGCTCGACGGCACCTTCGAGGTCGTCGAGATGGAGTTCGTCGACGAAGAGGGCAACCCCAAGCACCCGCCGCTCGAGCAGTACGCCTACTCGTTCAAGACCGAGAACCGCGACGACTACTACGGCCCGCTGTCGGCCATCACGCTGATCAAGCTGAAAGACGTCGTCGAAGGCGGCTGAACCCCGCAGGGCACTCAGCCCGAGAACTGCCCGATGACGGCGGCGGCGTCGGGTTCGGAGAGCTCGAGCACCGCAGCGCCCCCGCTGGTGGTGCGGGGCACCACCGGGAGGTCGACCGACACGGGCGACAGCCCCTTCAGGTTCCAGCCGAGGCGCAGCGCGTCGAGGAAGCTCAACTCGTCATCGATGCGCAGACCGGGCGCGAGCGCCGAGGCCACCTGGCGCAGCGTGTTCGGGTTCCGCACCCCACCCACCGACGAGAGCAGCGAGGTGAGGAAGACGCGTTGCCGCTCGACGCGGCCGAGGTCACCGGTGGGGTCGGTGCGCCACTGCCCGTCGACCAGTTCGGTGTAGGAGCGCGACCGCACGTAGGCGAGAGCCTGCTCGCCATCGAGGGTGACGGTGCCGGCAGTCGGAACGTTCAGTCCGGACTTCTCGTCACGGGCCGGGTGGGGGAACTCGACGGTGATGCCCCCGACGGCGTCGACGAGGCCGGCGAAGCTGGTGAAGTCGATCTCGAGGTAGTGGTGCACGGGGATGCCGATGCCCTGCACGGTCTGGATCAGCGCGTCCGGGCCGTTGGCGTAGGTCGAGTTGATGCGGCCGACCTCGCCGGTCTCGGCGTTGGTCACCCACAGGTCGCGCGGGATGCTCAGCATGGAAGCGCCGCCGTCGCCCACCCGCAGCACGATGATGGTGTCGGCCCGCTCGCCGTCGACGGGCGTGCCCAGGAAGGCGCCGCTGTTGGGGTCGCTGGCATCGATGTCCTGGCGCGAGTCCGAACCAACGATGAGGTAGTTCGTGCCCGAACCACCCCCCGGCGACAGCACCGACCCGACCTCGACCCGTTCGATCTTCTGGAACTGCACGTAGGCGAACCCGAGCGGCAGCCCGACGAACAGCAGGAGGAGCACGGCCAACGACAGCGCGATGCGGCGGACCCACCGAGCCGGGCCTCGTCGGCGCGTCCGTCGACGAGGGGCACGCGGCGGCGGTGCAGATGGCGGCGCCGTGCGCGCCTCGGCCCGGCGGGGAGCCGCAGCGGTGATCGGACGCGGGCGCGGCGGCGAAGGCACGACGATCGTCGGGGACGGCGGGCTCGGCGCCACCGCCTGGGGCAGCACGGCCGTGCGATCGTCGACCACCGGTGGCGGTGGCGCCATCGCTCGAGGGGGAGCAGGCGGCGGAGGGGCGGCGACAGCCGCTGGGGGTGCCGGGGGCGGCGGTTGGTCCACGCGCACGACCGGCACGGCGCCGGCTGGCGGGCCGCTCCCCCGAGTCCATCGACCGCCCGTCGGCGAGCCGCCCCCGGTCGGTTCGGTGGCCACGAATCCCTTGACGTGCTCCCACCGAACGGGCGCGTCATCTTGCGAGGGAAGTGACTGGAGCCGTTCCCAGGCGTCGGCGTCGGGCGTGGCGCCGGCTTCGGTGGGGTCGGGGTCGACGAAGGGGGGCTCGCTCACAGCGCCCCCGATGGTACGGGCCACCGCTGGATCGGTGCGTGCATGCGTGCCGGCGCACTGCGCCGTGCGTGCACGCAAGAACCCGAGAGGTCAGGTGGTGGGCTCGACGGCGATGGCGCGGACGAGGGCCACGAGCTCGGGACCGGCCTTGGCCGGGGAGCCGGCATCGAAGGGTGGCTGCGGGTCGTACTCGATGCCGAGCTGGATGGCCCGGGCGTAGTCGTCGCCGGCGATGTGGGCGGCGAGGGCGAGGGCCATGTCGATGCCGCTCGACACGCCGGCCGCCGTCACGATCTTGCCCTGCTCGACCACCCGCTGTGCCGTGTAGTGCGCGCCCAGACCCTCGAGCAGGTCCGAGGCCGCCCAGTGCGTGGTGGCGTCGAGGCCGTCGAGCAGGCCGGCCGCGGCCAACACGAGCGAGCCGGTGCACACCGACGTCGTCCAGGTGCTCGTGGTGTGGGCGTGCTTCACCCAGTGCACGATGGCGGCATCGGGATCGAGCAGGGCGCGGGTGCCCCCGCCGCCGGGCACGAGGATGATGTCGGGCTCGGGCACGTCGTCGAAGGTGGCGTCGGCGATGATGCCGAGCATCCGCGTGTCGCTGCGGATCTCGCCGGCCTCTTCGGCCACGAAGGTGACGGTGGCGTCGGGCAGGCGGTTGAGCACCTCGTAGGGCCCGATGGCATCGAGGGCGGTGAAGCGGTCGAACATGGCGATGGCGATGTGCACGGTGTGCTCCTCGGGTGTGTTGGGGTCACTTCGTGTGGGGGCGTGAGCCGTGGGGAAGGTCAGGCGGCGCCGGCGGACGACGAGCGCAGCGAGCGGAAGTGCTGGCGGTAGACGCCGGGGGTCGTGCCGGTGCGGCGACGGAAGGCGCGCAGCATGGTCTCGGGCGTGCCGAAGCCGCAGCGTCGGGCCACGGCCGCCACCTTGGCGTCACCGAGCTGGAGCATCTGTTGCGCCGCCTCCACGCGGATGGCCTCGACGTAGGCCGCCGGCGTCATCCCCACCTCCTTGGCGAAGGCCCGGGCGAACGTTCGCGGCGCCATGCCGACGCGCTCGGCCAGGGCCGGCACGGCCAGATCGCGCTCGAGGTGGTCGGGGATCCAGCCCAGCAGGTCGGTGAGGCTGGGGGTGGAGGGTGGCCGGACCGAGAGGTGCGTCGAGAACTGGGCCTGACCACCGGGTCGGCGTGTGAACAGCACCAGCCAGCGCGCCACCTCGTGGGCGACCACGTCGCCGTGGTCGGCGGCCAGCAACGCCAGCGTGAGGTCCATCCCCGCCGTCACCCCGGCCGAGCTCCACACGTCGCCGTCGCGCACGAAGATGGGCTCGGGATCGACGTCGATGGCCGGGTAGCGCGACGCCAACTGCTCGCACCAGGCCCAGTGGGTGGTGGCGCGGCGGCCGTCGAAGATGCCCGTCTCGGCCAGCAGCAGCGCCCCGGTGCACACCGAGGCCACTCGGCCGGCCCGGCTTGCCAGGTTGGCCAGCGCGGCTTCGAACACCGGGTCGTCGGCCAGGGCGTGCACGCCGGCACCCCCAGGCACCAGCAGCGTATCGATGGGTCCGTCGACCTCGTCCATGGCCAGGTCGGCCACGATGCCGAGGCCACCCGACGCACGCAGCGGACCGGCCTCGAGCGCCACGAGGGTCACGTCGTAGTCCACGGGCACGCCGAGCCCCGGCCCGACCATCGACGCCACGGTGAGCACCTCGGAGGGGCCGACGACGTCGAGGAGCTGCACCCCCGGGTACGCCACGATGACGACTCGATGCGTGGTCATGGGGTCATCGTGCACGGCGACGGCGCTGGCAGCAAGGTCGATCCATTGACGTTTCCTGCCACCGCAGCTGCCCGCAGCGGCTAGGGGCTCGGGGCCAGCACCTCGTCGAGCGTCACCGCCCGACCCTCGTCGATGCTCCGGTGGGCCGCGACGCCCACGGCCACCGACCACAGGCCGTCGTCCACCTCGACCTTGGCCGAGCCGCCGGTGCGGATGGCGTCGAGCAGGTCACGGTGCTCGAGGAACGACGAGCCGTGGTGGAAGCCCTGGTAGGCGATGTCGGCGTCCTCGACGACCTCCTGGTGCAATCCCAGGCCACCCTTGACCCGCTCGGTCCAGCGCAGCTCGCACGACGGCAGGAAGGCCTCGACCTTGCCCCGGTCGCCCACCACCGAGAGCTCCTCCTGGTTGTGGCTGGCATCGGCGAACATGCACAGGTCGAGCAGGGCGCGTGCGCCGCTCGGGTAGTCGACGATCACGAAGGCGTTGTCGAGGATGTCCGGCGTCTCGCCGTGGTAGGACTCGTCGAGGTGGTTGACGTCCTGCCCGCCCGAAGCCAGCACCCGCACCGGGCGCTCGCCCAGGATGTGGTTCATCAGGTCGAAGAAGTGGCAGCACTTCTCGACGAGGGTGCCGCCGGTGTTGCGGTTGAAGCGATTCCAGTCGTCGACCTTGTTCAGGAACGGGTAGCGGTGCTCTCGGATGGCCACCATGCGCGGCGTGCCCACGGTGCCGGCCCGCACCTCGTCCACGAGCCGGGCCACGGGGGGCATGTAGCGGTACTCGAGGCCGACCCACACGAGGCCCGGACGGCCGGCGGCGGCGTCGATCAGCGTGCGGCAGTCGGCCACCGTGGTGCACAGCGGCTTCTCGACCAGCACGTGCACGGCCGGTCGGGCCAGCACGTCGAGCATCACGTCGAGGTGGGTGTGGTTGGGTGACGCCACGACCACGGCGTCGACGAGCCCGCTGTCGAGCAGGTCGTTGTGGTCAGCGAAGCGCACGAGCGATGGACCGTCGGGGCCGGCCGCCTCGACGATCCAGTCGAGCATGCCGGGGTTCGGGTCGGCCACGGCCGTCACCACCGCCCCGTCGAGGTGCTGGAGGTTCCAGAGGTGCTCGGTGCCCATCATCCCGGTGCCGATGAGGCCGTAGCGGACGATGTCGTCGGCCTTCGCCATGGTGGTCTCCCCGACCCGCCGAGCGAGCCGTCGTTCGACCGACGGGGGGCGACCCGCCGGCCACCTGATGTGACCGCCGTAGTGTAGGAGTCCGATGAGCCGAGCCGAGAGGCGAGGCGACCCACGTGACGGACCCTGTCGAGCGAAGCGAGACGAGAACGTGAGCGACACCGACGGCTCCTTCGAGCACGCGATCTGATGACCTCGATCTCGTTGGTGGACGGAGGGCGGCGGCAGGTCGGCCCTGACCTGTCGTGCGGCCCGCTGGCGTTCGGCACCTGGCGCTTCACGCACGCGGACCGCACGACCGCGGGCCGTTCCCTCGACGCCGCCCTCGATGCCGGCCTCGACCTGGTGGACGCGGCCGACGTCTACGGCTTCGACTGGGGCGGCTCGGGCTTCGGGAGCGTCGAGGCGCTGCTGGGCGAGGTGCTGGCCGCCGACCCCCGCCGACGTGGCCGCCTCGTGCTCGCCACCAAGGGCGGCATCGACCCGGGCACCCCCTACGACTCGAGCGCCGACTACCTGCGGAACGCCTGCGAAGCCTCGCTGCGTCGGCTGCGGGTCGACGTGATCGACCTGTACCAGGTCCACCGACCGGATCTGCTCACCTCGCACGACGAGGTGGCCGACACCCTCGCCTCGTTGGTGTCGGCCGGGACGGTGCGGGCCGTCGGCATCTCGAACCACACGCCGGCCCAGCACGACGCGCTGCGCAGCGCACTGGCCGCCCGAGGCATCCCGCTGGCCACCACCCAGCCCGAGCTCTCGGTGCTCGCCCTGGACCCGCTGCGAGACGGCACGCTCGATCGATGCCAGACCGACCACGTGGTGCCGCTGGCCTGGAGTCCGCTGGCCGGTGGGCGGTTGGTGACCGGCGAGGGCGTGCCCTCGGCGCTGGTGACCGTCCTCGACGACCTGGCCCGACGGGAGGGGGTCGACCAGGCCACGATCGCCGTGGCTTTCGTGTTGTGCCTCCCGGGGCGTCCCGTGGCCATCGTGGGCTCGCAACGACCCGAACGGCTCGCCGCCGCCCCCGACGCGCTCGGCGTGCACCTCGACCGAGCCGACCTCTACCGCCTCATCGAAGCTTCGGAAGGGATCCCACTGCCATGACCGACGGACCGGTGGAGGTGGCGTGGTTCTCCGCGCTGTGCGACGACGACTATGCCCAGCTCGGGGTGGTCGAACCGTCGCTGCGCTCGTCGTGGGCCCACTGTCGCGACATCGCCCTCGCCGCCGACGCCCACGGCTTCGACAACCTGCTGCTGCCCTCCGGCTATGCGCTCGGCATCGACGGCACCACCTTCGCCGCCGGGCTCGCTCCCCTGCTGCAACGCCTCCACCTCCTGCTGGCCGTGCGCTGCGGCGAGGTGGTCGTGCCCCAGCTCGCTCGCCAGCTCGCCTCCCTCGACCAGATGCTCGACGGACGGTTGACGGTCAACATCATCTCGAGCGACCTCCCGGGCGAGTCCCTGGCATCGGCGCCGCGCTACCGCCGCACGCTCGAGATCATGCAGGCGCTGCGCACCCTGCTCGACGGCCAGCACCTGCACATCGACGGCGAGTTCCTGCACCTCGACATCGAACCGCCGAGCGTCCGCACGACCTCCGGCCACGCCCCCGCCCTCTACTTCGGCGGACTGTCCGAGCCCGCCCGGGCCGTGGCCGCCGAAGCTGCCGACGTCTACCTGATGTGGCCCGACACGATGCCGGCGGTGCACGCCATCGTCGACGATCTCCGGGCTCGGGCAGCGGCACACGACCGGGTGCTGCGCTTCGGGTACCGAGTCCACGTGGTCGTGCGCGAAACCGAAGCCGCCGCTCGCGACGCCGCCTTCGCCCTCGTGGCCGCCCTCGACGACGAGGAGGGCCGCCGCATCCGCGAGCGGTCGCTCGACTCGGGCTCGGCCGGCGTGGCCCGCCAAGCCGAGCTTCGCGACGCGGCCGGCGACGACGGCTTCGTCGAGGACAACCTGTGGACCGGGATCGGTCGCGCCCGCTCGGGCTGCGGCGCCGCCATCGTCGGCGACCCCGACCAGGTGCTGTCCAAGCTCCTGGCCTACCGCGACCTCGGGATCGATGCCTTCATCCTGAGCGGCTACCCGCACCTCGACGAGTGCGACCTCTTCGCCCGCCACGTGCTGCCGATGCTCGACCACCGCCCGCTGGGGCTCACCACACCGCCGGGACGGTGATGACCGCATCGGTGGACACCGTCGACGTGGTGGCCAACGTGGTGCTCACCACCCGGTAGGTGGCGGTGACCTCCGTAGGCGTGAACTCGCAGACCAGGTAGCCGTGGTCGAAGGCGTTGGCGTGGTGCGTGACGGGCAACGACCGCAGCAGGTCTTGGAACAGTTGCGGTTGCGTCGACATGCGAGACGTGATCGAGGTCGTCATCAGCTCGGTGGCCAGTCGCGGGTTCGCCGGGTCGCCGTCGCGGTGGATGTCGGCGGCCACGGCCGTGTGGAAGTCACCGGTCAGCACGATCGGGTTGGTCACCTCGGGCCGCTCGAACAGCGCCAGCATCCGCTCCCGGGCCACGGGGTACCCGTCCCACACGTCGAGCACGACGTTGTCGCCGACCACCGTCGGCGCCATCGGCGTGAACAGCACCTGCTGGCCGACCACGTGCCAGGTGGCGGCCGAGCCCGTGAGCTCCGCCTCCAGCCACGCCTCCTGCTCGAACCCGAGCATGGTGACGTCTGGTTGCACCTGGGCCTCACACAGCGCGCCCAGCCCCGAGCCGCAGCGGTACTCGCTTCGGTGCTGGCGCGTGTCGAGCACGGCAAGGTGGGCGAGGTCACCCCAGGTGAACGCCCGATGGATCGAGAGCCCGCTGGCGTCGTCGAAGGCCATGGAGACCGGCTGGTGCTCCCACCACGCCTGGTACCCCGCGAACCGACGAGCCAAGAACTCGGGCGTCGACACCCCGGTGCTGTCGGCGTCGCCGGCATAGTTGTTGACCACCTCGTGGTCGTCCCACGTGACGATCCACGGCACGCTGGCATGCGCGGCCTGGAGATCGACGTCGCTCTTGTAGAGGGCGTACCGATTGCGATAGCCGTCGAGCGTCGTGGCCGTCGGGGTGCCGTGCGCCCGTGGCCCGGTGGCGGTGGCCTCGTAGATGTAGTCACCGACGAACAGCACGGCGTCGAGTGCTTCGTCGGCCAGGTGCCGGTGGGCGGTGTAGTAGCCGTGGCAGTAGTGCTGGCAGGTGGCGACACCCATGCGCAAGGACCTTGGCGACGACGTCACCGCCGGCGCCGTGCGGGTGCGCCCGACCGGACTGACCCACGGCCCCACGGTGAAGCGGTACCAGTACCAGTTGTTCGGCGCGAGCCCTTGGGCGTCGATGTGCAGGCTGTGCGCAGCCTCGGGCACGGCCCACGCCGCGCCGGTGGCCACGAGGGTGGCGAACGACGCGTCAGTCGCCACCTCCCACTGGACCGACACGGCCGTGGCCGGCATGCCGCCACCGGTCAGCAGCGGCGTCGGCGCCAACCGAGTCCACAGCACGACGCGATCCGGTCGGGGATCCCCGCTGGCTACGCCAAGCGTGAAGGGTGTGGAGGCGAACGTCGGCGGCGGTGGCGGCGCGGCGCAGGCGCGCACCTGCGCGGCCGCGATCGTGGCCGCCATGCCCACCAGGAAGCCTCGCCGCGAAAGGTCCACGCTGCGAGGCTAGGACGGTTCAACCCTTGGCGCTGAGCGTCACGGGTCGGGAGACGTCCTCGAAGAAGTCGTTGCCCTTGTCGTCGACGACCACGAAGGCGGGGAAGTCCTCGACCTCGATCTTCCACACGGCTTCCATGCCGAGCTCGGGGTACTCGAGCACTTCGACGCTCCGGATGCAGTCGAGCGCCAGGCGCGCCGCCGGTCCGCCGATGGAGCCGAGGTAGAAGCCCCCGTGGCGCTTGCAGGCGTCGGTGACCTGCTGCGAGCGGTTGCCCTTGGCCAGCATGACCATCGACCCGCCGGCCGCCTGGAAGGTCTCGACGTAGGAGTCCATCCGCCCGGCCGTGGTCGGGCCGAACGAGCCCGAGGCGTAGCCCTCCGGCGTCTTGGCCGGTCCCGCGTAGTACACGGGGTGGTCGCGGAGGTATTGGGGCATGCCCTCGCCCAGCGCCAGCCGTTCGGCGATCTTGGCGTGGGCGATGTCGCGGGCCACGACCAGGGGGCCGGTCAACATCACCTGCGTCTTGACCGGGAGCTTGGTGAGCTCGGCCAGGATGTCGGCCATCGGCTGGTTGAGGTCGATGCGCACCACCGCAGGGTCGAGGTGGGCCTCGGTGACCTCGGGCAGGAACCGGGCCGGGTCGGTCTCGAGCTGCTCGAGGAACACGCCCTCGGCCGTGATCTTGCCCAGCGCCTGGCGATCGGCCGAGCACGACACGGCGATGGCCACCGGGCACGACGCACCATGGCGAGGCATGCGGATGACGCGCACGTCGTGGCAGAACCACTTGCCGCCGAACTGGGCGCCGATGCCGAAGCGCTGGGTCAGGGCGAGCACCTCGGCCTCGAGCTCGGGATCGCGCAGCGCCGTGCCCGTGCCCGTGCTCTCGGTGGGGAGCGAGTCGAGGTAGCGGGTCGAGGCGAGCTTGGCCGTCTCGAGGGCCATCTCGGCCGACGTGCCGCCGATGACGAGGGCCAGGTGGTACGGCGGACAGGCCGACGTGCCGAGGAGGCGCAGCTTCTCGTCGAGCCAGGCCAACAGCGACGACGGGTTGAGCAGCGCCTTGGTCTCCTGGAACAGCAGGCTCTTGTTGGCCGACCCGCCACCCTTGGCCATGAACAGGAACTTGTAGATCTCGCCGTCGACGGCTGCGATCTTGATCTCGGCCGGCAGGTTGGTCTTGGTGTTGACCTCGTCCCACGTGGAGCGCGGGGCCATCTGCGAGTAGCGGAGGTTGTCGCGCTGGTAGGTGTCGAAGATGCCGCGGGCGATGGCAGCCTCGTCGCCGCCGGCGGTCAACACCCGGTGGCCCTTCTTGGCCTTGACGATGGCCGTGCCCGTGTCCTGGCACATGGGGAGGATCCCGCCGGCCGAGATGGCCGCGTTCTTGAGCAGGTCGAGGGCCACGAAGCGGTCGTTGCCCGACGCCTCGGGATCCTCCAGGATGCGCGCCAGCGAGGCCAGGTGGCCCGACCGCAGCAGGAAGGCGATGTCGTGCACGGCTTGGCCGGTGAGCAGCGTGAGGGCCTCGGGCGCCACGCGCAGGTGCGGCGTGCCGGCCACGTCGACCGTCTCGACGCCGTCGGTCGACAGCAGTCGATACTCAGTCTCGTCGGGCCCGAGGGGGAAGAGCTCCTGGAAGGCGAAGTCGGTCATGGGTCCAGGTTTCGCCCTGGCGGGTGCCTACGGCAAGTCGACGGCGACGTCGTCGCGCTCGGCCGTGATCGACCGGGTCGCCGGCACGACGCGCACCCGGTGGCCGAGCATGATCGATTGGCCGCTGACGGGCTCGAGCCAGGCCGTGCCGCCGGGGATCGCTCGATTGATGTTTCCGCCGCCGAGCGCGTCGGCCCGACCCAGCCCACCACCGTCGTGGCCCCAACCGTGGGGCACGGCCACCACGCCACGCACGACGTCGTCGGTGATCCGCACCGGCAGGCGGACCGACCCGGCCCCACCCACCACGTCGACGGCGTCGCCATCGCCGAGGCCACGTGCGGCCGCGTCGTCGGGGTGCACCAGGACGGCGTTGGTGGACGGCTGGCGGATCCCTGGCGTGTTGTGCATCCACGAGTTGTGGCTGCGGCGCTCGCGCTTGCCGATGAGCACGAGCGTGCCGTCCTCCACGGCGAACGACGGCGCCAGCGCCTCGAGCCGGGGAAGGTCGCCGACCAGTTCGGGGGGCCCGAGGTGCACGAGGCCGTCGTCGGTCGGCACTCGCTGCCCCAGGAAGGAACCGGGCTCGGTCGGCGCCAGCAGCACGCCTTCGGGGTGGCGACGGAGCTCGG
>Ga0335397_10003237_pt1 | contig 21870 bp, 20 predicted proteins | sample MAT04_FD_205740 | JGI IMG/M metagenome (GOLD analysis project Ga0335397, IMG submission 205740) | Freshwater microbial communities from Lake Fryxell liftoff mats and glacier meltwater in Antarctica - MAT-04 (spades assembly) (version 2) ... | reverse complement strand
GGCTCCGACGACTGGATCCGCGAGCAGCCCACCAACGTCCGGATCAAGAGCCACCACATCAGCACCGCTGAGGCCGCGGCCGAGACCGGCTGAGCGCCACAGCACCACCAAGGGCCCCACCACCGCTACCCGCGGTGGTGGGGCCCTTCCACGTCGTGGGGGAGTGCGCCGCAGCTGACCTGGGCGGACCAGTGCCAGCACGCCTTGCCCGCCCGACGCCGCCACCACGGTCGGGTCCATATCCAGCGAACGCGGCTGCCCGCGAACTCGGTCTCCATCGATTTCGTGCCTCAGGAAGCCCGGCGCCTGATGCCCAGGATCAGTAGCGAAGCCACCAAGGCGATCGGGATGGCTGACACCGCGCCCACTGCCGGGGTTGCTTCACCTGCCAGGCCGACACACCGCCCATCGGCGGGACAACGTCCCGCGACATCGCATCTAAGGGCCGGGCTGGACGAGACCGTGGTCGAACGCGAAGATCACTGCGGCGGCGCGATCGCGCAGGCCGAGCTTGGCGAACACGTGGCCGACGTGGGACTTGACGGTGCCTTCGCCAAGGACCAGTTTCGCGGCGATCTCACCATTGGTCAGTCCGGCGCCGATCAGGGCTAGCACCTCGCGTTCACGCGGGGTGAGGACTTCGACCTCCGCGCCCGGGAATGCCGGCGTCGTCCCTTCCCTGTAGCCACGCAGTACCCGTGCGGTCACCGACGGGTCCAGCCACGCGCCGCCGGCGGCGACCGCCCGGACGGCCCGCTGGAGGTCCTCGGCCGGAACGCCCTTGAGCAGGAACCCGGCGGCACCCGCCCGCAGCGCCCCGGCGAGAACCTCTTCGTCCTCGAAGGTGGTCAGCACGAGGACGGGCGGAGTAGCCGCAACTTCACGCAGCCGCCGAGTCGCGGTCACGCCGTCCACCCCGGGCATCCGCACGTCCATCACGACCACGTCGGGCGAGGTGCGGGCCACGGTCTCGACCACGCGGGACCCGTCGGCGAGTTCGCCGACGATCTCGAACCCGAAGCGCTCCCGTAGGAGTCCCCGCAAACCGGCACGGATCAGCTCCTGGTCGTCGACCAGAAGCACGCGAATCGCATCGGTGGTGGGTTCATCACTTCGTCTCATGGCAGTACCGCCTCGACGCGCCAACCGTCGCCGCGGGGGCCCGCTGTGAGGTGGCCACCCAGGGCTTCGGCCCTCTCGCGCATGCCGAGCAGCCCGCTGCCCCCTTCCGTAGGACGGCCCGGGGCGCCGGCACTGTCCACGACCACCAGGGTGCCACCGGATCCGAGTTCGAGCCGCACTGTAGCGGCCGATCCGGACGCGTGCCGCACGACGTTGGTGAGGGACTCTTGCACGATGCGGTACGCCGCCAGCCCGGTCGCAGCGGGCAGTGTCGAAGGGTCGCCGACCACTTCGCAGGTCACCGGCGTGCCTGCGTGACGGAACGACTCCACCAGCTCGACGAGATTCGAGGCTCCCGGTAGCGGTGCGGACGCTCCGGACGTCGTACGCATCAGACCAACGGTGGCCCGGACCTCCTCGAGGCTGCTGCGGGCGAGCCGCTCGGCCTCGGCCAGGGCGGCACGCGCCTCGTCGGGGTCCTCCTCGATCGCGAGCCGGGCGGCGCTGACATGCATGAGCGAGACGGTGAGCGCGTGCCCGATCACGTCGTGCATCTCGGCGGCGATCCGGTTGCGCTCCTCGGCGCGCGCCCGGTCGGTCAGGCCCGCCTGCGCCTCCCGCAGCTGGTGGACCAGCGTGCGCTGGTGCCCGCCCAGGCCGCACACGACCGCGGTGAAGAATGTGCCCGTGGCCCACGCGCCCCAGCCCACCTCTCCCGGGTTCTGGAGCGCCTGGGCGAGGTAGACGAGGAGCAGTCCGAGGCCGAGCACCACCGCTTGCGCCGTGCCAGCACCCAGAACGCACCAACCCATCACGATGCACAGCGCGAACCAGCCGAGGTTGGCTGACTCGCTGCTGCCGATGAACACGACCCCGGCCGTGACGACGGCCAGGCCGGCCAGGAGAACCCAGCCGGTTGCCCTCCGGGCGGCCAGGGCGATCGCCACCGCGACCGAGACGATGCCGGTAGGCACGGCGAGCTCAAGCGGCTGCGCCGTCAGGAGCAGGCCCACCGCGACGAACAGGGCGACCGCGGCCGGTGCGAGAAAGTGCGCCGCACGGTCCATGGCATGGAGCCTATGACTCAAAGAGACGTGCGCCGTGCAGCGAGCGCTGTCGCCACGACGCCAATCGCGAGGGTGACCACGAGCGGCCCGGAGCCGTTGCCGATGCCCAGCCACGGCTCGCGAATGGCGTCGTTGGCCAAGGCCAGCGGGAGTACGTCGGCGATGTCACGCAGTGCCGGGCTCATCACCGCCGGCGGCGGACCGCCGACGCCAAGCAGGAACGAGGGAAAGAACAACAGCAGCCCGACCGCCTGCGCCGACCGGGCCGAGGGCAGCAGGGATCCGAGCAGGATCCCAAGGCTGACGAACGCCACCGCGGCGGCGGCGATCCCGGTTGCGACGCGGAGCGGGTCCTCGACAGTCGGTACGCCGTATACAGGGCCAGCGACTGCGAGCAACATCGCCCCGGAGATCGCGACGGCAACGAGTCCGATGCTCAGCTGGGCGATCGCGAACGACCAGCGCGGGAAGCCGGCAGCCGCCAGCCGTCGCAGCACGCCGTGCTCGCGGTACGACGCGATGTGCACCGGCAACATGATCAGTCCGGTCGCGCCTATCACGACGGTGAAGTATGACGCGACGTACCAGTGCGAGGGATTGACCGGGAACACCTCGTCGGGTGTGGTCCCGAACGAGCCGCCGATGATGAGCATGGTCACTATGGGAAAGACCAGTACGAACGTCAGCGTCAGCGGGTCGCGACCCAGCAGGCGCAGCTCCGCGGCGACCAGTCGGCGGGTTGCCGAACGGTGCCGGCGCGTCGCGGGGGCAGTGGCCTCGGGGACAGTGCCCTGTGGGAAGGTCTGCGTGCTCATCACGCGGCTCCGATCTCGTTGACGGTGTTGTCGAGCAGGCTGAGCAGGGCGGTCTCGAGATCGGGGATCTCGACTCTCAGGTCGCCGGGGACCGGCCCGCGTCCGACCAGCCAGGCGCCGGCGTACGCGATCAGCTCGCGGTCACCGTGCACGCTCACCTGGCCCCCCGAGCGGCGGACGTCGCGCACGCCGGGCAGCGCACTCAGCTCGGCCAGGTCCACGTCGGGGGGACCGGCTGGGAGGCTGAAGCCGACCATCGCGCCTCCGCCGTGGCGGGCGACCAGCTCGGCAGGGGTGCCCTGGTCGAGTACTCGGCCCTCGCGCATGGCAACCACCCGGCCACAGAGCCGCTCGGCCTCGTCAAGCTCGTGGGTCACCAGCAGAACCGTCGTACCGGCCTCGCGCAGCTGCGCCACCGCCTGCCACACCTCGCGACGGGCCGAGGGATCCAGCCCCTGGGTGAGCTCGTCGAGGATGACCAGCCGCGGCTGGTTGAGCAGCGCCAGCACCAAGAACAGCCGTTGCCGCTCGCCGCCGCTCATCGCGCCGAAGGCGTACCTGCGCCGGTGTCCCAGCCCGAAGCGCTCCAGGAGCGCCGCGCCGTCACGCGCCCTGCGGCCGGAGAACAGCTCGAGGGCCTCCGAGACCCGCATCCGGTCGGGTAGTCCTGAGCTCTGCAGCTGGCTGCCGATCAGGGGGCGCAGCTCCTCGGCGTCGCGCGTGGGGTCGAGCCCCAGCACTTCGATCGTGCCGGCGTCGGGCCGGCGCAGGCCTTGGAGGCACTCGACGGTCGTGGTCTTTCCGGCACCGTTGGCACCGATCAGTCCGACGACCTCCCCGACGGACACGTCGAGATCGAGGTCCTCGACGACCACGCGCCCGCCGTACGACTTGCGGAGGCCACGCACGGTGACGACCGCTTCTTGCGAAGGGTTTGATGTCATGCCTCGATGGTGCGACCCAACCGTCGCGTCGCACATCGGCCGGTAGACACGAATCGTGGTCTGCCCGTGGGCCGAGGACAGGCTCGGGAAGGTCAGCCCGCAGGCAGTGGCATCGCCTAGGTGTACTGAACCGTGAGGTTGGTCAAGCGGGTGATGGGGGGTTCGTTGCCGCGGACGCTCAGCTTCAGGAGGTCGGTTGGTGCGGTGAGGTCGATGTGCTCGACCGGAGAGCCGAACAACGCCGGAAGCGAAACCCTGCCGGAGGCGTGGCCGCAGTTTCAGACGACCCTTCTGATGAGAGATCCATAACCCGTCCAACACCGGCTGCTGCCGCCCGCCCATTGCCAACGGCCAAGCTCAGGTCGCCGCTGTGGGGCAGGGAGGGCTGACGCACTGGCTACTTGCCGTATGAAGATCGGAGTGCAGGTCGCAGACTTCACCTGGCCCGGTGGTCCGGCCACCATCGGCCCCACCTTCGCCCGGATCGCCCACGACGCGGACGAGGCCGGCATGGCGGGGACCTGAGCTTGGCCGTTGACAGCCTGTGGGTGATGGACCACTTCTTCCAGATCTTGATGATCGGCCCGCCGGAGCACGAGATGCTGGAGGGTTACTCCGCGCTCGCGTACGCCGCGGGCGTCACGAGGACCATCACCCTGGGCACCCTGGTGACCGGCGTGACCTACCGCCATCCCGGGCTGCTTCTGAAGACCGTGACGACCCTGGACGTCCTGTCGGGCGGCCGGGCCTGGCTGGGGATCGGCGCGGCGTGGAACGAGGAGGAGCACCGCGGGCTCGGCGTGCCCTACCCGGGCACGTCCGAGCGCTTCGAGCGCTTCGAGCGCTTCGAGCGCCTCGAGCGCCTCGAGCGCCTCGAGCGCCTCGAGGAGACGCTGCAGATCGCCGCCCGGATGTGGGCCGGCGACGACAGTCCGTTCGAGGGCGAGCACTACCGCCTGCAGCGGCCGCTGAACTCCCCGGCTGCCCTGTCCAGGCCGCACCCGCCGATCCTGCTCGGCCCTGTGATGATCGGCGCCCCCACTGCGGCCGAGTGGGTGCATCCAGATGACGTGCAGCTGATCCAGAACGCGCCGTCCTCGCTATCGCCGACGTCGAATCCAGGACCTCGCAGTTGTCCGCTCAAACCGCGGTGGTGACCACGACGGCCTGGGAGAGCAGCCACGGGTTGACCCAGGCCTTGCAGTCCGTGGCGTCGAGGAATACGCATGGGTAGGCGTCGGCCTTCCGGGACCGGCCGCAAAGCGCGGTGCCTTCCGGGTCGAGGTCAGCGCAGATCCGGGACACCTCGGACGTGGAGATCCCGGTGCCGACCTCCAGGCATTCACCACGTCGTCGACCGTGCGGGTGGACAACCCGTGTAGGTGAGCCTCCATGGCCACCGCCTACTGGGCCTGATCGACGTGGCGGCGCCGCTCAGGCAGCGAGGGATTGGAGGCTCTGGCGCGCAGCTTGGGGATCCGCAGCTCCAGGTCCCCGGCCGTGGTAGGCAACGTGCGGGGGCGGCGATGGTTGGCGGCCGTGTGGGCAACTTCCCGCAGACCAGTGGACTGATGACACGAAGGTGGCTTGGGTGTCCCGGATGTCGCGGCGACCGTCGATGACATCTGGTGTGAGGAGGGGCTGCCCGCGATGGCCCTCCGAGTGCGCGCGTGGTACGCCAGCGGTCCGGCAGACCTGGGCAACCAAGCCAGAGCGGCTATCAGCACGGTGGGCTCGTGCCCAACCGGAGCGACGATGACGGCGACGGCGTCTGACCTCAACGCCCGAGCTGGCTGATCTGAGCGCTCAGCTGCCCTTGCCGCGGAGCCACCTGTCGACGCGCTTGTTCGGGAGCCGTCGCAGCGCCTTCTCGTAGTCCCGCTCGGCGGTGCGGGCCCGCTGTTCCTCGCGGGCGTGGAGCCGGCCGGCGCCAAAGGCGATGGCGGAGTCACCGTCGGCTCGCTCGGCCAGGGACTGCAGCCAAGCGCGCGAGGCCACCGTGTCCTGGTGAGCACCCAGCGCATCCTGCAGCTTCTTCGCCCGTGCGGCGAGCACCTTCGCACGCTTGCCGAGCACCGGTGTCGCGGACTCGGCCGAGTACCGCAGCCGCTTGACCTTCTTGCGGACCTCGTGCAGTGCCAGGTCTTGCGCGGGTCCGGGGTCGGCACGGTGGGCCGCCTTCGCGGCCCGGCTCACCCGTCGCGCGTCACGCTGCAGGATCGTGGGGAGCACGGTGCGGGCCGGTTCGGAGGCTGCCCGTCTCAGGGCGGGGGACTCCACGGTGGCTGCAAGAGACCTGAGCAGCTGGCCGTACCGCTCGCTCGCGACGGCTTCCATCGCGCCCTGGTGGCCGATTCGGTGCGCGTCCTCCAGATCACCGTTGATGCGCTGCCGCAGCGTGTGCGCAGCGGACCCGGTGGGGTGGTCGAGCTCGTCGTCGACCAAGGCGTCCAGGTGGCGGCGCAGCACCTCGAAGTCGCGCGCCGCACCCAGCGACTGGCCCAGCCACCGCAGCTCCTCACGGATCGCGTCGACCGCGCCGGGCTCGAACACCGGCTCATAGCTGGCCAGCGCGGACCGCAGGCGGCGAGCGGCGATCCGCAGCTGGTGAACCGTGTCGCCCCGCAACCCGGCATCATGCTGCTGCAGGACGCCTACCGGGTCGCTCAGATAGGCGCGCAGCACCTCCCACATGTCGGATCGACGGTGGGGCTGGTCCGGTCGTTCAACTTCCTTCCCGCGCGTACCGAAGCCCACCGCGAGGGTCCGGGCCACCTTCGACGACACCGTGGCGGGTCGAGCCCCAACGGCCAGGACCGCCTGTTCGAAGTGCTCAAGGAGGTCGCGGTGGCCCTGGTCGAGCTCGACCTCCCACTCACGCCAGTGCTGACGAAGGGTGGGCGCCAGGAGCCGCTCTGCGTGCACAACGTCGTCGCAGAAGTGGGCCAGCGCGGTGCCGTCCGGGCCACGGAGCACCTGCTCGGAGCGCTGCGTCGTGACCCGTGCGACGGGCACGAGCGGCTGTGAGCCGGTGACCGGCTCGACCATCGTGCGCAGCCGCTGCGGCACGGTGCGCACGGCCCGCCCGAGGGGGAGGCGGGTCTCGGTTCGGGTGTCCTGCCCGGAGGGCTCCTTCAGGTGCCAGCCCTCGTCGTTGCCGCCGGCCCGTCGCCGCACGGTGATGCCGTGCCGCAGCAGGTCAAGACCCGTGGTGTCGAAGTAGACCGCCTCCAGGTGGCTCTCCACAGGCGGGCCGACACGGGTCGCCCCTGGCACATCGCCGAAGGCGGGGGGCCTGGTGTCGGGCCCGACGGCGTACGTGCGTTCGATCTCTTCATGCCGGGTCGCAGCCATGCCTGTCATTGTCGCGGACGGCCACGGGGTGGGCGTGGTGAAGGCCCCCAGGGCGTGCGGAGGGACGCAGCATCGGGAGCCTTCGCCGCGACGATACGCGGGCACGTGTCGCCCAGGAACCTCGCAACCGTGGATGTCACCGCCTGTTCAACTACACCTGCCGGGCTGCGGGCGCACCACGTCGCGCGCCGCCCCTTCGGCGGCCGCGCCGGCGCTGCGCGGGGGTGCGGAGCAGCCCCCACGCTGAGTTGTGGACGCAGCAGTGGGGGCTGCCCGTGAGCCACCCGGCGGGTTTGAGCCGAACAGGTGGCGTCACGTCAGTGTCTGCCCAGCCACGCAGGGGCGCGACATCTTGCCCGGGGAGTTCGTCCGCCGTTCGCGCGGTGGTCACTTCGAGCGGTGCGGCGCTGCGGGCGGGGCACGGCCAGACCGCGGCCCGGGCCGCCGCCGAGGCGGGACGGGCCCTGGACCCGAGGGAGCGCGCGGTGCTCGTCAGCGCTGCCTGGCCGCACGACGTCGGCTACCACCGCCCCGCCCCTCCGACCGGGTTCCACCCCTGGACGGTGCCGCGCTGGTCACGACCGATGGATGGCCGCTGCGGGTGGCCGCCCTGGTTGCCCACCACCCCCAAGCCCGGTTCCTGGCGGCTGCTGGAGGGTTGCTGCCCCGGCTCGCGCAGTACCCCCGCGAGGCCGGCCTGGTCACCGACGCACTGGTCCACGCCGACATGACCTCCGCACCCGACGGAGGTCATGTCACGCTCCTTGAGCGCCTGGCGGACGTCCGGCGCCGCCACGCCGGTGAAGCCTCGACGCGCGCCGCCGCACGAAAGCTGCGTGAACCGCACCTGGTCCTTGCCGCCGCACGTGTCGACGTGGCCCTGCTGCGCGCAGGAATCCACACCCACCTGGCCCAACCCGTGCCGCCGCGCAGAGACCTGCCCGTCGACGCATCGGCCTCCTGGGCCGCTACGCACCCCCATGTTGTCCAGCCGCCGACCTCGAGGCCGCCCTGCACGCCGAGGTCAGTTTGCAGCAACTGACCACCCCCACGCAGTGGGCCCTCGTAGCCCATCAGGCGAGCGCACTGCTGCTGGTAACGAGCACACCGGAAACCCGACCACGCGCTTGACCGCCAGGGCGGAGGAGGAGGTCTTGACACGTGACCTTGTGCTGTCAGGGCCCGGGCAGCGTACCCCGCGAAGGTTCGACGCGAACCGGCTGGCCAATTGCGCTGGGAGCCCTACTGGCCGATCTTTGGACAGTGAGTACCGAGCACCATCGGTTGGACCTGGCCGCCGTCCAGGATCGGTTGCGTCAGCGCTTCCCCGACGTCGACGCCACCGTGGTCGAGGCCGCCGTACGGATCTCCCATGCCGAGCTGACCGGCCCAGGCGATGACTTCATCCCCCAGTTCGTGGAACACGCAGCCCACAACCGGCTCTCGTACGCCCTGCCCGAACAGCCAGCTCAGCCCGCGCCGAGGAGCCTGTCCCAGCCGCGCACACCCGACGCGATGCCGTAGGGCCCAGGCCTCGGACGAGGACCAGCGCCCGGTCGTCGGACGCGACACGGTGCGCAGGCGAGGGCGCCCGCAGGCTGCATGAGCGGGGCGCGTGCCACGCGTCGTCTCCTGCACACCACCCGCGGTGGTCCCGCCCCTGCTTCGATGAAATGACGCCTAACGGCGGGTGAACTCATCGCGGCCGACATTGTGGTCGGCGGGATGATGGCTTGAGGCTGGACGGGGTGAGATCGCTGCCGGGTGCAACCGCACCTGCACGCCGCATCGGAACGTCGACCTTCGGGATGGAGCGCGTTGATCGAGGCACGCAGGGTGAGTTTCTGGAGCCGCCGCTACGACCTTCTCACCGACGGCCGCAAGGTCGCGACCTGGGAGAGAGCGGGGTCGACGACGGGCGGCACCCTGCAGTGGGATGGTCGGCGCTTCCATGTGCGAGCCAGCATGACTGGCGGCACGGCGGGCATGTACGCGCCCGGTGGCCGACAGGTCGCCACGGCGCGCGACGTCGGCCGCAAGGACTGGACGATCCAAGCGGACGGAGCGAGCTACAACTTCCGCCGCGCGCCACCATGGCGTCAAGAGGAGAAGCTGCACGTGCCAGGCCAACGGGCCGGATCGGTCAAGCGCACCAACATGCGCGGTGACGCCGTGGCCGACCTGCCCGGGATGCCGCTGCCTGCTCAGCTCTTCGCCCTGGCACTGGTGCTGACCATGTGGGACGCCACCGCCGCGTGGTGAGGAAGACCACACCGCGACAGCCGGACGAGTCGATCTGGGGGGCCGGGACGCTGACCGCACGCGCGCAGTCGTCCGAGCTCAGCTCGTCAGTTCCGCTCTCGGACAGGGGATCACGGTCGTTCCGCGGCTCTGGCCGAAACCACGGATCAGGTATCACCCGAACCCCAGGACTCCCCTGTAGGAGCGCGTGTCGTGTTCCGTTCATCTTGGGGTGCGAGGGTGAGGTCATGTCACACGCGGAGACCGAAGTGGAAGAGCGCAACATCGATGAGATCGCGGCGTCCCAGGCGGAGCTGCGCCGGCTCGAGCCCCAGGTCGACCCTGCAGTCATCGAGGGACTCGTTCAGACGGCGTACGACCAGCTGATGCCGGTCAAGGTGCACAGCTTCGTGACGCTGTTGATCGTTCATGAGGTCCGCGGCATCCTTCGTGGCCGCGCGCTGGCGGCGTAGGCCGGGACGCAGGCCGGATGCCTCAGCCGTTGGACCGGCTGCTGGCTGAGCTCGATCGGTTGTCCGCCGATCTCGACACAGCAGCGGTCGAGCACACCACAGTGATCGACGCCGTCGCCGACGTCCACCGACGAGGCGCAGTGAACCTGGTTCACTACAGTGAGCTGCGGCGGCACGACCGACGCGAGCTGCAGAACGACCTGATGGACCTCGGGGTTACCTCTCTTGCCACGTCCGAGGCAGATGTCAGGTCGAAGGTCATCGCGGCCCGCAACGTGCTGCGCGCGCTGCGCGGCGACGCCGGCCCGTGGCCACTTCAGGCGATCAACGAGGCTCTTGATCAGGGTGACCAGGACCTCACCGACAACTCCAACGCCATCTTCGGGTCGATGCGACCCGGCCGGTCGACCCGGATCATGGTCACCCTCCCCAGCGGCGCCGCAGACGACCCAGGAATGGTCTTCGCGTTGGCCGATGCCGGCATGGATGTGGCCCGGGTCAACTGTGCCCACGACGACCCCGCTGCATGGGCACGGATGGCCCAGAACGTCCGCGCCGCATCGGCGGCCTCGGGTCGCACAGCAGGTGTCTCCATGGACCTGCCCGGGCCGAAGCTTCGAACCGGGCCCATCGTGGACGGGCCGGCCGTGGGCCGCTCCCGCGTCACCCGGAGCGAGTCCGGCCAGGTGGTCGCCCCGGCGCGGATCTGGTTCACCAGCGCGCAGAACCCCTCCCCACCTCCGACGATCCTGTCTCCCGCCAGACGTCCGACCCTCCCGGTGCAGGTGGACGCGACCTGGCTCGCAGCGCGTGTGCCCGGCGACGTGGTCACCCTGCGCGACGCCCGGGGCCGGCGACGCTCCTTCACCGTGGTCGACCATGGACCGCTCGGCGCCCTGGGCGAGGGAACGAAGAACGCCTACATCCGCGAGGCCGCCGAGCTGTGGTGCGACGGCAGCATGGCCACAGCGGGAGGCATCACACCCCTGCCGCGCACGATGGCGTTGGCCGTCGGTGACCCCCTGATCCTGGTGCACAGCGCGGCGCCGGTCGAGGCACCGCCGGCCGGGCAGGTCGTCCGGATCGGCTGCACCCTGCCAGAAGCCAGTTCCGCGCTTCGACCCGGCGAGCATGTGCTGTTCGACGACGGCAAGATCGACGCAGTCGTCGAAGCGAACACGTCGACCGAAGCGACCCTGCGTGTGGTTCGGACCAAACCAGGCGGTCAGAACCTCGCGGCGGAGAAGGGCATCAACATGCCGGACACCCTCCTCCCGGTGACCGCGCTGACCCGCGCCGACGAACTTCTCCTGCCGTTCATCGCCGCCCATGCCGACATCGTGGCGGCCTCCTTCATCCGCTCCCCGGCCGACGTCACCCACCTGCTCGACCGCCTCGAAGCGGCCGGTGGGCTCGACCTCGCCGTGATCCTCAAGATCGAGACCAAGGAGGGCTTCGAGAACCTGCCCGACATCCTGCTCACCGCGATGCGCCACCCACGGGTCGCGGTGATGATCGCCCGCGGGGACCTGGCGGTCGAGATCGGATTCCAGCGACTCGCCGAGGTACCCCGACAGATCCTCGCCCTGTGCGAGGCCGCTCACGTTCCGGCCATCTGGGCCACCCAGGTTCTGGAGAACCTCGCCAAGACCGGTCAGCCCTCGCGAGCCGAGATCACCGATGCTGCCATCAGTCAGCGGGCCGAGTGCGTCATGCTCAACAAGGGTCCGCACATCATCGAGGCCATCCACGCCCTCGACGACATTCTCGACCGGATGGACCAGGCGCAAACCAAGAGCCGTGCCCTCATGCGTCACATCCGTTCTTGGGACAACCGCTAGAGCCGGGACCGCTACCTGCCCACGAAGAGGTGTGCGAGAGGGCGGGGGCAAGGCCGTACAGGTCGAGGTGATGACACCGCGCGGTCGCGAGGCACCGGGGTCGGTTCGCCATTCTCGGCCAGTTCATGCACCGGCCACGCCTCGTGCCAGTTCAGGGACAGATGGGTGCGGCGCCCGTCCCCCTCGGACCGGCGGCGCGTCACCAGCCCGGCGTCCGCGAGGGCCTGGAGGTGGTGGGCGAGGAGGTTGGATGGCACCCCCAGCGTGGCGCAGAGCTCGCACGGTGCGGCGTCGCTGCTCGCGAGCACGTCAGCGATCCGGAGCCGGCTGATGGCAGCACGAGCTGCGTGCAGCGTGACCCGCCAAGCCTGCGCCGGGATTCGCTCACCGTTGTTGGACTGAAGCAAACCAACCACCATCGTGGCGTCAAGGGGTGGCGCGCCTGGAACCCGCCCAACCGGCCTGCGCGTCGTCCGCTCGGCGCGCAGCGCGAATGCGCAGCGCGAATGCGCAGCGCGGCGGGTCTTCCCAGTGAGCATCGTGGGACGCCTTCGGTCAGAATCGACTGCGGCTCGACCGGGCCTGCAGCAGTGGCATCGGGGGACCTCGCCGCGAGAACCTCAGTCGCTGGGTGACCAGGCGGACCACGGGACCACACACCGTGGGGTGTGGACGAGTCCCTCGATGATGGACCCGGGCACGACGGCCCGGCGAGGGTGCCCTCAGCCGCCCGGCCACCTTCGAGACCACAGACGACGCGTGCGCGTGGCCGAGGGCTCCCGGTCCACCCGCAACGACAAGCTCGCCCCGACCATTCACGGCGCCGTCACGCCCGGCTCGATCATCACCATTCGACGCGAACCACAGGACGGGCCAGCCGACTGGACACCGACGGATGGCGATGTCGTCGACCGTTGTTCACGTGCGCTTCGGCTTGGAGCCGGATGTGGGACCTAGCGTGCTTGTCGGCTGACCATCCCGCCCCGACACGATCATTGGAGCCTTCCCGATGGATTTCGACCCAGACGACATCAGCAGCAACCCGTCCACCGCGACCTCCTTCGCCGAGGTGGTGCAGAGCCGGTTCTCGCGCAGGTCCGCCCTGACCGGCGGGATGGGCGTGGCGGCGGGGTTCCTGACCACGAGCATCGCGACCGCGCCGGCCGCCTCGGCGGCCTCGGCGGCACCGGCGTCACCGGCGGCACCGGCGGCCACCGGGTCCCACTCGAAGCGACTGCTGGGTTTCACGCCGGTCCCGCTGAGCACCGTTGACGAGGTCATCGTCCCGGCTGGGTACACCGCGACGGCGTTCATCCCCTGGGGGACGCCGATCCTGGGCCGCTTCCCGAAGTTCGTCCCGGGCGGCAACACCGCCGCCGAGCAGGAGCAGCAGATCGGCATGCACCACGACGGCATGCACTACTTCCCCATCGGCCGGGGGCGGGAGGGGAACCAGCGGGGCCTGCTCGTGGTGAACCACGAGTACACCGACGAGGGATACCTGCACACGGGGACCACGGTCGTGCCGCCATTGGAGAGCTGGACCCTGGAGATGGTCCGCAAGTCCCAGGCCGCACACGGCGTGTCCGTCGTGGAGATCCGCAGGAGCAAGTACGGCCAGTGGGCGGTCGCTCGGTCGAAGCTGAACCGGCGCATCACCGCGACCACCCCGATGTCCTTCTCCGGTCCCGCGGCGCGGCACCGCCTGCTGCGCACCACGGCCGACCCGAAGGGGAAGCGGCCGCTGGGGACGATCAACAACTGCTCCCACGGCGTCACGCCGTGGGGGACCTACCTGACCTGTGAGGAGAACTTCAACGGGTACTTCGGGGTCGACCCGGGTGCCTACACTCCGGAGCAGGCATCGCTGACCAGCCGTTACGGCGTCGGCGGGGACCGCAACCGGTGGGCCACGAAGGACGAGCGCTTCGTCGTCACCCCGGAGGAGCCCAACGAGCCCAACCGCTTCGGGTGGGTCGTCGAGATCGACCCGTTCGACCCCGACTCGACCCCGGTCAAGCGCACCGCGCTCGGCAGGCTCAAGCACGAGGGCGCCTACGCGCACGTGTCCAAGCGCGGCCAGGTGGTGGTCTACACCGGCGACGACCAGGTGAACGAGTACATGTACAAGTTCGTCAGTTCCGGCAGCTGGAAGTCCCTGCGCGCTCGCGGCCGCAGCCCGCTGGACGAGGGAACGCTGTACGTGGCCCAGTTCGACGACGACGGCTCGGGCCGCTGGCTGCCCCTGGTCTACGGGAAGGGCCCGCTCACCGCGGCCAACGGCTTCGCCGACCAGGGCGACGTGCTCGTCAAGGCCCGGTTGGCTGCCTCGGCGCTGGGCGCAACTCCCATGGACCGCCCCGAGTGGGCGACGGTGGACCCCAACACCGGGATGGTCTACCTGACCCTGACCAACAACACGAGCAGTGCCAAGCAGCCGAGCGCGGCGAACCCCCGCACCCCCAACTCGTGGGGCCACATCATCCGCTGGCAGGAGGCCCGCGGCGACCACGCCGCCACGACCTTCGAGTGGGACCTGTTCGCTATCGCCGGTCAGGGCCGCAGCAGCGGCGACGGCTCCACGATCGCCGACGAGGACGCCTTCGGCTCGCCGGACGGCTTGTGGGCCGACCCGGACGGGCGCGTGTGGATCCAGACCGACGGCACGCAGCCGGCCGGAGCCAACGACCAGATGCTCGCCGCGGACCCCTACCGCACCGACGGGTCCGGCGTCCCCGAGATCCGCCGCTTCCTCACCGGCGTCCCGAACTGCGAGGTCACCGGCGTCGTCACCACACCTGACCAGAGGACGATGTTCGTCAACATCCAGCACCCAGGGGACGGCGGCGGCAGCACCTGGCCCGCCGACGGCACAAGCACCCCTCGCTCGGCCACTGTCATCGTCACCAAGGACAGCCGGGGCGTGATCGGCACCTGACTCACCCCGCGAGACCGGGTCGGTCGCCCCCCTCGATGAGGGAAAGGCGCCCGACCCGGTCTGCCGCATGAGCGCTGGGCGTATACTTCAAGCATGACTGGTACAAAGTTGATCGAGTTGAGCCGTGAAGCCAGACGCTCGAATCCCATCCTCGGGATGGAAGACGCCGTCTCCGTGCTCCAGGTCGTCGCCGACCCGATCAGGTGGACCGTCCTGCAGCTCCTGGCGATCAAGCCGTCGTGCGTCTGCGACATCCAGGAACACGTCCCGATCGCCTCCAACCTGCTGAGCTACCACCTCAAGACCCTGCGCGAGGCCGGTCTCGTCACATCGAGCAAGCGCGGGCGGTGGGTCGACTACGCGCTGGCCGACGGCGCTATGCAGCGCCTTCAGGCCGCCCTGCCCGGTGCCGACGCCGAGACGTGACCATGACCATCACCGAGCGGCTGCCCGTGACGAGACGCGGCCAAGCGCTGGGTCTTGTTGCCGCGGCAGCTGTCTGGTTCGCGATGTACCAGCTCAACGAGCACCTGTGGGACTGGGTCCTCTACGACGCGTTCGGCATGGACCCTGCCGCCCGGGTCACCGAGACGATCCACTTCTTCCTCTACGACACCATCAAGATCGCCCTGCTGCTGGTCATCATCATCTTCGCGGTCACGTTCCTGCGCTCGTACATGAGCGTCGAGCGCACCCGGGCGATGCTGGGCGGAAAACGCGAAGGGGTTGGCAACTTCATGGCAGCGAGCCTGGGCGTGGTCACCCCCTTCTGCTCCTGCTCCGCCGTCCCGGCGTTCATCGGCTTCGTCGCCGCCGGCGTCCCGCTCGGAGTCACCTTCAGCTTCCTGATCGCCTCCCCGATGGTCAACGAGATCGCCATCGGGATGCTGCTGACCCTGTTCGGCGTGAAGATCACCGCCATCTACATCGGCAGCGGCCTGCTCATCGCGATCACCGCCGGGTGGACCATCGGCCGCCTCCACCTCGAACGCTGGGTCGAGCCGTTCGTCTTCAACACCACCCTGCACGGGCAGGTGCTCGACCCCGCCGCCGGGCTCACCTTCGACGACCGCGTCAGCATGAGCATCGAAGAGGTCGCCACCGTCCTACGCAAGATCTGGCCCTACCTGCTCGTCGGAATCGGCCTCGGCGCCGTCATCCACGGCTGGGTGCCCACCGAGTTCTTCACCACCTACGCCGGGCCCGGCTCCACCTTCGGCGTCCTCATCGCCGTCGGCCTCGGCATCCCGCTCTACAGCAACGCCGCCGGCATCATGCCGATGATCCAAGCCCTGTACGAGAAGGGCCTGCCGATGGGCACCCTGCTCGCCTTCATGATGGCCGTCGTCGCACTCTCCCTGCCCGAGCTGATCCTGCTGCGGCGCGTCCTCAAGCCCCAGCTGCTGGCCGTCTTCGTGGCCGTCGTCGGCAGCGGCATCGTCGCCGTGGGCTACCTGTTCAACGCCCTGCTCGCCACCTGACCACCCCACCCAGGAGAATCCCATGATCATCAAGGTCCTCGGCCCCGGCTGCACCAACTGCAAGAACCTCGAACGCGTCACCAACGAGGCCATCACCTCGCTGGGCATCCAGGCGACCATCGAGAAGGTCGAGGACTACCCCACCATCGCCGCCTACGGGATCATGTCGACGCCTGCGCTCGTCGTCGACGAGAAGGTCGTCGTCTACGGACGCGTTCCCAAGGTCGCCGAGATCCGCGCACTGCTCGAGACTGCCAACGCATGACCGCGGCTGACAACCATGACCTGCCGGGCTCAGGGACCCGGCACCGGGCACGCGTCGGAGTTCGTGACGAAGTGAAGGTTCTCCCCGGCCGCCAGGGAGAAGCCCTCCGGCTCACCGTCGGCCACGTCGAGGACGAAGACCTCCTGGTGCCAGGCCTCATCCAAGCGTATGTCAATGTAGAACGGACAGCCGTCGATGTCGCCCAGCAGGACGTCGACGTCGCCGATGAGGAACTCCCCCAGGGGGAAGCACATGGGGGTGCTGCCGGCGCAGCACCCTCCTGACTGCACGAACATCACGGGCTCCCCGCGGGCGGCGCGGAGGCGACTGATCGCCTCGCGCGCCGCCGGGGTGGCCGTGATGCGTGCCGGACCGGCCGAGTCGGACATCGCCGGCTCAGAAGAAGCCGAGGGGCTGGTCGCTATAGCTGACCAGGAGGTTCTTCGTCTGGCTGTAGTGGTCGAGCATCATCCGGTGGTTCTCGCGGCCGAGGCCCGAGATCTTGTAGCCGCCGAACGCCGCGCCCGCCGGGTAGGCGTGGTAGCAGTTCGTCCAGACCCGGCCGGCCTTGATCTTGCGCCCCATTGTGTAGGCCCGGTTCCCGTCGCGGGTCCACACGCCGGCGCCGAGGCCGTACAGGGTGTCGTTGGCGATCTCCAGTGCCTCCTCGTCGGTGGTGAAGGTGGTGACGGCCAGCACCGGGCCGAAGATCTCCTCCTGGAAGACCCGCATCCTGTTCTCGCCCTTGAGCACGGTCGGCTCGTAGAAGAAGCCGTCGGCGAACTCCTCGTCAACGCTCGCGCGGTTGCCGCCGATGAGGACCTCAGCCCCCTCGCCGCGACCGATCTGCACATACGAGGCGATCTTGTCGATCTGCTGCTTGGAGACCTGCGGACCCATCATCGTGTCGGTGTCCAGCGGGTCGCCCACCTTGATCGCGGCAATGCGCGCAAGACAGCGCTCCATGAACTCTTCGTAGATGCTCTCGTGGATCAGGGCTCGGGATGGGGCCGTGCACACCTCACCCTTGTTGAACGCGTAGAGCACGAGACCCTCGATCGCCTTGTCCAAGAATGCGTCGTCGTGGTCCATCACGTCGGCGAAGAAGATGTTCGGGGACTTGCCGCCCAGCTCGGTGGTGGACGGAATGAGGTTCTGGGCGGCGTACTGCATGATGAGCCGGCCGGTGACGGTTTCGCCCGTGAACGCGATCTTCGCGATCCGCGTGTTCGTCGCCAGGGCCTTTCCGATCTCGGCGCCGGGGCCGGTGACGACGTTGATGACGCCCGGCGGAAGGACGTCCTGGATGACCTCCATGAGCTTGAGGACCGACCACGGGGTCGGCGAGGCCGGCTTGAGCACCGAGCAGTTGCCCGCAGCCAGCGCCGGCGCCAGCTTCCACGCCGCCATCAGCAACGGAAAGTTGAAGGGCACGATCTGGCCGACGACACCCAGCGGCTCACGGAAGTGGTAGGCCACGAGGTCCTTGTCGATCTCGGTCGAGGTGCCTTCCTCGGCGCGGGCCGCGGCCGCGAAGTAGCGGAAGTGGTCGACCACGAGCGGGATGTCTGCGTTGAGGGTCTCCCGCACCGGCTTGCCGTTCTCCCAGCTCTCGGCAACGGCCAGCATCTCCTTGTTGGCCTCGACGAGGTCGGCGATGGCGTTGAGGACCGCGGCGCGCTCGGTCGCCGAGGCCTCACCCCAGGCGTCCTTGGCCGCGTGGGCGGCATCCAGCGCCAGCTCGACGTCTTCGGGTGTGGAGTCCGCCACCTCCGTGATCGGGCCACCCGTGGCGGGGGTGATGTCGACTCGGTACTTGCCGTGGGTCGGTGCCAGCCACTTGCCGCCGATGAAGTTCTCGTACCTGGGCAGGACGTCGACGATGCTTCCGGGCTGGCCGGGGGGGATGTACTTCATGTCAGGTGCTCCTTGCGCTGTGAACGGTGGTGAGGTGAGTGCGGCCGACAGCGGTCGTGCTGTGCAGGGAGAAGAGCCCTGACGGCCTGGGTGGAACGGCGATCGTGGACGGGTGCCTCCACCTGCTCCGCGGTCGTGTTCATCGGGGACGTACGGCACGCGGGTCGGGTCGGCGTGGGTACGCGACTACGGCGGTTCGGCGCCGCCTGCTCAGTACGCGATGACGACGCGGCCGTCGATCGCGCCGTGCTCCATCTCGTCGAGGATCTCGTTGATCTCCTCCAGCCTGCGGGTGGTCACCGTCGGATGGATCTCGCCGCGGGCGTAGAAGTCGAGCGCCTCGACCATGTCCTGGCGCGTCCCGACGATGGAGCCACGCACGGTGAGCCCCTTGAGGACGATCTCGAAGATCGACGCCGGGAAGTCGCCCGGCGGCAGCCCGTTGAAGACGATCGTGCCGCCCCGGCGGGACATGTGGATGGCCTGTCCGAAGGCATCCGCGTGTACGGCGGTGACGAGGACCCCGTGGGCGCCACCGGTCACCCGCTGGACGACCTCGATCGGGTCCTCGCTGAGACCGTTGATCACCAGTTCGGCTCCGTGGCTCGTGGCCAGCGCGAGCTTGGTGTCGTCGATGTCGACGGCGGCAACTCGCAGGCCCATGGCCTTGGCGTACTGCACCGCGATGTGGCCGAGGCCGCCGATGCCGGAGATGACGACCCACTGGCCCGGGCGGGCCTCGGTCATCTTCAGCCCCTTGTAGACGGTCACCCCTGCACACAGGATCGGAGCGGCCTCGACAGGGTCGACGCCGTCAGGGATGAGCGCGGCATAGGCGGCGTCGACGAGCATGTACTGGCCGAAGGAGCCGTTCACGCTGTACCCCGCGTTCTGCTGCCTCTCGCACAGGGTCTCCCAGCCGGTGGTGCAGTGCTCGCACTCACCGCAGGCCGAGAAGAGCCACGCGTTTCCGACGATCTGACCGACCTTCAGTCGGGTGACGTCGTCTCCGAGCGCCACGACCTCGCCGACCCCCTCATGTCCGGGGATGAAAGGTGGGGTGGGCCTGACCGGCCAGTCGCCGTGAGCCGCGTGCAGGTCGGTGTGGCAGACGCCACTGGTGACGAGCCTGACCAGGGCCTGGCCGGGACCAGGCACCGGCACGGGTAGGTCCTCGATGACGAGATTGGCGCCGAACTCCTCGACGACTGCAGCTTTCATGTGAGCCATGGGTGGTCCCTCCGACGACGTTGTCACGAGCGAGACCGACGGTACGTCGGTACACGTTGCGTCAACGTTGCGCACCAGTTCAGGGCCGGTGGCGCCGTCCGGTTTCGGTGCCCGGCAGGCCGAACTCCCGGTCGAGCCGGGCGAGCTGGCCCGCTGCAAGCGGCCTCAGCGGTGAGGTGGGACCCAGCGCGTCGAACTGGGCCTGCCACATTCCGTAGTCGTCCGCCCCCCAGGTCGAGCGGGTCCAGATGGACATGAGGTCCGGCTCCCCACTGTCGATCACGGCCCGGCGCAGCGAGGCCTCGAGGTTCTCCCGCAGCCGCACGACCCCAGGAGCGACCGACGCCGACAACAGGGGCCCCCGGTACCCGCGCAAGGCTGCGACCACGTCGCCAGTGGCAAGGTGGGTCTCGACGGCGAGCCAGTCGGCGCTGACCTCAGCCATCATCCGGTACGGGCGGGAGGCCAACAGCTCCTCGCCCAACAGGTGCCGGAGGCGGTTCAGCTCGGCTCGCAGGGTCGAGGTGCCGCCGTCCTCCTGGTAGAGCAGGACCGCGAGCTCGTCGCCGGACAGACCCTGAGCCGTCGATGACAGGAGGACAAGGATCTCACTGTGCCGCGGGCTGAGGCGGATCGTGTGCCGGCTGCTGCGTCCGTCGTCGATGCCGAGCAGAGAGCAGGACCGACCCAACGACTCGATGACCACCCTGAGATGACCAGTCGAGCGCGTTTGCTCCTGACCGCGCTGGGCGAGACTCTCACGGGCGAGCTCGACCTCCGCCAGCCGGGCGGCGGCACGCACGAGCGCGGTCGTCTGCGGGACCACGATGTTGTCGCCCCCGGTGATGTCCAACGCGCCGAGCAGCGAGTGCGTGGTCGGATCGTGGATGGGCGTCGCGGCGCAGCTCCACCCATGCACCGATCGGCGGAAGTGCTCGGCCCTGACCACCTGGACCGAGTCATCCAGGGTCAGCGCCATGCCGGGGGCGTTGGTGCCGGCGAGCCTCTCGTCCCAGTTGCTGCCCTCGACGAAGCCGATCGCCTCGGCGCGTCGCAGGACACGGGGCGTCCCGCACACCCACAGCAGCTGGCCGGCCGCATCGAAGACAGCCATGACTGCGTCGCAGTCCCGCGCGGCCTGGCCGAGCACGTCATCCAAGAGGGGAAACACCCGCGCCAGCGGATGGGCCTCCCGGTGGTCACGCAGGGCATCGCTCGGCAACGTGATCGGTGCGTCGACCGTCTCGGCCCGTACTCCCGCAGCCGCAGAGCGGAACCACGACTCGACCACCTGAGTCCGAACCCGCCGCTGCGAGGGCATGCCTCCATTAGACCCGACATGCACTTCAGCGCACAGCCCCCGGCACGCTGATGGCTTTGGTGGCCTCCCGCAGGTCCTCGAGGAGGAGGTCGGCGCCGGTGAAGAGCGCGTCACCGGCTTCGAGGACGGCCTCGCGACAGCGGCGAGCGGTCCTGACGCACCTCGAGACCAGCCGGTGCCGCCTCGACGTGACCCGACCGACGAGCGCAGCGCCGGACCCGTGCACGGAGCGGCCACTGCCCGCGTCGACAACGAGCTGGACACGCTGGCCACGTCGATCTAGACGTCCGGACAACAGGTCATGGTGCGCGGCCGGGGCGGCGTCGAGCGGGTCCTGACCCATGACGAATTGGTGGGGACCGGGGCGAGACCTACTCGGTCGGCCATCCTTGGGCTGGAACACCTTGGCGCCGGCGACCGCGTCCGCGTCCTGCACACGATGGGCGACACGTTCGTCCTCGTCGAGGACTGTCGACCTCGTCCTGGTGGGCGTGCGCCCCGGCACCGACGTGCTCACGAAGGCCGGCGCCGGGACCTGGCCCTCGGGTGCCGCCGTCGTCGACCGCACCATGGCCACCGGGCTCCCATGTGTGGGCTGCCGGGGACTGCGTCGTCATCCACTTCCGGCTGCTGGGACTGACCTACCTCCCTACGGGGACCACGGCACACAAGGACGAAGCTGGGTGCCGGGTTCAGACCGGTCAGCACGACGAGCGCAGGAGCAGAGCAAGCACGTCTCAGTCGAAGCACTACAGGCCGGGGCCAGTGGGCTCGCCGGGGCCAGTGGGCTCGCCGGGGCCAGTGGGCTCGTGGGCATGCCAGCCACGCAGTCCGACCTGCGAACAGCACTACGCAGCAACG
>Ga0335397_10003234_pt1 | contig 21873 bp, 15 predicted proteins | sample MAT04_FD_205740 | JGI IMG/M metagenome (GOLD analysis project Ga0335397, IMG submission 205740) | Freshwater microbial communities from Lake Fryxell liftoff mats and glacier meltwater in Antarctica - MAT-04 (spades assembly) (version 2) ... | reverse complement strand
AATCCCCCTTAAGAAAGGGGGACTTTGAGTTCCGAAGCCCCCTTTCTTAAGGGGGGTTGGGGGGATCGAGCGTAAAAGTCTCGTGATTTGCTACTTTTCAAACATCCTCTTAGGCTGCTGGACTCTGAACTGTAAGCTCTGAAATCCTTTTAGCATCATTCTAAGAACTGTCCGGAGTATTGCTTTAAGATGGCGGGGGTTTTATAGTGTCCTTTATTTCTAGATTATGCCTGGTTTTTCTTTGGCAGACGCGATCGCCCGGCTTCGCAATCTAACGCAGGTTAGCGTCCAGACGGGTTGGCAACAGTGCTTCTTGAATTTATCGACGACTGAGGCATTGGAGGCGAGTTGGGAAGATTGGGCGCGCTGCTTCGCAGATACCGCTAGGGTCGCGCCTCTCAATGCCCGCGAACATATCGCTTGGGCAAGAGGACAACAGACTCTGTGGTTGGGGCAGAAAATTATTGTGCCCACAGCCCTTCAAGATTATCCGTTGTCAGGTTTTGAGCTGCGCTTGTCATTGACTTGGTGGGCAGAAGTGGCTGAGATTTTTGTGAATGGGGAGTTGGTGCAAGAGGGGGATTTATTTGACCATTCCGCTCGAATTGTTCTGAGTCCAGCCGTTCAACCGGGAGAGGCGATCGCAGTCCTCATCCGTCTTGTTAGCCCAGGGCACGATGAGGGAGCGTTGGTAAAATCTCTGTGCATTTATGAACGAGCGGATCAATCAGTATCATGTCCCGAACCCGGTTTTGTCGCGGATGAGCTGGCAGTTTTGCAAGAGTATTTGACTCGGTTTTTGCCGGGACGATTAGAGGAATTTGCTCAGAACGTGGCTCGGATCAATTGGGCGGAAGTTGGCGATCGCTCCATTTTTGATCAATCTCTGGCAACATTACGACAGAACCTTTTACCTTTGAGTGAGGAGATTAAGCGGCGATCGATTCAACTGGTAGGACACGCTCACCTGGATCTCGCTTGGCTTTGGGACATGACCGAAACCTGGAAAGCCGCTGAACGCACGTTCAAATCTGTTCTCCAACTCCAACAAGACTTTCCCGAACTCATTTTTTGCCACACCTCTCCAGTGCTTTACGCCTGGATTGAGGAAAATCGTCCAGAGTTGTTTGCCGCGATTCAGCAGCAAGTCGCTGCGGGTCGTTGGGAAGTGGTGGCAGGTCTTTGGGTCGAGCCTGAGCTGAATTTGGTTAACGGCGAATCGCTGGTGCGCCAAGTTCTCTACGGTCAGCGCTATGTGCAAGAAAAGTTTGGCAGCGTGAGCAAGGTGGCTTGGCTCCCTGATAGTTTTGGGTTTTGCTGGCAGTTGCCCCAAATTTTGAAGCAGGGTGGCATTGAGTATTTTGTGACTCAAAAGCTGCGGTGGAACGATACGACTCAGTTTCCCCATGAGGTGTTCCGGTGGGAAGCGCCGGATCGATCGCAAATATTAAGCCTCAATTCTGCTCCCATTGGCGAAGGCATTGACCCCGTTAAGATGGCGAAGTATGCCTCTAATTGGGAAGCGAAGACGGGGCTTCAGCGATCGCTCTGGCTTCCGGGCGTTGGAGATCACGGTGGTGGCCCTAGCCGCGATATGTTGCAGGTGGCGCAACGGTGGCAGCGATCGCCATTTTTCCCTCGGATGGAATTTGGAACGGTATTAGGATTTTTAGAACAGATAGAAAAGCAAGTTGAGGTTCAGAATGATTCGGGATTACCTGTTTGGAACGAAGATCTTTATTTAGAATTTCATCGAGGTTGTTATACCACACACGCCGATCAAAAGCTGCGAAATCGGCGGTGTGAAGAATTGCTTTACGAGGCAGAATTATTTGCTTCGATCGCCACTTTACTCACAAGCGTAACTTACCCAAAAGCTGAAATTGAATCGGCTTGGAAGAAAGTTTTGTTCAATCAATTTCACGATATTTTACCAGGTTCAGCAATTCCTAAAGTTTATGAAGATGCTGATGCCGCGTGGCTAGAAGTAGAAAATGTAGGAACGCGCATGAGAGATAATGCGTTTAGAACGATCGCCGCTCAAATTCAACTGCCTGAACCGCCCCATCCAGAGGCGAATGCGATCGCCGTGTTTAATGCTTTGAACTGGGAGCGATCGCAAATCGTTGAAATCCCCAGCGCTTCAGCCGATTGGCAAATCTATAGTCTGGAAGGTTCGCCCCAGTTGCAGTATTTCTCTCCAGATTCGCGATCGATTTCATTCTTAGCAGAAGCCATTCCCGCTCTGGGCTATCGTTGTTTTTGGCTCTGTCCTGCACCTGCCGAATTGCCTCTAGATCAAACTCCAGAATGTTCTGTTCTAGAAAACAAATTCCTGCGGATCACCGTTGATCCTACGACAGGAAATCTATCTAGCGTTTTCGATAAGTTGCACCAACGAGAAGTACTGAGCGGAGCAGGTAACCAACTGCAAGCATTCCGCGACGAAGGGCAATATTGGGATGCTTGGAACATTGATCCCGACTACGCTAAACATCCCTTGCCCGTTGAGTTAGTGCGGATCTACGCTGGTGTGCAAAATGCGTTAGAAACACAGATTTGGGTAGAACGAAAAATTGGGCGATCGCTGTTTCGACAAGCCTACATTTTGCAAAATCATTCCCCCATTCTCAGAATCAAAACAGAGGTGAATTGGCAAGAGCGTCATGTCTTAGTTAAAGCTGCTTTCTCTTTGAATGTAGAAGCGGATTATGCCACCTATGAGATTCCTTTTGGTGCCATTCAGCGGACTACGCGGAGGGACACGCTCTTCGAGATGCCTGTGGGCGATCGCCACAAAGCTCAATGGGAAGTCCCGGCTTTGCGATGGGCAGATTTAGCCGATGATACCTGTGGGGTCAGCCTACTCAACGATTGTAAATACGGCTATGACGCGAAACCTAGCCAAATTCGCTTAACGCTTTTGCGGGGGGCAGAGTGGCCCAACCCTGATGCTGACAAAGGAAATCATGAATTTACCTATGCGCTATATCCACATGGAGGAGGATGGCGATCGGCACAAACCGTCCGTCAAGGCTATGAACTCAACCAACCCTTACGTGTGATCAAATTCAAGTCGCCACCATTAGGAAAGCTCCCCCCCATCGGGCAATTTCTTGACCTGCCCAATGAAAATCTAGTAGTCACTGCATTTAAGCAATCCGAGGATAATCCTAAACTATGGGTTTTACGGTGTTATGAATGCCACGGTGAACCCGTGAAACTCACTTGTCAGAATAACCCAGACAGCCTGCTATCTTCCTATCTTGAGCTGAACCATATCCAGCCCGCAAACTTGCTCGAAGCCCAAACACCTAACCTAGAAACCAACGAACTTTCTCCCTGGAAAATCGCCACATTTCTACTATCCCAACTCTAACCAAGCTCTCGGCGGAGTGTTCTTTGTCTCGTTTGAAGGGGGTGTGGGGGACGCAACCGTTCCCTGCTGGGGAGTTTGAGGGGAAGCCCCTTAAGGCTCGGCTTCAACCCAACAAATCCTCTCCTCCAACCCACCTCAAAGCTCAGCAGTTCACCAGAACCTTAGCACTCACCGATTGCGAATCTGCAAAATATGATTTACTACTCCCAAACTCTCCTCATATAAAACATCCTGCCCCCACCGCTGCAACTGCTGACTCAACAACAGCTCAGCCCGCTGATCATTAATTGCCGTCACCAACTCCGTCCGACAAGCCTGCGCACTTCCCCCAGCCTCCATCCGCATACAGCCCGTCGTTTCAGAACAAAGAATCGTACAACAATCCGCCTTCGGATTCGTTGAAGTCATCCGTAACCCAATCAAATCCCCAATAATTTCCCCTGAATCTGCCGTCGGGATCGCCGCCAGCTCGGCTACAAGTTCTCGCCCGTGGCTGCCCGTAAACCTCACATGACGCAAATCATAATCGCCACCTGTCTCTGTATAAGAAACAGGCTCCCACCCTAATCGACTGGCAATCCAACCCAAATACATCAAAGCCTGCGCTGCATTTCCTTTTTCGTAATCGATCGCAATCTGATCAATTTCCTCCAAAGAGACCCGTCGCTCTGGCGGATCATACGCTTCTGCTGTCAACTCCTGCCAAGCCGAAATTCGGTGCCAATTCAAATCCACCACCGAAGTCCCTGTCTCAACTAGCTCATGAATCTTCAAAAACTCAGATTCAGGATCACTAAAATAAGAAGAATCTAAAATGATCCCATTACAGGCATCCACCATCTGCTTAAATAAATCTTGCTCTGGGTTCGGGGTTGCTTTCCACCACACAAACTTCGGCAAATCAGCAATCATTAACGCAGCTACCTCGTCTCCAATGCGGTTCAGCGCTACTTTACTGCCCCGCAGAGTAATATACTCGCAGCAGATCAAACTAGCGCTCGTCTTTTGCAACGGCAACGGACAAGAAACAGATACCTGTGTCGTCACCCCTTCCTCATCACCCAAAACAGGGCAAATACTCACAATCCGACAAGGATTTTGAACCGCAATAACATCGCTAACCCCGAACCCTCGCATATTTGGGTTCGAGATCTTTTTCTGCTCTGGTGAAAGTTTACCAACCTCTTCCCGTAATCGAGCCAATGTTTCTGTATCGATTCGACTGGTAAGTCTGAGGTCATAAGCTTTTTGAGCTTCATAAACAGCTGCTTTGGTCATGCCATTATAAATACCGTCGATCGCCCCCTTGTAAAATCCTAAAATCGCCAGAAGCTGTTGAAACTCCTCCGGCTCGTAAACCACCATACTAAACGTCGTCGCCCTCACAGCACCCGCATCATCTTTATCGCCGTTCTGAAAATGCCAAATTTGGCTCAACTCCGTCTCAATTTCATTGAGCGAAATCTCTTTCGTTTTTTGCAGTGCAACAATCGGTGTAGTAGTCATAGGTAAAGAAGAATGAGTGAACGATGAGCAACTAAAGCCTGCGCCAGCGGCGACCATCCCGATTCAGCAACAATTCAGATTCCACGGGACCCCATGTCCCTGCCTCATAAAGCGAAACCGCTTCAGGAGGAGCCGGAGCATCCCAAACATCCAACAAAGGCGAAAGAATCCGCCAAGAAGCCTCCACTTCATCGCCTCTAGTAAAGAGGGTTTGATCCTTCAACATACAGTCAACCAGAAGCCGAGCATAAGCGTCTGTATTGGCTTGACCAAAAGCCGAATCATATCGAAAATCCATATCTACCGGACGAGTCCGCAAAGAACTCCCCGGCGTTTTCACCTCAAACCGCATCGAAATCCCTTCATCTGGCTGAATTCGCATCGCTAACACATTAGGATTCGCTTGCTTGGTTGCCGACTGGAACATAAAAAACGGCACCTCCTTAAACTGAATCGCCACCTCCGAAACTTTTTTTGGCATCCGTTTGCCCGTTCGCAGATAAATGGGTACGCCCTTCCAACGCCAGTTATCGATCACGAGCTTCAACGCCGCATAGGTTGGAGTTGTAGAACCCGGCGCCGCCCCTTCTTCTTCTCGGTAGCTAGGGACAGACTTGCCGCCCATCCAACCCGCACTGTACTGTCCCCGCACTGCCGACAGTCCTAAATCTTCTACGTTTGCCAGTCGGGTGGCTTGCAACACCTTGACCTTTTCATTACGAATGCTATCAGCATCTAAAGAATTGGGTGGCTCCATCACGGTTAAGCAAAAGAGCTGCATCAGGTGATTCTGCACCATGTCACGCAGCGCTCCAGCCGTTTCGTAATAGCCGGCTCGACCCTCCAATCCAACAGTTTCAGCCACCGTAATTTGGATGTGATCGACAAACTGACGATTCCAAAGCGGTTCAAAAATGGCGTTGGCAAAGCGAAATACCAATAGGTTTTGAACCGTTTCCTTACCCAAATAGTGATCAATCCGGTAGACCTGCTCTTCCGGGCAAACTTGGCGAACCACTCGGTTGAGCGCTTGGGCTGAAGGAAGATCTGTGCCAAAGGGTTTCTCAATCACCAATCGCTGCTTGCGAGGATCGCTGAGCATATTGGCAGCCCCAAGCTGCTGCATGGCTTCTGCAAAATAACGAGGTGCAACCGCCAAGTAAAATAACCGATTACCTCTTGTGCCCCGCTGTTCATCTAACTCACCCAGAAAAGCCTTAAGCTTTTGATAGCTAGCTGGATTATCGATATCACCAGAGCAATAGAACAACCCTCTCGCAAAATCTTGCCAAATTTCTTCCCGTCCTAAGCCGCCGCCGAAGTCCTCAATCCCTTCGCGCATTTGTGCGCGGAAATAATCGTGATCCCATTCTCGTCGAGCAACGCCCACAATGGTTAACTCAGGCGGCAATCGACGCTCTAGCTTCATTTGATAAATGGCAGGAATGAGCTTGCGCTGGGTTAAGTCTCCAGAAGCTCCAAAAATTACTAAGACTTGCGGTTCAGGAATTCGGTCTTGTTGTAAACCAACGCGGAGTGGATTTTCGAGTTGAGCAACCATAGGCTTTAGTTTGGGGCAATAGAAAGGATAAGGATCTTCTTTTGAGTGGGGAGGCGACGCGCTGGGTCGTCCTCTCACAAGCCAGCTATCTTCTCAAAGAGATAATTTACTCCTTGAAGGTTAAGGTTATTCGCGATCGCGCTCCTGAATAAAGGATTCCACCAACGCCACATTTTCTCGGCTGCCAATAATCAATGGTGTACGAGCGTGAATCTTTTCAGGAATCACATCCATAATTTCCTGTATTCCAGTGCTAGCTCTGCCTCCAGCCTGTTCAATTAGAAAAGCCATCGGCGCAGATTCATACAGCAATCGCAACTTACCTTCTGGCTGTTTGACAGTTCCAGGATAGAGAAAAACGCCGCCCTGGAACAGAATCCGATGAAAATCTCCCACCAGCGCCCCTCCATAGCGGGCAGTATAGCCCTCATGCCGATGAACATAGCGAATATAATCTCGCAGTGGCTCGTCCCATTGCCAGAAATTACCTTCATTGACGCTGTAAATAGAACCTTGCTCAGGAATCTGAATATTCTCTTTAGCTAGAATAAACTCGCCTAAACTGGGGTCTAAGATAAAAGCATGAACGCCCGTGCCGATCGAATAGATCAGCATCGTGCTAGGGCCATACAAAATATAGCCCGCACCAATTTGTTTGCGCCCCGATTGCAGCAAATCTTGGGCAGTCCCATCTAGATCCTCTCCCTCCTGTTTGCGAATCGAAAAAATTGAGCCAACGTTCAGATTGACATCGACATTGGATGACCCGTCCAGGGGATCGTAAAGCAGCGTATAGCGACCTATCGGACAGTTTTCAGGAATGTAGTAGGGCTTCTCCATTTCCTCAGAAGCTAAGCGGCAGACCAATCCACTCTGCTCAAACACCGAGATAAACACCTCATTGGTGTAAACATCCATCTTTTTAACCGCTTCGCCTTGAACGTTTTTCTGCCCTGTAAAGCCTAAGGCGTCCTCAATTAATCCGGCACTGCTCAGGCGGCGGGCAATGAACTTTCCAGCTAGGGCAATCCGGCTCATCAGCGCACTTAGATCTTGAGCATCGGCTGAGAAACTGCGAAGTTGTTGGAAAACATGGCGCGAAAGGGTGGTGCAGTCGCGATCGAGGGCATAGTGGCGAGTCAGGTCTGGCTGTTCCATCTCAGGCATGGGTCTCCTCCCGTTAGGTAGATGCAGGCTGTCTGAAGACCTGTTTTGACTGGCTGCTTTCTAGACATCTGAGCTTTTCAGATTTTAAGACCAGACTCTTCTTATGCCTCTATCTTATGGACGCATTTTCAGAACGGGGCTTAACTTTTGTTTTTCTGAAGATAGAGCACAAAAAATTGAATGTGCCAGGAGGGAAGTTATGCAGTATGCTTGATGACTGGGATGTGAGCTACGGTTCACAGACAAGTTACAGATACCTTGCGGATGTGGCGGAATTGGTATACGCGCACGCTTGAGGTGCGTGTGGCTTTGCCTTGCGAGTTCGAGTCTCGCCATCCGCATTACCAAAAGTTAAAGGGTTAGGAGAAATCTCCTAACCCTTTTTCATGGGTTGCTCTAGCAGAAATACCCCAATCCGTTATGATGCAAGAAGGAAAATAAAGTTTTGTAACTCAACTTTCAACCCTTGACTCCAGCCATCCGAATCCCCAAAAGTTTATCCCTTCCGGCTTCCTGGCACGCACTTCAACCCCTTTGGCAGGGGGGCGAGGAGGTTGTGCAATGCGGACTGCCATCAGATCAGTTAGCAACAACCTGGCAAATGCTCCTGTTGGGCGATGGCTCTCATACTCGCAATTTACAGCTTTTAACAGGTGAACCCGTTGAGGTCGATGTTATTGATATGTCGGTGATTGGCACTGACCCAGAGGGAGCGCCAGAGATTGTTAAGGTGGTGCCTAATCCTTGGATGCGCCGACAGGTTTGGCTACAGAATGCGGCAGGGCAACGGCTCACCTATGCGGCTTCTTGGTGGGAGGCAAGTCATTTAGATGAGTATTTAGAGAATCGATCGCTCCCTATTTGGACGAGCTTGGCGCGATCGCGTACTGAACTCTACCGCGACATTCAGGGCATCCATTACGGTCATTCACCCGCCCTCGAAACTGCCTTTGGTGAACCAGGGCCTTTTTGGGGACGGCACTACTTGTTCTGGCACAACGAGCAACCGATTACGTTAATTTACGAGGTGTTTTCGCCTTGTTTGGCGAAGTATTTGGGCGCAACGGTGAAGGGGTAGCCTCGGTAGGATAGGCACGGGGGCACTATCCCTACCGGGGTACGGGCACTTGTCCTAACAACGATGCTACTAATCCATCAACCTTTAACCCGTCCATTTGCGCTTCTGGACGCATGATTAAACGATGGCGGAGTAAAGGTGGGGCGATCGCTTTAATGTCATCTGGTGTTACAAAATCTCGACCCCGTAGCCAAGCATTTGCCTTACTGGCTTGCAACCAAGCTACTGCCGATCGTGGCGAGGCACCCAACGCCAGGTCGGGATGCTGCCGAGTTCGTTGCACCAACGCCAATAAATAGTCCAGCAGAGCATCTGAAACCTGCACCGAGCGAATTTCCTGCCGCGCTGCTAAAACCTGCTGAACTGTGGCGATCGGCTGCAAATTTGCCAAATCTAGCCGCTTCGTTTGTAGACCTGCCTGGGAATTCAACAGCATTTGCTTCTCGGCTTTGGCATCGGGATATTCCACCACTAGCTTGAAGAGGAAGCGATCGAGCTGAGCTTCGGGTAGAGGATAGGTGCCTTCAAACTCTAAGGAGTTTTGAGTGGCAATGACCCAGAACAGGTCAGGTAGACGCATACTTTCGCCGTCGAGGGTGACCTGCTGCTCTTCCATTGCTTCTAAGAGCGCTGCTTGGGTTTTGGGTGGGGTGCGGTTAATCTCGTCTGCTAGCAGTATTTCGGTGAAGACAGGGCCTTGCTTGAGCGTAAAGTTCCGGGTGTTGAAGTCGAAAATATTGGTGCCTAAAATGTCGGAGGGCAATACGTCTGGGGTGAGCTGGATGCGGCGGAAGTCGGCTTGTACCAATTGGGCGAGGGCTTTGACAGTAAGAGTTTTGCCAGTGCCAGGAACGCCTTCTAAAATGACGTGTCCGCCAGACAGGAACGCCACCATCAGTTGTTGAACAATGGTGGGCTGCCCTACCACAATTTGACTAAGGGCTTGGGCGAGTTGAGTAAAGGTGGTGTTATCGATCACGGGTTCCCAAGTTGACGATGAAGGGTCTGCACTTTTTCCAACCAGGTTAGCAATTCTTGGCGATTTGGGCGCTTTTGAGTAGGTTGACGCAACACGTCTTCGAGTTCGGCGGCAGGTCGCCCGGTTTGTTGTACCCAAGCTTCAATGATGACGTGTGGTTCAAGCGGATCTATACCTAAGCCGAGCGATCGCTGCACGTAAGCCCGCTCTGCTTTTCCCACCGTTTCCCAGACAAAATCGCTACAGTTTGCTTTTTGCAAAACGCCTGCCATTGCCTGAATATATGCCTCGCTATTATCTAACTTAGGCGGCTGTAATTTAATGGACAGACCAAACCGCTGGTTTTTCTCCCAAATGAGAACGAAAAGAATGATCAACGCCTGCATTGCCACAATTGGCAAAGAGGTTTGCGCTAAGTATCCGGCGAGACTACCAGATTTTTCCTTGGCGATCGATTCTTGATCCCGAAACCCGTGGGAGTACTCATCAATCCAAATAGGATTTCCGGGTGCAGTCACCAGTTCGGTTAAAAACTTGAAGTTTCCAGGCTCGTTCTGATAGACATTGGCGGCAAGATGAGGCGTGACCACCGAAATCATCCGCCCCTGTCCTATCACTTCTTCCCAAACCACAGCTCCAGCCGCATCTTTCAGCAGAATATTGTCGTCAGAAATCTTTTCTGTGTATCGGCGGCGAGTCTCCACTTTGACCGCACCTACTGGGCTAGGGAGACTAGAGCTGAATGGGGCATTTGTTACGGGCGATCGCACCCCCAGAAATATCACCACATTTCCCTGTTTAATCCAATCTTTATTGGCGATCGGCAGCAAAACATCCCGCCCGTTCGCTATCTGTACTAGGGTTAAGGATGTGCCTCCTGTCCTCTGCCGGATAAGAGCAGGGTTTTTATTGCCCTGCCATCCCACCTCTTCTCCTTTTGGCAGAGACGGCGCATTCAATAGCTCCTCTACTGGACGCTGCCACCGCTTGACTGCGATCGCCTGCTTTTGAATATCGGCATACCAGGCTCCATATCCGCTGGGTGCCCGGCTGTAAGTTGATCCTTGCATGACTGGAGTGCGTAAAGATGCAAAAACGATCGCTATCAGTAATGGCATCAGCAAGAGCGCCCATCGCCATCGCCGACGTCTCGATGAACTCTGCTTCATTGGCGTTGAATCTCCTGATAAGCCTGCCAACAGCGCTCAAAGGTTTCTGCCGAAATGGCTGCATTGCTAAAGCACAGCCGCTCGTGGGTACGAATCAACAGTTGGTAAGGCTGCGGCGGGTCGATTTGCAAAATGAGGCTAAGGTATTCGCCATCTGTGCGGCTTTCTTCTTGGCGAATCAGGTCGCGATCGCTGAGGTGATGAATTGATGCCATATACAGCGCTCGACAAGCTTCGCGGTAGTTGCCTTGTTGTTGGGCATGGCGCGATCGCTCTAACCACTCTGTTGCGGAGGGTTGAACTGAATGGCGAGGAGAAGGCGATCGCCCTTTAGTTCGTCTTAGGTAACCCTCTACATAAGGCTGAAAAATTTGATACAACTGCCAGCCTAGCCCAGCCACCAACCCCATAATCACCGTCCAGAAAAAGCCCTGAAGGAACCACTCTGGTAATGCCCAATCTTCGCTTCCCAAGTTGCCTAAGCGAAAGCTCGACAAAAAAGATTCTATCCATTCGCCAACTTGCTGCTGCTGTTTCTGAATCCACCAGTCAGCACTACTTTTTTCAAACGTCCCTGAAGCCACGATTTACCTCAACATTTGCTCCGCGCCTATGATGACGAATCTCATGGCAATATAAAAATTTCCCCAGGCTCTTAAAGAATCTGGGGAACTAGAGTTCTTAGAAACTCTAAGCCATGCTACTTTCGATCGCCCACCGAGCTAGCTCTGTCCGGTTATGTAGTCCCGTTTTACCTAGCATATTGCTGACGTGACTTTCAATCGTGCGTTGACTAACATTTAGCTCTTCGGCAATCTCGCGGTTTGCCATGCCTCGAGCAACAAACTGCACCACTCGCATCTCGGTTGGGGTCAGCTCTACATCAAACGGAACCTGAATTTTGGGCGAAGAATCAGAACCCTTCTCTTGTCTTTGAATCAGTCGAGATGCCTGCTTCAAAGAAGACTCCACTTGAGCCACTAATTCTTCTGGCTCAAAGGGCTTCACCATATAAACGTCTGCCCCGGTGTTTAGTCCTTTAACCCGGTCTTGACTCTGTCCTTTAGCTGAAAGGAAAAGAACCGGAATCCAACTGGTTCGAGGGTTCTTCCTGACATGCTCAACGAGTGAGTAGCCATCCATTTGAGGCATCATGACATCACAAATGATCATGTCTGGAGTATCTTTATCCAAGACCTCCAAGGCTTCTTGACCATTTTCTGCTGTGATAACCTCATAACCCCGAAACTCTAGATAATCTTTAACCAACAAGATTAAGTTGGGGTCGTCATCAATTAGCAGCAGACGCTTATGCTCTCCTACACTGGTTTCCTTGCTCATGCCTTAGTACTCGCCATACTCAGAATCGATCACAAACTTGCCAACATAATACCCAGTATTTTCAAACCGCGCTGAAATTATTACGGCTTAACCTAAAACGTCTTAAATCTAAATAATTTATTTAAAATCGAAAGATTAGTGTATGACTCAAATCATCATGCATTCGAGTCATGCAAGGCACTTGATTAAATATATATGATAAATAGAAATACTCAACGCAATTCACTCAGTATCTTGAGTGAAGTTTTAGATTTGGGGTTTGCTATTGTCATGAAGGTTCACCTTTAGGCGTTGAACCTCGGCATAAATTCGCCTCGGGTAAGGGGTGTATCAAGAAGGCATACTCTTCGACGATTTGGTTGCCAATTAAATGCTCTTGAATAATTCGCTCAATGACGTCAGGCGTGGTGCTGTGATACCAGATGCCATCTGGATAAACCAGCAAAATTGGACCCTGTTGGCAAACGCGCAAGCAGTTTGCTTTGGTGCGAAAAATGCAGGAGGGGCTACCCCTTGCGGGTATCTCGGAGGGCGCGCGCGTGGATTGATCAAGCCCTAAAGACTTAAGCCGCTGCTTCAAATAATTCCACGCCACAATGCTATCGGCTTTATTACAGCACTTTGGATTTGTTTGGTCTGCACAGATAAAAATGTGACGCTGAATTTGAGATAGCCCCAGTGCCTGTGAACAAGTTGTTAATGAATCGCGTAATGAATCAGGCACAGCACTATCACAAGTAAGAGATATCAAAAAACCAATGTCTTAGTTTATACCTAATCTATTTAAATGTTTATACGTAACACATTCAAAAACGAATGATTTTGGCGAAGCTGTTGGACAGATTCTGTCAGCTCATTCTATATGTAGCAATCCTAATTGATTTGTGGGTTGGGCATCTTGCCCAAGCAGGATAGCAGCCTATCTCACTCTTACAACTGATTTAGTACATATTTGTACTTGCTGCCTTTAGTCACTCGTGACAGCGGCAGGTTGAGCTGGTCCACTAGGCTGAGTGCCATTGAAGTAGGCTTCTAAAACCTGCCGCACCATAGGGGCTGCAAAAGAGCCGCCGCCACCGCCTGAGTTTTCGCCGAATGCTACCACAACAATCTCTGGCTTGTCTGAGGGAGCGTAGGCTCCGAACCAAGTATGAGATTCTCGGGGTGGATCTTCGGCGGTGCCGCTTTTGCCAGAGATCGGCGGCAGGTTAGGGAGGTTAAGGGCGTGTCCCGTGCCGTCGGTGACAACTTGGCGTAGTCCTTTTTGAAGAATTTGGATCACTGCGGGGCTAATATTGAGGGGCGATCGCCACTTTTTTGCTTCCTGGTTGTCCATCAGTAAATGGGGCTTAACGCGATACCCGCCATTAGCAGGCACCGCAAACATCATTGCCACTTGCAATGGCGAAGACTGCATAAAGCCCTGCCCAATCGACATATTAATAGTGTCGCCTGCGTACCAAGACTCACCGACCTCCGACTGCTTCCAGGCTTCGTTAGGAACTAGCCCCGCCGCTTCTTCCCGTGCCAACTCAATGCCTGTTTTTTGCCCAAAGCCGTATTTCTTCGTCCACTCAATCAAGGGTTTCTCACCCATTTTTCGGGCAGTTTGATAGAAAAAAGTATCGCTGCTCTGTGCCATTGCGCCTGGAAAATCAAGAGGTCCAAACCCCGCGCGATTCCAATCCCAGAACTGAATGCCGCCCACTTCAAGATAGGGAAAGGTTGGTAAAACAGTGTCTAGAGAAAAATTTCCAGATTCAATGGCAGCGGTAGTGGTGACAATTTTAAAGGTGCTAGCCGGAGGGTATCCTTGCAGCGCCCGATTGACGAAAGGAAAAGACTTGCTTTGGAGCTGCTCCCACTGCGCATTCGTGATATTTGTTGAAAAAAGGTTAGGGTCAAATGCCGGACGACTGACCATTGCCAGAATGGCTCCGTTACGCGGGTCGAGGGCAACAATTGCGCCAGTGCGATCGCCCAATGCTCGTTCCGCCGCCCGTTGCACCTCCAAGTCCAATGTCAACTGCACATCATTGCCAGCACGCGCCTTTTTTTCACCCAAAATCCCTAGAACTCTGCCCTCACCATCCACCTCAACCTGCTGCCCGCCCCATTCGCCTCGGAGCTGAGACTCAAACGCCGCTTCTACCCCCATTTGACCAATGACATCGCCCAACCGATAGCCTTGTCCCGCCTTTGCCTCAAAGTCTTTGTCGCTCAGTTCTCCGGTGTAACCTAGAACATGTGCCGCCAAATCTCCCGCCGGATAATTGCGAACCGCTTCGGCTTCAATTTGTACGCCTTTGAGTTCTTGACCCAGTTCTGCCAATACCGTTACCTGGGCTGGACTGATGCCCCGAGCGACCCGGACTAGCTCAGGAGACGTGTAGGTTGCTTTTTCAAGGGGTTTTTGTATAGTGGCGATCGGCACCTTCAAAATCTCCGACAGCTTCAATAAAATCTCTTGCCAATTTTCCTTCGAGTTAGAAATGGGCCAGAGAAATACCGAGTAAGACAAGCGACTTCCCGCTAATGTCTTACCCTTACGATCTAAAATCTTGCCACGCTCTGGCTGGCGAGGAATCAGCCGAATTCGGTTGTTATCGGCAAGCTGGCGATTTCGCTCTCCTTGAAAAATTTGTAGATAAGCCAAACGGCTACCAATGCCGCCCACCATAGCCACACTAATCACTATCATCACTAGCAGCGACTGGTATTGCTGCCCAACCGTCCGCGCGGTGCGAATTGAGTTAGATTGCTGGGCGATCGGGGCATTTTGAGTTAGAGCCATAGACCAATTGAGTGAACCGATAGGATGCTTAACGGAGGTTTCTTTTATCCAGTTTACCGTGTCAGTTCCGCAAATCAGTGTTCTAGTCACTGGATTCTATCTATATGATCCTCTATCGAGGCTTTGATCCCCAGGTTCTGCACTCCATGTTCTTCCTCATAATCAGCCCAATAGAGGAAAATCCTGAAACTATAAACTCTTTTTGAGAGACTAAGTAAGAAGGAAAATGGATAGCCCTATATTTGGGTCAAACACAATTTGCATCATCCGCGACGATCGCATTTCAACAATTACCGATAAATTAAGGGAACGGTTGAAAGTTATGGAAAGAGGGGAATTCGCTAACAATGTCTCAAACCGTCATGCAAAACCGTAGCTCTGAAATTGAAACCCAGCTCGATGTAGAGCTGCGTAAGGTTTTCAAAGTATTTAATGGTGAGACGGCTGTGCGAGGCATTGACCTCGACATTCGCAAAGGCGAATTCTTTAGCATCCTGGGTCCTTCCGGCTGCGGCAAAACCACCATTCTTCGCCTCATCGCGGGCTTTGAAGAGCCGACTGGCGGGGACGTCCTGATTCGGGGACAGTCTATGAACCGCGTGCCCGCTCATCAGCGCCCTGTCAACACAGTGTTTCAAAGCTACGCCCTATTTAGCCATCTCACCGTATGGGACAATATTGCCTTTGGGTTACGCATTAGAAAATGCAGCCATCCAGAGGTACAACAGCGGGTCGGCGAGGCGCTCAGTCTGGTGAAGATGGATGCCTTCGCTCGGCGCTTTCCAGCCCAGCTTTCAGGCGGACAACAACAGCGAGTGGCGCTGGCTAGAGCGCTCATTAACCGTCCTACAGTCGTCTTGCTCGATGAACCGTTAGGCGCGCTTGACCTGAAGCTGAGAAAAGAAATGCAGATTGAGCTTTCTAACTTGCACCAAGAGCTAGGCGTCACCTTTGTGATGGTTACCCACGACCAAGAAGAGGCGCTGAGTCTTTCCGATCGCATCGCCGTCATGAATAGCGGCAAGGTTGAACAAATTGGTACGCCCAGCGAAATTTATGAGTCGCCCCTGACTCCCTTCGTTGCAGATTTCATTGGCGATACCAACCTATTCCAAGGCAAAATCGACGAGTCTCACTCCGCCATCCTTCATGTAGTGACCGACAAAGGACTAAAAATTTCAGTGCGTCCCTCAGATCCCTGGAACGGCGCTAACTCTAGAGATGTGGTGATTAGCGTTCGCCCCGAAAAGATTCAGGTTGGCTTGAATGAACCTAGTAACCAAATTAATTGTTATGAAGGTCGGCTCAAACACGTCATGTATCTGGGTGCGCACGTTCATTATGTAGTAGAGCTACTGACGGGCGAAAGCTTAACAGTTTTGCAACCGAATCGCCCTGAAAGTTTAATTGATTTACACACCCCCGTGCATGTTTACTGGGCAGCATCTGATTGTTTAGCTCTTACGGTGTAGAACTTAGGCTTATTGTTTGTCATTTACATCCACCCGTGCAATGCCCCCAACAAATCCTAGAAATTCCCAACTCTCGTTAAATCTTCAGCCTTTTGCAGCAAGACAGTCTTTTGCAACTAGGCGGCGATTTTTGCAAGCTTCGGCAGCCGCCGTTTCGGGTGTCGTGCTTTCCAACTGTGCTCGCAACTTGACTGAGCCAAAATTGAATGGTGATAGTTCTCCGGGAAGCAGTTCAAAAACACTCAGGGTTTATGGTTGGGTGAATTATACCGATGAAAGTTTATTAAAAGACTTTGAGACCAAGACAGGCATCAAAGTTACTGTTGATACCTATGACTCCAACGAGGCGATGTTGGCGAAGATGCAGGCGGGAGGAGGTAATGCCTACAGCATTATTTATCCTACTGACTATATGGTGACAGAGATGATGGATCTCAAAATGCTGGTTGCCCTGGATCAATCTCGCCTCAAAGGTTTAGAGGGGTTAAAGGAAAAGTGGCAGAATCCTATTTACGACCGGGGCAATAGTCACAGCGTGCCAGTGGCATGGGGAACTACGGGTTTAACTTATGACCCAGAGAAATTTGGAGGCACCATCAAGGGATGGGCTGATCTATGGGACAGCCAAAATTCTTTAACTCGCCGAGTCACGTTAATCAATGATGTTCGTGAAGTGATGGGGGCAACGTTACTGGCTTTGGGGCATTCGATCAATACGGAAAATCCTAAGCACATTAAAGAGGCGTACGACAAGCTGGTGCAATTTAAGCCGGCGATCGCTGCTTTCCTCACCAACGGCTGGGAAGAACAACTCGCCAGCGGCGACGTGCTTGTTTCAATGGCATATTCCACCGATGCCTTGACCCTGATGAGCGAACAGCCCAAGCTCCGCTACGTCATCCCCGAAACCGGATCTTCGTTGTGGACAGACACGATCGCCATTCCCAAAACTGCCCCTAACGTCGATGCGGCGTATGAATGGATTAACTACATGCTGTCTGCTGAAACTGCTGCCAAGATTGTGGAACGGCTGCGGTTTGCCACTCCTAATCAAATTGCCTTCGACAAGCTTCCGGCAAAAGTTAAGGGTAATCTTAATCTTTTTCCCTCAACCGCCATGATTGACCAATGCGAAGGTATCGCCCCCGTTGCTCCCAAAATCTCTGAAACATTCAATCGCTACTGGACTCAGCTAACGAGCGCCTAATCTGTCTGCTTATTTCTTCCTATGGCAACTTCTACACCACCGCCTGTGCCCCTTGCTGAACCGTCTAGACTTCGGCACAAGTTTTCCAGGTTTATTGAACCGCTAGTGTTGCTGGCTCCTCCAGGCTTATGGTTGTTGCTATTGCTCATTGCACCCACGCTATTAATTCTGGAACTGAGCCTGATTCCAGGGTTTCGGTTAGGGCATTCGGCGGGAGGGTATGGGTTAGGGAATTATCTGCAAATTTTCCAGGCAATCTATTTACCCGTGATTTGGCGATCGCTCTCATTCGCTTTCGGAGCCACATTCTCCAGCCTAATTCTGGGTTTTCCGGTTGCTTATTGGATTGCAGTCATGGCTCCGGCGCGCTGGCGTAACCTGTTGCTAGTCGCCTTTGTCTTGCCTCTTTGGACTTCTTCGCTGCTTCGAGCCTACGCCTGGATTGCCATTCTAAGACCGTCGGGAGTTTTGAATTCGCTATTGGGGGCGATCGGGCTACCCAGCCAAGATTTGCTCAATCGCCCGCCCGCCGTCTTCATTGGCATGGCGTACAGTTTCCTCCCCTACATGGTGTTAATCCTTTATGCCTCTCTAGAAAAATTAGACAAGCGCTTGCTAGAGGCTTCTGCTGATTTAGGCGCAACGCCCCAGCAAACTTTCTGGAAGGTTACCGTTCCCCAAACCATGCCGGGAATTGCAGCGGCTTGTTTGCTGGTATTTATCTCTAGCTTGGGTGATTTTGTGGTGCCAGAGCTATTGGGCGGCGCGGCGAGTATGACAGTTTCGCGCTTGATTTATAACCAATTTCTAGGAGCCACCCTAAATTGGGGCTTTGGCTCCAGCCTAAGCATGGTGTTGATTTTGGGTGTGAGTGTGGCGATCGCTCTCTTAATTAAATATGGCGATCGAGATGGAGAGAATTTGACATGAGCGAGACAGCACCCAAACGAAACATCTCCTGGCAGTTTCTATTCACGCTGCTGATGTTTGCCTTCATGTATGTCCCCATTTTAATTTTGGCGATTTACAGTTTTAACGAATCTCGCTTTAGCGCCAGTTGGACAGGATTTAGCCTCAAGTGGTACGCCAGTCTGCTGCAAGATACTCGCCTCCTTTCCTCGTTATGGGATACCTTATTTGTGGGATTTTTTGCCGTCAGTATTTCCGCAGTGCTGGGCACGATGATGGCGGTGGGGTTGTTCAAATATAAGTTTCCCGGCAAAAGCTTGTATCGGGGCATATCTTATTTGCCGCTGATTATTCCTGATATTGCGATCGCCGTTGCCACCTTAGTTTTTCTGGTTTCGGTGGGGCTATCTCGCAGCATTTGGACGATTGTTGCCGCCCACATCGTGTTCTGCTTGGCATACATCGCCGTAGTAATTTCCACTCGTCTATCTAGTTTGAATCCCTTTTTAGAAGAAGCGGCACTTGATTTAGGAGCAACTCCTACCCAAGCTTTTATTAAGGTTTTACTACCAGAGCTAATGCCTGCAATCCTTTCTGGCTGCTTGCTGGCGTTTGTGCTGAGTATGGATGACCTGCTGATTTCTAGTTTTACGGCGGGCGAAGGGGCAAACACGCTGCCAATGGAAATTTTCAGCCGCGTTCGCACTGGCGTCAAGCCAGATATTAATGCGTTGAGTGTGGTGCTAATTTTATTTTCGGGTGTGTTGGCGTTTACTGCTGAACACTTGCGCTATCAGAGCGATCGCAAGAAACTAAGCTAGTAACGAGGGGGAAGGGTGTCGGGAAGAGCGTAGCCTTCGGACTATCATTTTTTAGTGAGTCTAAGAGCTTTCTCGCCGAATGCCACGCCCCTACAGGTGATTGGCGATAATTTTCAGACATTCTGCCCTAGTCAAACAGTGTCAAACCAGTGTCAAACAGCTTCGTCGGGGTTGATGCCTGCGGCTTTGAGGCGCTCTGCGAGGGCTTGCGATCGCCGTCTTTCCTCTTCTAGAGCCGTTTCTGATTCTTCTAGAGCCGTTTCTGATTCTTCTAAAGCCGCTTCCGCCTGGTCAGCTCGTTGCTTTTCCTGTTCCACATTTCGGGCAATCTCCACATAGCTCAAAAATCGATTCCCATCCGGGCGATAGATCTCTAGCTCCTCACTCGAACTTTCAAATCGAATGCCCAAGCGAGGACTAACCCAATGCTCAATCGGATCGATCGCATCTAAATATCCCTCTGTCCGCAGCCAGCCCTGAAATTCATTGGTGTCAGGGTCATATAGATAATATTCTTCTACGCCATGTCGGTCGTAGAACAGCAGCTTCCGCTGCATTTCGGTGCGGGTGTTGCCAGGGGAAAGGATTTCAAAGACAACTTGGGGGGCAATATGATCTTCCTTCCACTGTTGATACGAACCGCGATCGCCCTTATGTCTACCAAAAACGATCATGGCATCGGGCGCAGTCCGAATTTTGTTATTGCCCTCAATCGGATACCAGAGGAGATCGCCTGCGACAAAGACCGCCGAATCATCAGCAAACAACCACTCTAAGTTTTCCTTGATCACTACAATCCATCGAAACTGCTTGGTATTGTCCGACATGGGTTGTCCATCGTGATCAGGATAGATCACTTCTGTAGAATCTTGGAGTTGAGAAACCATTGTTGATATCTCCGGAGTTGGTTTAGCTTAGCTTAACGGATTTTTGGGGAGGGACGATCGCTCTAAGATACCCGTCAGAAATCACTGCGAAATACCTCCAAGAAACCATCCCTCCAACCAAATTTCCCTTAGCGAACCAATGCGGGCTGAGCGCTAAACAGCTTCAAGACTCGCTCGGCAATTTGAGAGGGCGTTAGACCCAACTCTATGAAGGACTCTTCTGGCGTAGCATGATCTACCAATAGATCAGGAATGCCAATGCGGGTGATGGGCACGACAACGTTTAGATCGAGCAGCGCCTCGGCAACGGCTGAACCGAATCCGCCCATCAGACAGCCTTCCTCTAAGGTCACGACTCGCCCAATTTGCTGAGCCAGCGGCGCAAATAGCTCAGTATCCAGCGGCTTGGCGAACCGAGCGTTGATGACCGTGGCTTCAATGCCATGCTCACTCAGAATTTCTGCTGCCTGCATAGTGGGATAAACCATCGAGCCATAGCCCAGCATCAGCACGTCATCCCCTTGTCGGAGAATTTCTGCTTCACCTATGGGCAATGGCTCCCAGCCTTCTTCCATCAAAGGCACACCGTGACCATTGCCCCGTGGGTATCGCATGGCGATCGCCCCCTCTGTATAATTCACTCCCGTGACAATCATTCGCTGCAACTCCGCCTCATCTTTAGGAGCCATCAGCACCATGTTAGGAATCGATCGCAGATAGGCAATGTCGTACGCGCCCTGGTGTGTCGGGCCATCTGCCCCCACAATGCCAGCGCGATCGAGGCAGAAAAACACGGGCAGCTTTTGAATGCAAACATCGTGAACAATCTGGTCGTATGCTCGCTGCAAAAAGGTTGAGTAGATGGTGGCAACGGGACGCATTCCCTCACAGGCAAGACCTGCTGCCATGGTGATGGCGTGCTGTTCAGCAATACCGACATCAATATACTGATTGGGCAGTTTGGCTTGGAATTTATCTAAGCCTGTGCCCGTACCCATTGCGGCGGTAATGGCAATAATGCGGGGATCATTTTCTGCCAGTTTGGTGAGCGTATGGGCAAACACTTTGGAATAGCTGGGAGGCTTGGGCTTGCTAGCAGGGATAGCCTTGCCTGTAGCGATATTGAAGGGATTCTGAGCGTGATAGCTGACTTGATCGGCTTCGGCGATCGCATAGCCTTTACCCTTAACAGTGACCACATGGACAAGCACAGGACCCGGATGCTGATGCGCCTGCTGGAAGGTGGCAATCAGTTCCTCCAAATTATGTCCATCAACAGGTCCCATATAAGTGAATCCCAATTCTTCAAAAACCGCCCCCACCTTGGGAACCGCCAGCCGCTTCATGCCTTCCTTAATCCTGGCAAGTTCGGGTGTTAGAGACTCACCCACAAACGGCAGGTGCTTGATTTGCTCTTCAAGGTTGTCTTTAAAGAACTGCACGGGCGGACTGAGCCGCATTTTGTTGAGGTAGCGAGGAATCGCTCCGACATTGGGCGAAATCGACATGTTGTTGTCGTTTAGCACCACCAGCAAATTGGTCTTGGGTAAATGCCCCGCGTGGTTAATGGCTTCTAGCGCCATGCCTCCGGTTAAAGCGCCAT
>Ga0335397_10003233_pt1 | contig 21897 bp, 17 predicted proteins | sample MAT04_FD_205740 | JGI IMG/M metagenome (GOLD analysis project Ga0335397, IMG submission 205740) | Freshwater microbial communities from Lake Fryxell liftoff mats and glacier meltwater in Antarctica - MAT-04 (spades assembly) (version 2) ... | reverse complement strand
CGCGAATTAGTCCCCTCTCCCTTGAGGGGAGAGGGTTAGGGAGAGGGTAAAGGTGGCGACTGCAAACCGGACTTTGGAGGCGAATGAACGATTGCGCTCATGCCGCGCGGCAGTAACTTTCTTTTGCGTCGCCAAAAGAAAGTCACCAAAGAAAAGGCGACCCCGACATTCGCCCCCGGCCTTCGCCGGGGCAGGCTCTGATCCGAGATTTGAAGTGAAAACGTCGCGCAGTCCGAAACTCGCTACGCTCAAACAACGGACCGCTTCATCGACGTTTTCACTCCAAATCTCGGGGGCGAATACACGGGGACCCCGTCGAACCGATGTTTGATCGCTAGGCGATGAACATTACGAAAGCTCGACTTCGAGCATCCGGACAAGGCTGGCTTGTTTTCGCCTCACTGCAGTTGATCCGCAGCGAAAGAGCGTATCCACTTAACCATATCTGCGACGTCATCCCTATTAAACTTTTCGAAATGCCCATGATCAGCGTTGTTTCGAATGTCCGCTATTGCGGTAATGCGTTTTTGGACAAGTTTGTCGTAGATTTCTGCCCGAGCTAAGTCGGCGTTGAGCCGATCAATTTTCGTGCTGTCTGGAATCGGTACACCGTGCTTTTCACAAATTTTTCGCAACGTGTCTTCGAGAATGGCACCAGCCAAAGATGCGACCGGGATGTAGTACCCAGCCGTTAGAAGTGTCTCAGCTTGTTCAATGAAGTCACCCAGTAATTCTGCGGCTATCAGTGAGCGCACGTTAAACAACAATCCGTCTTCGAAATCGCGCTGAGCGGCCTCGACAACGCCTAAACAATGCAGGGTAAAGTAGGCGTTTGTCGATGACTCTTTTGTCTCTGAAAGATTCTTTAACTGTCGATAGTGGTCGCTGTCATCACCACATGCTCGACGAACTAGATTCAGCGCTTCGGTTCTGAATCGATAGTAGTCTTGTATCGGCGGATGACGCTGCATATCCTCACCATTCCAGCCAGAATTGCGCACAAGAGAATTACCTTCCGCAATCAACTTTGAGAATTTTCCGTCGATCAATTCTTTGACTTGCATGAGAACTTCCTAAACTAAGGAGATTTGACAAAGCATTCTCCGATATTGACCGTACTGTTTCACTCAACTATGCCAAATACTCGCGCTCGCAGATCTAAATATATTACGCGCCGCCATGAAATACAGGCTCGAAAGGGTCCGTTCATTCGCCCCCGAGATTTGGAGTGAAAACGTCGATGAAGCGGTCCGTTGTTTGAGCGCAGCGAGTTTCAGTTCGCGCGACGTTTTCACTTCAAATCTCGGATCAGAGCCTGCCCCGGCGAAGGCCGGGGGCGAATGTCGGGGTCGCCTTCTTTTGGTTACTTTTCTTGGCGAAGCAAGAAAAGTGACTGCCCTGCGGCATGAGCAGCTCGTGGCAGAGACCAATCTCCATTCCACCAGACCCTTCGACGGGCTCAGGGCGAACGGCGGGGTCGCTCTCCATGTGCAAGGCAGAGCGGTGCCACCGTCACCCTCGCCCTAACCCTCTCCCCTCAAGGAAGAGGGAATTGATTTGCGCTTCGCGGGGACTACGAGCCCCCTCACCCGCCCTTCGGGCGACCTCTCCCGCGCGCGGGAAAGGCTGACTACGCCAACGCCGGCTGCCGACCTTCTAACGCCCGCTCATCGATCGGCAAATGCACCAACGCCGCAAACACCCCCAACGCAATCGTCAACATCCACACCGTGTTGTAGTTACCCGTCGCATCAAAAATCTTGCCGCCCAACCACGCACCCAAAAAACTACCGATCTGGTGCGAAAAGAACACGATGCCACCGAGCATGCCGAGGTAGCGCACGCCATAAACCTGCGCGATGATCGCATTGGTGGGAGGCACCGTCGAGAGCCACAAAAAACCTATCGCCGCAGCAAACGCGTACACGCTCCACTCAGAAATCGGCATCGCCAAAAAAAGAACGATGACGACCGAACGCATGATGTAGATAAACGAGAGCACATATCGTTTCGGCATCGTTCCGGCGACCACGCCTGCGAGGTAGGTACCAAAACAATTAAACAGGCCGATCAGCGCAAGGGCGGTGACGCCGACTCGGGCTTCGATACCTTTGTCCAGCAGGTACGGCGTGAGATGCGCGCCAATGAATACGACCTGAAATCCGCAGACGAAATAGCCAAGCGTTAACAGCGAGAAGCTGCGGTCAGCGAAGGCTGTTCGCAACGCTTCACCGGCTGTCGCTTGACGCACGTCGCTGACCGGTAACGGCAATTTGCCTTCATCGCCGAGTTTGGCGAAATACCAGCCCAGCGGTGCGATGGTGGCGGTGATGAGTGCTAAGCCGACCAGCGAGAACGACCAGCCGTTGTGGCTGATGAACCATTGGCCGACGGGGATCAGGAGGAACTGGCCGAACGAGCCCGCCGCGGCGCTGATGCCGAACGCCCAGGCGCGGCGCTCGGGTGGCACCATTTTTCCGAGCACGCTGTAGGCGACCGAATACGTAGTGCAGGCAATCGCGACGCCCATGAGGATGCCGCCGGAGAGCGCGAGCGTGAAGGTGTTCGATAGGAATGCGGTCCAGATCAGACCGACCGTGTAGAGCACCGCGCCAACCATGAGCACGCGTTTTGCGCCGTAGCGATCCGCGATGTAGCCGATGAAGGGTTGCGACGCGCCCCACACCAGGTTTTGCAGCGCGATGGCCAGCGAGAACACTTCGCGGCCCCATTTCATGTCGGCCGAGATCGGTTGCAGGAAAAGGCCGGAGAAAGCGTTTCGCGTGCCCATGGCGATGCCCAAAATGATGGCGACCGCGAAAAGTGCGCGGAACATGCGTTGGTTGGAAGTCATGCGTTAGCGCGCCGCCTGGCGTGCCCGGGAAGAAAGCAAGTTGAGATGCTAGCGACGCCGGAGGGAATAAGCGTGCGAAATGTTCAGTCTAGGTTGCATACGATCAATCAGCTTTTAGCTGGAAGCACAGCTGCAGTGGGGCTGATGCGAAAAATCGGACCAAATCGACAATAAGCCAAATCGCGTTCTATCCCCTATTCAGCCGTCGTTTCAGCCAAGAGCTGAACCTCAACGCAGACCAAAATTACGCGTCCGCTGGCACCAGATGATGCTGCACGGAATAACGGACAAGATCCACTACCGAGTTTGCGCCGAGGCGTTTTTGCACGGTGATTTTGTGTGTGCTGACGGTCTTCACGCTTAAGTGCAAATCTTTGGCGATGTCAGTGACCGACTCGCCGCGAACGAGGCGAATAAAGATGTCGAATTGCCGCAGCGAAAGGTGCGTATGCGGCGCACCGTCGCCCCCCGCGGTGCGCTTCGGGACGGGGCGCAGCATGACTTCATGCACGGTGTCGAGGATTTGCTGCGGCGGAATGCCTTTGGCGAGATACGCGGCAGCGCCGAGGGCGAGCGAGCGATCTTTATGTGAGGCGGGGTCGTAAGCAGTGAAAACGATGACTCGGAGGTCAGTCCCCTCATCGAGCAGCTGTCGCAGCAGCGAGAGGCCCGCGCGCCCCGGCATGGAGAGGTCGAGCAGCAGAACGTCAACGCCGCCCTTGCGGATCAGCTCAACGGCTTGCTGCCCGTCTTCGGCCTGACCAACGATGCGGATGCCGCGATCCGAGGAAAGGATTCCGACCAGGCCCGCGAGGACAATGGGGTGGTCATCTGCGACGACGACACGAATGGGAGGGGAGAGCGAAGAGACGTTCATGACCCTAAATTTTCTCGCGTTAAAAACGGATTTATCGGGTGAAACACGCCATTTATGCTGATTATCAGATGTATCTTAAATGGAAACGCGAGCAGATGGGCGAGTATAGGCGGCTATGGATCCCCTATGCGGGAGAAACCGGAACGGGCACTGCCAGGTCGCTCCGCCAGGCCGCTAAAGCCACAGCCGTTCGCTCAGCCACGCTCGCCAGTTCCGCCATGTACAAGTCCTCCGGCGCGTCACACATACGTCGCGCCGCCCGCGACAGCGCTCCGGCACCGACCGCTGCCGCTGCGCCTGCCAACGCATGCGCAGCGGCTTCGGTGTTTTCGAGATCACTGGTCAGCCATTGTGCTTTCACCCGCGCAACGTCGTCCGGCAGTCCCTTCAAAAACCGATCAATCAGCCGCGAGAGGAAGGGTTCAGTGGCACGCTTTTCGAGTTCCGTCAGCGAATTGAGCGTTGCCTGATCAAGTAAATAGGCCGCCTCTGCGGTCGCGCTCAAGCCGTGGCTTTTAATGGCATTGCGTAGCGCGGTGTCAAGGCTGAATACGGTCGCCGGTTTGGTCAAAAATCCGGTCATTCCAGCGGCGGCGCAGAGCGCTCGATCCGCGTCACTCACACTCGCCGTCAGCGCAATGATCAGTGGTGGCTCGCCATGACCGGCATAGCCTTGCAGAATACGCCGCGTCGCCTCAACGCCGCCGATACGCGGCAAATTCAGATCCATCAGCACGACGTCAAACTGGCTCGCGGCATCCGCAGCCGCCGCTTCAATCGCGGCTTCGCCATCGGCAACGGCGACGACGGTGTGCCCCAGCTGGCCCAACATGATGGTGAGCAACTCACGGTTGACATGGTTGTCCTCCACCACCATCACGCGCAGCGCTTGAGGCGGCGCAGGGCTTTGCGTGGTTGAAGACGTGGTGACGCCGTCGGCCAGCAACAACGGCTCCGGCGCACTTTGGGCCAGAATCGAGAAGCTCATCGCCGTTCCTTTGCCCAGCTCGCTGTGCATTTCAATATCGCCGCCGAGCGCACGTACCAGCAGCGTACAAATCACGAGGCCCAGACCGCTGCCGACGCCTTCCTGTCCATCAGCGCTTCGCCCCTGCTGGAACGGCTGGAACAAGCGATATTGCGTTGGCAAATCGACGCCAGGACCGGTGTCCGTCACCTTGAAATTGAGGCGCAAAGGATCGCCATCACGAGTCGCGCTCTGAGCGTCAACGTCAATGCGAACCTCACCTTCCACCGTGAATTTCAGCGCGTTCACCAGCAGATTAATCAGTACCTGACGCAGCATGCCCTCGTCGGTATGAAGCGTGGGCGGCACGTCACGATCAATGTGTACCGACAGTGAAATCGCCGGCTTGTTCTGCGCCGCGCGCGCCACGCGCACCGCGTCATTCACGCAATCGCGCAAGGCAAATGTCTGCAATACCGGCGTCACCTCGCCAGCCTCCAGCCGTGAGAACGACAGCACACCGTCAATCAGGGCGAGCAGCGATTTGCTCGCTGCATCAAGCGTGTCGACGGCGTCGGTTCGCGTACGCCCCATCTCACCGGTAGCCAGCAGATGACTCGCGCCGACCACCGCCTGTAAGGGCGTTCGCAACTCGTGACTCAGTATCGCCAGAAAACGCGCTTTGTCTTCAGCGGCTTTTTGCGCAGCTTGTGAGGTGATACGCAAATCGCGCTCCAGCCGTTGCCGACGAACGATCTCTTCGGTAAGGGTCAGATTTTGCTCGGCGAGCTGCACGGTGCGCTGCTCCACTCGGTCTTCAAGCGTCGCGTTCAGCGCCACAAATTTGTCGTTCTGTGTGCGAATGGTGTCAAGCGACTGGCGCAAGCGATCAACCATTTCACCGAATGCCTTCGCCAGCACACCGGTCTCCGCGAGGGTCGTCGTCGGGAGGTGCGCAGGCAACCCATCAGCCGAGACTTCACGCGTCACACCGACCAGTTGATCAACGTCGCGCGTCACCCGGCGCAAAACCCACAAACCCAATAGCAGAGCACCCAGCAGCGCGGCGAGAATCACGAAGAACATGCTGATGGCGCTCTTCACAAGCGGTGCCGTGAAGTCGCTACGGGGAATCGCCACGACAATGTCCCAGTCGATGCCATCAATACCGGTTGCGCGACGGGCCGCGACGTCTACATTTTCACCTGTCGAAGTGATCATCGCGATCACTGGCGCGGCGCTGTTGTCGCGCCCAGGCAAGCGCCACCATTGTGCCGCCGCGCGCACCAACTCATTCGTACTGTCGCGCGCGGCCACTCGCTTCTGCAAGCCACCCTCGTTGCGAAACGGCTGATCGGGTGTGGACGTTGCGATCAGCATGCCGTCACGATCCACAATGAACGCGACGCCATTGGCGCTGACCGATACGCTCTTCATGAAAGTGCTCAATTCGGACAATTCGACGTCGGCAGCGAGCACGCCAAACAGCGAGCCGGATGCCGTGACCACGGGTTGCGCGACCGTAGTCACCAGCGCGCCGGACGCGAAGGACACGTACACAGGTGTCCAGATCAGGCGCTGCGCGGATTTTGCGAGCTTGTACCAGGGCCGCTCACGCGCTTCGTAGATGCGCTCCTCAATCTCCAGCAAATGCGTGCGATCACCGGGATTCCTCGCTGTGTAGTTCTGGCGCGGCTTGCCACCGGGCTCCTGCAGACGCACAGTCGCTGCCGCGCGGGCACCGGGTCGCCCTCGATCCACGCCGACGAAGCTGCCGTTTTCACGGGCGAAATAAAGGTATCCCGTGGTGCGCGTGCCCGCCGTCAATTCGAATAATTTGCGTTCGAGTTTCTCGTTGTCGGCAAACACGTCGAGCGAGGCGTTGTGGCTGTCCTCCGCGTTTGGAAACGTTGCACGCATCGTAACGGCGGCTTCTTCCATCTGGTGTACCGCCATCTGACCGACGCGCGCCGAGATGTCATCCATTAGTTGCCGCGACAACACGTCGACCGCTTGCAGACCGGTATAAAGCGACGTGCCCGCGATGACCAGCGCTGGCACCACAATCAAGACGACGAACGGAACGGTGAGCAGCGTGCGCAGGCGCATCGGACGGCGCGACGGCACGGCAAACGTAGGGTCAGCGTCGCCTGCGGCAACCGTGACGGGTTCTGGCGTGAAGGGTTTCGGCATTGCGCTGACGAGCTGATCGGGCAGGGCCGCAGCTCACAACTCGGAAAAAAAGTCAAAAAAGTGTGAGCTACTTTTACCACCGGCGGCGAGCAGCTGCGCGCCAGTGGATGTTCAGACTATTCCCAGAACTCGCGCAATTTGTCGAAAAAGCCCTTTTGCTTTGGACTCTGTTTTGACGCGTGCTTCTCGCGAATTTCTTCGAACTCGCGCAGCAACTCTTTTTGCCGCGAAGTCAGACTCACCGGCGTTTCAATCTGCACATGACAGAACAAATCACCCGTCACGCTACCGCGAACCGGACGGATGCCCTTGTTCTTCAGACGGAACACCTGACCCGACTGTGTCTCGGCCGGCACCTTCAGCAAAGCCTTGCCGTCAAGCGTCGGGATTTCGAGCTCACCCCCCAGTGCCGCGGTAGAAAACGAGATCGGCATTTCGCAGTGCAAGTCCGCCGCATCGCGCTGAAATACTGCATGCGGTTTGAGCTGGACGACGACGTAAAGATCGCCCGCCGGGCCACCATTGGTGCCCGCTTCGCCTTCGCCCGAAAGGCGAATGCGATCATCGGTATCAACGCCCGGTGGAATCTTGACTTCGAGGGTTTTGGATGTTTTCTTCGAGCCTGCGCCGTTGCACGCCTTGCATGGATGCTTGACGATCTTGCCAGTGCCGCGACACTGCGGGCAGGTTTGCTGCACCGAAAAAAAGCCCTGTGACACGCGAACCACGCCTGCGCCTTTGCAGGTCGGGCACGTCTCGGGATCATGGCCCTTTTCGGCACCGGTGCCGTGACACACTTCGCAAGACTCGGTGCTCGGAATCCGCAGCTTGGTCGTGGTGCCGCGTGCAGCTTCTTCCAGCGTGATTTCAAGGTTGTAGCGAAGATCGGAGCCACGGAACGGCGAATCCGCACGTTGCTGGCGACCACCGCCGCGGTTACCGCCAAAAATTTCACCGAAGATGTCGCCGAACGCGTCGCCGAAATTGCCGCCAGCAAAGCCAGCGCCCGCTGCCGATTGCGGATCGACTCCAGCATGGCCGTATTGATCGTACGCCGCACGCTTCTTGGGGTCAGAAAGCATTTCGTAGGCTTCTTTTGCCTCTTTGAAATTTTCCTCAGACGCCTTGTCGCCCGGATTGCGATCCGGGTGATATTTCATTGCGAGCTTGCGGTAAGCCTTTTTAATGTCGTCGTCAGACGCTGATTTCTCGACCCCGAGAAGGCTGTAGAAGTCTTTTTTTGCCATTTTTTATCGTGCGAAGCCTTGGCAGAACGCGCTGCAAGACACAGAAACCGTTGAGTTAGTGGGGATTTGGGGCTTAAAGGTCGACTTTCAAGCTTCTGGGGCAAGTGTCTCGGCGCGTAAATTTTGGAACAAGAAAAGTGGCGAATTTTCGTGTCAGGCTAGGCGCAAAGCACAGCAACAGCGAGCTATTGCGAGCATTTGCAACGACGCCTGGCGCGATAAGGCGGTACTTTTATGTTTCAAAATTTACGGGGCGAGACACTAACCCCGGCGGGTCGCGAAAACTCACCGCCCCGAATTCTGCCGGAAGCGGCTCCCAGCGCAGCTTCATTCGCGTGATAGCGTCCTCCGGCACGGCGTGGATGTTGCCCCACAGGCCTGTGCATTCAACGAAACAAAACGATTTGCCCGCTAACCGCGCTGCGCCAACGATAGCCGCCATCTCCCATAGGCGAACGTGGGTGTTGGCGATCACTACACGCCGCCCCGCCTGCATCGCGTCGAGGGCATCTCGCGCGACGACGGCATGAGCATCGGCGACTCGCGCGGGGTCGAATCGATAACTACCGTTAACCAGGAAATGTTGATCAGTTTCGAGGTGCAGGTAGCCATGCTCCGCCGCCAGTCTCGATGCCAGCGTGCTTTTGCCGCTACCGGGCAAACCGCGCACGATCACACATTCAAAATCGGGTTCCGGACGCTCCATTGACACCATCCCTACATATCTTCAGCCCCCATTGTCACCGCGTTCACTTTAATGCGGTTCGTTAGCTGACAAACGCACAGGCGAGTGCTGCTCTAAAAATTCATCACGTAAAAATGTCTTTTGAAGTTTGCTTGAATTTGAACCGGAACGTCAGCTCTTCGACCGCATCGCCGTTGTTGTCAACGTGAGTTTCATAGATGCCGTCAGAATTGATCGTGAAGTAGTTCAGCCCGCCGTACCAGTCCTTCCGCGGTATGTAGTTGGCGATCAGAGTGACGAATGCGGGATGGCCTGGCTCGCGGCACTTCAAGGCGTTGACGTTGTTGCGTGATGATCGGCGCTTCTCGGCGGCTGAAAGTCTGCGCTGGCAATGCAATGAATGCGGCCCCCCGCAACGCGGGGGTATCCGTCGCCTCGCTGAGACTCTTGTCGTGGAAGGACTTCATCGAAGTTTGTGGAGGAAACGAAATAGCGACAGGGCACGGAAACAGAAAAGGCGGTGTTTCGTTGCATGACATTCGCCTGTCGAAAGGAACGGGGTTTGTGCCTTTTTTTGGAAATGAACTTCACAACGGATGGTTTGAACCAGAGCTTATGGACGATTGAAGCAAACGCTGAAGAACTGAAGGAACGGACGTCAGGAACCGGTAACAGCATGTGGCTCGTCTGGGTGGCGGACCGTACGACATACCTGTCGAATGGCGCGGGTGCGTTGCCTCGTCACCTATCGCCTTTGCGTAGCTACACATTGGAGAACGGAGCCAATTTATTAATTACGCAGATTCCTGGATATGTTTTCGATCAGCTTTTTGTTGCAATTCTTTATAAATAGGGGCTATCACCTGATTTAGGCGATAGTTGAGAAGTGACTAAACGGTACATAGGCCCTTTTCAGCGGTCGTTTTAGCTGCAAGCTATTAGCTCGTCAGTTCATCTGAGATCACTGTTTGACATCATCGAAGGCTGCGCCGAGGATGATGCCAGTTGGAGAATCTGGAGAATTGACGTTCGGCTTAACCCCAACTGCCTGACTGCTTCGTTCAAGTGCTAGATAGATGCACCACCAGCAGCTGCATCCGCAAAAATTCAGTCAACCTCTCCCGAGTCTCCTTATGAACAAACACCTTAGCCTGCTCGCGGTGCCAGTGATCTTCTTGATCGGCATCCAAAGCGTATCCGCCCAAAACGTCATCCCAGCGAACGCCCCGGTGCGCGACGCGTTGACGCTTGACGCTACCGCGTCCACCGAAGTCATCCCCGATCTCGCCGTCATCACGCTCGCTGCCGAAGCACAAGGCGTCGATGCCGCGCCGATCACGCGCGAAGTCCAGCAGGTCATCAACGCCGCACTCGCGCAGGCCAAGGCAACGACCGGGGTTGAGGCGCGCACCGGTGCGTTTGCGACCAGCCAACGCTGGAATAGCAAAGGAGTGCGCGACGGCTGGACCGTGCGCGCTGAATTGATTTTGAAAGGCAAAGACTTCGCCGTGCTCGGAACCCTTGCAGGCAAACTTGCGCAACAAAAATTGATGATCGTCGGCTCAGGTTTCGAGCTGTCGCGCGAGTTGCGCGATCGCGAAGAGCAGGCGCTGATTGAGCGTGGCATCGCAGCCTTCCGCAGCAAGGCACAAACCGCGAGCCGCGCGTTTGGATTCGGCAAATACACCTTGCGCGAAGTCAATCTCGGCAGCATCACGGGCGACGCCCGACCGATACAGCCAAAAGTGTTCGCGATGCGTGCGGCCGCTGCGCCTGCTGCTGACGCTGAGCCAATGGCTATCGAAGGCGGCAAAGTGACGCTGTCATTGACGGTAAACGGCTCGATTTTGATGGCGCAGTGACCGCCCATAAATTTCGTCGCTCCAGCAAGCGTTTATGAAACACCGGGTTTCATAAATGCTGCATCACTGTCAACTCATATGTATGACTCGGGCAAAATGGTCGGGCATTTCCTGCACAGCAACTCGCGGTAATCCACGCTCCTCACTTTGCCTCCTTCCTTCCGCCCGACTACGACTCCACTGACGCCCGCCGGCGAACGGCCCGTCCTGTTTGAAGACCGAAGCCTTCAGACGGTGCACCACACCACCTGCTACATGTGCGCCTGTCGCTGCGGCATCAATGTGACGACCGAGGAGCGTGATGGAAAACCGCACGTCCGCTTCATTCAGGGCAACAGGAATCACCTCGTGAATCAGGGTGTGCTCTGCGCCAAGGGCAGCGCGGGCATCATGAAGCAGTATTCGAAAGCGAAGCTGCAGCACCCGATGATTCGCCGCCCCGGCACCGAGCGTGGCGATGGCATCTACGATCCGATCTCGTGGGACGATGCGCTGGATCTGCTGACCAAACGCCTGGCGCATATCCGCGCGACCGATCCGAAGAAGTTGGCCTTCTTCACTGGACGTGATCAGATGCAGGCGCTCACCGGTTTATGGGCGCAGCAATTTGGCACCCCGAACTGGGCCGCACACGGCGGATTTTGCTCGGTCAACATGGCTGCAGCGGGCCTGTATTCCATCGGCTATTCGTTCTGGGAATTTGGCGCGCCGGACTGGGATCGTGCGAAATATTTTGTGCTCTGGGGTGTGGCGGAAGATCACTCCAGCAACCCGATCAAAATCGGTCTCGACAAACTCAAATCTCGCGGCGCGAAGTTTGTGTCGGTCAATCCGGTGCGCACCGGCTACAGCGCGATTGCCGATGAATGGGTTCCGATCCGGCCCGGCACCGACGGCCTGTTTGCGCTCGCCATCGTGCATGAGCTCTTGTTGAACGATCAGATCGATCACGAGTATTTGGCACGGTATACCAATGCGCCGTGGCTCGTGATTGATGCGCCGGGGACGTCGCAGGATGGCTTGTTTCTGCGTGACGCGGAGGGCAAACCGCTGGTGTGGGATCAGAATTCGCAGTCGCCGAAGCGGATGGAAAAGGGAGTTGCGCCTGCGCTTAATTGGAGTGGTTCTGTCCCCCTCGCCCTTGAGGGGAGAGGGGCTAGGGGAGAGGGTGATGGTGGAATTACAAATCAAACCGCACTCTCCGCGCAACCGTCACCCTCTCCCCAACCCCTCCCCCCTCAAGGGGGAGGGGCTCGAACCGCCCGCACTGTGATGTCGCTCATTCTTGAGCGCTACACAAGCCAAGACTACGCACCCGAATCCGTCGCATCCCGCTGCGGTGTTCCCGCCGAACAGATTCGCCGCATCGCCGCTGAAATCGCACACGTTGCTTTCAAGGAAACCATCGAAGTAAAGTGCGATTGGACAGACATTTACGGAAACGTCCACGACAAGGTCGTCGGTCGGCCCGTCGCGTTCTACGCGATGCGCGGCATCAGCGCGCATGCCAACGGCTTTCAGACGTGCCGGTCGCTGCACCTCATTCAAATGCTCATCGGTGCGCTTGATGGGCCAGGTAATTTCCGCAGCAAAGCGCCCTTCCCTCGCCCGATTCCGCCGGCGCAGTTGCCGGAGAATGACGCGAGTCTGATCAACGCGCCGAACACTGCACTTTCAAAAACACCGCTCGGTTTTCCGACACGTCCCGAAGAACTTGCGCTCGACGCGCAAGGCAACGCGTTGCGCCTCGACAAAGCATATTCGTGGGAAGCACCGCTCGCAGCGCACGGGATGATGCATGCCGTGATCAAAAACGCGGTTGACGGCGATCCGTACGAAATCGACACGCTGATCCTGTTCATGGCGAACATGGCGTGGAACAGCGCGATGAACACGGCTGAAACCCAAGGCATGTTGAGAGCCAAAGACGAGGCAGGCAATCACAAAATTCCGTTCCTGGTCGTTGCCGACGCGTTTGATTCCGAAATGGTTCGATTCGCCGATCTCGTGTTGCCGGACACGACCTACCTCGAACGCTACGACGCGATCAGTTTTCTCGACCGCCCGATCAGTGAACCCGACGCAGCGGCCGACGCAATTCGTCATCCGATTTTGCCGCTGGATCGTGATGTAAGACCGTGGCAGGATGTTCTCGTTGATCTTGCAACGCGCCTCAAATTCCCGGCGTTCGTTACGCCCGATGGTGAGAAAAAGTTCGCTGGCTACACCGACTTCATCGTCAACTACGAACGCGCTCCGGGCATCGGTTTCCTCGGTGGTTTTCGCGGCAAAGATGGCGAGAAATCACTCCGCGGTGAACCCAACCCGAATCAGTGGCAGGACTACATCAAGGCCGAGAGTTTCTTCGCTCATCACTGGCCAGAAAATCAACGCTGGATGCGCGGCGTCAATCGCGATTATTTGCAGGCCGCGGCAGATGCAGCGTTCATCCCCAAACCCGATCCGATCATCGCGCAACTTTACTCGGAACCGTTGCAAAAATTTCGGTTAGCGGGGCAAGGTTTGTATGACGGGCCGCAGCCAACGCGCGAGGTCGACAAGGCTCGACTGACGGCGTATTTTGATCCGTTGCCGTGTTGGTATTCGCCGTTTGCTCCCCTCCCCCCCGGTGGGGGAGGGGCTGGGGGAGAGGGGGAAACGGACGACGAGGATTCACGTTTGGCGTTTCAGCCACGGCCACCCTCTCCCCAACCCCTTTCCCCTCAAGGGAGAGGGGCTCGAGACGCCTACCCACTCCACGCCATCACCCAACGCCCCATGATGATGTACCACTCATGGGATTCGCAAAACGCATGGCTGCGCCAAATCATTTCGCAGAACTATTTGTATGTCGCAACGAGCAAAGCCCGCGAACTCGGACTCAATGATCTCGACTGGGTTTGGCTCGAATCGCCCAATGGAAAGATTCGTTGCCAGATGAAAACAATGGAAGGTGTTGAGGCCAACACCGTATGGACGTGGAACGCGATTGGCAAGATGAGCGAGGCCTGGGGGCTCGAAAAGGACGCGTCTGAAGCGACCGTCGGCTTTCTGCTCAATCATCTGATCTCCGAGAGCACGCGCGCCAAAAGCGGTGAGCGGTTCTCCAACAGCGACCCCATCACCGGGCAAGCCGCCTGGTACGACTTGCGCGTTCGCATTCGCAAGGCGGACGAAACAGGCGTGTGGCCAAAACTGGAGTTCAAGCAATGACACAGCAGGTATTTCGGCTATGCGCCTAGGCCTCGCCATCGACCTCGACACCTGCGTCGGCTGCCACGCCTGCGCGGTTGCCTGCAAGGAGTGGAACGGGCAATCGCTCATGGGTGGTGCGCCGGACTACGACGCGTGGGGCAAGGCTCCGGGCGGCACCTGGTACAACCGGATTCGTAGCTACGAAATTGAAGGCGACCCGACCTATTCGCCGCATCGTTGTGGCATCGAAAACCATCCCCACCCCGGCCCTCCCCTTGAAGGGGAGGGAGCACACCAGCCGCTCTCAAAAACGGTCAACGTTCCCATGAGCTGCATGCACTGCGAAGAAGCCCATTGCGTGACCGTGTGCCCAACCGGTGCCAGCTACAAGCGCGCGGAAGACGGCATCGTGCTGGTTGATCCGAGTCGCTGCATGGGTTGCAACTATTGCGCCTGGGCCTGCCCGTACGGCGCTCGTGAACTGGACGAAGACGCGGGCGTGATGAAGAAATGCACGCTCTGCGTCGACCGTATTTACGATGAGCAATTGGCCATCGAAGATCGGCAGCCAGCATGTGTACTCGCCTGCCCAACGCATGCCCGGCACTTTGGTGACTTCGACGATCCGCAGTCAAAAGTTTCTCTGCTGGCCGAGTCACGCGGCAAACAATCGATGCTTGATGATCTGGGTTACAAGCCGACTAACGCTTATCTCTCGCTGCGCAAGCCAGTTGAGATCAAAACAGAATTGCCGATTCGTGCTGGGTTAAGCGACAAAGCGCGAGCGTTCGTCAATCGCCTGATTCAGCTATGAAACCCGCGCTCTCGGTTATCTTTTTCACCGTCTCCTCGGGTGCCGGATTGGGCTTACTCGTCTGGCTGCTGATCGCCTCGCTGATGGCGGATCACATTCGCATGGACGGCGCGACGTTCTACAAAGGCGCGTTGATTGCCGGGCTCCTCATCACCGCAGGCCTCGTCTCCTCGACGCTGCATCTGGCCAACCGCAAGAACGCAATCTATTCGCTCGCACGCATAAAGACCTCGTGGCTTTCGCGTGAAGGACTGCTTGCAGTTTTGCTTTACCCACTCGCCGCATTGCACCTCGCCGCTCTGCATTTCGGCTGGCCGCAAATCACTCCCATTACTTTATGGACGCTGATCGCAACTGCTATTGCCATCCTTTACTGTACCGGCATGATTTACGGCTGTCTGCGCACGGTTCCGCGCTGGAATACGTGGATGACGCCGACAAAATATGTGCTGTTCGGGTTGATGAGTGGCGCTGTGTTGTTGCCAGCAGTGCTGTCGCTCCGCCCCGCCGAGGTGGGCCCCGTTGGCAGACCGATGGTCGCGATACTGTTGCTGGCGCTGGGGCTCGCGCTGTACCTCGCCTACCTGCTCAAACATCCGCGCGCAGTGCATACGATCAACGATGCACTTGGATTCAAGCAAGGCAATGTGCGTTTGCTGGATGTTGGCCATTCGCACGGCACCTTCCTGACCAATGAATTCGGTTTTGCGGTGGCTCGCGAGAAAGCTCGCCTGTTGCGATGGATCGCGATTCTCTGCGGATTTATCCTGCCGCTGCTGCTTTGTTATTTCACAAAGTGGTTCTGGGCGGCGTCGTTCATTGGTATCGCTGGACTACTCGTTGAGCGCTGGTTGTTTTTTGCCGAAGCCGAGCATGTGGTGAGGCTGTATCACGGACAGCAACGGGTGTAACTGCCGGCGATGACGCGCTTCTTTCCGTTCCTGTCCTGGCTGCCACTGCTCAAAAATCCGGCGACGCTGCGAACCGACATCCTCGCGGGAATGACGGGAGCGATCGTCGTGCTACCGCAGGGTGTGGCGTTTGCCACGCTGGCTGGCATGCCGCCTGCCTACGGCCTCTATTCGGCGATGATTCCGTGCGTGATCGCCGCGCTGTTCGGCTCGTCACGCGTCATGGTAACTGGGCCGGCTAATGCGATTTCATTGACGGTGCTCGCCATCATGGCCCCGCTTGCCGCGCCGGAGTCAGCGCGTTACGTGGAACTCGTCATCACGCTCGCGTTCATGGTGGGCGTGTGGCAAATATTGCTGTCGCTCGCTCGCGCCGGCAAGCTGATCGACTATGTGTCGCACACGGTGATCGTGGGTTTCACGGCCGGTGCAGCGGTGTTGATTGTGAATTCACAGATCCGCAACTTCTTTGGTGTCGAGATCACTCGGGGCGCGTCCGTGGCACAGACCGTGATGGAGTTCATCGCGCAGATTTCGCAGGTGCAAGGCGTCACGTTGGTGATCGGTTGCATCACGCTGGTCACCGCACTGATCTGGCAACCGCTCAATCGAATTGTGCCCGCCATGTTGGTGTCGGTAGTGGCGGGCAGCCTCGTGGCGGTGTTTGCAAAGTGGGTTGACCCCACGCTCATCATCAAAACGGTAGACGCATTGCCCGGCGCATTGCCACCGTTGTCGATGCCAGATTTGTCGATTGACACGCTCAAGATGCTTCTGATTCCGTCGATTGCCATGACCTTGCTCGCGCTCGCCGAAGCGGTCTCAATCGCACAGGCGATGGCAAAGCGGCGGCAAGAAAAACTCGACGGCAATCAGGAGTTTTTGGGGCAAGGTCTGGCGAACGTCGTCGGTTCGTTCTTCTCATCGTACCCGGCGAGTGGATCGTTCAACCGCTCGGGGGTGAACGTAGCGGCGGGCGCTGTGACACCGTTTTCAGCCATCATGGCATCGGTCTTTCTGGTCGCGATCTTGTTCTTTGTCGCCCCGCTCGCGCAATATTTGCCGCTCGCAGCCGTCGCCGCAATCTTGTTTCTGGTGGCGTGGAATCTGATCGACCGACGCGAAATTCGCTACCTGTTGTCAGACAGATTTGAGCGCATCACGCTTATCGCAACATTCGTCGCCACGCTGGTCATGGCGCTCGAATGGGCCATCCTGTTTGGCGTCGCGGTATCGCTGGTGGTGAAGCGCGCCAGATCTTAGGCGCAAAACCTGACTAAAATCGAAGGTTGCCCTTCAACTACATTCGACTACACGCCCCCATGGACAAAGCTCTGCTCGCACAAACCGCCGCCGCAATGGTCGCCTCTGGCAAAGGCCTCTTGGCCGCTGACGAATCTGCTGGCACTTGCGCCAAGCGTTTCGCCGCCGCCAACATCCCCGACAGCGAGGAGATGCGGCGCACGTATCGCGAGATGCTGTTCACCACGCCCGCCATGAAGTCCACCATCTCCGGCGTGATCCTGCATGATGAGACGCTTCGTCAGAAGACCAGCAAAGGCGTGCCATTCGCTGAGTACCTGAACAGCATCGGTGTGATTCCCGGCATCAAGGTCGACGCTGGCACGCGCAATCTCCCTGCCGCGCCTGGCGAGCTGATCAGCGACGGACTCGACAATCTGCAAGCGCGCATGAAGGAATACTTCGCCCTCGGCGCACGCTTCGCCAAGTGGCGTGCGGTGATTACCATCGGCGAAAATATTCCCACCGCGCGCTGCATCTGGGCCAACGCCCACGCGCTCGCCCGCTACGCCGCGATTTGTCAGGAAGCGGGCATTGTTCCGGTGGTCGAACCGGAAGTTTTGCTCGACGGTGATCACAGCATCGATACGTCATTTGACGTCAGCGAAGCCGTGCTGCGCACGCTGATGAGCCAGATGGCTGACAACAAGGTGTCCATCGAGCACACCATTCTCAAAGCAAGCATGGTGATCTCGGGCAAAGACGGCAAAAATCGCGCATCGCAGACCGAGGTTGGCGCACGTACGCTGGAATGTTTGAAGCGCACTGTTCCCGGCGCAATGCCCGGCATCGTGTTCCTCTCTGGCGGTCAGTCGGACATCGATTCCGCCGCGCATTTAAACGAGATGAACCTTGCCAAAAATAACCCGTGGCCGCTCACGTTCAGCTATAGCCGCGCGCTACATTTTTCCGCACTCAAAGTGTGGAAAGGCAAGCCGGAAAACTACAAAGCTGCGCAGGCCGCGTTCGCCCATCGCTGCAAAATGAATTCGCTTGCCAGCAAGGGTAAGTGGATACTCGCGGCTGAAAGCGCCTAGAGCGTCTCCCTCAGCGCTCACGCTGGTAACGGCTGAGTGCTGAAAACACCCCCGCCGCGACGATACTTTTCAGCGCCAATCCGTGGTGCTAATCTACCGAAACGCGCTCGCTTGAAGCGCTTCGCCCAACACACGGTGCAGGGGCGATATCAGGGCACGATTGAGGCAACGGGGCGTGAAGCATCGAATCGATTTCTGTGCGTTGAAAACGGTCGTCGCGTTGGCTATGACGGCACTGGCGCTCTCTGCCTCGGTCACCTGTGCACAGTCTGTAAAAGGCGCGCCGCAAATTGCGCCCCGGCGCAACCGTCGTCGGGACAGAGCCCGTATCCACTAAAGCGTCCAGCAAGGCCACAAGGCCGCCCGCGACTGCTCCCCGGCCTCGCGCGAAGCCGCAAAAGACGCCGCTCACGGCCCCCATGTTGAAGCTTGAAACAAAGGAAGCGGCACGACAAGTCGTCCGCAACGACCACGCCGCCCGCCAGCGACTCTTTAGCATGGACGCGGGCCAGCGAGTCGCACCCAACGTCATGAAAAATTTGTACGAACCGTTGGTACCTCCGCCCATTGAAATGGGTGATCGCCCTGCACGCAGTCAGGGTCTGTGCGGCGACGGAAAGAATCGCCGATTTGCCGAGCTTGACAGCAAAACGGTCACCGGAATGCTGCCCGAATTCCCTGCGCTACGACCGCGAACCGTGTGTGCGCGGCGCGGTGTTTTGATCGCGGACTACGCGTTCAAATAGAGGCTCACGCTAAGAAATTCCGTGATACAGCTTTTTGCTGTAGCCCTAGCTGCACTGGGGCTAGAGTACAGTTAGTTCATTACTCGACTATTCTCATAATGCCACGTTAGCCCCGGCGCAGTGGTTCTTTCGTACAAAAGCTGATAGCTGATTACTGATTTGCAAGCTGCCTCAGCAAATTGGCTGTTCAGGAAGGTTGTCATGTTGAGTGAAGAGAAACATCAGGCGGCGCGGCTTGAGCATCGTGGAGCGCATTTAGTATGCACACGATCCTTCGCCGTGCGCAGGATGACAATCCCCAAGCTGAGACGCCTTTTCTAATCGGGAGCTGATAAACGCATTTCGCTGACCGTCGTAGCACTTCATTCACCGCGACGAAGGTATCAAAGCCAAACCACCCATTGAAACGCACGCACATTAATCACCGGCAACGGAACTCTTTCCCGTGCGCAAGCTCCCAGAAAAGTCCTTCTCCTCAATTGTCCCTGCTTCGTGAAAGTGTTCATCTGTGAATTTACGTCGACGCTTCGTCACTCTACTCTCCGTGCTCCCGGTAGCCGCACTTTTGCCCGGGATGTTGCAGGCGCAAACCACTGCGCTGAAGCCGACGCCACAAGACTCGCTCGGCCCGTTCTATCCGCCGAAGTGGAACGGCGAAATCGACGCAGATCTCATCGCTTTCGGCAGCGGCTCGTACGCCGACGGCACGCCGCTCATCCTCACCGGCGTCGTCCGTGGCACTGACGGCAAAGCGCTTGCCAACGCTCAAGTGGAAATCTGGCAAACTGACAACACTGGCAAATATCGGCATCCCGGCGACGACGGCGAAGGCCCGGCCAAACGCGGGTTTCAAGGCTTTGGCCGCACGTTGACCGACGCTGAAGGACGCTACCGATTCCGCACCATCAAGCCAGTGATCTACGGCGGTCGCCCGTCGCATATTCACTTTCGCGTTGTAGCCAGCGGGCGCAAAGAACTCGTTACCCAAATGTACTTCGCAGAGGACAACAAAGAGCGCGGTGGGAACTTCGGTTTTTCGAAAGAACGTGACAGGTTAACGGTCACGCCGACACCCGCTAAAGATGGCGAACGCAGCGGGCTCGCAGCAACGTTTGATCTGGTGCTAGCGGCGGCCTGAGCTTAGTCGCCCCGCCCCTTTCGATGGAGGCCGGATTTGTTCCCTCTCCCCCTGCGGGAGAATGTGCCACGCTTGACCCTAGTATCGGCCGGGGTGAGGAATTACGTGGGGCGGAGTATCAAAGTTAGAGATCAAGCCACGATCACCCTCTCCCCAACCCTCTCCCCTCAAGGGAGAGGGGGCCAAACCGAAAAACCTAAACCACCCCACGTGCGCGAAGCGCCGCCAACTGTTCAGCCGTGACCTCGATCTCAGCCAGCACGGCATCCGTGTCCTCGCCCAAGTTCGGCGCGCGCCGCACAACCGCGCCCGGTGTCAGCGAAAGCTTCGGCACCACACCCGGCGTCTCCACGGTCAATCCATCGGCACTCGTCACCGAAACAATCATCTCGCGCGCCCGGTAGTGCGGGTCCTCCGCAATGTCTTTCACCGTGTAAATACGACCACCCGGAACGTCTGCCGCGTCGAGCATCGCCAACACCTCAGCCACTGATCGTGACCGCGTGAAATCGGCAATCGCCGCGTCGATCTCCACCACCCGCGCCACGCGTCCCGGATTCGCCGCAAGCCCCGGAGCGCCGCCCAGATCATCGCGCCCAATCGCCGTCATCAACCTCCGGAAAATCGAGTCCCCGTTACCGGCAATCAACACCTGACCATCGCGACACGCATACGCATTCGACGGCGCAATCCCCGGCAACGCCGAGCCCGCAGGCTCACGCACCACGCCGAACGCGCTGTACTCCGGCAGCAGGCTTTCCATCACGTTAAACACGCTCTCGTACAACGCCACGTCGATGACCTGCCCCTCGCCCTTAGGCGCAGCCACGCTCTTCGTATTGTTGCGATGATTCAGCGCCAGCAGCACCCCGATCACGCCATGCAAACTGGCCAGCGTGTCGCCAATCGAAACCCCTACGCGCACCGGCACTCGCCCCGGCTCTCCCGTGAGGTGGCGCAAGCCACCCATCGCCTCCGCCACCACGCCAAAGCCCGGCTTGTCTTTGTACGGCCCGGTCTGCCCATACCCGGAAACGCGCAACATGATGAGCCCCGGATTGGTGGCAGACAACGAGGCGTAATCCATGCCCCATTTTTCCAGCGTACCGGGCTTGAAGTTCTCGATCAGCACGTCCGCCTCAGCAATCAAGCGGCGCACGATGTCGCGCCCCTCAGCCTGGCGCAAATCCAGCGCCACGCTCTTTTTATTGCGCGACTGCACCTGCCACCACACCGACGTGCCGTTGTGCAGCAGCCGCCATTTGCGCAACGGATCGCCCTCGCCCGGCGGCTCAATCTTGATCACATCCGCGCCGAAATCAGCGAGTGTTTTCGCGGCGAACGGGCCTGCGATGAGCTGGCCGAGTTCGATGACTTTGATGCCCGCGAGGGCTTGTTTTGACGGGGACATCACCAGTCGGGAGCGATCTTGGTCCAATACATGGTGTCAACCGTCCAGAACTTGCCGAGAACGTATAACGGCTTGTCGATAGTCCCTTTTCGGCCAAGCAAAACAGATTCACCGTCGTACATAAATTCAGACGCGTATGCAAACTGGCCGCCCGAGCCAATCACCGGGTAGCCCTCGTTATGTTCGATGTGCTTGTGATCCGAACCGTTCCGAATATCGACCAAGTGTTTGAATGGAACAACCTCCCAATGCCCCGGCACCTCCCCCAACCACTCCACGCCGCTGTCCTTGTAATTCGGGTAGCGCGGCAAGCTCATGCGGGCGTTGCTGCGTTACACATGGGCTGCGGGGGGGGTGATGGGCTGCACCGCCAGGCGCATGCCCATGGCCTTAAGAATGGCCGCAAAGCTGCTCAGTGCAGGGTTACCTTGCGGCGACAAGGTGCGGTAGAGCTGCGTGGGGTTGAGGTGGGCCTGCTCGGCAATCGCGGGCACGCCGCCGTACGCTTGCGCCATTTGGCGCAGCGCTATGAGTAGCTCGGCCTGGTCGCCGTCTTCCAAAATACTGCTCAGCAGTTGAGCAGCATAGGCCGGGTCGCTGCGGTACAGCTCGGCCATGGCTTGGTCATGGGGTTTATCGTTCATTGCTGTTTCTCCTT